>Ga0102592_1001631_pt1 | contig 23659 bp, 23 predicted proteins | sample AraplaCol_mMF_r2_FD_76861 | JGI IMG/M metagenome (GOLD analysis project Ga0102592, IMG submission 76861) | Arabidopsis root microbial communities from North Carolina, USA - plate scrape MF_Col_mMF_r2 (SPADES assembly) (version 2) | ecosystem: Host-associated > Plants > Roots > Endosphere...
GGGGTGGCGGAGCGGGAGGGATTCGAACCCTCGATACGGTTTTGCCGTATACTCACTTTCCAGGCGAGCGCCTTCGACCACTCGGCCACCGCTCCGCATGTCCTGGAAGTTGCGTGCCCTAAACGTTGACGAAGGCCGAGGCAAGCAGCAGTCTCCACACCCATGCTCAAGCTGCTCCTCGCGTTCGCCGCGCTCGCCCAGACCGTCCCGTCGGACCCCGCCCCGGAAGACTGGAAGGCGATCCCCGACAACGAGATCCTCGTGATGACGCTGCAGGGCGGCCACCAGGTCCATATCCGCCTGGCCCCGCGCTACGCCCCCGCGCACGTCGCCAATATCCGCAAGCTCGCCGAGGCGCATTGGTGGGACGGCACCAGCGTCTACCGCGTCCAGGACAATTACGTGACCCAATGGGGCGGCGGCGACGACAAGACCGCGCTGCCGCCCGGTGTGATCGAGAACCCGCCGGCCGAATATGAGTGGCGCGGCTTCGATGCGGTGCCGGGCGTCACCTTCGCCAAGCCGGACAGCTATGCCGCGAAGACCGGCCTCAGCGCCGATGGCTGGCCGCTCGCAAACTATGGCGCGGTCAGCTCGCTGACCCATTGCTATTCGATGGTCGGCGTCGCCCGCGACCTCGCCCCTTCGACCGGCAGCGGCGCCGAGCTCTACACGGTGATCGGCCACGCCCCGCGCCCGCTCGACCGCAACATCGCGATCATCGGCCGGGTGGTCGAGGGCATGCAGTGGCTTTCCAGCCTGCCGCGCGGCACCGCCCAGCTGGGCGTCTATGCCAAGGACCAGGCGCCCACGCCGATCCTCTCGGTGCGCCTCGCGAGCCAGCTGCCCGAGGACGAGCGCCCGCACTTCCAGTACCGCGCCACCGACAACCCGCGCTTCGCCGCCTGGATCAAGGCGCGGGAGAATCGCGACGGGGCGTTCTTCACCGTGCCGATGGGCGGGGTGGATGTGTGCAACGCGCTGCCGGCGGTGCGGCGGGCGCAGTAACGGCGCCAAGCGTGACCAACCTCTGTCATCCCGACGAAAGTCGGGATCTCGTGCCGTATCGCGCCTTCGCCTGAGATCCCGGCTTTCGCCGGGATGACGGTTGGGCCGGGATGACGGAGTAGCTTGCTAGCTTACTTCCCCACCCAGTCCGCGACTTCGACCGCGACCTGGTTGGCCGCGGTGTTGAGCGCCGCCGCGACCAGGTCGGGTTTCACTTCGGTCAGCGGCGCGCGCGCCTCGAAGCGGCGCTTCTGGAACTTGGTGGCGTCGTCGCCCTGGACGAGCAGCGCGTCGAACACGACCACCGCCTGGTTGGTGTCGGCATCCACGCCGAAGCGGCGCAGCTCGCCCGAGAGCACGGCACCGGGATCGACCTGCGACTGGCGATAGCTCAGCACCGGACGGCCGGTGCGCGCCGAGATCGTGTCGCCGACCAGCCGGGCGAACAGGCGCGGCGGCGCCTCCACCCATTGCGCGTCCTTCACATAGGCAACGGCATTCTCGCCCTGATGGACCGGCACGCGCACCGTCGCCAGCTCGTGCGGCACCGTCGGGAACAGCACGGTCACCGTGGTGCCCGAAGCGGCGGTCTGCACGTCGCCGGGCTTGATCTGCTCGGCGGCCTGGAGGGTGAGGAACGGCGTCTTGGGCGGCTTGCCGCCGATCGAGATGCAGCCGGACAGCGCGGCGGCGAGCGGGGCGGCCAGCAGGAGCAGGGCGGGCTTCTTCATCGCGGGCCTCACTTGTTGGGCTTGTAGTCAGGGAGCTTGGGGCTGCCGACCAGGCTGGACGCGCCGCCCTGGTCGATCTTGTCGGCGACCGAGGAGAGCGACTGGGCCATCTGGCGCAGATCCTGGATGAGCTGGCCGATCTCGGGCACGGTCTTCTTCGAGAAGGCCTGCACGCCCGGCCGCGCGTCGCCGAGCATCGCATCAAGCGTTTCCATGCTCTTCTTCGCCGAGGCGATCGTCTTGTTGAGATTGGCGATCGTCGGCTTGACGTCCTCGGCGACGACGCCGTTGGTGGTCGCGGCGAGCTGGCCGATCTGCTCGGTGGCGACCCCGAACTTCTGGATGGCGATGCGCGTCTCGGCCAAAGTCGCGGCGATCTCCGGCCCGCGATCGGCGAGCGCATCGGTCAGGCGATTGGTGTTCGCCAGGATGCCGGCGATCGAGGCCTGGTTCTTGTCGCTGATCAGCTCGGTCAGCCGCTCGGTGAGCGTGGTCAGCCGCTCGAGCAGCTTGGGCGCCGAGGAGAAGATCGCGCCGAGGCCGCCGGGCTTGGTGGGGATCACCGGCACGCCGAGCGGGCAGGCCGCCTCGGGATGCTGGCGCGGGCAGCGGATCGGCGGGGCGCCCTTCACCGCGCCTTCGAGCTGCACGGTGCTGGGGCCGGTGAAGCTGCTCTGGATCGTCGCGGTGGTGCCTTCGAGGATCGGCACCTCGTCCTTCACCGTGATTCGGACGCGGACCAGCTGGGGATCGGGCTTCCAGAACTCGATCGCCTTGACCTGGCCCGAAGGCACGCCGGAAAAGGCCACGGCCGAGCCCGGGTTGAGCCCGTCGACCGCCTGGCGGAAGAAGATGTCATATTCGCGCTCGTTGCCGCCGGAGAGGCGGGCGAGCCAGACGATGAACAGCGCCAGCACCGCGAGCAGGATCAGCACGACGGCGCCGACGAGCACGTGATTCGATCGAGTTTCCATCAGCCCCTGTCCTCAGCCTCGGCATGTGCCTTGGCGCTGCCGACCGCTGCGCGCCCGCGCGGTCCGTTGAAATATTCCTGGATCCACGGATGATCCAAGGCGAGCAGCTCGGGAATCGTTCCGACTGCGATGACTTTCTTGTCCGCCAGCACCGCGACCCGGTCGCAGATGGCGTAGAGCGTGTCGAGATCGTGGGTGATCAGGAACACGGTGAGCCCGAGCGTCTTCTGGAGCGAAGCGGTGAGCTCGTCGAACGCCGCCGCGCCGATCGGATCGAGCCCGGCGGTAGGCTCGTCGAGGAACAGCAGCTCGGGATCGAGCGCGAGCGCGCGGGCGAGGCCGGCGCGCTTCTTCATGCCGCCCGACAGCTCGGAAGGATATTTGGGCGCTGCCTCGGGCGGCAGGCCGGTCATCACCACCTTGTACGCTGCGATCTCGTCGAGCAGCGCCTGGTCGAGCAGGGGGTAGAATTCCTTGAGCGGGACCTGGACGTTCTCCGACACGGTGAGCGTGGAGAAGAGCGCGCCGCCCTGGAACAATATGCCCCAGCGCTTGCGGATCGCCGTCGCCTCGGTCTCCTCGCGACCGATGGTGTTCTCGCCGAACACATGGATCTCGCCTTCGATCGGCGTCTGCAACCCGATGATCGAGCGCATCAGCACCGACTTACCGGTGCCCGAGCCGCCGACCACGCCGAGAATCTCGCCGCGGCGCACGTCGAGATCGAGCCCGTCATGTACGATCTGATCGCCGAAGCCATTCTTCAGGTGGCGGACCTGGATGACGATGTCGTCTTCGCGGAGCGCGGGATCGCGGGTGTCGGTCATATCCACCCGATCTGGCTGAAGAACACCGCGAAGAAGGCGTCGAGCACGATCACCAGGAAGATCGCCTGGACCACCGCGGTGGTGGTGCGCCGGCCGACCTGCTCGGCATCGCCCTCCACCTGCATGCCCTGGAAGCAGCCGGCGATGGCGATGATCGCGCCGAACACCGGCGCCTTGATCAGGCCGACCCACAGGTCGTTGAGCGGCACGACCTCCCGGATGCGCTGGACGAAGGTGATCGGCGGGATGCCGAGCTGCACCCAGCAGAGCAGCGCGCCGCCGATGATCCCGATCAGCGCCGAATAGAAGCCGAGCAGCGGCAGCATCGTCACCACCGCGATGGTGCGCGGCACCACCAGCGCCTCCATGGGGGAGACGCCGATCGTGCGCATCGCATCGATTTCCTCGGTCAGCTTCATCGTGCCGATCTGCGCGGCGAAAGCGGAACCGGAACGCCCGGCGACCATGATCGCGGTCATCAGCACGCCGAGCTCGCGCAGGGTGATGCGGCCGACCAGGTTGATCGTATAGACCTCCGCGCCGAACTGGCGGAGCTGCACCGCGCCCTGCTGCGCGATCACCACGCCGATCAGGAAGCTCATCAGCCCGATAATGCCGAGCGCCGAGACGCCGACCACTTCGAAACGGTGGACGGTGGCGTGGAAGCGGAAGCGGCTCGGATGGGTGAAGACGTTCCAGAAGGCGATCACCGTGGCGCCCATGAAACCGAGCAGGCCGTAGAGCGTGTGCGCGGCGGTGAACACCGCGTCGCCGATCTCGGCGAGGAGATGGACGAAGGCGCTTTGCGGCTTGGGCGGCAGCGCGATCGGATGCTCGGCCGCGACGACCTGGTCGAACAGGTGCTGGCTGGCGGGCTCGAGCCCCTCGACGCTGGCCTGCTTGTCGCGGGCGAAGCGGTGGACCACCCAGGCGCCGACCGTGTCGATCCGCTCGACCTGCGACAGGTCGATACGGCTGACCTCGCCATCGACCGTATCGAGCCGGTCAGGCAGGTCGCCGAGGCTGGCGAGCGACAAATTGCCGGTGAAGCGGAGGACTGCGCCGCCGCCATCGGAATCAACCCGTTCGAAATCGGCCAAAGCGCTCATCGCGCGCACCTTTCGGCGATTCGGGCTGGATCGGCAAGCGTCCCCGCTCGTAGATGCGTCAATGCACTGTCTCGCAATCTACGACATGGACAAGACGATCACCGCGGCGCCGACCTGGACGCGGTTCCTGATCGCGGCGGCGAAGGCCCGTGCGCCGTGGCGGCTGGCGCTGTTCCCGGCGGTCGGCGTGGCGGGTCTCGGCTATCTCCTCAAGCTGGTCGATCGCCCCGGGCTCAAGCAATTCTCGCAGCGGCTGCTGCTCGGCGGGGCGCTGACGCCCGCGGAGATGGCGAAGGTCGCCGAGGCCTTCGCAGCGCACGAGGTGGAGCAGGGCGTGCTCCACGGCGCGCGCGAACGGATCGCGGCGGACCGGGCGGCGGGCTACCGGCTGGTGATGGCGACTGCCTCGCATGGCTATTATGCCGCCGCGATCGGCCGGCTGCTGGGCTTTGACGACGTGATCGCAACCGAGGCGAAGCGCGATGGGCAAGGCCGGATTCTCTCCCTGATCGAAGGGGATAACTGTTACGGGCCCGTAAAGCTCCACCGAATCGAAAGCTGGATGGCGGGGCAGGGGATCGGACGCGGCGGCGCGCATGTCCGCGCCTATTCGGACCATGTCTCGGACGCGCCGCTGCTCGGCTGGGCGGACGAGGGCTATGCGGTCAACGCGCATGGGCCGCTGCGCGCGCTCGCCGCCGAAAAGGGCTGGCCGATCCTCGACTGGAGATAATCGCCACGGCGTTCGTTCTTCCTCCTGCACGACAAGATGCGGAGAGGATCATGGCCAAGACGCTGAAACAACTGGCGGAAATGATGAAGGATGTCGATTTCGCGATGCTCTCGACGCATAGCGACGGCGGCACCATCGCGGCGCGCCCGATGAGCAACAACCGCGAGGTCGACTATGACGGCGACAACTGGTTCTTCGCCTGCGAGGACACAAGGCTGATCGCCGACCTGGAGGCGAATGCGCAGGTCGGCCTCGGCTTCCAGGCCAAGGCAGGGCTGCTCGGCATGAAGCCGGTGTTCGTCCATGTCGAGGGCGTGGCCGAGCTGATCCGCGACAAGGCGGCGTTCGAGGAACATTGGACCAAGGGGCTTTCGCTCTGGTTCAAGGAAGGTGTCGACACGCCGGGGCTGGTGCTGATCAAGGTGCACGGGGTGCGCGCGCATTACTGGGACGGCGAGGACCAGGGCGAGATCGTGCTGGCGCGCGAGGTGGCGGTCTAGCTGCCAGATCGTCATCCCGGCGAAAGCCGGGATGACGGTTCTTTGTCAGAGCAGCGCGTCCACCGTGTGGATCGCGACGCCGACCAGCCCGCCGACCAGCGTGCCGTTGATCCGGATATATTGCAGGTCGCGGCCGACGGCGTTCTCGAGCCGGCCGGTGATGGTCTCGGCGTCCCAGCCCTTGATCGTGTCCGATACCAGCCGGACGATGCCGTCGCCATAGTCGGTCGCGGCGCCCACCGCGGCGCGGCGGGCGAAGCGGTTGATCGTGTGGGCGAGGCGGCGGTCGTCCTGCAGCGTCTGGCCAAGCTGGCGCATCGCATCGCCGAACGCGCCGGTGAGCAGCGCGTCGGGGTTGCGCGCGACGCGGAGCAGCGAGGCGCGGCCGGTCTCCCAGATGCCCATCCACCAGTCGGCCAGCGCCGGATTGTCGAGCAGCTCGTTCTTGAACGCCTCGACCTGCGCGCGCCGCGCCGGATCGTCCTGCAGGTCGCGGGCGAGCTGGGCGATACCTTCCTCGGCCTTGGCGCGCAGCGGGTGGCCGGGGTCCTCGGCCATGTCGCCGATCAGCCTGGCCAGGCCCTCGATGATCTTGTTGGCGAGCGTCTCGTCGAGGCCGGTCCAGCGCATCACCGCGCCCGAGCGCTCATGCACCATCTGGCGGATCAGATGCTCGTTGGCGTCGAGCACCTTGGCCGCCCAGCGGACGATGCCGTCGAGCAGGGGGCGGTGACGGTCCTCCTGGATCGCGGCCTCGAGCGCGCGGCCGAGCAACGGCGCGATCTCGAGCGCGCGCAGGCGCCCGGCGATGGTGTGCTTGACCATGCCGCCCAGCCGTTCCTGGTCGAGCGCCTCCAGCACGTCCGCGCCGAGCCGACCGAGGCCCGCGCGGAGCCGGCCGCGGCCCGGTCCCGGATCGGCGAGCCAGCGGCCGGCGGCGCCGGCGACGTCGAGCCGCTGCATCCGCCGGGCGACGACCCTGGGGGTGAGGAAATTGTCGCGCAGGAACTGGGCGAGGGTGGCGGCGATCCGGTCCTTGTTGCGCGGGATGATCGCGGTGTGGGGGATTGGCAGATGGAGCGGGTGGCGGAACAGCGCGGTGACCGCGAACCAGTCCGCGAGGCCGCCGACCATCGCCGCCTCGGCAAAGGCGCGGACATAGCCGATCGCGGGATGGAGATGGTCGAAGGCGCGGGCGAGCAGGAACAGCACGGCCATCGCGACCAGCAGGCCGGTCGCGACCAGCCGCATCTGGCGGAGGCCGGCAGGGACGGCCTCGGATGAAGAAAGGGGAGTGCGTAACAAGGTCACGCACTCCCCAATACATCAGACGGGATCAAGTTCACTCCGCGGGCTGCGGCGAATCGTCCCCGGGCTTGTGTTCGATCGTGCCGCCGCCATGGCCCTGGCCGATCACGCGGCTACCATCGTCGCCCGGCTTGAAGGTGAGCAGGCGGCGCGACAGGCGCGGCCCGAGCCACTGTTCGAGGCCGACCGCGAGGCTGAACAGCGCGGGCACCATCACCAGCGTGAGCAGCGTCGAGAGGAGCAGGCCGCCGATCACGGTGATGCCCATCGGCGCGCGCCACGAGCCGTCGCCGTTGAGCGACAGCGCGGTCGGGATCATGCCGGCGACCATCGCCACCGTGGTCATCACGATCGGCTGGGCGCGCTTGTGCCCGGCGTCGACGATCGCGGTGAACTTGTCGACGCCCTTGGCCATCTCCTCCAGCGCGAAGTCGACGAGCAGGATCGAGTTCTTCGCGACGATGCCGAACAGCATCAGCGCGCCGATCAGCACCGGCATCGAGATCGGCTGGCCGGCGATCCACAGGGCGATCAGGCCACCCAGCGGCGCATTGAGCAGCGAGCCCATGTTGACCAGCGGCGACATGAAGCGGCGATAGAGCAGCACCAGCACCGCGAAGACCAGGAACACGCCCGACATCAGCGCGATGACGAAGTTCTTGACCATCTCGGCCTGCCACTTGGCGTTGCCGACGGTCATCTCCGCCACGCCGATCGGCAGGTTCTTCATGATCGGCAGCTCGTGGATCTTCTGCAGCGCCACGCCCGAGACCACGGCCTTGCCCGTCTTGGGATCGGTCGCGAGGTCCGCACCGACGACGACGCGCCGCTGCAGGTTCAGGCGCTCGATCTTGGTCGGGCCGGTGCCGAAGGCGATCTCCGCCACGGTGCCGAGCTGGACCGAACCGCCATTCTGCGTCTGCACCGGCAGGTTCTTGATCGTGTCGAGCTTGGCGCGGGCATTCTCCTGCAGCGCCACCCGGATCGGGATCTGGCGGTCGGTCAGCGAGAATTTCGCGCTGTTCTGGTCGATGTCGCCCAGCGTCGCGATACGGATTGCGCTCGACAGCGCCGCGGTGGTCACGCCGAGATTGGCGGCCAGGTCGAGGCGCGGCTTGATCACGATCTCAGGCCGGTTGAGGTCGCCGGCGATGCGCGGCGCCACCACGTCGGGCAGCTTCGACATCTGCTCGACCAGCGTGAGCGCGGTCTTGGTGAGCAGCGCCGGATCCTCGCCGCCGAGCGTGATGGTCAGCGCGCGGCCGCTCGAGCCCCAGCCGCCCTGGGCGCGGAAGCCCACCCGGGCATCGGGGATACGGAGCAGTTCCGGAGCGAGGCGACGGGTGAACTCGTCGCTCGTCTCGGTGCGCTTGTCCTTGAAGATCACCAGCACGCGGCCATTGCCGACACCGGCACGCTCGTAGAGATTCTCCACGTTCGGCTCGGTGCGCAGGCGATCGGCGACCTGGCGGACGACACGATCGGTCTGCTCGAGCGTGGTGCCCGGCACCATCTCGACATTGACGCTCACCTGGTCCTCGTCCTGCGTCGGCTGGAAGGTCATCGGCAGGATGAAGAAGAAGGCGACGGTCATCACCAGCGACAGGAAGAAGCCCAGGATCGCCGACCAGCGATGGTGCAGCGTCCAGCGCAGCAGCTTCACATAGGCGTCCATGATCCGGCCTTCGCCATGCGTGGCATGGCCCTTGGCCTTGAGGAAATAGGCCGCGATCATTGGGGTGACGAGACGCGCGACGGCCAGCGACATCAGCACCGAGGCGACCACGGTCAGGCCGAAATTCTTGAAGAACTGGCCCGAGATGCCCGGCATCAGGCCAACCGGCAGGAACACCGCGACGATCGACATGGTGGTGGCGAGCACGGCCACGCCGATCTCGTCCGCCGCATCGATCGACGCCTGATAGGCCGATTTGCCCATGCGCATGTGCCGGACGATGTTCTCGATCTCCACGATCGCGTCGTCGACCAGCACGCCGGCGACCAGGCTGAGCGCGAGCAGCGTCATCTGGTTCAGCGTGAAGCCCAGCAGGTCCATGAACCAGAAGGCCGGGATCGACGAGAGCGGGATGGCGAGCGCCGAGATGATCGTCGCGCGCCAGTCGCGCAGGAAGATGAACACCACGATGACGGCGAGGACGGCGCCCTCGATCATCGCTTCCATCGCCGAATCATATTGCTGCTCGGCGTATTTGCTCCAGTTGGCGAGCAGCTCGAACTGGACCTTGTCGTTGTTCTTCTGAAGCTGGTCGAGCTTCTTCTGGGCCTCGTGATAGATCGTTACGTCCGACGCGCCCTTGGCGCGCTGGATGTCGAACGAGATCACGGCATGGCCGTTGAACCGCGCGGCGCTGCGCAGCTCGGCATAGCTGTCCTGCACGGTGGCGATGTCGGCGAGGCGCACGGTGCGGCCACCGCCGACCGCGATCTGGGTCTGGCCGAGCGCATAGGCGTCCTTGGCATTGCCGAGCACGCGCACCGACTGCTCATAGCCGGAAATCTCCGCACGGCCGCCCGCGGCGTTCATGTTCACCTGGCGCAGCTGCTGGTTCACCTGGCTGGCGGTGAGGCCATAGGACTGGAGCCGGGCCGGATCGAGCTGGACGCGGATCTCGCGGTTGACGCCGCCATTGCGGTTCACCGCCGACATGCCCTCGATCGAGAGCAGGCTCTTGGCGACCGTGTTGTCGATGTACCAGCTCAGCTGCTCGACGGTCATGTCGGGCGCGATCGCGGTGAAGCTGGCGATGTCGTTGTCGCTCGCCGAATCGACGCGGCCGATCTGCGGCTCGAGGATGCCGTCGGGAAGGTTGCCGCGGACCTGCTGGATCGCGCTGCGCACGTCCTCCACCGCGCGGTCGATCGGAGTGCCGATCGCCAGCTGCACGACGGTCTGCGAATTGCCCTCGGTCACCGTCGAGTTGATCTCGTCGATGCCCTGCAGGCTGCGCACTGCGCTTTCGACCTGCTGGGTGATCTGCGTCTCGAGCTCGCTCGGCGCGGCGCCCGGCTGGCTGATCGAAACCCAGACGATCGGGAAGTCGATGTCCGGATTGTTGTTCACGTCCATCCGGTTGAAGCTGACAAGGCCAGCAACCGTGAGGAACAGGAACAGGACGATCGGCGGAACCGGGTTCCGGATCGCCCAGGCGGAGATGTTCCGGAAGCTCATCGCTGGATCCTACTGCTTCTTGAGGAGCTGGGGGATGACCTTCTGCCCCGGGTTCAGGAACGCGCCCGCGGTCAGCACCACGCGCTCGGTGCCGGCCAGGCCCTGGGTGATCGACACGCCCGCATCGGTCACCTCGCCGGTGACCACGGGAGTGCGGACAGCCTGGTCCTTGGCATCGAGCGTGTAGACGTAATTGCCCTGCGCGTCGGTCTGGATCGCCGACTGGGGCAGGATCACGGCGCTGTTCGAGCCGGTGATGATCTGCGCGCTGGCGAAGCCGCCCGGGCGGAGCGCCGGATTATAGTTGAGCTGGATGCGGGCAATGCCCTGGCGGGTGTTCGGATCGATCACCGGCGAGACCTGCCACACCGAGCCGCTGAACACCTGGGTGCTGCCGGTCGGCGTCACCTGCGCGGTCGAGCCGACGCGGGTGCGCAGGAGATCGGCCTCGGCGAGCTGCGCGCGCAGCTCCATCTGGCCGCCCATCGCCATGCGGAAGAGCACGCCCGAGCCGCCGCTGACGATCTGGCCCGGCTCGACCTGGCGGGTGAGCACCAGGCCGGCTTCCGGCGCGCGGATGTCGAGGCGGTGGTTGCGCGCATTGGTCTCGGCGAGCTGGGCGCGGGCGACACGGACGCGGGCCGAAGCCTGGTCGCGCGCGGCGGTCAGCCGGTCGATATCGGCCTTGGAGACGAAGCCGTTCGAGACCAGGCTCTGCGCGCGGTCGAGATTGGCCTGGGCGAGCTTGGCATCGGCCTCGGCGACGCGGACCGACGCGGCGAGCGAATCGGCGGTCTGCACCTGGACCGAGCGATCGACCGTGGCGAGGACCTGGCCCTTGGCGACCCAGGTGCCCGGCTCGACCAGCACGCGCGTGACGAGGCCGCCTTCGCCGACCACGCCGACCGGCATCTCGCGCTTGGCGGCGAGGCTGCCGGTGCCGCTGATCACCGTCTGGATCGCCTGGCGGCCAGGAACCGCGATGGTCACGGTCGGGATCTGCGACGGGTTGCCCTTGGCCGCGGACTTTCCGGCGGCTGCGCCCTTGACGGCCCCGCCATCCTGCCGGCCCATCGTGAAGAAGGCGGCGACGGCGATCAACGCCACCACGACCAGGGTGATCCAGAGCCAACGCCGCGACTTCGGCGCGTCTTCACCCGTATACTCCAGCCGCTCCTGTCGTCCGAACATCCCTGCCTCGTAATTCATGTGCGACATTCCGATCCGGCCGAAATGGCCGCTGCCCCCAAGTTGATCGCACTGTATTAGATGAATAAGGCACCAGCCACAAGGGCCGTTTCGCGTGGGCGGGCAAATGCCCGTTCCGGCCATTTTCCGCAAGTATCCGGAATGTTCCAGAACCGTTTCCGGCAAGAAACAGTTGCAATAGAGTCGCACCGGCGCGACGTTCCCGCGCGGTCCGGGGGAGACGGGCCGAATCGAGGAGGGATTCAATGCCGCATGGGATTCTTGGGTGGTTGCTTATCGGCCTCGTCGCCGGTGCGCTGGGCAAGCTGATCATGCCGGGCAAGGACCCGGGTGGGATCATTGTCACGATTCTGCTGGGCATCGCCGGCGCGCTTCTCGCCAAATATCTTACGCCGATGCTCGGCCTCAACATCATCGACAGCACCTGGCAGGCCTATGCCGCCGCGACCGCGGGCGCAGTTGTGCTGCTGGCGCTGTACCGGCTGGTGATGGTCCGCCGCGCCTGATTTCGGATTTCGTTCAGCTTGCATTTGTCCCGCGTGCGGCAAGCCGTGCGTGGGACAAGTCATTTCAGGAGTGTTCGATGATCCGTGTTGCCCTTGCCGCCTCTGCGATTCTGCTGACCGCGGCGGCATTGCCCGCCGCCGCCCAGCAGGAGGCGCGCCCCGTGCTGCTTGACGGCACCGTGCTCGATGTGAGCGCGACCGGGATCAGCACGCGGGTGCCCGATCTGGCGGTGATCCAGGCGGGCGTCGTCACCCAGGCGGCGACCGCGGCCGCGGCGATGCAGCAGAACAATGCGCAGATGAGCAAGGTGCTGGCGGCGCTGCGCGGCGCCGGCGTCGCCGAGCGGGACATCCAGACCGCGCGGATCAGCCTCAGCCCGCAATATCGCTATGCCGAGAACAAGCCGCCGGTGATCACCGGCTATCAGGCGTCGAACCAGCTATCGATCCGCTTCCGCGACGTCGGCAAGAGCGGCACGATCCTCGACGCGCTGGTCCGCGAGGGCGCCAACGACATTTCGGGCCCGAACCTGACGATCGACAAGCCCGAAGGCGCGCTCGACGAGGCGCGGGTCGATGCAGTGAAGAAGGCGCGGGCCCGGGCCGAGCTCTATGCCCAGGCGGCCGGCCTCAAGGTCGATCGCATCCTGGCGATCTCGGAGAGCGGGGCGCTGCCGCCGATGCCGGCGCCGATGATGATGCGGGCCCAGGCCGGCATGGTCGCCGACAAGATGGAAGTGGTCGCCGGCGAGCGTGAGCTGACGGTCAGCGTGTCGGTGCGCTTCCTGCTCAAATAAGCGGTGCGCCCATGAAAAAGGGGCCGTCCCTCGCGGGGCGGCCCCTTTTGGCATGCGTCGTCTAGGATCAGCGCAGCGAGCCGCGGCGGACCAGATTGACCAGCGCGAGCAGGATGATCGCGCCGACCAGCGACACCAGGAAGGTGGTCGGAGTGATCACACCGCTGTTGATATCGCCACCGCCGAACAGCCAGCCGCCGATAAAGGCGCCGACGATGCCGACGATCACGTTCAGGAAGATGCCCTGCTGGGCATCGGTACGCATCACAATGCTGGCGAGCCAGCCGACGACACCGCCGATGACCAGCCAAACGATAAGACTCACCATAAGTCCCTCCGTTATCTAGGCCCGCGGACCGGGCGACGGAAGGAAAATGAGCGGGCGGTCATGTTGGTTCCGTACCGATATTTTGCACCGGATCGGGAACTTTTCCTGGGGACATCAAAGAAAACGGCCCGCCCCGGACATGCCGGGGGCGGGCCGCTATTGCTCCTTGAGGGAGGAGTTCAGAACTTCTGCTGGCGCTCGTAGAGCGACCGATAGTGCTGGATGCGGGTCACGCGCAGCCCGGGCATGCCCGAGCGGTCGATCGCGCGCTGCCAGCCGGCGAATTCCTCGACGGTGAGGCCATAGCGCTCGCACACCTCGTCGACGCTGAGCAGCCCGCCATTGACGGCAGCCACCACCTCGGCCTTGCGGCGCACGACCCAGCGGGTCGTCTCGGGCGGGGGAAGCGTCTCGAGCGTAAGCGGCTCGCCGAGCGGGCCAATCACTTTCGCGGGACGGATCTTCTGGTTCTCAATCATCTACTCGCCTTTCGGGGCGGGGGGCCCCCGCTACGCAAACTCAACGACCAATCGATATTCGGCGGACTTTGAACATCGACTAAAACGCCTCGGTAAACAGACCCTTCATTCTTCCCGTCGGCGGGCCAGAGCGAGTGCCGCAGCGCGATGAAACGCTCCGTGCACCGGCGCGAGCAGCTGCTCGACCGGCGCGATCAGCGCCAGCCGTGCCTGCGCACGTGCCGTGGGACTCGCTGCCTGGCGTGCCGCCACGCCGACCAGCAGCACCGCCAGTTCGGTCGGCATGGCGGTGATCGCCACGTCGCGTTCCAGTCTGGCAAAACTCAGGTCCACGCTCTCTTACCCATCCGACAGGTTGAACTCGGATGAGCCTTTCTACCCAAAAGTCTTGAAGGGTCCGTAAAGCAGGTGAAAACGGGAGCTTAACCAGCATTACCGGAATCCGACCGGGGTAGCGCGGGGAAGTACGAGCCCCTAAATGCGCGCGATCATGATCGCAGGAGACTTCCAGCTCGAAGGGCCGCTGAAGGCGCGCCGCATCGTCGTCGCCATGTCGGGCGGGGTCGATTCGTCGGTCGTCGCCGCGCTCGCCGCGGCCACCGGCGCCGAGACGATCGGGGTGACGCTGCAGCTCTACGATCACGGCGAGGCGGTCGGCCGTGCCGGCTCCTGCTGCGCCGGCCGCGACATCCGCGACGCCCGCGCGGTCTGCGACAAGCTCGGCATCGCGCACTACGTCTTCGACCATGCATCGAGCTTCAAGAGCGAGGTGATCGACGACTTCGCCGACGAATATCTCGCCGGGCGCACGCCGATTCCCTGCGTGAAGTGCAACATGGGCCCCAAGTTCACCGACCTGTTCGCGCTCGCCCGCGACCTGGGTGCCGATTGCCTGGCGACCGGCCATTATGTGCAGCGGGTTCTCGGGCCGCAGGGCGCCGAGCTGCACCGCGCGCATGATCCGGCGCGTGACCAGAGCTATTTCCTGTTCGCCACGACCAGCGCGCAGCTCGACTTCCTGCGCTTCCCGCTGGGCGGCATGCCCAAGCCGCAGGTACGCGAGCTCGCCACCGAGCTGGGGCTGGGCGTCGCCGCCAAGCCTGACAGCCAGGACATCTGCTTCGTGCCCGACGGCGACTATGCCAGCCTGGTCAAGAAGCTTCGCCCCGAGGCGGAGACCGGCGGCGCGATCGTCGACGAATCGGGCAAGGTGCTGGGCCAGCATCGCGGGCTGATCCACTTCACCGTCGGCCAGCGCCGCGGGCTCGAGATCGGCGGGGCGCCCGAGCCCTATTATGTCCTGCGGCTCGATCCCGAGACGAAGCAGGTCGTGGTGGGGCCCAAGCGTGCGCTTGCGGTGCGCGCGGCGCGGATCGAGGGGATCAACTGGCTGGGCGGCGACTATGCCGGTCCGGTGACCGCCAAGGTGCGCAGCCTCGCCAAGCCGGTGCCGGCGCGGCTGGAGGGCGACCGGGTGGTGTTCGATTCGCCCGAGTACGGCGTCGCCCCGGGCCAGGCCGCGGTACTCTATGCCGGCGAGCGCGTGCTGGGGGGCGGCTGGATCGCCGAGACCGAGCGGGCGGAGCTGCTGCCGGCCTGATTCGCGACGGATTCCGGCGCGGAAGTTCACTAAGTTCACGACATATACGCGCGAGGCGGGCTGTCCGTCCCGTGCCGCCCGTTCGTGCGAGCGCGCAGCGCATCCGCGCGGGCGCGGAGAGGACGGGATTGCGAAGATGCGGCGAGCCTGCATCCGTCAGCATAGATCAGACGAAATCCTACATTGCCAGACCCGGCCTGAAGCGACACGCTTTCCAAGGACAGCGCTGCACTCCGGATTCCGGGATGCCAAGCAACCGCTCGACCGGTGCGTCGTGGGACGTCGTGCCAATTCGCCCTGGCCTTGAATCGATGTCGCCGCGGAATGCATGGCGACTGCCGCCCTCGACTCGGCAACAGCAACCGACCCCTCTCTGGCCAGCACGGCCCTCCCCACAATGAGCAGGTGTCGAAGCGCGAGACGGAATTCGTCAAACCCGTCACGCTGTGCGACGGACTAGACGTCGGGCAACACCTGATCCGCCGATCCCCAGCCCTGCAGCGCCCGGCCGGTGGCGCGTCCCAGCAGCTCGGCGGCATCGCGAATGCTGAAATGCCTGGGGCTGTCGATGTCCCTGAGCTCGCTCCAGGTGACCGGCGCCGCCACCGGCGCGCCTTCGCGGGCACGGGCGACATAGGGCAGCACCGCCGTGCTCCCACGCTGGTTGCGCAGATAGTCGATGAAGATCTTGCCCTTGCGATTGACCTTTTTGAGGTTGGCGGTGAACCGGTCGGGCTCGGCTTCGGACAGCGCGCGGGCGAAGCGCTCGCAGAAGCTCCTCGCCTCGGGCCATTCCGCCCTGGGCACCAGCGGCACCACGACATGGACGCCCTTGCCGCCCGACAGCAGCGGCCAGCTGGTCAGACCGATATCGGCGAGATGGTCCTTCAAATCCGCCGCCGCCTTCTTCACAGCGTCGAAATCGAGCCCTTCATCGGGGTCGAGGTCGAACACCAGCCGGTCGGGCTTCTCGATATCGGCGACCAGGCTGCCCCAGCCATGGAACTCGATCGTCCCCATCTGGACGCAGGCCATGATCCCGTCGGCATCACTGATATAGAGATAGGGCTCGACCGAGCCGTCCTTCTCGCGGACGTCGACATGATGGACCTGCTCGCCGAACGATCCCGCATCGTGCTTCTGGAAGAAGCATTGCCGGGCACGGCCCTGCGGGCAGCGGACCAGGCTGATCGGCCGGTTGGCGAGCCAGGGCAGCGCGATGGGCGCGGTGGCGAGATAATAGTCCGCCAAGTCGCCCTTGGTGAGATTGTCGCCGGGGAAGATCACCCGCTCGCGGCTGCTGATCTTGATGGCGGATCTGGCCGGCTCCGGCGGCGCGACCGGCTTCTCGGCGACCACCTCCTTCGCCTGCTTGTCCTCGCGCAGCCCGATGAAGCTGGCATGGCGGACGACATTGTCGGCGGTGAACTCGCTGAACGCGATCTCGGCGACCAGCTCGGGCTCCACCCAATGCGCGCCGCGCGCCTCGGGCCGGGGCACTTCTGCGGCAGGTTTCTTCGCCTCGATCCGATCGAATCGCGCGCGTAGCGCCTGCAGCGTTTCCATGCTGAACCCGGTGCCGACCTTGCCGGCATAGACCAGCCCGTCCGGCCCATTCAGCCCGAGCAACAGCGAGCGGAAACCCCGCCCCCTGGCGCTGGAGGGCGACCAGCCGAGGATCACGAACTCCTGGCGGCGGATGCACTTGGTCTTGAGCCAGGCCTTGGTCCGCGTGCCGCGATAGGGCGCATCGGCCCGCTTCGAGACGACGCCCTCATAGCCTTCGCGGCGCATCGTCTCGAACAGCTTCTCGCCGCTACCCAGGACGTGCTCGGAAAACTGGATGCGCTGATCCGCGCCGGTTAGCAGCGCGCGCAATCGCTCCTTGCGGGCGAGCTGGGGAAGCTTCGTCAAATCCTCGCCATCGGCTTCGAGCAGGTCGAAGGCGAACATCGTCAGCCCCTCGCCGCCGCCGGATAGCGCTTCCTGCAGCGAGGAGAAGTCCGGCTTCCCGTCCTTGAATGCGACGATCTCGCCGTCGATCAGCGCGGGCCCGGCGAGGCTCGCGGCCGCCTCGGCGATGCCGGGGAAGCGGTCGGTCCAGTCGAGCCCGGTGCGGGTGTAGATCTTCGGCCCCTTGCCGCCCAGGCTGAGCAACGCGCGATAGCCGTCATATTTCACCTCGTGCAGCCACTGGTTGCCCGTGGGCACGGTATCGACCAGCGTCGCGAGCTGGGGCTTCTGGAAGCCGGGGTTCTTGCCGGCCTGCGGGCCAGCCGCCCGAGATGCCGGCTTTCGCCGGGAGGTCGGCTTCTGGCCCTCCGCGATCTCCTGCATCGTCCGCCCGGTCTTCACGCTGGTCAGCGCGGTCTCGACCAGCGCGTCGGTCGCGCCGGCGTACTGGTCGTCGATCTTGCGGAGCAGCCAGTTCTCGTTCTTCTCCCTGCCCCGCGGCTTGAGGCGGATGAGCAGCCACTCGCCCTTCATCCGCTCGCCCTCGAGGGTGAAGTGGAGATGGCCCTTTTCCAGGTCCTTCGCGCTCTTGCCCTCGATCGGCGCCCAGGTCCCGTCGTCCCACAGCATCACCGTGCCGCCGCCATATTCGCCCTTGGGAATCGTGCCCTCGAAATCGGCATAGGAGAGCGGATGATCCTCGGTGCGCACCGCGAGACGCTTCTCGTCCGGGTCGAGGCTCGGCCCGCGCGTCACCGCCCAGCTCTTGAGCACCCCGTCGATCTCCAGCCGGAAGTCCCAGTGGAGGCGGGTCGCGTCGTGCTTCTGGACCATGAAGCGGTGGCCGCCACCCTTGGCGACCTTGCCCGCCGGCTCCGCGGTCTTCGCGAAGTCGCGCTTGGCATTGTACTTTTCGAGCGGGTCCTTCGACGGCATCAGGCGCGCTTCTTCGCCGCCGGCTTCCTGGCGGGCGCCTTGCTCGCCTTCGCCCCGGGCTTCTCCAGCGACTTCTTGAGCGCCGCCATCAGGTCGACCACGTTCGCGCCGCGGCTCTGCTTGCCGTCGTCCTTGTCCTCGATGATCTTGCGGCCCTTGGCCTTCTTCTTCCGCTCGATCAGGTCGTGCAGCGCATCGACATAGCGGTCGTGGAACTCGCGGGGATCGAACTTCGCCACCTTCTTCTCGATCAGCGTCTCGGCCAGCCCGAGCAGCTCGGGATCGGGCTCGCTGTCGGGGATGTCGCGGAAATAGCCCTGCGCCTTGTTGACCTCGTCGGCATAGCGCAACGTCTCCAGCACCATCCCGCGCCCGCACGGTTTCAGGCTGACGACATATTCGCGCCCACGCATCGCCAGCTGGCCCAGCCCGACCTTGCGGGTGCGCTTCAGCGCCTCGCGCAGCACGATGAACGCCTCCTCGGCCAGGTCGTCCGCCGGCACCACGAAATAGGGCCGCTCGAAATAGAGCACGTCGATCTCGTCCAGATCGACGAACTGGGTGAGCTCGAGCGTCTTCTTCGATTCGAGCTTCACCGCATCGATCTCGTCCTGCTCGAGCAGGACATATTCGCCCTTCTCGACCTCATAGCCCTTCACGATCTCGTCAGGCTCGACCGCGCCGACGCCGGGCGCGACCTTCTCGTACTTGATGCGCTTGCCGCTCGGCTCGTGGATCTGGTGGAAGCTGATCTGCGCGCCCGATTTGGTCGCGGTGTAGATCTCGACCGGGATCGACACGAGCGCCAGCCGTATCTGTCCCTGCCAATAGGCGCGCGCCGCCATCTCGCTCTCCTCGTTGCGAAGCCGATTCAATGTGCCAGCAAAGGAGTCGTTCCTCGACACCCGTTCGGGGGAGGATTAGAGCCCCCGGCATGACCACCGATCCGTTCGACCTGTTCGACAGCTGGTACCACGAAGCGCGCGCGAGCGAGCCCAACGACTCCAACGCGGTAACGCTCGCCACGGTGAGCGCTGAGGGCCAGCCCTCCGCCCGGATGGTGCTGCTCAAGGGCCATGGCCCCGACGGCTTCGTCTTCTACACCAACCGCGAGAGCCGCAAGGCGCAGGACCTGCACGAAGGCGCCAAGGTCGCCCTGCTCTTCCACTGGAAGTCGCTGCGCCGCCAGATCCGCATCGAAGGCAGCGTGCGCTTCGCCACCGATGCCGAGAGCGATGCCTATTTCGCGACGCGTGCCCGCGATTCGCAGCTCGGCGCCTGGGCATCGGACCAGTCCCGCCCGCTCGATGCCCGCGAGACCTTCGAGGCGCGCTTCGAGGAAGCGAAGGCCCGGTTCGAGGGGCAGGACGTCCCCCGCCCGCCGCATTGGGGCGGCTACCGCGTCACGCCCAGCGCAATCGAGTTCTGGCAGGACCGCGCCCACCGCCTGCACGAGCGCCGGCTGTTCACCCGCACCGGCCAGGGCTGGAGCGAAGGCCTGCTTTACCCGTGAGCTTCCGGCCGTGACCAACCTCGCCCGCCGCGCCGCGCTCGCCAGCGTCTGCTCCGCGATCCTGCTCGGCGTACTCAAGGCATGGGCCGCCTGGACCACCGGATCGGTCGCGGTGCTCGCCAGCCTGGCCGATTCCGTCCTCGACCTGTTCGCCTCGCTGGTCACCCTCGGCGGCGTCCACTGGGCCTCGCAGCCGGCCGACGAGAATCACCGCTTCGGGCATGGCAAGGCCGAGGCGCTGGCCGCACTCTTCCAGGTGGTGGTGATCGCCGTCTCGGCGCTCGCCATCCTGGTCCGCGCGATCGAGCGGCTGCGCGGCGGCGACATCTCGGCCTCGCCCGAATCGGGCATCGCGGTCAGCATGATCGCGATCGTCGTGACGCTGGCGCTCACCCGCTACCAGGCGCATGTCATCCGCCAGACCGGATCGGTGGCGATCGGCGCAGACCGCATCCACTACACCTCCGACCTGATGCTCAACGCCGCGGTGATCGCCGCGCTCGCGCTCGATGCCTGGGGCCTGCGGGGTGCCGATCCGCTGTTCGGCATCGCCATCGCCTTCTGGCTGCTGTTCGGCGCCTGGCGCGCCAGCGAAGCCGCGATCGACCAGCTGATGGACAAGGAATGGCCCGAGGAGAAGCGCCGCGCCTTTGTCGAGGTCGCCGCGCGCAACCCCGCGCTCAGGAGCCTGCACGACCTGCGCACGCGCAGCAGCGGCAACAACGACTTCGTCCAGTTCCACATCGCGATGAACCCGGCGATGACGATCCAGCAGGCGCATGACGTGGTCGAGGCGCTGGAGAAGGAGCTGGGAGAGGCCTTCCCGGGCACCGAGATCCTGATCCATGTCGATCCCGACGGGCATATCGACGAGCCGCAGAACCCGATGATCGAAGCCAATCTGCTGAAGGACACCGAGTGAAGCTGCCATTCGCCCAGATCGACGCCTTTGCCGACCGTCCCTTCACCGGCAATCCCGCGGCGGTGATCCCGCTTGATTTCTGGCTGGACGACGCGGTGCTCCAGCAGATCGCCGAGGAGAACAACCTCTCGGAGACCGCCTTCATCCTTCCCGATGCAAGCGGCGAGGCGGATTTCGAGCTGCGCTGGTTCACCCCTGCGGTCGAGGTCGCCCTGTGCGGCCATGCCACGCTGGCGAGCGGGCATTTCGTCCTCTCCGCCGATCCGGCGCGCGACCGGGTCACCTTCCGCACCCGCAAGGCCGGAATCCTGGAAGTGCGCCGCGACGGCGACGGCTATGCGATGGCGCTGCCGTCCTATCCGCCCGAGCCCGCCGAAGTGCCGGGCCTGCTCGATGCGCTGGGCGTCGACCTGGGCGAGACGCTGCGCCATCCCGGCGGCTATGACCTGACCGTGCTCGACCGCGCGGAGGCGGTGCTGGCGCTGACGCCCGACTTCAAGGCGCTGGCGGCGATCGGCCACACGCTCAACATCGTCACCGCGCCGGGCCAGGGCACCGACGTGATCAGCCGCGTCTTCGCTCCCGCCGCCGGGATCGACGAGGATCCTGTCACCGGCTCGGCCCATTCGGTGCTGACCCCCTATTGGGCGAAGCGCCTCGGCCGCGACACGTTCAGCGCCTTCCAGGCGAGCAAGCGCGGCGGCCACATCGCCTGCGGCCTGGCCGGAGACCGGGTGATCCTGGGCGGCAAGTGCGTGACGGTGATCGTCGGGGAGTTTGTGGTGTAGCCCAAAACTCCTTCTCCCCTTGTGGGAGAAGGAAGGGGCCCGCGCGCGAAGCGCGTGGGAAGGATGAGGGGCAATTGCCCGTCGACCCTCACCCTTCCGCCGACTGCGTCGGCTCCCTCCCGCTCCCAAAGGGAGCGGGAATTTCTACTCCACCCCCCGGTGCGCATAGCTAAGAACCCGCGCCGCCTGCCAGCCGTCCGGCGTCTTCTTCCACAGATGGACGAAATGCGCCTTGCCGACGAGCTTCTCCGGTCCGTCGCCCTTGCGCTCGTAGAAGACATGGTCGCCTTCCTCGATCGCGCCATAGCCCGGCACCGGATCGACGTGCAGCGTCTCGGGAACCAGCGCGCGGCGGCTGCGCCAGCTGTCGGGCGCCTTTCGCCGCTCGCACTCCCTGGCATAGAGCGCGACGAACCCCTCCCTGCTGGTCGCCACCACCCCGCCCTTGTCGTGGTACATCTCGAGATCGGGCGTCACCATCGCCGCCATGCGCGCCGGCTCGCAGCGCTCGAAGAAAGTCTCGAACAAGGCTGAGTCCGCGGCCTTCACCTCGGCGAGCAGGGCAGGGTCCGGGGATGCAGGTGCGCTCTGGAGCAGGGCGAGCGAGAATGCAGCGGCAAGGAACATGGTCATCTCCGATGTGTATTATTCACATAATACACAGGGATCCGCCGTGCGCAAACCCGCCTGCCTGGCGGGTCAGAAAGCATTGGCGCCTGCACGGCTTCGCAGGCATCCTCCGCGTCCGGGCGAATCTTGTCTCCCTGCGGAGGAGAAGTGCGATGTGGAAATCCGGCCTTGCAGCTCTGGCTCTGGTATTCGCGTGCGCCGCCCCGGCGACCGCGCAGGTGGCGCCTTATCCCGCCAGCTTCACGACGCGCGAGATCGCGGCCAACGGCACCACCATCCATGTCCGCGTCGGCGGTAGCGGCCCCGTCGTGCTGCTGCTCCACGGCTATGGCGAGACCGGCGACATGTGGGAGCCGCTCGCCGCGCGGCTGGTGCGCGACCACCGGGTCATCGTCCCCGATCTGCGCGGCCTCGGCCTCTCCGCCAAGCCCGCCGGCGGCTATGACAAGAAGAACCAGGCCGAGGATGTCGCCGGCGTTCTCGCGGCGCTCGGCGTCAACGGCCCGCTCGACGTGGTCGCCCACGACATCGGCAACATGGTCGGCTATGCGTTCGTTGCCAGCCACCCCGACCGCGTCTCGCATTTCGTGCTGATGGACGCGCCGATCCCCGGCATCGGCCCCTGGGAGGAAGTGCTCAAGAACCCGCTGGTCTGGCACTTCCGCTTCGGCGGCCCGGACATGGAGCGGCTCGTGGCGGGCCGCGAGCGCATCTATCTCGATCGCTTCTGGAACGAATTCTCCGCCGATCCGAAGAAGTTCGACGAGGCCTCCCGCGTCCATTACGCTGAGCTCTATGCGCTGCCCGGCGCGATGCACGCCGGGTTCAGCCAGTTCGGCGCCTTCGATCAGGACGTGATCGACGATCGCGCGCTGCTCGCCCGGGGCAAGCTCCGGATGCCGGTGCTGGCGATCGGCGGCGCGGCATCGTTCGGATCGACCATGGCGGTGATCGCCCGCGCCGCGGCGGACAATGTCACCGAAGTCGTGATTCCCGCTTCCGGCCACTGGCTGATGGAGGAACAGCCCGAAGCGACCACCGAGGCGATCGTGGCGTTTCTGAAATAGTGCTGCTCCCTACCCGAGGGGATATGGGCGCCGTACAAATGCTGCAGCTTGAGGTCGCTCGCTCGGCTAGCCTCGTGCGCGCAGCCAGTTCCCCAGCCGCGCGCGGATCGGCAGGTCCCACCAGCGATAGGCCGCCCAGGCGACCAGCAGCAGGAACGGCACCAGCGCGGTGCCGATGGCGAGCAGCTCCGTCTGCGATGCCTTGCCGCCCGCGACGAAGTTCATCCAGACATAGAGGAACGGGAAATGGGTGATGTAGATCGGGTAGGAGATCCGCCCGCTCGCCTTGCATAGCCAGAGCATGCCGCGGCCGGGCTCTGAATGGCGGCCGGCGATCAGGATCGCGGGGAACAGCAGGATGACGACTGCCGCTTCGTAGAGTCCGTTGAGCTTGATGCCGTGCATCACCGGCATGGTCGGCGCGGCGATCGCCGCGAGCATCACCAGCGACAGCGGCAGCCAGCCGAGCCGGATATCGGGAAGCCGGTCGCGCACCCGGTACAGCCACAGGCCGGTGAGGAAGGGGAAGAACAGCCGCACCGGCGCCATCC
>Ga0102592_1001633_pt1 | contig 23656 bp, 13 predicted proteins | sample AraplaCol_mMF_r2_FD_76861 | JGI IMG/M metagenome (GOLD analysis project Ga0102592, IMG submission 76861) | Arabidopsis root microbial communities from North Carolina, USA - plate scrape MF_Col_mMF_r2 (SPADES assembly) (version 2) | ecosystem: Host-associated > Plants > Roots > Endosphere...
ATTGAACTGCTCAGGCTTGTACACAGGCGTTCCGAGAAACACGTCATACGAGACGCCGCCGAACTTTTGCGAGCCCACGCCGCCGCGCATGCCGAGTACTGCACCCGCCAGTTGCGTGCCCACCAGCGCCTGGGTCGATGGTCCATACACGCGGCCATAATCGAGGCCGACATAAACTGCCTGGCCGCTCGTTCCCAGCGGCGCCTGCAATTCATTGCGCCAATAGAATCCGCGCTCGCCGGCAAGCTGGCTCTCGCCATCGAAGCCCCTTACCGTATATCGGCTGCCAATCGTCAAATCATCGACGTAGTACAGCCGGTCGTTGGTGAATTGGCCCCGGATCGTCGTGACGTAGCGGAATGGCTGTTCCGCGAGCTTGAACGGCACCGAGAGGTTGGCGTCGAGCACCATCATCCGGTAACGCCAGGTCGGGCCATCCAGCGACGCCAGCGTGTCGTCCTGCGCACCGAAGGCGCCGATGCCCTGGCGGAATGACAGCGTGGCATCGAGCTGCGATTGGCCGAAGTAGTGGCGGTCCGTCACCCCGAATTCGAGGATGGTGTTATTGCGGCGCTGCTGCGGGATTTCGGTGTCTTCGATATAGCTCTTGCCGAACCGGCGCGTCAGCCGTACCTGCATGCCGAACACGTCGTTCTGGCTGCGGCGCAGCACCCGGTGCAGCTTCAGATCGACGTTTTCCGACTTGCCGCTCGACACGAACGTCGTATTAACGCCTGCAATCTGCTGGAAGTAATTGCTGCTGTAAGCCGACAGCGTCGCTGTCCAGTAGCCCCACGGAATCGAATAAAAGCCATTCCAGCCGCGCGTGCCGTGCTCCTTGTTGCTGAACATCAAATCCTGGTTGTAGCCGATGTTGAACATGTCGCTCAGGCCCAGCGGGTTGTCGATCCCGACGCTCACGTTGCCTTGCCACTTACCGGTGGAACGCGAGCCCGAGTTGTCGACGGAGCCTACCAGCGTCCACGGCTTACCGCGTTTGACGGCGATCACGACATCGCTACGCCCCGGCGTGGAAGTCGGCACGATCTGCATGTCGACGTCCTGGCTGGCGACACGCTTCATCTGCTCCAGCCCCTGCTCCAGATCACGCAGGTTCAGCAGTTCGCCGGGGGCAGTTGGGAATGCTGACTTCCACGTGCCCCACAGGTCGGGATCGCTGAAGCGGATATCGCCGATCACGCCGGGGATCAGCGCGAGCTTCAGCGTTCCCGACGACAAATCCTGTTCGGGTACCAGCACGCGCGTGGTGACGTAACCCTTCGACAGGATCGTTTGCGACAGCCCCTTGACCAGCGTCTCGACACCCTGTTTGCCAACGCACTCGCCCTGGTAATGGTCAAGCCACAGTTGTGCAAAGGCAAACGGGTCCATCGGCAGGGCCGAGGCGCCTGCGGCTTGCAGGTCAGCAGGAAGGTCCCTGGGGACTTCGAGGGCGAAGCGGTTGACTCGGAAGCACGGGAATTCCTGCGGCAACGCAGGAAATTCGGCGCGGGCGGTTGCTTCAGCGCGCACGGCTGGGGCATCGACAACGGCAGCCCGTTCGCGGGCTTCCTGCTGCTGGCGCGTGCGCTGGTCTTGCTCGGCGTTGGTCAGGGCGGTGGCCTGGCCGGGGGGCGGCGGGACTTGGGCCAATGCAAGCAATGGGATAGTTGAAAGGCCAAGTGCGAGTGACGCGATCTTGGCAATGTGCGACGAATTTGAAGACATCGGGATGACAGGGGTCAGACGGGATCTTGGCGCCGCCATAACGCGTATGGTGATAAGGGAGTGGTGCTAGTACCGCTGATCTCTGGAGCGACCATCTCATCTTTGGCGAGGCGAACAAAGAGAACCAGCGGTATCAACAATCAGGCATCAGTTCTGCTCGACCTGCCTTGTAGTACCACCCCAACTTCAAGGGACGTCGCGAGCCAGTTACTCCATTCGAAAGCTGCGTTCTAGTGGAGTCAGGATTGCTCAAGGCGTTCTGAACAAATTGACAACTCTTCACGGGCCGATCACCGCCTACTGCCAGCCAAACACGTTCTTGAGGATCACATAAGTTATGAAGCCAAAGAACAACAGAAAACATGTCCACCAGACAAGTTTCTGCCGCTTGGTTTTTGGATTTGATCCAACAGACATTCCCATATCTTTACCACCTGATCCCAGTTTGACCACGATCCGAGGAATAGCCACCACCGAACGTGGCCGGGTTGCTACCCCCTCCATACCGCGCATCTGCACCAAAGCCCACCACGGTTGCAGTACCGTTACCAGGCGACACCATTACCCCGCCACCTACACCGGCATAAGAAGCTGACCCGCCGCCCGCATAGCCTCCTGCGAAGCTATTCGTTTGGCCTGGCTTTACGGTGTTTGTATTGAGCCAACCAGCTGAAACTGATGCGCCAAATCCCAGTGGATTCGCAACGCCAAGATTCAGCCCACCGCCCACAAACGAATTTCCATCGCGGGTAAATGTCCCCCAAACGCTACCCACATAGTAGTCGATCTGGAAATTCACAAAGTCCGGCGCACGCAGGCCTGTGATCGGCAGTTGCGTTGATGGCGTGTACAGCGGACTCCAGTTTTCATATCCAGTGTTCTTCACGATGAACGCCTGCAACCCGGAGTCTGCCGCCAGCAGAACCTGCGTCCATACCTGCTGCCCGGCCTGATTGACACCGTAAGGCTGCCAGTTCGTTCCGTCGTTAGGCTTCTCGCCAACCGCCATGCGATTTGCGCCATAGTCGGTCTTTCCCGCCGCGCGCATATCCATCTGAGCCATCTGATTGGCTATATCGGCTTCCGTAGTCGGCGAGCCGTCAGCATTCTTCAGACCTTGCTCCTTCGCCAGGGCAGCCAGCCTTTTCGCCTGCGCCTTGTCGGTGTCGTGCAACTGCCGATTAAACCGATCCACATTCGCCGCAGTCGCCGCCCCTGATCCACCACCCACCGCAGCACCAATACCTCCAGCCACAAGATTCGCTGCCAGATTGCCGATGGCCTCGTCCAGATTCTTGTTGCCGCTATCGACCCCGTCGCCGACCGATTTGCCCAGGGATGCAAGCTTCTCGGCCGCGAGCGACGACATTCCCGCCCCCACCGCGCCCGCAATCGCACTGCCGCCGCCCAGTCCAGCGATCATCGCCCCACCAGCCGCATGCAAGGCCGCGCGATACTCGCCGCCTTCCTTCCAGCCTTCGACATCGGCCTGCGCCTCGGCAACCGCCGCGCGGTTGGCGTCGCTCGGGTCCTTGCCGTAAGCGTCGTTGGCAACCTTCAAGGCATCTTTCGCAGCCTTCTCCCTACTCCCCGCAATATCCCCCACCGTCTTCGCCACCGCCTCGCCAGCCGCCTGCGCCGCCGCCATCATGTCGGCCTGCTTGCCCAGCACGTTGCTGAGGTCCGGGCCCTTGCCCACCGTCGTGTTGGTGTTCGACGTGTCACGGTTCAGCGTCGCCACGTCCTGCGCCTGGTTGGCCTGGTCGGTGATCGTGATCGTGCCGCCCGCGATGCCCGACTGCGCCACGCCGCGCTGGCTGCCGCTTTCGTGTTGCGGAATCATCGGACTCACGCCGCCGGTGTTCTTGCCTGAGGTCTGGCCAGAATTCTTGTCCTCGACCTTCGGGCCGAACGTGAACCCACCGCTCAGCCCCATCGACGTCGCGCTGTAGTCCGACTTGTTCTCGATATCGCTCCAGCTCAGCGTGCCCGTGCTCAGCTTGTTCTTGTCCTTGGTGGCCGTGCTGGCGATGAGGGCGCCCTTCAGGTCCGTATTGCCCTTGACGTTGATGTCGAAGCCGCCGTCGCCCGCCAGAATGCCCGATTGCTCGGCTACGTTGGCGTAGCTGCCGTCGCCCTTGCCCTTCGTCGCCGAGAACGATCCGCTTACGCCGCCGCCCTGGCTCCAGTTCAGGCCGCCGCCCACGCTCTGCTGGCGGGCACGGCTTTCTTCTGTGTCCTGGCGGCTGGCCAGGTTCAGGTCGCCGCCCACGTCTGCCGTTACCTTGCCGCCCCTGACCACCCCGCCCAGGATGTTCGTGTCGTTGCCGGACACGATCGATACCGATTCGCTGCCCTTCACGTGGCTGTTGACCTGCGTGGTGCCCGTGGTGTCGCCGTTGCCCTTGCTGGTGGATGCCGAAGCCGACACGCCCCAGCCCTTGCTGCCGAGGGATACACCGATGCTGCCGCTGCTGGACTTGTTCGTGCTGTGGTTCTCGTAGGTATCGGTCGCCGAGACGATATTGACGTCGCCCTTGGCGCCCAGCCCCACTTTGGTGGCAGAGATGTCGGAGCCGATGATGTCGAGGTTGCCGGCCGTCTTGTTGCCGTCGGCATCCACGCCAGTGGCGATGAAGGTTGCCGTACCGCCCGCCTGCACCTTCGATCCGGTGTGCGTGGTGCTGTCCTGGGTGAAGGTGCTCTTGCTCTTGCTGGTGCCGAAGGACAGCGTCACCGCCGTGCCTGCCGGCCCCTTGCCATCCGCCAGGCTCTTCATGGCGTCGCCTGCACCCATCGCCGCGTCATACGCGTCGCGGCCGGCCGCAATGCCCCACAACGCCGACGCACGGCCGTCCTGGCTCTTGCTTGCCGAACGGATCTTCTGGCCCGCGTTGATCGCCGAACCGATGGCACCGCCGCCCACGCTCAACGTAAAGCCGGTCTGCTTGATCTCGTGGGTTTCGTCGTGGTGCCCGCTGCCCTTTGCCGCGTCGATGATCACGTCGGCGCCCACGCCCGTCAGGTCCTTGGCGGCGATCACCTGGCTGCCGGTCAGGTGCAGCGTGCTGCCTGCCTTCAGGCTGACATTGCCGTCCGTGCTGCCCACCAGGCTACCGGTCTGCGTGACCGAACTGTCGTTGATGGTGTCCTTCTGGTCGCGCATGCCGTACGAGATGCCGCCGCCCGTGGCGCCGAAGCCCGTGGACTTCGTGCGCGAATAGCTGTGGCTTTCGCTCGTGTTCTCGGCCGTGGTGATGGTCAGGTTCCGGCCGGCTTCCAGTGACACGTCCTGCGTGGCCGCCACGGTCGAGCCGCTGATCGTCATGTCGCGGCCAGCACTGCCGACGACGGTGTCGCCCGACACCACCGAGCCCACCGCCACGGTTTCCCGTGAACTGGAGGTCGTCGTCGTTGTCGTCTTCGACAGGAAGCCAGAGCTTTCCGAGTGCGACCAGCTCTGGGCGTTGTGCTGCTCGGTGACCGCCCCAACGGTGACATCGCCGGTCGCCACCAGCTTGACCGTGCCGCCGTCGGTCGTCGCGCTGCCCGTGCTGACGGCAGAGCCGAGCACGGCCACGTTGCCGGTGGCGTTGCCGTCGAGCGCGGCCGGGGCGATGCCATTGGCCTGCAGGATCTGGCCCACGGCCGCCGCCTGCCCCGCGCCCAGCGTGACATGGTTGCCAGCCTGGACCGTGGCGCCCCGCGCGCCCTCATCATACGAAGACTGCGTGAACTGCGACGCCTTGTTGCTGAATGCGCCTGCCTCTTGTGTGCGCGAGTCCAGCGCCGCCGTCACCGTGGTGTTGCGGCCCGCAACCAGTGCGGCATCGGCGCCCGCGTCTATCGTCGATGCCGTGAGCGTAGCGTCTCGCCCGGCGACGGCCGTCACGCTGCCGCCGGCTTGCACGGTGCTGCCCTGGTTGATGACCGTCCGGTCCCGCAGATAGTCCTGGCCGCCGTGTGCCGTGGCATCCTGCGTGGTGCCCAGCATTGCGGTGCCGATGTTCAGGTCACGGCCTGCGGCCAGCAGGGCGTTGCTGCCGGCATTGACGGTGGCCCCTGCCATGTTGATGTCGCGCCCGGCCAGCAAGGCCACGTTGTTCGTCCCTGCGATCGATGCCGCCGCGCCAATGCCGGTGGCGCTGGCGCTGTTGCCGTTCGCGAGGGTGGTGGTATTCGTGATGGTCTGCGATTCGTTCACGATGTCGCGGCCCGCCGCCACCAATACGTCCTGCCCGCCGATGCGGCCACCCAGGTTGCGTACGTCCTGCGCGGCCTGCACGACGGTCGTGCCGGCGCCACCGATGCTGCCCCGGTTGACGATATTGCCGCCCACCACCTGCGTGGCGATATCGCCAACAATCGAGCCGCTGTTCTCGACGGCGCCGGCAGCATGGATCGCCACGGTATTGCCGGCGACCAGCGCGCCCGTGGCGTTCAGGTCCACGCCATTGCCCTGCGCCAGATAGACCTTCGGCACCAGTACCGATTGCGTGGTGCCATCGGGCAGCGTCACGCCCTGCGACACCATCCACACCATGTCGGTCGTGAGCTGGCGCATCTGGTCGTCGGTCAGGCCCACGCCGGGGGTCAGGTCGAAGGTCTTGGCATAGGCGACGCCGTTGTTCATCAGCGCCTTGTATTCCTCCAGCTGGTCGGTGTAGCCGATCAGGAACGTCTTGCCCGTCAGTTGCGTGATCTGGTCGCGGACCAGCTTTTCTTCGTAGAAACCATCGCCCAGACGCTTTTGCGTCTTCTGCGGGTCAAGATCCAGCGCCTTGAGCATGTAATCGCTGGAAATAAAGTTGCCGTACTGCGTAAAGCGCGGGTCGGTGGCGACGAGGTAGGTGTCGCCCGGTGCAGTGCGGAAGCGATACAGGCCGTTGGTTGGCAGCTTCAGGTTGGGGATGCCGGCATTGCCCGCTGCGCGGGCCAGCTGGGTGCCGCTTGCACCGCCACCTGAAACGCTGCTGCGCGTCACGGCCGCACCGACGGTATCCACCGAGGCGACCGTCACGTTCTGCGCCGTGGTCTGCACCGCCTGGTTGGCGGTGGCAACGGCCGGCAGGGCGGCCACCGTGGTCGGGGCCTGCGGCGCGCCCGGATAGGCCACGACCTCCGTTCTCTGGCTGTTGCCGGTACGCTGGTGCCAGTAGAAGGTGGAAGTGTCCTCGGTGGTCACGGTCTGCTGCAGCACCGTGCCCACATCCTGGATCGTGCCATTGGCCGCCACCCGCACGAGGTTGCCCCCCGCAGCCATGGTCGAGGACTGGTTCAGGATATTTCCGCCGTTGCTGTTGATGCGGATGTTGCCGCTCGCCTGGATCCTGGCCGCGTCGGACGCACTCACGAGTTGGTCAGTCGCCGTATAGGTGACGGTCGTGCGCGAGATTTCATTGAAGTCAGTGCCGAAGTTGGCCTGGCGTACCTCATCGGGCCGGATATGGATGTTCGGATCCCAATCCGGCCAGAAGGTGATGCTGTAGGTGGACCCGTTGTCCGTGATGGACTGGTAGTACTGAGTAGGCCGGGTTGCAATCGGGCGCGTGCAGATCGACGTATCGATGTCGCAGTTTGGACCCTGGAATATCGAGCCGTACACCTCCACCGGAGACTGCGTGAACGACAGCGTCTGGCTGGCGGAGTTCAGGTTTGTCACCGTCGACTTGTCCACCGTCACGGTGACCGGCGCCCGCAGGGCGTTGGTTTGCGGCGTGCTGATCGGCGCGCTGCCAGTCGCCCAGTTCCACCCAGGGAAGGTGATGCTGCCGTGATAGTTCAGTTCGGTCCCGGGAAGTCCACCTTGCCACAGCGTGAGCGTCTTGACAGCCGTCTGCACCGGCGTGCCGGCCGTCGTCACGATGCTCGTGCGCGTGTTGCTGACCTGGCTGGCCGCGATGTCGATGTCGCCTTCCGCCTCGATGGTGGCCGAGCGATTGATCAGCGCGTGGGTCTGGTTGGCGAGCAGGCCGGTGTCGGGGTCCCGCGTGCCATCGCGGGCGATCTGCAGGTTGCCCGCGCTGTAGAGCGTGGCGCCATCCAGGTTCTGCACCGAGTTGCCAGCGTACAGGTTCAGATTCTGGACGGCCGCCATCAGGGCCGATGGCCCGTTATTGACGATATCGGCCCCTTGCACCTGCACGTTGTTGCCGATCACGGTCCCCGTGTTGACCACCGACGGGCCGTTGACCTGCACCGTGCCGCCCTCGATGCGTCCGGCGTTCGATACCTGGTTACCCGCTTTGACCGTGGTATTGGACGAATTGATGTCCGCCCCACCCCCGTTCACCACGTTGGCACCGGAGACCGTCAGCGCGCCGGCCGTTGCGAGCGTTCCCGTATTGGTGAGCGTGCCGGTGGCCGTCACCTGCATGTTCCCGTTCGCCTTGATCTGGTTGGACGCGTCGTTGGTGTAGTCCCCCACCGCATTCAGCGTCAGATCGCGCCCCGCAACCATCGTCCCGCTACCGGACATGGCGCCCGACACGGCAACGTCCTGGTTGGCCTTGACCGCACCGGCCAGATTGGAGAGGGATGCAACGCCAAGCTTGACGTCCACGCCACCCAGCACCTGGCCGGCGGCATTGTTGAGCGTCGCGCCGGACTGGTCGAGGGTCAGGCTCCGGCCGCCGTACAACATGCCGCCGCGATTATCGAGCTGGGACCTGACCTTCAGGTCGAGCGCGCCACCGGCCACCACCTGGCCGCCCGACGTACCTTTCGTATCGTTGGCAAGCGTCTGCGCGGCCACGGTGACATCGCCATTGCCGCCCACCTTGCCGGCCGTATTGGTCAGCGCATCGGCGGCCGTGACTGTCGTCGCACCGTCACCCGCATTGACCAGCACGCCCCGCGTGTTGTCGATGCTCGCTGCGGACACCGTTGCGGTGCCGTGCTCGCCATTCGCGGCAAGCGTGCCATCCTGGTTCAGCACGGCGCCGGTGGCCGACACCGCCAGATCGCCGGCCGTCTGCGCGGAGCCCGCAGCATTGTCTATCGTGGCGCCACTGGCAAGCATCAGGCCCGTATTCCCGTAGACGCTGCCTTGCCGGTTCGACAGATTGCCGCTCGCGATGGCCGTGACCTTGCCCTGTGCGGACATCGTGCCACGGCTGTTGTCCAGCGTTGTGGCCTGCGCCTGGAGGTCACCGTTGGTCTGGATGACACCGCCCGCGTTGCCAGTTCGACCCTGGCTCGTGACCGACAGCGTGCCGGTGCCCGCATGGGACATCCGGCCGCCATCGTTGATCAGGCTTGCTGCATCGATGGTCAGGTTCTGTCCATTGGCGGCTACCGTGCCGCCAGTGTTGTCCAGCTTGCCGCCTGCGGTGATCGTGCTATCGCCCTGGCCCAGCTGTTTCAGGCTGCCGCCCTGATTGAGCAGATCGCCCGACGTGCGGATGGCAAGCTCGGCACCTTCGATCTGTCCGCCCTGGTTGGACACGCTGCCCGCCGTCAACGTGGTGGCCGCCCCGCTGGACATCTGGCCCCGGTCGTTGTTGAGCGCCCCCCGGACATTGACGACCAGCGCCGCGCCCGCCGTGGTGGTTGCGCCCGTCAGGTCCAGGCCGCCTGCACTTGCCGAGACACTCAGGTTGCCGTTCGTCGCGGTCTGGCTGCCCGCCAGGCTGACGCTTTCGCCATGGATCACCGCATTGCCGCTGGCCAGATTCCGGCCGGTAGCCGACACCGCCCCGCTGGCGTTCACCGCCAGGTCTGCGCCGCCGACGGGAACACCGTCCGGATTCAAGCCCGCCGCAAGCGTGCCGGTCGACGCCACGCGCTGCGCGGCCAGGCCAAGCGACTGCTGCGCCGCCAATGTGCCGCTGTTGCTCAGCGTGGCATCGGTCTGGATGCCGATCGCACCCATGGCGTAGGTCGAGCCACTGTTATCGACCCCATCGCGGGCCGTCACCTTGATGTTGCCGGCGGCGCTCGTGCTGCCTGCCAGCACAAGCTTGCCGGCGGCGTTCAGCGTCATGTCGCCCGCCTGGGCCGCCATCACGCCGCGCAGCGACACACCCACGCCCTGCTCGGTCGATGCCAGCAGGATCTTGTTGGCGTACATGCCGCCAAGCAGGCTGACGTCGATACCGGCCGATGGTGCCGGCCCGGTGCCCGCAATGGCCGTGGCGTTGAGCGCGTTGTAGTCGACCTGGTTGGCCCCGGCCACCACGTTGAGCTTGTTCGCGTAGACGGCGGCGTTGGCCTGTACCGCGCGGGCAATCAGATCCACCTGGTCGACGCCAGCCGCGTTCAGCCCCGCGCCCTCGATCTGGATCTGGCCCCCGGTCACGCGGAACGCGTCCAGGCTGCCGCTGCCGCCGTAGACCGGCAACCCCGTGGTCAGCGTGGCGCGGCTGGTGTTGATGAAGCCGGCGCCATCCACCAGGATGCCGTTCGGGTTGGCAACGATCACCTCCGCACGCGGCCCCGCCACCTCCAGGTAGCCGCGCAGCTGGCTGGGCGACATGCTGTTGACCTGGTTGACGATGATCCGCGCCGATCCGCCAGGCAGCAGGTTCGGGTTGCCGTTGATGTAGCCCGCCTGCTGGGTGTTGGTGATGCCGGGCGAGTTGTTCAGGATGGCGCCGGCCTTGTTGACGTCGAACTGGGTGTAGTGGTTGGTGGACACCCCGGCGCCGGACGGCCGCGTGATGTTGACCTGCGGCAGGCCGTTAGCGGTGCCGATCACCGTGGGCCGGTTGGCGCCGGAATTCGGGTCGGCCACGATCTGCGCGCCGGCCAGCATCGGCAGGCCCATGCACCCCCAGACGGCCAGCTTGATCGCCGGCACGCCGAGCCATGCCACGTCGGGCGGCGCACGGCGCGTGCTGCCGCCCTGACCGGCGGGCTTGCCGCCCGCATGACCCGAAGCCGTCTCCGCCACGGCCATCAGCATGGAACGTGTGCGGTTGAAAACAATGCGAAAACAAAGCCGATTCATCGTGACCCGTGACGCCGGTACGGACACGGCTTCTTGCGTCTTTCCCCGGCAACACCGGATCATTCGGACCCGAGAATCTGCCTGTCGCACGCTTTGCCGCTTGTAACCGGATGTAAGAAACCCGAAACGGCGCGAAGGGTAAACCACGACGGGAAGGGCTGAATACCCCCCTATGTACCTAGTGAATATCGATTTCCGATCACAAATTTGTTACGCCTGCAACGGCGTCTGCCCGAATGCCGCACCAGTAAAGGGACGGGGAAAGCCAATCTCGTGGAATCGCCAAATCCAGATATCGGAAGTGGCTGATATCAGACTTTTTTAAATCTGACTTCAGTGGCGCGTTGCCACAACGGAGTGCAACAGCCTGGCGACAGGCGTACCCGTTTCTGCGGAGGTCGGAACAGAGGTTCCGGTGGCTGGCCGGATGGAAAAAGTCCCCTTTGCCGCTTGCGGAAAAGGGGACCTTGCAGGGCCAGGCGGGACGGCGGCGTCCGGATTACTCGGGCTGGATGTTGGCCGCCTTGATGATGCGGCCCCACTTGTCCGACTCCTGGGTCTGGAACTTGGCCAGTTCGGCCGGCGTGCTGGTGAACACGTCCGTGCCGGTCGACTTGTAGAAGTTCGACGCCGTGTCGCTCTTCGCGGCCTTGACCAGCATCTGGTTCAGCTTGGTCACCACGGCCGGCGGCGTGCCTGCCGGGGCGTAGGCAGCAAACCAGTAGCTCATCTCGTAGCCCTTCACGCCGGCCTCGTCGATGGTCGGCACATCCGGGGCCAGCGGCGAGCGCGCCTTGCCCGACACGCCCAGCGCGCGCAGCTTGCCCGTCTTCACCTGGGGCAGGCCGGTCGCGGTGTCGGTAATCATCATCTGGATCTGGTTGCCCAGCAGGTCGGTAATGGCGAGCGGATTGCTCTTGTACGGCACGTGCAGCAGCTGCACATGCGCCATCTGCTGGAACAGCTCACCGGCGATGCGCGACGACGAACTGCCGCTGCCGAAGCTGAGCTTGCCTGGTTCCTTCTTCGCCAGTGCAATGAACTCGCCGACGGTCTTGGCCGGCACCTGGGGGTTGACCACCATGATCTGGCCGCCGCGGCCCAGCGCCGACAGCGGCGCGTAGTCCTTCACCGGGTCATAGGGCAGCTTCTTGAACAGATGCTCGTTGGCCGCGTGGGTGGTGTTGGTGGTGATCAGCACCGTGTAGCCGTCCGGTGTGGCCTTGGCAACGTCGGTGGCGGCGATAAAGCCGTTGGCGCCCGGCTTGTTGTCCACCACCACGGTGGCCTTGCTGTCCACCGTCATGGCCTGTCCGATAGCTCGCGCAAGCTGGTCCGTGGCGCTGCCGGCTGCGAACGGCACGACAAAGCGGATCGGCTTGTCCGGGAACTCCGCCCATGCGCTGCCAGCGGGCAAGGCCAGGCACGCGAACGTGGCAATAGCGGCGGCAACGGCCAGCGGCCTGCGAATTCCGTACATCTGTGTCTCCTCGAATCGTTTTGACATATGGGACGGCTCGGCAATCATGCGGCGCCGCCGGCGAGCCGCGGCGGCAAGGGGATCGGCAAACCCAGCAGCAGGAACGCCAGCGCCTTGCCGTGGGTATCGAGATTCAATGCATCGTTGACGCCGCCATCGAGCACGCCGTCGATCACGAAGTTCATCGCCTGGATCGACGGCACGACATAGCGCTTCACGGCCCGTGGCTGGCGCGCGGCAAACAGCGCGCGCACGGCGTCTTCGGTGACGTGCGCGACCAGGTGATCGAAATCGCGTGCGTCGTAGGCAATCACACTGATGTTGGAGCGGTCGCCCTTGTCGCCGGTGCGGCCGTGGGCAAACTGGTAGAGCGGCGCTTGCTGGGTTGCGGTCATGGCGGGCTCCGGTCAGGCGGCGACAAACGAATGGGACGCGGCCACCGCCTGGCGCGGCACCAGGCACGACGTGGCGTTCAGGCGCGTACGCAGCGCGGTGCGGACGCCGCCACCGCCGGCTGGCCCGCAGGTATAGAGCGCGTTCACCTCGCGCAACAGCGCCTGTGCCACGGCCTTGTCCTCGTGCGCCAGCGCGGCCCGCATGCGCACGTCGCGGGCTTCGGGCTCGCCGGGCTGCGGCGCGGCCAGCATGGTGCCGGCGTCGTCGCCAAACACGCTCAGCACGCCGATCAGGTCGAAGCGGATCGGTACATCGAACCCCAGCCCCTGCATGCGCTTGCGCACGATGTCGGCGGCCAGGCGCGCCCGGGCGGCGGCATTGGGGCCGGCGTAGGAAATCTCGCCCTCGGCAAACCAGCCGCCCAGGTGAAACAGGTTGGCCTTGAGTTCCGCCGGCCGTGCATGGCCGCGGATATTGCGCACGGCCACGCGGTCGGGGCCGATCTGCTCGACCGTGACCTGGCCGATATCGGCCACCACGTCGGGCGTCAGGTAGGCGCACGGATCGTGCACCTCGTACAGCAGCTGTTCCTTTACCGTTCGCAGGTCCACGCAGCCGCCTGTGTTGGCGGCCTTGAAGACCTCGATGCCACCGTCGGCGTCAAGCCGGGCGATGGGGAAGCCCACGTCGTGTACGTCAGGCACATCCTTCATGCCGGGATCGGCGAAGTAGCCACCGCTGACCTGCGCGCCGCACTCCAGCAGGTGGCCGGCCATCGTGGCCGCTGCCAGGCGGGTCCAGTCGTCCCAGGCCCAGCCAAAATGCGCCATCGCCGGGCCCACGGCCAGCGCGGGGTCGGCCACGCGGCCGCATACCACCACCTGGGCGCCGTCGCGCAGCGCATCGGCAATGCCCTGGGCGCCGATATAGGCGTTGGCGCAGACAAAGCGCGCCTCGGGAAATGCGTCGCCAACGATGCCGCGCAGCACCGCGCGACCGGCGTCATGCGACAGGTCGTCGCCCTCAACCACCGCCACGCGCGGCGCGGCCAGGCCAAGCTCGGCCGCCAGCGCCAGGATGCGGCGCGCGGCGGCACGCGGATTGGCGGCGCCGAAATTGCCGATGATCGGGATGCGGTTCGCCAGGCAAAGGCCCAGGACAGGGGTCAGCAGGTGGTCCAGCAGCGGTTCGTACCCGTGCTCGGGGTTGTCGCGGCGCGCCAGCTGGGCCAGTGCCAGCGTGCGCTCGGCCAGCGTTTCGAATATCAGCGCGGCCGGGCCGCCGGCGGCGATCAGCGTGCGCACCACCGGCAGGGCGGCGTCGGTGCGGTCGCCGGAGAATCCGGCCCCGGACCCGATCAGCAGGGGAGCAGTCATGGGCGTTGGCAACGTCTGGAGTAAGCAGCGATCTCATTCTAGGGCCGGCTTCTGCCACGCGAAAACGGATTATTTGGATTAATCTATCGACTTCCTGGATGAATCCGCCGCACTATCCCGCCATGCTGTCGAATCTCTCGGTAAAGCACCTGCGCGCCTTCGTGGCGCTGGCCACGCACCGCAATTTCACGCGGGCGGCACAGGCCTGCCATCTGTCGCAATCGGCGTTCAGCACGCTGATCCAGACCCTGGAAGACCAGGCCGGCAGCCGCCTGTTCGAGCGCACCACGCGCCACGTGGACCTGAGTGCCGATGGCAAGCGCTTCGAAGAGGTGGCGCGCCGCCTGCTGGCCGATTTCGAGAGCGCATTCGAAGACCTGCGCGACCATGCCGAACGCCGCAAGGGGCGCGTAGCCATTGCTGCCCTGCCGTCGCTGGCGGGCGGCGACCTGCCGCCGCTGCTGGCTGACTTTCATCGGCGCTATCCGGGTATCTCGCTGGAACTGTACGACCAGCTTGCCGATGGCTGCATCGACATGGTGCGGCGCGGCCAGGCCGATTTTGCGCTGGCGCCGGCGCCGGCGCAGGACGCCGACCTGCGCGTGGAATCGCTGGTCCACGACACGTTCCACCTGGTGTGTCCCGCCGATCATCCGCTGGCCGCCAAACGGCGTATCGCCCCGCAGGCGCTGGCCGGGCTGCCGTTTATCCAGTTGTCGCGGACCAGCAGCGTGCGCCAGCACCTGGACGCCGCGATGCATCCGCTGAAGCTGCATGGGGTGATGGAAGTGGAACACCTTGCCACGGTGGCCGCGCTGGTGGAAGCCGGCCTGGGCGTATCGGTGGTGCCAGCGCTGGCGCTGTTCCAGTTCCGGCGCGAGGGGCTGGCCATACGGCCGATGCAGATGCCCGCGCTGGTGCGCGAGATCTGCCTGGTGCGGCTCAGGGAGCGGAGCGATTCGGCCGCCTCGGCAGCCATGATCGACTGCCTGCGCGCACACTATGGCGCCGGCAAGCGGCTGTGAACCGGCTGGCGGGATTGGCAGGTTGCCGAAGTCAGGTCAGAAGTGCCCGAGGTAGCCGCCGTCGACGGCCAGCACCTGGCCCGTGACGTAGGACGCCGCAGGCGAAGCCAGGAAGACCACGGCGCCCGCCACCTCGGCTGGCTGGCCCCAGCGGCCCAGCGACGTGCGATTGCGCAGCCATTCGGACACGGTTTCATCGGCCACCATGGCCTGGTTCGGCTCGGTGGCGAAATAGCCCGGCGCCACGGCATTGACGGTGATACCGTGCCGGCCCAGGTCTGCCGACATGGCGCGCGTCAGCGCGTCGAGGCCGCCCTTGGTTGCGGGATACAGCACGTCGTTGGCTCGCGCCACCTGTCCTGCAATCGACGTCACGTTGACGATGCGGCCGTATTGGCCCTGCTCCATCAGCCGCGCGGCGTGACGGCACAGCGCGTACGGCGCCACGAGGTTGGTGTCGAGCATCGCCCGCAGGTCATGGGCATCCAGATGCGCCATGCTGTTGCGATTGCGCGTGCCGGCATTGTTGACAAGGATGTCGAGCCGGCCAAGCCGTGCCGCGATGTCTTCGAACGCCTGCGCAACCGCCGCATCGTCGGTGATGTCCAGCACCAGCGCTTCGGCCGTGGCGCCCTGCGCCTGCAGTTGCGACACGGCATCGGCCACGCGCTGCGCGTTGCGCGCGCACACCAGCACGTGCGCGCCGGCATCGGCCAGTGCGCTCGCCATCGCCAGGCCAAGGCCCTGCGCGCCGCCCGTGACCAGGGCCACGCGTCCGGCCAGCGAGAAAGGATGAGCTGTGGAAGAAATCGCCATGGCGGCAACTATACCGCAGCCGCCGGGCCGCGATTGGCGGCGGGCGTGGCGGCCGGGGTGGCGGCCGCCGCTCAGCGCATCGCTTCAGCGAATCAGCTTGCCCGTCGACGAGACGATGGACATCTCGACAAACGACGAACCCGTGTGACGCGCGGCGCTGTAGCTGATCAGGATGCCGCCCAGGTCGTAGTCGCGCAGGCCTTCCAGCGCGGCAATGAGCTTCTCGCGCGTGGGCTCGGGGCCGGCGCGGCGCAGGCCTTCCACCAGCACCTTGGCCGACATGAAGCCCTCCATGCCCGCGTTGCTGGGTTCCTGCTTCTGTGCCTTCGCCAGGCCGCGGTATTCGCTGGCAATGCTCATCTGGCTCGAATTCATGCCCGGCACCACCTGGGTGATGATCAGGCCCTTGCCATCGTCGCCAAGCTCCTTGATGAACGAGTCGGCCGCATTGTTGGACAGCGTGACAAACTGCGCCTGGCTGCCGGCCTTCTTCATCTCGCGAATGATCTTTGCCGCCTCGGAGCCCGAGCCGATCACCATCACGGCCTGCGGATTGGCCTTGTTGACGCTGGCAACGCCCTGGCTGATATCGCCCATCGGCCGGTTGAACGATGCCGCGCCCGAAGGCTGCACGCCACGCGCCTGCAGCGCCGTGTTGAAGCCTTCGAACACGTCCTGCCCGAAGCCGTCGTTGGCGTAGAAGATGGCGATGCGGCTCATGCCGGACGTTGCCAGGTGGTTGATGGCGCGGGCCACTTCGTCCTGGTATTTGGCGCGGACGTTGAACACGTAGCGGTTCACCGGGCGGTGCAGCGTAATGGCACCGGTCAGCGGCGCGATCAGCGGCACCTTCTCGGCCCCGATGATCGGCAGGATGCTTTCGTTCTGCGGCGTGCCGCGCACCATGAACAGCGCGAACACCTTGTCTTCGCCGATCAGCTTGCGCACGTTGTCGGGCGTGCGCTTTGCGTCGAATCCATCGTCGTAGGTCAGCAGTTCGATGCGCCTGCCCGCCACGCCGCCATTGGCGTTGACGTGGTTCAGGTACACCTGGGCACCCGCGATCTGTTCCTTGACCGACCCGGCCACGGGCCCGCTGACACCGGCCGACTGGCCGATACGGATGGCTGACTTGGTGATGCCGGGTTCCGCGTGCGCCGCCATGGGCGTGACAAACCCGAGCGTGGCGGCAAGCATGCCGCACGCGAAGTATCGTGCGTTCCTCATTGTTGACCCCTCCTGAAGCGCTGGCTTGAATAGTTTTTTGCCGCTGCCCGCCGCGCGGCAGTACGCATCGTCACGATGCACCACACGGCGGCATTGCGCAAAGTACCTCATCAGAGGTAATTGTTCAAACGCTGGAACAATCCGGGGAAGGGAACTGTTGCTGCGGCATCACACCAGGGCCTGATTGGTCCGGTGGCGGTCCGGTGTGGCCGCAGCGTGGCGCATGGGGGAACATGCGCCGGGGCGCGCCATGTGCGGCGCGCGAAAGCTAAGGCGTTCTGGCAGTCCCCGGACGCGCTCCGGAGGCTGCGCCGTACGGCTTCAGGGGAAGGCCGGCACAGCGGGATCGAGCCCCGCGAAACGGGCTTCCGGATGAGCCTTCTGCAGCAGGGTCTCGACTTCTTCCACGCGGCCGCGCGGCACGTCCACCATCAGCAGCAGCTTGCCAGCCTCGATCTCCTTCTCGAAACCGCGCAGCCTGCTGTTGGGCGCCGAACTGCCGATCATGCTGGCGGCCCAGGCACCGAACACCGCGCCCAGCACGGCCAGTACGCCGACCAGGCCCCACTGCGGTGTATCGCTGACGATCGGGAACATCGCCACCACCACTCCGGCCACGATGCCGACGCCACCGCCCACCATCAGGCCCATTTCCGCCGCGTGCACGATGTCCGAAGTCTGGAACAGGTTCGCTTCGTGCAGGCCGGTCATGTCCGCGCCATCCCGTCCGACGAAGTGAATGTGACTGTTCTCGATACGGGCCAGCAGCAGGTCGTCCATGGTACGGCGGGCGCTTGCCAGGTCGGGCAACAACCAGAAGATCCGTTTGCGCATGACTTGCCTCCTCTGTCAGGCCGCCCCGGTATTCGGGTCCTCCGTCTGGGACGGTTTCGTTCGTTCTACTCTCTCCGCATGGACTGCGCAAGGTACCGAACGGCTGACTTCCGGACGAGGTGCGCCGGAAGAATTCCGGGCATCACCTCGCGCTGCATCATGCGGTCAGAATGTGATCGGCAGGCGCACCGTCACAGTGAGATCGGGGGTGTCGCGCGTGAGGCCGGCGCCCACCGAAAGGTTCAGCGTGTAGCGGTTGTTGAAGCGGTACGAGTAGCCCACCAGCAGCGTGCCCTGCGTAATGCGCACCGAACCCGGAACGGTCTGTCCGTTCTGCTTGGTCGGCCAGATGATGCTCTGGTCGTAACCGATCGAGAACGATGCATGCTCGTTCAGCGACAGGCCCATGCCGAAGTTGAACTGGAAGATGTCCCCCGGCGCAATCTTGCCAAGGTTCTCGGTCTGGCCATTGAGCACCGTGCGGCTGACATTGTCGCGCGCAAAGTTGTGCAGATAGCTGAAGGTGCCGAAGAACACCGCGGGGTCGGTCGGCAGCAGCCAGGTCACGCCCGGCTGGAGCGCCTGGAAGCCCGTGCCGGTTGGCATGCCCAGCGGCAGCCCGGTGCCCGTGGTATTGCTCACGCACCGGGTCACGCAGTCGGTCACCACCTCGAACGGATCGCGGCCCGTGTTCGACTTGTAGCGCAGCCAGCCGATGAAGAACGGCATCTTCTCGTTGCCGTAGTTGAGCTGGTAGCGCAGCGTCGCTTCCACGTCGCCCAGCCCGCTGCCGCTGGAATTGAACACGTTGTCCACGGCGGTGCCGGTGAACACCTCGCGGCTGACGGTGTCGCTGCTCGAATGCACGTACGGAATCTTCGCTTCGATTTCCAGCCGCTTGGTAATGCCGTAGCGGAAGGCCAGCGCGCCGACATAGGTGGTCGTCTTGACCTGCCGCACATCGATCAGGCCGATCAGGACGGCGGGAATCACGGTATAGCCAACCAGCGCCACGCGGTCGCTGGACGAATAGCCATACTGCAAGCTTGGCTCGACGATGATCTTGCCGGCCGGTGTCAGCACGCCAGGCTGGTCGAAGATCGGCGCGATCTCCGGCGGACGCGTATCGCGCTCGGGTGGCTTGCCCACCGGTTCCTCGACCCCGGCTGCCGATTCGCCGGGCTGCGCGGCCTGGCCCTGCGGCGGGGCGTCGGGCGGCGCGGCTTCCGGGGCCTGCTGGGCCTGCACGCCCTGCTGGGCAGTGTTGTTGATCTGCGTGGCGCTGGCGCCCGCGCCTGCGGCGGCGGCGTTGGTCGCCATGTTGCCGCCGGTCACGCCGGCAGCCTGCCCGCCGCGCCTGCGCGACAGCGCCTCGCTATCGACGGTGCTGCGCAGTTCGCGGATCGTGGCCTGCTGCTCGGCCAGCGCCCGCTTCATTTCCTCCAGTTGCCTGGCCTGGTCGGCCAGTTCCTTTTGCAGCGACTCGAGCCTGCTGGCGGCCGGCGGCCCCGCATCAGGCGGTGTCTGGGCCTGGGCCATGCCGCCCAGCAGCAGCATGGAGCAACCGGCATAGCCGATGCCCTGCAGTGAACGCTTCTTCATGACGTCTTCCTCCCCCGGGACGGCGGGCATACTGCAGGGCCCGCGCCTGTTCGTTCATGACTACACGCTTGTTACCTCATTGCGGCTGACCTTTGGAGAACGCTGTTCAACGCGGTGTTGGCCATTTGTTCGCGGAATGCGGCCAGGGTATTCACGCTTGCGTTGAGCGTCATCAGGCTCTGGATATTCTGGTTGTTGAGATTATTCTGGATCACAGTACCGGGCATGTTCGATACCGCACCGAGGTTGGCAGAGTTGCCGGCACCGTTCTGGATCACCGTCAGCAAGCCGTTGGTGACGACCGTGCCTGTCGCGTTGGCCACGGCCTGCTGCGCCACGCCTGCCGCGCCCATCGCCATGCCCGACGCACCGGTGGCCGCTGCGCTGGCCGTGCTGCTGGCCGCGCCCGCCGCGCCCTGCGCATTGGCGGCGGCCCCCTGGGCTGCCGCAACGGCAGGTTGTCCGGCTTGTGCCGCGGCCGCAGCGGCCGCCTGGGCGGCAGCCACTGCGGCGCTGGCCGCGTTGTTGGCCGCCGTCACGGCCACGGTGACCGGCCCCAGCGCCTGCGCCAGCAGGTTGGCCTGCGAGGCGGTGATGCTGCTGACATCGGGAATGGTGATGCTGGTGGACACCGCCAGGGCGCCGTTGACGAACACGGCCCGATCGATCCCGAAGCCCACCTGCAGGCCCCCGGCGTCGAACCCACCGCGCGACTCTTCAAGCCGCGCCTGCGCGACCGGCTTCCACTTGGCCATTTGCTTGCGCGCATCGGCCACCGGCGCACCGGGATCCCGCGCAGCCAGTGTCATGGCCACCGCCAGCGGGTCCTCAGGGGGGTGATGCCGGGCCACGCTGGCCTTGTCCACCGGAACCACTCGCGCAGGCGCTTCGGCGACGGCTGCGACCACAACGGGTTCGGAAACGGATGATGCTGCCTTGGCGGCAACGTCTTCGCGGGCAGTTGCTTCGACTGGTGATTCAGCCACAACGGAAGGCGGATCTGCCACGCGTTCCGCCAGTGCCACCAGTTCGGTGGCAACCGGCGGCGCGGTCATGTCGATCGCTGTCGGGATCGCCACGGCGGCGCTCCCGGCGGCTTCGGTGTTCTCCGTGGCCAGTGCTTCGGCGCCGGCGTGCGCATTGCCAGCGCAGGCCAGGCCCGCGCCCAGCAGCACGGCAGCGGTGGCATGACCGGCCGCGCGTCTGGGCGCGTTGGAATTGTTTGTCTGGGCCATGATGTTCCTCAACTCAGAAATCAGAGGCGCCATGCTTGGGCATGACGGTGAAGAACAGACTGTCTCTCGGAACTCCCATCCAGTAAGGGCCGCTCGGCGCCACACGCCAGTCAGCGGCCAGGTTGAATCGCGCCTGATCGGTGCGGTTATGGATCACGAACAGCAGGCTGCTGTCCCAGATCCTTTCGAAGTGCTCGCGCTCGAGCGCGCGTGTGCCGCGCGCCGGGTCGCCAATCAGGACACGGTTGCCCTTGACGCCCTTCACGACGACGAAATGGTGATAGCCGTTCTCGACGATCAGCACGATCGCCGGGATCTGGGCTTCTTCCAGCTTTGACAGCGGCAGTTCGTAGCCATCGGCCTGGAAGCCGCGCGACTCCAGGAACCGCTTCATGTCGAGCAGCGAAAAGCCCTCGGCACGAATCTTGGCCTGGTCACCGTTGACGTACATGTTGGCAAAGACCGTCTGCTCCGACGTCGGCAAGTTGTACTGGAACGTCAGCAGCGTGGCCACCGCCGCCGACCCGCAACTGAAGTCGTATTGCTGGCGGATGGTGGTCCGGAATCGTGCCTCGCGCAGGCTGGTGACCGGCACGGTGTACGAATTGCCCTGGTCTCCGGGCACGCGGACCGTATCGGCGTGGGCGACAGCAACGCCGCCCAGCACCGCGACCGCGCAAGCGGCCTGACACAGCAAGCTGCGCATGATCATTTGAACTGGACGTTGAGAATGGTCGCGTTCTGGATCAGTACGTTGTTGCCCGTGTTCTGGATCACGGTTGGCAAGCCCGCAGCGTTCGAGAACGATCCTTCCGACACGATGTTGCTGCCGGAGATGGTGTTGATGGCTGCGTTGTCGCCAACCGTGCCATGCAGCCGCATGTCGTTGACCACCACTTCGGCGCCACCGCGCACATCATCGAGTTTCTCGGTCGCCACGGCCGCAGCGGCCGTGCCGAATATGTTCAGTTTCGGACCGGTGCCGGGCGCTGCCGCCGACACGCTGGTCACCGCGCCGGCCACTGCCGTGGCTGCGCCTGTGTCACTGCTTGCGACCGCTACGGCCGTGGCGGAAGCCTCGGCGCTGGGCGGCCCTGCATTGGCCTGCATGAACGGCCAGACCAGAAGGGCTGTCGCGAGTGTCACGACAGCTGGGCGATGCGATCGCATGGTGCGTCTCCCCTCGTGCTCCGAAACACGGTCCCCATCCGGGCCATGTCTTCAGACCTGCAGGCTTTCGACCTGGCAGCGCGGGCGGCATGACCGCGCCGCGCTGCCCTGTCATTCAATCCTGGCGGTGCAGTGCCGCTCCGTGCGGAGCGGCACATACGACGCGTCAGGACGCTTACTTGCCGACAGCCAGGTTGGCCTGCACGTTCACGCTTTGCTGCACCAGCGATGCCATCCCGCTGTTCTGGTTGGCGATCATGATGCCCGCGGCCGATTGACCGACACTGGTCATGGCGTTGGACATGTTGAAGGTACCGGCATCGACGTAGTTGGTACCGCCGTTGCCGCCAGCGCCACCGACCGCACCATTGCCGGCGCCGCCCGTGCCGCCCTGGCCAACACCACCGGCACCGCCTGCACCACCGGTACCCGAGGCTGCGCCCACGGCACCGTTACCCGCCGTTGCGCTGCCATTCGAGGCCGAGGTCGACGAACCACCGTTGGTTGCGCTGCCGCCCGCGCCGCCGGCGCCGGCTACGCTGGTTTGCGCACCGCCAGCACCACCGGTACCCGAGCCAGCGCCGCCAGTGGAAGCACCTGCCGTGGCCGTGCCAGCACCACCAGCACCACCCGTGCCCGAACCTGCACCGCCGCTGGCCGTTGCCGCGGCTGCGCCGCCGGCTGCGCCTGCGCCGCCAGTGGCCGTGCCGGTTGCGCCAGTGCCAGTCCCGGTGCCCGAACCGCTGCCCGTACCGGTACCGGAACCTGCGCCGCCAGCTGCGGCCGTTGCCGTGCCGGTGCCCGCATTGCCTGCACCCTTGTCATTCGACTGGTTCGATGCGCCGCTGCTGCCGCCAGCACCCAGGCCGCCGCCCAGGCCTGCGCCCAGACCACCACCCAGGCCGGAGCCGCCGCTGGCACGGCCGGAGCCGCCATCGCCGCCCGAACCGCCACGCGAGCCGGCACCTGCGCTGCCGCCAGCACCCAGGGCCGAGCCGCCACGGCCGCCAGCACCGAGGCTTGCCGACAGTGCATCGCCGCCATAGCCGCGGGCGCTGCCGCCATCACCGCCATAGCCGGAAGCCGTGCCGCCGCTGCCGCCATTGCCAGCCACCGAGCCGCCATTGCTCGCTGCGCCTGCGGTAGCGCTGCCGTTGTTGGCTGAACCGCCGCTGCCGCCAGCGCCGCCGTTGCCGCTGTTGCCGCCATTGCCGCCGTTGCCGCCCGAGCCGCCTTGGCCCGTGCCGCCAACGCCACGGCCACCAGCACCGCCGGTCGCGCCATTGGCGTTACCGTTATTGGTGGCGTAGTTGCCGATATGGTTGATGGCGTTGCCCGACACCGTGCCGCTCAACTTGCTGACCGCAATGGCGCGGCTGCTGTTGAACGAATTGGAGAAGTTGGCGGTGGCGGTGCTGCCGTTCGCGGCTGCCGCGTTACCGTAGCCGTCCATGTCCTGGTCGGTGCGGTTGCGCGAGTTGGTCGCGGTCGACGTACGGGTGGAAGTCCGGTTGGACGTCAGCGTTGCAGTACGGGTGGAAGTGCTGGTGCTACGGTCGGAGTTGTCCTGAGTCGCAGTGGCATTCTCGTTGGCGTTGGCCCCGCCGCCGCTCTGCGTGGAGTTTGCGGTGGCCGTCTGGTCGTTCCCGCCTCCGGTCGTGTTGTTGTTCGTCGGGTTAGCCCAAGCTGCGCCTGCAAAAACCAGGGTAATCGCCGACGCGAGTAAAGTCTTTTTCATACGAAGCTCCCAGGAAGTTTGTACTGCGGCTCAGCCTCCGGCCGGCGCTCTCGAGAACATCGGCTGGAGGTTCAGGTCC
>Ga0102592_1001634_pt1 | contig 23622 bp, 26 predicted proteins | sample AraplaCol_mMF_r2_FD_76861 | JGI IMG/M metagenome (GOLD analysis project Ga0102592, IMG submission 76861) | Arabidopsis root microbial communities from North Carolina, USA - plate scrape MF_Col_mMF_r2 (SPADES assembly) (version 2) | ecosystem: Host-associated > Plants > Roots > Endosphere...
CTCAACAAAAGCGTCGATGATCCTGGCTGGATTGTCCTCGGCGATGAAGTCATCGAGGCATTCTGGAAGCAGTGTGGCTTGCTTCCTATCTTCTCCCTCTATGAATCGCTTCATCCGATCCCCCAATATGAATGCGTTGACTCAGTCTAGGTGATCGAGACGTTTTCACACAGCCTCGGTCGCGAACCGCCGATTGAACTGCGCCTGGCCTGTGAATGAGGGTTGACGACCGGGTCCGGCCACAAAGCGACACTCAGCTTCGAGATCCGAATGGCGGTTTCCGCTATGGGCTTGGTATATTCTCGGCTCCTTAAAGCCAGTCCTTCATCTCACGAGAACTGCCAACTATGCGCCAACTCAGCGAGCTAAATATCAACGAGGGCGGGAAGCCTGTTCCATATGCAAGTCCGTCTGCGACTCTCATTTCGAGATTCGAGGCTCAGTTCGGCAATGTTATGCCGCTTGAGTTGCAACAACTGCTCGAGCACTCGAACGGAGGACATCCCGAGTTGAATTCCGTGGGTGGCGGCGAAGGTCTTTACGCCATAGATCGCTTTTTGAGGTTGGTTGAGCAGACCGATGACACGGAGGGCATGTGGTGGTGGATGGCTGCATGGCGTCCGATTTTGGGTCCCAAGGCAATCCCATTCGCTACAACTGGTGGAGGAGATCCATTTTTTCTCGACGTCACGAGTAGCCCCCCATCGGTGCAGCTCTGCTTGCACGACGCGGGGTTTCAGCGAGTCTTCGTTGCACCCTCATTTGAGGCTTTCATCGACTCTTTAGACATTGATCCAGACATGATCTGAAGCGGGAGCCAGTGGAACAACATTTGCTGAGCCCGTCGCACTCCGGACATAAGTCAGCGTAGAGCCAGCGGCTGCAATGGGTCGTCAGTTGCCCCTGGGCTGCGCAAGGGCTTGTCATGTGGGCCCGAGGACGGAGACCATCCAGAAGCGGTCGGTCGACCACGCAGTCGGAATCGGCGACAATCACGACGAGTTAGCATATTCCGCGCGACCATGTCCAATCACCAAAGAAACGTTTGCCAGCGATTCGGTACAGAATACATGCCGCCTGAGGCGAGCCAGAAGGTTGGGATCTCGCTTGGATCCCTTGAAAATGTGCCGCTTCACGCGGTTCGGCTATCCCCGGAAAACGGTACTTGCGGTTGGTATATTTACGGTGGCGAGTACTCGCCGGACGCTGACGTCTATCAGCCGCTTCATGTCGCCCACTTGATCGAGCGCTGTCCGAACATCGTCCCTTACTTGGCGCTCCCGCCGGGATGGCGTGTATTGCTTGCGCCGGACTATGAGGATGTCTGGTTCGATGGTGAACTGCTGAAGAACGTCATTGATAGCCTGTAACGGCCATCAGCAGCCTCTCGGCTTGACGCCGCCGAATGGCGGATCCTTAGCGAGAAGAGCCACCTCCGGTACGCCTACGCATTGAATCCAGCATGACCTCGAGGCGCGGAGATGCAATGTGAAAACCGGGCCAGTCGAGCATGCTCACTACCGGCCCCTCCTCCCGCTGATTAGGTCACGCACCAGTCTTCAGGATGACCTTCGTCCAGCCTTTATCACGGTTGTCGAAGTGCTTATAAGCGTCGGGGGCGTCATCCAGACGCAATTCGTGTGAGACAATGAAAGACGGTTTGGCTCGCCCCACGTGAATTAGATCGCGCAGTTGCCGATTGTAGGCCTTGACGTTGCACTGCCCGGTAGCGAAGCGCTGCCCCTTGAACCATGCTGTTCCCCAATCGAAAGCGAGCTGCCCCTTCTTGGCCAACTCGTCCTGGGCACCAGGGTCCTCAGGCACAAAAACGCCGACCACCCCAATTCCGCCCGTACTCTTGACCGACTTGACCAGGTTGTTCATCGTCGCGTTGGGCACTTCGTGACCATTGTGCTCATGGCATTGATAACCCACACACTCGCAACCGACGTCGGCGCCCTTTCCGTGCGTAAGAGATAGGATCTGTTCTACTGGATCCCCCTTTGCGTCGTCCACTGCGACTGCACCGATGCTTTGGGCAAGGCGCAAACGGTCTGGATGGCGGTCGACCACCATGACGTTGCAAGCGCCCTTAATCATTGCCGAATGAGCGGCCATCAGACCAACGGGACCGCACCCATAGATGACGACACTATCTCCCGGGCGCATGCCAGCCAATTCTGTGGCATGCCAGCCAGTGGGAAAGATGTCTGCCACCATCACGTAGTCGTTCTGCTTCTGTTCGGCATCAGGCGGCAGTTTCAGGCAGTTGAAATCCGCCCATGGCACGCGAAGGTACTCTGCCTGCCCCCCCTCGTAAGGGCCCATGTCGGCAAATCCATAGGCTGCACCGGCCATGCCCTCCTTCGGATTGGCGGTCAGGCAGAAGCCCGTCAGGCCCGTTTCGCAGTTGCGGCAGTGTCCGCAACCAATATTGAATGGCATACACACCCAGTCGCCAACCTTGAGCCGCTCCACTGCGCTTCCCGCGTCGACGACGCGTCCCAGATTCTCGTGGCCAAAAATTCGGCCTGTTTCAAAATCCGTCCGCCCTTCGTACATATGAAGATCGGAACCACAGATATTTGTGCTCGTGATCTTGACGATGACGTCCGTAGAGCGTTCGATTTTCGGATCGGGAACGTCTACGACCCTTACGTCCTTCGGGCCTTTATAAACAACGGCTTTCATACAAGCTCCCATGTTGGGCACTTCAAAGCATGTGCCGGTAAGCGGCATGGGTTGCGGCCGCCCGGACTGCATTTGCGTACGGCCCGGCACAACGTACTTCCTCGCGTATCGCCCATGGCTGTTGCCGAACCAGTCCTGAGTCCAGAATGGCGACCGCATCGGTCGTGCCACGACTCATCCCCTGCTTCCTGCGTGTGCGCCTGCATTGGCCTTTTGTCGCCCCGACGGGATGTCGTGGATGCCGCCCGGCAAATCCGCAGTAACTTCCGTGCGTCAAATTTTCAATCTCGACGAAACCTTTCCATCCGTTTCTACGCCTCGCCATGCCCCAACGGACAACGAAAGAACCCGCGCTGTAGTGCCGGCAACGCACCGCGCCGGGCATCGGCAGCGGGGCGCGAGTGCAGAAGGGCTTTAGGCTCGCCAACATAGGAATTTCCTCTTACGATACGGCCTGTCAGTGCTCGCAGGCATATCGGGGCCGTTGTAACGTTCGATCATGGAGGGGCCAGGACGTGGAAAGTTTTCAAATCTTCGATCACATCACGGACGGCGTCATGGCGCTCCATCGAGAATGGAAGTTTCAGAACATCAACCAAACCGCTGCGCGGCTGCTTGAGCGTCGGTCTGCGGACCTGCTGGATCGCGAGATCTGGCCGAGTACCCTGACCTCATCGGATCGAGCTATGAAACAGCCTATCGGCAGGCGGCCGAGACGGGTATTCCCCGCACCGCGACCGACTTCTATGCACCACTCGGTACCTGGTTTGAAGTGCGGGCGTTCCCATCCGACGACGGTGTAATCGTGCTCGTCCGTGATGTCACCGAAGCGCGTGCGATCACCGAACGCTTGTCCGAGGCGCTTTTACGATGGAACCATCCGCAACTGGGGCTGCTCACGCCGGCCGACTTCCTTGACGTGCTACTTGAATCGTCGGCTTACGAGGCGACGGGCGATTGGCTGATTCGCCTGGCGTTCCGCTAGGCAGCGAAATGGCAGGCCGAGAACAGCGTCCCTTTCAAGGTCGCCGTCAATCTTTCTGCCACGACGATCCAGAATTGCGATCTTGCCGCACTGGTTGCGGAGGCGGCCGAGGCGGCAGGCGTATGCCCTTCCGCACTAGATATTGAGGTGGCAGAGAATGTCGTCATGAGCGACTTTGCCGCAGCGTCGCGTGCGCTTTCAGAGGTGCGAAGGCTCGGCGTGACCGTCTCGCTCGACGATTTCGGCACCGGCTACTCCAGCCTCGCATACCTCACACGACTGCCTGTCGATCGCATCAAGATCGACAAGTCGTTCGTCCAGGAGCTCACGGATAAGGAGACCTGTCATCGGGCACACGCGATGGTCGAAGCGATGGTCGCACTCGCGCGCGCGCTGGGCATCAGAACAGTCGCGGAAGGCATCGAAACCGAAGCGCAATTCGCCCTCGTCAAAGAGCTCGGCTGCGACGTCGTGCAAGGATATTTAATTGGCAAGCCGGTATCGGCCGCGCATTGAACCTTACGCCAAGATACGGTTCGGGACGGTCGGAGCTTGATTGAGCTGAGCTTGGCCTGTGAATGAGGGCCGTCGACCGTACCCGGCCATGAGAAGTCATTCCGCTCTAAGAACGATGCCCCCAATCTGATACATTTTGACGTATCAATGGCGCGAACCGGATAGCCGTATGGAAATGAACACAGGCTACGGTTCGGATGCGTCAAGAATCCGTACGGCGCCTGAGGGTGTGCCGCAGAGTCAAGCCTGTGAAGGTTGGGCTGCCCGCCGCCCGTGTCCGATTTCTTAACGTCATTGGGCAGTCGGCTCAATACGAATGAAAGGCACGGATTGGTCGGAGTTGCCTTCGACGATCGCGGCCGGCGCAGTGGGCGAGTTCGACGAGACTGCGTATCGTGGCATGCATTGCAGCCACACTGGCGCGCTTTGCAAGCGCAAACGGGACCGGGCGCCATATACTGCATTTACTTCTCCAGTACCGAGCTCAAGTGTGGGCTCTTGAATGAGCATGTATGCGCCGCAGCCAAACTTTTTCGTTGGACATAGGGTGGCAGCCCCTGCTAAAGGACTTCGGCCTTCGACCAGATCAAGTACTGCGCAGAGCCGGGCTTCCTGAAGATCTATTTTTCTGCGCAACGCATGGCCTGACGACGGACGAGTGGTTCCGTTTCTGGCGTGCACTCGAGGCAGAAGCCGCCGACGCCATGTTTCCATTGCGCATCGTCGAAATGATCGCGGCCGAGTCTTTCGATCCGCCTCTGTTCGCCGCCCTGTGCAGCGCGAATCTGATGCAGGCTGTACAGCGCCTTGCCAAATACAAGCAACTTATCGCGCCCATGAGCCTGGAGGTTGACGTAAGCAAGGCGGGAGAGCTGATGGTGTCGCCGCACTGGCTGTCGGTTCACGGCGATATTCCCTATTCCCTGCAAGTGGCTGAGATCGCATTCTTTCTGCGATTGGCCCGCCTCGCGACTCGTGAGCCCATCCGGGCGTGCCGGGTAGCTCTTCCACAACTTCCCCCCGCGGCTTATGCCAAGCGGTTCGAGAAGTTCTTCGGCGTTCCTGTCGAACGGGGAAGGAACCCAAGCATCACGTTCTCTGCGGAGGATGCCATCCGTCCGTTTCTCACAGTAAACGTTGGAATGTGGCGCGTGTTCGAGCCAGACCTGCGACGGCGGCTCAGCGAACTGGATGCGACGGCGGCAACGGCTGAGCGTGTACGCGCTGTCCTCCTGGAACTGTTACCCAGCAACGCTGCCACCATCGAGCAGGCAGCCGTGCGCTTGGGCATGAGCAAGCGTACGCTGCAGCGTCGCCTTGAAGACGAGGGCGAGAACTTTCGCGCGTTGGTCAACGCCACACGCGAGCGCCTGGCCCGTCATTACCTGGGGAACACCACGATGTCTGCCGGCGAGATAGCCTTCCTCCTCGGTTTCGAGGATCCCAACTCCTTTTATCGTGCATTCCAGGACTGGACCGGGCAAACGCCTGACAGCGCCCGTCACGCCATGCGCATGAACTGAGGCGAAGCAGACTATGTCCACGCGCATCGATCACCGCAGGGTGTTGCTGGCCGGCGCCACAGGACTTGTAGGGGGCCTGATGCTTCAGACCTTGCTGGCTGACCCGACGGTGTCTCAGGTGCACGCCTTGAGTCGGCGTCCATTGCGCGCCGACCATCCCAAGCTCCAGGTCCACATCGTGGATTTCAGCCGCCTGCCCGCCCTGCCACAGACCGACGAGGTGTATCTAGCGCTCGGCACCACGATCAAGGTGGCCGGCAGTCAAGCGGCGTTCCGCGCCGTGGACCTGGAGGCCAATCTTGCCGTAGCCAGGGCCGGGATTGCTGCGGGAGCCCGTCGCATGGGTTTGGTTAGTGCTGCCGGTGCAAACGCCAGATCTTCCACGTTCTACAGCCGCGTCAAAGGTGAACTGGAGGATGCACTCAAGTCTATGAGTTGGGCGACGCTGGTGATCGCGCGACCTTCGCTGCTGCTGGATTCCCGGGACGGCTTGCAGCAACCGCCGCGCCTCGGCGAACAGATCGCCATCCCCATCGCCAAACTGCTGGCACCTCTGTTGCCCGGCGCCTATCGCCCCGTTCACGCACACGCGGTCGCGCGATCCCTCGTCAAGACCGTGCCTACGGCTGAGGGTGTGATCGTTCTCCCTTCCGGCATGCTCGCCAGCATTGGCGCCGCGCCTTGAGCTGGTTGGGTCGATGTCTTGACGCCACCGGCAAGGCGCTTGGCGCCTTTTGCTTGAATCATGGCGCCGATCGCTAGAGCCCCCATGGGCCTTGCGACGTACAGTCCATAGCAAGGACGGCGAGCCGAATCGAGATCGCTACGTCCCTCAACCCATCAAAGAAGGTCACTATGAACTCCAAAGTCGCTCTCGTGACAGGCGCTTCTTCCGGCATCGGCGAAGCCACCACACTCAAGCTCATGGCGCAAGGCTACACCGTCTACGCGGCCGCGCGTCGCGTAGACCGGATGCGCGGCCTGGCAGACGCCGGTGCTCACGTCCTTGCGCTGGACGTGACGGACGATGCCGCGATGCTGTCTGCGATACAAGAGATCATCGCCAAGTCAGGCCGCCTCGATGTGTTGGTCAACAACGCGGGGTATGGGTCCTATGGCGCGGTCGAGGACGTACCGCTGGACGAAGCCCGCGCCCAGTTCGACGTTAACGTGTTCGGGGCCGTGCGCCTGATCCAGTTGGTATTGCCACATATGCGTGCGCAACGCTCGGGCACCATCGTCAACATCACGTCGATGGGCGGCAAGATCCACACGCCTTTGGGTGCCTGGTACCACGGCACCAAGTTTGCGCTCGAGGCAATCAGCGACTGCCTGCGTATGGAAGTGGAGCCCTTCGGCATTGACGTAGTGGTGATAGAGCCAGGCGGGATCAAGACGGAGTGGGCCGGCATCGCAGCGCAAAACCTCCAGAAGGTGTCCGGCAAGGGCTCGTATGCCCCTCAGGCCAATGCCATGGCAAATCTCATGGTCAATGAGGCCAGCGGCAATCGTCAGTCGCCGCCCCAACTGATCGCTGACACGATTGCCAAGGCTGTCAATGCAACACGTCCGAAGACACGTTACGCGGTGGGCTTCGGTGCCAGGCCTATGATCTTGATGCGCCGTCTACTATCCGATCGCGCATTCGACAGCCTTATGCGTATGGCCGCCAGGATGCCGCGTCAAGCCGCTACGGCGCATCCTTAAGGCGGTAGATTCAACATACGAAATGCCGCACCGTGTTCCCGCGCGCGACACAGTTCATTTTGGCGCTTACCTTGTCGGGCGGCGCTACGCCGACGGCTGAGACCGGCCAGAGACTGCCCTAGCTGAGCAATTTGTGAATGACCGCTGATCGCCGGACGGCGGCATACAAAACCCTGCTCCGCGTGGGCAGTATTCTGATCTGCCCCCAGACCAGATGCAAGCATGCCATTGAACGTGAACAACGGGAGCCCGTAAACCTCCTCAAGAAAGCAATACTTGCGCGCCGTCGTATCGCTCAGGGTGAAGCGGCACGGTGGCAGGTAGCGCCCACGAGCCCAGAGTATCGGAAAGCACGCCAGGTCATAGATCGCACTCCTGCACGCTTAGCAACGCTGGACGAAATTGGGAAAATTCTCCGCCCAGAATTGCCTCCTCTAAGGCTCTAGTGCACTGAACTCGCGGCCAAAGAAAAACCCCAGCGGGCCGGGCGGAACGTTGGGGCTTAAGGTTTTCGGCCAAGTCGCGGAACGGACCGAACCTTGATTCCATCGCGGACGCTCGAGCGGCGCAATACCTCAATTACGGTATCAGCTTTTGATGGGTCAACTCGCCACACCGGGAATACGCCAATCACAAGCACGGCACGCTGTTGCCTAAAAAAGAAGTGCCCGCGAGATGCGGGCGAAAATTCCGAACACATTTGGGTCGTGGCGATCGGATCCATCACGAATACCACGCGTCCGGCGACAACAGTGCATCCCAAAGCGCGTCATATGCGCGTGTGGCAGCGCCAAGTTAATACTTAATTAATTTTTTATCCTTCCAATAGCGAACGATGACAGGAACGAGGAATTCACTGCGGGTGCTGCGCTGTGACATTGGTAACATCCGCGTACACGACCCGTTCCGAGGCGATACTGCCTAGTAGGATAAGCGCGATATTGCAACCGCGCAGACGGCTGCGATATGCTCCAATGCAGAGGGCCCCTTTTTCCGGGTGGGCCGTCGAGCCGCCCTGTCCCGAAACAGGTGTGGCTTTTTTTTTGCGCCCAACGCGAAGTGCAGCCGCTCATCCGGTTCGGCGGCCTGCAGCGGCGAGACACTCCGCAGATCTGCATCGCCCTTTCCATAGTTCGCCATTCGGCTAATCCCTCTTTCGAGGGGGTTGGCATAGGGATGTGGCCGCCGATAATGGCTCATGGCACGCGACGAGCGTACATTCCAAGGGCATACATTCGAATTACATACACTGCCCAATCGAGAAGGGTCAAGTACTGACGCACCATACGTGGTTCGGTTCTCGAACGGCGCTTGCTCGTATCGGGGGCGTCTAAGCCAGCAATACATTGAGGCCGATGGAGCCGCGCACCTCATATAGCAACGCCGGTAGTTTTACGATTCCGTTTCCATTTCCGAAACCATACGCCCCGGGCCTGTGCTACTACGTACTTGCTCCCACAAAATCAGCTTCCTTCGGCTTTGCCCGTCAGCCCACTCTACATATCGAGCGTATCGAAGCGGCCCTTGCAGCGCTTCCAGAAACTGACGTGAAGATCTTTCGCGAACTGACTAAGGCGTTCCTGTGCTACGGCAAGCTCGCAGCCATCTTCCGCATCTTCATCGGATACCGCAATGGGACCCCGCAGGTTGAGGCGTCATCGATCCGCTATTACGACGTGGACAATCCTGACGGTGGAGCACAGGAGACTATGCTCACGCTCGACTGGGCCGGTTTCAACCGACGTTTGGTTGGCTTGACATAATGGGCTCTGAGCCCCGCGTCAATCAAAATGAAGCCATCCGTGGTATGGCGGCTGGATGCCTCAGAGGAGTTGCAAAGCGACCGGCAAACGTTGATTGGTCCAGCAGCGCTATTAGCGCGCCGCAGGCTCTGAAATGAACAAATTCAGTCCCAAGTGCTCGGACAGGAACCGCATGACTAGCTGACCACGCACACTGTTGCCGGCGGCATCCAGTGGGGGCGAATATGTCGCCACTGCGCCTTTGCCGGGTGCGATCGTCAGGATGCCCCCGCTGACGCCGCTCTTGCCTGGCAGGCCCACATCGTACAGCCAGCTCCCCGAGCGCTCGTACAGACCCGCTGTCGCCATGACCGCCAGTGCACGCTGACATGTCGAGGCCCTGACGACCTGCTCGCCCGTCACCGGATGGACGCCCCCGCTGGCCAAGGTAGCACCCATCAGCGCAAGGTCACGCGCACTGACCAGCAGCGCACATTGCCGCGTGTAGACGTCCACTGCCTCATCGGGATCACAATAAAGTCGGCCATGCCCGCGCAGAAGGTGCGCTAAGCCCGCGTTGCGTTGGTTGGTGGCCGCTTCTGAGGAGTAAACGCGCGCATCGCATTCTAGTTCACGCCCAGCGAAGCGAGACAACCCCTGGCGAACCCGATCCCAGCGCTCCTCGGCGTCAGTGCCTGGCACCAGGCTTGTCGCGGCAATCGCTCCGGCATTGACAAGGGGATTGCTAGTGCCATCGGCACGCAGTTCCATCGCCATGATGGAGTTGAAGGGCAGGCCGGTAGCGTCTACGCCAAGCCGCGCCGCGGCCTCTTCGGCGCCAAGCGCGTCGCATATCAGCGCGAATATGAAAGGCTTGGACACGCTCTGGATCGAAAACGGCTGTGCCGCATCGCCGACCATGAACGTGTCCCCCCGCGTGTTGGCAACGCAAATGCCGAAGGCGGAGGCATCCGCTTCGGCCAGCGCCGGGATGTAGTCGGCCAGCTTGCCGCCGGCTTCATCGCGGAAGCGCTCGTAAGCCGCTTCGACCAGCGACCTGACCGCGTCGTGCCCGGGCAGATTGCCAGTGGAAACAAAGGGGGGTGTCAGCGCGGTCGACGAGGCCATCTTTGCTTTCCTCCTTCCAGTTCAAACCAACAGGCCGATCCAGAGCGCACGAATCGCTCTGGAGAACCCGTCCGCAATTTCGGTCAGGTCATATCTCGGATACGCCCCTTTCCGGGCCGCCCTGAGTCTCATTATTGAGGCCCGAAAAGCAAACAGTGAGTACTTTCGACGGGATTAGCCCAAGGTCCAATGGCGAAAGCGGCATAGTCCACCAGATTAGACGCAGATGTCGCGTCGTACGCTGCCTGGCCTGGACATGGAGCCGTAGACGCGACGGGAATGCCCGCGCCACTTATCGGTTGGCGTGGCTTTCTGACATCGATCGGAGGGTGGCTGCCGAAGCCACCTTCAATAGGCGCGACGCTGGCCAGGAAGGAGAGCGGCATGCGGCAACCCAAGATCGCTATCGTAGGGGCAGGCCTGGTTGGCGGCTCGGCGGCCCTGTTTGCTGCCCTGGCGATCCCAAGCGCGGAGATCGTCCTGGTCGACATCGAGAGAGTTCGCGCCGAGGGACAGACGCTCGATCTCGTCCACGCCGCCGCATTCTGGGGTCACAACCGCTTCACTGCCGGTGATCTCGACGATGCACAAGACGCCGACATCATCGTGATCACCGCCGGCGCCGGGGTGAAGCCCGGTCAGACCCGCCTGGACCTGGCGAGAACCAATGCGGCTGTTGCCCTCGAAATTGTCGGACGTACCGCGCCGCTTGCCCCGAATGCGATCTACCTGGTCGCTTCCAACCCTTGCGACGTCATAGGCGGGGTCGTACTTGACCGACTGCAATGCGCGCCGGAACGCGTCATTAGCACCGGTACTACCCTGGACACCGGCCGGCTGCGCGCCCTGCTTTCAGAACGACTGGGCGTGGTCGCGCCTGCGATTCACGCCTATGTCATTGGCGAGCATGGCGAATCGGCGGTGATCGATTGGTCCGGAGCGACCGTATCCGGCATGCCTCTTGAAACCTTCCTGACCAGGACGGGCAAGGAGCTTGGCCCCGCCAGTCGCGACCTGGTGTTGCGCTCGGTACATGAGTCCGCCAAGCTCATCAAGGAAGGCAAGGGCGCCACGCACTACGGCATCGCCAGTTCGATTGGCCGAATCTGCGAGGCCATCGTTCACAACACCGATCAAGTTCTCACCGTCGCCATCGTGCACCCCGAGGTCGAAGGCGTCGCAACGGTATGTCTGTCCTTACCGACCATGGTCAACGGCAGCGGCGCACGGTTACTGGCATATCCGGAACTCGGCCCCGACGAACGTGCGGCCCTGCAACGCAGTGCGCGCATCGTCAAAGAGGCGACTGACAGTGTGCTCCAGGGCCGGTAGCCCTTTTTTCAGTGCACCGGACCGGCCGCATCAGCAGCGAACCAGGAGGTTCATCATGGCCATCTCTCCCCCCAAGGACTCCCCGGCCAGAAGTTCGCCGACCGGCAAGGCATCGCCCCCGGCGGGACATTTGGGCAAGGCTTGGCGTTTGCTTGTGCCGGTGGGACTTGGCATCGTCCTGTGGTACCTGCCGTCACCGGATGGGCTCCAGCCCAAAGCCTGGCACATGTTCGCCGTGTTCGTGGCAACCATTGCCGGCATCATGACGGCGCCCTTGCCAATGTCGGCGGTGGCTCTTATCGGGTCCACGGTGGGCGTGCTCGTCGGCGTACTCGCCTTTTCCGACGTCACCAAATCGACGGGGACAGATCTGGTCTGGCTGGTGATGCTCGCCTTCTTCATCTCACGGGGCGTGATCAAGACCGGACTCGGCCGCCGCATCGCGCTGATGTTCATGCGTCTACTGGGCAAGCGGACACTGGGACTCGGTTATGGCCTTGCGCTGACCGAGTTGATTATCTCGCCGGCGATGCCGAGTATCACCGCCCGCGCAGGCGGCGTGATGTTGCCGATCACGCGGGCCATTTCGGAAATCCTCGGCAGCCATGCGAATGATCCCGAATCCCGCGGCAAGGTCGGCACCTATCTGATCCTATGTGCCTTTCATGCAAACATCATCACAGCGGGCATGTTCATCACGGCCATGGCGGGTAACCCGCTCGCCGTAAAGCTCGCAGCGGATCAGGGAGTTTCCATCAGTTGGCTCGAATGGGCGGTGGCGGCCTCTGTCCCGGGCTTGCTGTGCCTGGCCATTATTCCCGTCGCCATGCTGTGGATTGCGCAGCCGCGAATCCGCGAGACGCCGGACGCGACCAGCCTCGCCCAGCGGGAGCTCTCTGCCATGGGGCCCATATCCATCAAGGAGATCATCATGGCCGTCATCTTTGTCGGTCTGCTTGTTCTCTGGATATTCGGAGAAGACATGAAAATCAGCGCGACACTCGCGGCGGCACTTGGTGTCTCGTTGCTCTTTATCACCGGCGTGCTGACGTGGCAGGATGCCCTGGACGAGAAGGCGGCATGGGACACCATGATCTGGATCGGCCTCCTGATCATGCTGGCTTCCAAGCTCAATGAATACGGCATGGTGAGCTGGTTCGGCAAGGAGTTCGGTGCCCACCTGGAGGGGTATCACCGGCTTGCCGTCTACATGCTCGTGGCTGCGATCTATTGCTACGTGCACTACTTCTTTGCCAGCGCAACGGCGCACATCAGCGCATTGTTTCCACTGTCGATGGCGCTGATGGTTGCCGCCGGCATTCCGCCGTTCACTGCAGCCGTCGCACTCGGCATTCTGAGCAACATCAACGGTTGCCTGACGCAATACGGCATCGGCTCCGGTCCGGTCATGTTCGGCGCCGGGTATGTGTCCCAGGGGCAATGGTGGAAAGCCGGCTTCCTGATGAGCCTGATCTACATGTTCGTCTGGCTCGTCGTCGGCCCGCTGTGGTGGAAGATGCTGGGCCATGTTTGAACGGACCGAGCGTTTTTGTGCCGCCTAAGAGTACGCTGACGGACAGAATATGTCTAACTCCCCGCCGGGAAATGGTTCTCGCTGCGGTACTGGCGAAGGAGTGCCATATGTCTTCGTATAAAGACGAAGAGCTCGATAACTATGCGCCCAGCGCGGCCGAGCAAATTCAGCAGGACGCGATGCGTGCGCTTGGGCTCGACGTCCTCTCGGACGACGAGATTACCGACGAAGTTCACGCGACCGTCCACGATCTTACCAAGCAGACTCGATGAGTCAAGGAAAAGCCGCCTCGCGCGGCTTTTCTAGTTTTTGGATCCAGCATGATCGATCTGAGAGCCATCGAAGACATTGCGACAGCGGCCCGAAGCGCCTCTGCGCGCTGAACGGAAGCTCCCGCTTCCGTAATTTCCCAGGTCGAAATTTCGGCGAAGCTGCCGAACTACTTGGCCGAACAAAGAGCGGCTTCGCCCTTGGCCATCATGGTCGACATCACAAGATTCGAGAGCACAACTCGTTCGGACATGGCCCTCGCAAGATCCCGGCTAGCCGCAGGAACACCGATTTCTAACTGCCGGCAGGCAGTATTCCGGCGGCGTGCCCCTCTCGGGGCGGGCTTTTTAAATGGTGTCGGTTCATTGCCGATAGCTGCGCATTCCCCTACGGCATTCGAATCCTGCGTTGCCTACGCTTTTCCTTCCCGCCTTGTTTTCGCTCTTCCCCGGAATCTACCGGCGGCTCGCCGCGCTAGGCTCGAACTCGTGACGGTATTTGTGACGGTATACCCGCGCCCGTCTGAGGCTGCCCCCTTGCTGGGCAATGCTTGGCGGGCCGATTCCACCTAATCGCACGCTACGTGGACCGGATGCTCTCCGCGTCCGCGGACGCCGACGGACTTGCCTGAGTCCCTTCGGCTGGCCCGCCATGGTCGGGTACCCCCAAGGCTTACTCGGACTGCGACAGTACCCAGAGCATTGCGCCCACGGCCTCCGTCTGGGATCGCGTGCTGGTCTTCTCGAAGATGGCGCGAAGTTGGGTCCGCACGGTTGCGACGGAAACGCCGGTGCCAGCCGCATATTCGTCCGGCGTCCTGCCGCAAATCAGCGCCTCGGCCACTGCCGCCTCGGCCGCGGATAACCTGAACGACTGCTGAAGTTGCCTGGCTGTGACCAGCGGCGCCGTGCCGCGCCGTCTGGCCGTGACCAGAACTTCAGCGTGTCCGAAGGCCGACTGGGTGTCTCGCCCTGGCAGCCGGCTGATGTTCAGGAAAATCTCGGGCTGCACCCCCGACTCAGCGCGCAACGCCAGGCTTTCACCCTGGCGTGACTGTGCCACGCGCGCGATGGCGGCTTGCAAGCCGGTGTTCTCGGCGGCGACCGACGCGACCAGTTGTTGGTGAATCAACTTCAGACAGATTGTGGCACGCAGCATGGCTTCGGCTTCCTGGTTGGCGAAAACGAGCTTGCGGTCCCGGTCCAGCGCAAACACTGCAAGCCCCAGTTGCGCCATCAGTTCCGTGCCGAGCGCTGCGTCGCGATGCAGCACCCGCGCATCCCGCCAAAGGTTGATCGATCGCTGCAGATGTCCCGCCATGCCGGAAATGGCAACCCGCTGTTCAGGCGAGAAAGGCGTCATGTCGCTACCGCGCACTAATCCAAGAAGAGTATCGTCTGCCCCCGGACGCGCCAGGCGGGCGCCCGCAAGATATCGGAAGCCCGTCGGAATATGGAAGTCCTGGTAAAACTCGCTACGCGCGACGTCCGACTCCGTCAGATAGTCCTGGCAAAAGAGGAAATTGCCGCGGCTCCCTTTCTCCACGACCTCGCGCCTGGGATCCAGCGCCCCGTAGTACTGGTCGTAGAGCGACACGACCCAGTCCAGGTGACTGTCGGCGGTGTGGACCGATAAATGCGGCGCATTGCGCGCTGCATCCCAACTGAACATGTGGAATACCGTGGCACCCAGTGATTCCACAACAGCTTGGAACGTGGCCAGAAAGCCATCCTGTCGAACTGCGGCCTCGTAAAGATCGCCTATCAAGTGATCTTTTAACAATTTTCTCTCTCCCCGGGGTCATTTCATTCAGCACACGCTTAAATCGCAACGCAACGCAACGCTGGTGGTCTCTTGCGGACCCGATTGCAGCTTCCCATAGGGCCATGCGGATTTGATGCCCTTCGTCAGCGGGGATTGCCATCCTTTCATCTAAATGAATGATGCGCGCGGATTGGCGTTTTCAGAGAATCGCATCGCGGGAAGTGGATCGCATTGCCCGGATGGGTTAGGGCACGCAACGTTTCCCGCAATCGTTCTGATCAGACAGGGGGAAATCCGGAAAATGAAAACAAAACTTTATCTGGCTGCTATCGCTGCAGCGGCTTTGAGCGCATGCGGAGGCGGTTCGGACTCGACGTCGTCAACGCCATCCACATCCAATACGCCAACCACCAAGATCGCCGGCACGGCAGCCGTGGGCGCCGCACTGCCCAATGCAACCGTGCAGGCCAAGTGCGCTTCCGGCAGTGGTACCGCAACGACGGCCGCCGACGGCACCTTTACGATCAACATCGCGGACGCCACGCGCCCGTGCGTGCTCAGCGTAACGACGCCGGATGGCACCACGCTGCATTCCGTGGTCGAAGCCGGCACCAGCACGACTGCCGTCGCCAACATCACGCCGCTCACCGAGCTGATCACCGCGTCGATTGCCGGCGGCAGCACCAAGACCTTCTTCGATAGCTTCGACGCCCAGGCGCAATCGAAGCTCAACAACAGCGGCGTGAGCAACGCCATCGAGGCCGTCAAGCTGATCCTGACCGGCACGGTGGACCTCGCCGGTATGGACCCGCTCAAGGACGCGCTGGTGGCCGCGCATGGCAACACGCCGGGGAACGCGCTCGACCAGCGTCTCGACACGCTTGGCAGGGTGCTTGAGACCGCAAAGACCTCGATTGCGGATCTGTCCGCCGCAGTAGGTTCCAACTCGGGCTCGACCGCTGGCGTCACGACGATCCTGCAGCCCGCTTCCGCCACCTGCGCATCGTTCCGCAGCGGCAAGTACCAGAAGGTCGATCTGACCGGCAATACCGTCCAGCGCTTCACGGTGGATGCCGTGGCCCTGACGCGCACGAACGATTCGACCAGCGCCGTGGAGTCGTTTCCGGCGTTCGCTGGCGAAGCGTGCCGTTTCAGCAACAACGACGCTCGCCTGCTGATCTCCAAGTCCGGCATCGGTGTGGAGCGTCGCCTCGGCGCCCCGAGCCTGGTGATCCCCGAGCAGACCATCCCGCTTGCCGAACTTGCCGGCGACTGGGTGGCAATGGCCTTCGAAAAAGAAACCAGCGTCTCCACCTATGGCTCCGGCCTGATCAGGTTCACGGTGGACATCGCAGGCAAGTTCACCAAAGGTGCCGACTGCGGTATGAACGGCTGTTTGGCGTGGGCTCCCGCAGATCTTCCGACGGTATCGGTCAACGCCAATGGCGGCTTCGACGCCGTGTTCAGCGACGGCACCGCGCGCGCGTTTGGCTTTAAGGGGGTGGACGGGCAGTTGTCGATCGTAGTCATCCACGCCAACGGCTTCTGGATGGCGAAACGGCCCACGCCTCGCGCGTTGCCTGCTCTCGGATTCACGAATTCCTATTGGGACGTCAACGTGAACTCGAGTGGCAACATTGGCACCAACGGCATCAACGCGTTCACGACCAAGGTCATCTCCGTCGATACGGCGAATGGTCTCTTTACACGCCAGCGCGCCGAGGACGGCCGAATCGACACGTTCAAGGACAACATGCCGTCGGTTGGCTTGCGTTATCGCCCGCAGGTCCAGGCAATTCCCGGCGGCGCTCCTGGCGCGGCGGAGGCCATCACGATGAACCTGCCCAACACGGGCCTGAGCGTGGCGATCAGTGTCAACCCGCCGGACCCGTTGAATCACTTCTACTCGATCTCGGTCGACCGTCCGTAAGACGACTCACTGGCGATTCAGCCCTTGCCCCACGCAGCCGCGTGGGGCTTTTTGTTGGTTCTTCGAGGAATCCGTTTCGCGCGAGGGCTGGACCGTCGATGAGATGGAGATGATGGCGGATCATAAGTGGCGGAGCCGGGAAGAGCTGGTCACCACCGCCGAGATCGTCTATCCAGATGGGCTAGTCGATATGTTGGACGAGGCGAGAATCTTCGGCTCTTGAGCGCCTGCACACGAGCAAGGCACGAGACCGAGATGGGTCGAGCAGCGACCGCTCTCAGTTGTCCCGCCACGGCGGCGGCCGCAATAAGGCCAAGGCGCTGCCCTCGGGTCAAAGGCCGCCGCGAAGGCAGTGATCCGATACCAACGATCGGAGATCTTTCGACCGGTTCGACATCCCGCGTCGCCATCCCGCTAAACGCACAAGCGGGTCGTCACCCCATTCGCTGACCGGCATACTTTTCCAAAACGTGCGCGCAAGCGCCGCGACCGTGGCATTGTCGCGGCACCGCATACGTGCCTGCATGACATCCAGGGTGATGCCCGTAACAAGTGCAGTCGTGCCGATCAAAAGCGGCAGCAGCGCCGGCCTCTCCAGTCCGAAGCGGCTCTCATGACAAGCGTCCGCCGGGTTGCGTTCTCCCGTAAAGGCACAGTGCGCCTTCTGTGCAAAGGCGGGACCTGCCGCCACCTGCGATTTCGGGCACAGACATTGCGTAACACGGATGGAGTTGGCATAGAATGGGGCGCCACAGAAGAACGGGGACGGTATGGGCGACGCCAGAAATCATTGAGGACATCCTCATGTCACGGCGCGATATCGTGGTAATTGCCACCTCCATGGGCGGGGTCGCCGCCTTGTGCCGAGTGGTCGGGACATTAGGCGCAGGTTTTCCCGGTACGTTGCTCGCCGTGCAGCACACCGCACCCAGCAGCCCGGCATGTCTGGACCGGATCCTCCGGCGCCATACCTCAATACCAGTGTCGTACGCCGTGGCCGGCGAGGTCATGAAGCGCGGGCATTTCTACCTCGCGCCGCCGAAGTGCCACCTGGTCGTTTCAAGCCGCGGCACGCTGGCGCTGGATGACGGCCCCCGCGTGAACTTCGTGCGTCCGGCAGGTGACCCCCTCTTCGCCTCCGCCGCGAGCGTTTTTGGGCCGCGAGTCGTCGGCGTGGTGCTGACTGGGTGTGATGGCGATGGAGCGGAGGGGCTGCGAGCCATCAAGCGGGCTGGCGGCGTCAGCGTCGTCCAGCATCCCGGACAGGCCGAGGCGCCCGACATGCCAATGCATGCCCTGAATCACGACAGTCCGGATTACGCCGTCTCGATAACCGAACTGGGTCCCCTGCTCTATGCATTGGCCCAAGGTCGCGATCCGCACGCACATAATGGGTGAGGCGGCGCTGACGCCTCTCGAAGGCGCGTCGCCGGCGGCAGTCCGGCACTACCGATCGGCAGAACCGCGACGCCGCCCAGATGGCAGCGGGCGATTTCGCAATCGCTCTTTGTCGAACATGGCGAGTTCGCGCGAGGCACGCTATAACGCAGACGAGACCCAAGTCGGCAACCGGCAGGAGAGACAATGCTTGAGGACGCAGACTTTGTGGTGTACCGGCTTGAGCCGGCCATCGCGGACGCGCGCGCACGCGTCCGCGAACAGATCCGCCGCGTGCGCGCGACGGCGCGCGATGGCGGCGACGTGGCGCTTGCCATGGCGACCCTCCGCTGCCTACGCCAGGCGGCTTCCACACTCACGCAACTCAGGCGACAACTCCGTGTCCACGGCGACGCATGATGCCCGGCCACCATAGTTGGGGATACTGCGTGGCAGTCGGAGAGCCGGCGAATGCAGAGAGTCCGTATTTATGTGGGCCGTACTATCACTCATCTCCATACCCGTCCTCCGCGCAGGACGATACAGCTTGCATGCAGCGAGGACACCTGACCGTTGACCTGCTACTTGGCACTATCTGAGCCTCTCATGCCGCAGGCGACGGAGTTCTGCATAGCCCAGGCGCAGACACCGCAGGGTTCGCATGGCCAGCTTGACGTCGCCGCCATCGCTGAGTGTCGCCCGGACTCTGCCAATCTGCGCACAGACGCGCTCCCGCGCCCGCCACACTTCATCATCCAGCTCACTAGTGCTCCGCCCATATCTCGCTCGGTATCTTGCCTCGTACATGACCCGTGCCAGTCCGTGACTATCCCATCGCCACCTTACGGAAAGTCCGGCTGTCAGGCGCTGTCCACAATTCTTGGGTTTTTAGACATCGCACCCTGTATTGGGCCTGCCTGGGTGGGGCGTGATTGACGGCCGGCCGGTGGCATCGGCGGCGGGACCGCCACGCCGTCCGAGCTTTCGATGCAAATGGGCGATGACATTCTCCATCCCACGCCCATTACTAAGTTTCGCCCAGATAATGTGAATCCAACGGTAGAGAAGCGAACGGCCGTTCCTGGAATGCGCTCGGTCATTTAGCGGCCCAGGTACCCAAGGCCGCGATGGGTCGCGAGCCGCCGATTGTGCCCGGCCTGGCCTGCGCCAGAGCAGACGACTGAGACCGGCCAGACTCGGTCATTGCGTATGGATTCCCGAGCGTCCGTTGTGCAATCACGAAGCGACGCCGACCAGGCCTGCGGTCGCTCAGATACACGTCTCGACCTGAACGTGAAGGAGCGCACCTTCGATGAATCGGCTGACTATGGAGCGCGCCATCGAAGAATCTCCTTCAGACGAACAACTAATTCCACAAGCCGCCCAGCCCCGCGTCTGCGGCATGCCAGTCGACGCTCTCGGGGCTACTACTTTCCTTAACCAACTCGAGGAACGAAATAACGGCCTCTGCCTGTTGCGAAGCAAAGCTCATTCGATACTCCTTCCAGTCGGGGCGAGGCTCATACTTGGGATTATCCGGAAGCAGAGCGTCCAGTGCCAAGTACGAATAGTCGCCGTCCTGCAAGGCTCCTACTAGAAGCGAAGGCAGATAGTATTTGAAGAAGGCACTATTTGTAGCGCGACGGATGGCAGAAGGACTTATGCTGCGAATCCAGTGGTCAAGGGAGATTTCTGTCCACCTGCGCCCATTGAATTTCTGAACATCTTCGTCCACCTCGTAGTTTGCGACGCCATCATCCCGGCGATGGCCAGACGGAATTGGAATGATAGCGAATGCAGCATGAATATTTGACTTCACTTGTGCAGATCGACGTGCGTATTCGTTAGAGTCCATTGCAAATATCCACCTGTTGTACGACTTTTACCCACTCTCGCTGATGAATTTTGTCCCCACCACGGAAACAAACGTTCATTATCTTCCGTCTCGCGTTTGCGCAAACTTGTAAAGCATCACGCTTTGATGCAAGTAAGGTCGCACTGTCACCTGCCTTGCAATACTGCTGTCCAGTCTTGCAGGACTGGTCCACGTTGGTTTTCAGCTTAGTATACTCATCGTCATCGCAATCCCCCGGAGGGGTGCTCTTGTCGAAAGAAGAGACGACTGCGTCAAGCACTTCTCCACATGCCTTTTGAACCTTCACCAGGAACTGCATAACGTACATACCCGGCGTGGCTTTTTCGGGCTTAAGGCTCGGATCAAGGTCCGGCGCCGCGCTCGACCCCGGATACGCTGGCATGCTCTGACCTGGGCGAAGTGGGGGCGCGTATGAATTCGGCAGCGACGGCGCCGTTTGAGCGTGCGCAGCACTGATGATGCCGGATAGCCAGTCCTTCAGCCACCGCACGACCGCGTTCCAGCCCGAGGCCAGACGGCCGGATACATAGGCCAGCGATGAAGGCGGGGCAGAGCCTTCTACCGTAAAGGGGCTGACCAAACTTGAATCATTGCCCATTTCAGGAATCGTGATGTTGTCCAGGATCTGGATCAGCCGGTGGGCGGCATCATAGGTATAGCGCGTCACAAGGTCGTACGGCCCAGCAATGCCAACAAGTTGCCCCACCGCATCGTACTCGTATTTGGTATGGATTCCATCTATATCCAAATCGGTCATGCGACCTCGTGCGTCGTAGGAGTACTTGATGCGAGATCCGTTGACATCCACAGCCTCAAGCAACCTGCCCGCTGCATCATATTGAACGGCTGTGCCAGTCTGCCCCGCCATGTTCGTCACCGAAACCAGGTTGCCCTGGGCATCGTAAGTGAAGGTCCATTGGCCAGTGACCGTGTCTCCAAGCTTATCGACGGCCGTCGCAACCAAGCCGTTCGCATCATAGGTCCAAGTCGTGCTCGTCACGTCCCCGGACGGTTGGGCGTTGAGCCCCTGGCTGCCGACGGCGTCGTTGCTCGGATACCAGCCGTAGGTCAGCACCTGTCCTTTCGAGTCATAGCTGAAATAGTCCACTCGTCCTGGCGCAGCCACCTTCAGCGGCAGATTCCACGTCGGATGCCACTCGGTGGTTGTGGTCTTCGCATCGGTCGTTCCGTAGCCCTCGACGCGTTGCGTCTCTCGCCCGAGCGCGTCGTAGCTGTAGCGCGTCTCCTTGTCCGCAAAATCCCTTCTACTCGCGACATTCCCCGCCGCATCGTACGTCACCGTTTTGGCGACGTCTCCGCACGCGGGACAGGACGCCGAAGCGCCGGTTGCTCGCAGCACGGCACCTCTAAGTTCAGAGCCGAAGATGCGGCTTGTCGCATCGCCGGTCGTGACTGAGGTTTGGCCGTTCCCAAGAAAACTCAACTGGAACTTGTCTACGCCTCCCGCATGCTCCGTACCAGTTGCTCGACCTTCCGCGTCGTATGCGTAAGTGGCGAACCTCACACCACTCTCATCAGTAATACCTGTTAGTGCCCAGGGAAAGCGAGAGTCTTCGTAGTGGTACGACCGAACTCGGGTATCCGGCCACGTTACGTTGGCAAGGATGCCGTTGGCGCCGTATGCGTACCGCGTAACGCTGCCATCGGACGAGGTGATCGAAATAATCCGACGCGCACTGTCATAGACGAAACCAAGTGTACGCCCAGACCACCCTCTAACAGCGATCAACATCCCAACGTCGGGAGCTATGCCCTTCAACGTCTTGGCGTCGCTATACGAAAGCGTCGTCGTTCTACCATCCCTTGCAGTGACCGACACTAGGCGTCCGCTAGCGTCATACGCCTCTACACTATCCGTCTCGGCGTCTATATATTTCCACCCCGTCCGGATAGTTCCTGACATGACGCCCTCAAGGCGGTCACGCGACCCGTCTGTCGCGGTCCATACCCCCGCCGATTTGGAAAATTTTACCGTTCTTCCGTCGGCACGTAGCGCGAAGAGCGTCGACGAGGAGGCTTCCAACGACAAACCATTCAAGCGACGTTGCCATTGGTGCATCCAATGGCTTCCAAAGCCATCGACAGGTTCCAACGAGTATGCCGATCGGAAGGTTCTAAGAATGGCTTCCTCGCCTGATTGAGGACTGCCAATGTCGCTCTCTTGTTGTACTTTTATTCCCGTACCTGTCAGGATAGGATTTCCGACAGAGCAACTTTGCTCCCTTACGGCTCCGGTAGCGACGCCTGTTGACCAAAATTGCTGACCGCCGCACTGCAACTCCAATGGTTTCTTGACGTCCGGTATGCTTCGATCCGCGCACAACGAGCCTTGTGCGACAACGAAGCCATACTCTGTAGTCCAATTGTCTTGGACCCGAGTCATGGAGCAGTACCACATTCCTGATCGAGTACCGGTCGATAAATATGCGTATACGAAACTTGGATTGAAGTAAGCCACAGCATCTTTACACGCATCCTCCGGCGTGAACATGAGATTGCCAAGATGTCCGCTTACGCTCGAGATATACGTAGCCAAGGGGGGAGCTGCGACTGCGGGCGATACCGCCAGAGCCAAGACAAGACCTCCAACAACTGCGGAGGAAGTAAATCCGAGGAATATGCTGATAACCGCCACCGCCACTCGCCTAATACGGTCCAGCACAGCCGAGGTCAACCGCAGTTCAGCGAAAAGAACCGACATTCGTCTGTCGGCGGATGTGTTCCTACCTTTTATAATTCGCATTCTTCGACCCTCCCGTAGGCGCGACGACTTAAGCGCCGATATTTTTGATCTGGAGCGAGTCTAACCAAGGTGGGGCGACCTAATGTATCGCAAGATACACATCAGATATTAGTCAAATTGAGATCCGATACGCACTTTGGGTAACGGCGCGAACGTGGTGTGCCGTGCTGGCGCTTCTATCCGCTAGAGATCTGGCCAAGGCCTCGGCGTGCCCCAAACGGTGAGGCCGCACGGTAAAGTTCTACCGCCCGTATTGCGTTTTATTCCGGCCATTGGCAAGTCCTAACCCAATGACTTAGAAGGGTCGAGGCTGTGTGAAAACGTCTCGATCACCTAGACTGAGTCAACGCATTCATATTGGGGGATCGGATGAAGCGATTCATAGAGGGAGAAGATAGGAAGCAAGCCACACTGCTTCCAGAATGCCTCGATGACTTCATCGCCGAGGACAATCCAGCCAGGATCATCGACGCTTTTGTTGAG
>Ga0102592_1001636_pt1 | contig 23613 bp, 25 predicted proteins | sample AraplaCol_mMF_r2_FD_76861 | JGI IMG/M metagenome (GOLD analysis project Ga0102592, IMG submission 76861) | Arabidopsis root microbial communities from North Carolina, USA - plate scrape MF_Col_mMF_r2 (SPADES assembly) (version 2) | ecosystem: Host-associated > Plants > Roots > Endosphere...
CTGAATGGCCAATGCTCTTTCCAAGCCTTTCCACCCGCGGCGAGTTGGGCATTCCGGCCGGCCCTAGCGCAATGCGCCTGAGCTTGATCGGCCGCGAGCTGATCGCAGCTTTCTCCATTACGACACGACACACTCACTGTAATCGATGCGGGCGTGCTGAGCATCACGGATACCTCTGCTGCGCTCACGGAGTTCGGCACCAGCAGGAACCCAACTAAGACCATTCGCTTCAAGATTTCCCCCTCTGATTGCGAAGCAAAGATTCCACGCCATGAGGACGGTGACAAGTTGTCCCGACCTCTGGGTCGTTCCACGAGCGTAGTACTTTGGCAAATCTATTCGGGTTGGTCGCCATATCCGATGATGAAAACCTCGTATGATTGACCCAGTATTGTTTGGGTGAACACTAATTCCAGCGCGACTATGTCGGCATATCCGCTGCTATCGTTGCCGACATTGATCAGATCAACGATAGTCAAGCCTTTGCCGGTGTTGAAGTTCGAGGCTGGCGCGCCGGGAATCCGGAGGAGTCCCTGCATGCAAGGGCCCTTAGTGCGGATGCCAACCTTAATCTGCGGCCTGTTTCGTAGCGGGAAGCCCGAGGCGTGCAAATCGACCCTCTGCCACTGATAAAGCTCCGCGGCGCCGCGGCCTACGTGCGTAGGGGTGGCGACAGGATCGACTGCTGCAACGGCTGGCGCGAGGAGCGCAAAGACGGCAATGAGAACCAGCCGCGATGATCGACTCAAAACTGCAATCATCGGTCTACCGAAAGAGTTGCCGCGACGCCTTTGCTCGATCGTGTCTCGCACAGTCTATTGCTGCTTCATTCCAAGTTGCTCTGCGCAAACGCTGCCGAGCTGAACGCCAGTGGGAATGGGCCCGTAGTAGAGGCTGCTGTCTTTGTCTTCAGTATCGAGGCTTTTGATCGTTCCGTTCGGCAATGCGACGACATTGACCTTGCAAGCGTATGCTCGAGAACTTCCCGATGCGCTCGTTTGGCTATCACGGGAGATCGAAATTGAACTGCCGCTCGCCAGTTGCCAGCTATAGGCGGTCTCGCCACTGTTCATCTTGAAGGTGCTGGCGGGCGGCCCCCATCGGACGACGAGGGCATCAACATTCTTCCCGATGTAGTCTTGGCCCAACTTAGCACGAACATCTGCGCCAGTTGCGTAACATCCTCCCAGTGCCACAGAGAGCACGGCAATAACCAGCCAACGCATTTTCCCCCCCGAAAACCATTACATCCAAGCGCAACTCTTGCGCGAGATCAATGGTGGGCGCTATTTTTCTTGGCTAGCCGCCCTGGGTGGTCGCCGGTTCTGTCCAACATTCAAAGCTCGGACCGTCCGCCCCGTGCTTCAGAAATTATCCTCCGGACATTCGGGGCAGGTCTCGCCGATGGAAGCCAGCACATCACAAACCTCGAATACCGCTTGCTCCGGCGGCAAGCCTACTGGCGGATCGTTCCTTGCGACATCCAGAGCTCGCTGGCGGGCGTGAGGGTCGGCCCTGTCCTTCATCCAACCATGCTCTTCGCACTCCCGAATGGCGCCAGCCTCCTGCTGCACTGAGATGGCCCATCCACGTAACGTTCTAATCGGTGCCGGCCGTTCCTTCGTCATCAGCATAGCGATCGCTCCTGCTTGGACGAATCCGCCCGCCCCGCTCTCGTTCCGAGCGGTTAGCACGCGTCAGGGATTCCCAATTGGCGGGGCTCGGGCTTGTCCACTTGTTCCGCCGGCCTGTTTATGAACCCCTTAGGTTGGCGCAGGGTCTTCCTTTTCACCAATCGCAACGATTTGCAGTGCCCCATCTGGAAGCGGCCTCTGTAGCGCTTTGGCTTCATCCCACGGTGCTCGGAGCCATACGTCGTATTCCTCGGGCTTTGTCAGGATGACTGGCATAGCTTTGGGATGAATGCGCTTAACCTCCGCGTTAGGCTCGCAGGTGAGGAAGCCGAACACATCAATCGTAACTTCGCCTTCCTTGGCCTTTCGAACACTCGTCCAGTTCGTCCAAAGGCCGGCGAAGGCGATGAGAGGCCGGTCTTCGCTGAGCGCAAACCACACCGGCACTTTCTTTCCGTCGATAGTGTCATATTCGCTGAACGACGTGAACGGCACTAAGCATCGGTGCTCGGGAACTAACCAGCGCTTCCAGTGCGCACTACTGACGTTCCGGATATTGGTGGTGCCGCTGTCGGGCTCCATCTTCAGCAGCTCTTTGAAGTCAACCGACTTGCCCTTCGATTGGAGCTTTTCGGCTCGCTTCTTGGTGGCATCCATCAATGCCTTCTGCGAAGACGGCATGCCCCACCGTGCCATGGCAATCTCTCGTTCATTCGAGTCGTTGCGGACGATCGGCGCAGGATAATCCGGAAAGATGCCTGGCATGCTCGGCAAGTTGCCGACGCTGCTATTGAGTGCTCCGAACAAACGCCGTATGGCATCAACGTTTTTCGTCATCGAGTAGAGATTGCACATCCTCAGGTATCCTGATCAAACTGCCGAGGCCGCGGCCCTAGTTGCAACAACGTCGCGATTGGCCTGCGGCCAGCCTTGGCACACTTGCGACAACGGAGACGACTGGCAAGATCGTGGACATGGGTTATCGGCGGATGGCGCAAAGAGGCCAAGTCAACTTCTCGCTTCGTCTTGCAGCGAGAGCATTCGATTTCGAGCCATGCGTACCCACCATTCACCGCCTGGTCGATCGATGGCGAAGGATCAATCGGGCCACCGTCAGCCCACATGCGCTCGTTCCAGCTTTGGCAAAGAAGCCTGTCGGCGGTCTGGATTAGGGCCTCGCCTTTGGCGCGGGCTTCCGACGATTGTGCGGCAAGGATTGTCGTCATTGCCCTCGCTTTCCCCAACTCCTTCGATAGAGCCTTCCGGTCGCCTCCTGAGAGCGGGGTCGGATGGTGTTTGGGAGCCATGGGCCGTCCTTGGCTCAATCAGGCCACGTCAAACGACGGCCAACAGCCATCCTCCTCATGGCGTCCTGTCCTTTGCGTACAGGTATTGTCGAGAAGGCGCTGACCAACGTTTCTCCAAGTTGCGTCCGGGCCATACAGCCGAACAGCATCAGCCTTCTGAATCTCGACCGTCCTGGCACAGCGCCGGCAGCTCACCCTCAGAATATGTCGAGCGATCTGGGTCAAACGCTTTCGTTCCGCCGAGGAGACGGGCTTGTCCTGTGCGCAAGGGTCATCGAGGAGTGCTTGCCAGTATTCAGCAGGGAGGTCCTGATTCGGTGCCAATCCCGGCTTTGCTTCCGCTGATCTGCTCGCTGCAGCTGCTATTTTTTCCATTTGCTTGGGGGTAGGCATACGCCAGCTCGCCGGTCGATCGGACATAGTTGGCACTAGAACATAAAGAGAACATCAGAGTCGAGTCCCGAGTCATTTCCGAGACAATCCCTTGAAGGAACTCGCACGAAGCAATCCTTCCGATGTGATGTCTCGGTACTCGATGTCTGCATAGAATTTTGGCTCGACCCAGGTGGCCTTCGGCTTTCTGACCGGCTTGGTGAGCTTTTGCTTCGAGCTCACTACCGTATCCAGGGCATCCCTGATCTTGCGCGATGTCGTCCGGCTCCAGCCGGTGCCGACCTTGCCCATATAGACCAGCTCTTTCCCTTCCTCCTTGCCGAGGTAGAGAGCGGCGACGCCGGTGGGGTCCTTGATGAACCCGACGACGGGGAATTTTCCCTTCTGGACGACTTTGACCTTTTGCCAGGCTTCCACACGTTCCGACCGATATGGGGCGTCAACTCTCTTGGAGACGATACCTTCGTAATTCAGCTTCCTTGCAGCTTCGAACAGTGCCTGCCCGTCGCCCTTATGGTGCTCGCTGTAGAAGATCGGCTCCTCGAGCTGATTGCTTTCGATCAGATCCTTCAGCAGCTCCTTACGGGCAAGCTGCGAAAGCTGCCGCAAGTCCTGTCCGTCGAGCCACAGGAGGTCAAAGGCAAAGAGCAGCAAGCGGTCCTGGTCGCCTCTGGCGAGGTCGGCCTGGAGTTCGGAGAAGTTGGTTCGCTCCTCGTGGATGACCACCACCTCCCCGTCAACGATGGCCTGACCTTCAATCTCGAAGGCGCCGGCAATAACGGAGAACTTATGTGTCCAGTCGAGACCGTTGCGGGTGAAGACCTTCCGGTTATCTCCGTCGATGTGGAGCTGGATACGATAGCCGTCGTATTTGACCTCGTGAATCCATTGAGCCCCCGAAGGTGCTTTCATCTTCAGGGTCGCAAGCTGGGGGCTGAAAAAGCCCGGCATGGAGGCACGCAGCCTTTTTGCTGGTGCCGTCCTGGTACGCTTCGCCACCTACGCAACTCACAAAAAGCCCGCCGTCAGGTTGGAGCCAACGGCGGGCAGTTTACCTAACCTTACTCACGGCTCTCCAACCGCAAAGCTGAGGGGACGTTCCGAGCGTTGTTCTCATATACAACCGGGACCGCGATTCCAGGTTGCATTTTCAACCTCAACGAGAACGCACGCCTAACGGCTCGGGAACATCATGGGAGGAGCGTTCCCTACAGCGAACACCCTCTCGGTGAAAACAGGAGTCCTCATTAGGCAGATGACGCGACCGGCCCGTCCGTTCCTCCTACCAGGGCACTGGGTCCGCGGCGCTCCAGCCAAGGCTTGCCGAACCAGCTTTCCATCTGGACAGATGCTCGTGCCCAGTGATTGCAAGCACTCTTGTTTCCCGGCCCAGAGTATTTGGCGTGCATGAGCTTAACGGACATTCAGGATTTCGCCATTCAGGCTCGCATAGCCGCGGTCCTTGGAGCTTCCGAGTTTGACCGCGTTTTTGTCGGCGTTCGTTTCGCCGAGGTTGAAGGTCCTCTGCTGTAGACCTTCGAGAGCGGACTCAGAGGCGGCTTTCCTCCCTGATCCGAATACGTAGTGCTAGGAGTAAAATCACACATAGACCACGGGATAGCCCAGTCTGGGTATCTGCGACCCGTTATCGCCCAGTGCCGGGCCATATAAGCCCGCACACTCCCTCTGGTACGGAACAACGTGCGACCCCTGCCTCTGCATGAGAATGTCTCTGTTTGTCGGCAAGCGCGTCAGAGAAGAACTGTCGGCCCGGCCCTGCCCAGTATCCCTCGGGAGTCACGCCCTCTAAAGGCCCATGATCTGTCCGGCTGCATACTGCCACATAAAGATCTCCGGATTGATCAACCGGTCCGCTCCAGTCCGGATCCAGGGGTCGAATGGGAGTGTCAGTTGGAATCTGGAGGGCATTTATAACGAGTGGAATCAGTCCACCGATTTCGCCGAAGATCATCTCGAAAAATTTATGGCCCATCACATGCAGCCCGCCCTCTTCCGCGACTGTTAGCAACCCCTCCAGCGAGATGTCTAAACCGCCGCCTCTATCTGGCGGCAACTGTCGTCGATCATCTCTGCCGGCTTGTTGGCCCTGGAGATATGCATCGAGACCGTCAGACGAAAGCGGAGCAAAATGATCCGTTTCAGGCTCGGAAAAGCCAGCCAAGTAACCCAGTTCCCAAGCCTCACCTAGAATAGGGTCGCCCGAAAAGGGGTTCTCAAGAGACATCGCAGCCTCCAATGGGCTTGCCGACTTCGTCAAAATCTAGTTGTAGTATACATGCTCCTTAGCCGCAACGCCGGCCCCCGGCTCCAAGCTTGCCGGATACGCTGCAATTGGCGGCGTGATGATGTCGGCCGGCCATGCTCTACTGCATCGAAATTCTCGGATATTCGGCGTGGGCGAACGCTGTAAACCCCAACTTCATGCCCGAGACTGCCGAATGGACGCCGCCGAGGGCTCTCTGCGATCAGAAATGTTTTCGTTGATTTTGGGAGGACCCTCGATCATCCGCGATAACGTCACCAGCGCTACCCCGCCGAGATATCTTTCTTGATGGCTGGAGGGCACGGGCCTTTACAGAGCGGTCAACAATGTCACTGGGGTTACAGCGATCACTCAAAACTTTGACCCCTCATGTACTTGCTCCGGACGACGAGACGGACATGGATTTCTAGCTGCACAAGCTTGTGTTCACTGCGGAGGGGCGGGGCAATAACCGTGTCTCCAATCCACGCAGGACCGGTTAGTGGCGCACCATGACTCGGTCAAGTAATTACAGCCATGACCCGGACCGTGGGTATGGCACAAGCCAGCTTCATATTCGGCGTGCGTGCACTCACCACCACCACTTTCGTAGTGGCACAGTGTGGGAAGGGGATGTTCCGCTAACACGCGCTCACACGCGAGTTTATGGGACGAAATCTGCGGTTCAATAAAGCAGGCCTCGTCTTTCTCCGGGTAACGGCGCGCAAGCATTCCCATGCACTTGGACATGAAGGATTCGACATAGGCGCTATAGGGGATCGTGAGTGCGTCGCACGAATAATTTAAGCGACGCTCGTCTCTGATCCATCCCTTCTGAAAAGCGCGCGCACTGTGGGACAGAGTTCGGTAAATGTAGCTCGCTTGATCGAGAAACTTTCGGTCAATCGCGTTGCAAACGTCCTCCGAGTTCGTGATTTCGCAACTGTTGTAATAGTTGACGCATGCTTCAAATGGCGGATAGGTCGCATCCTGTATCTGGTAGGGACCGCGTGACGCAAGCGATGTGCCGCGAGGAATGCAGTATGCAAAATTCCCCGTATAGTAATCCTCTGGCTCGACACACTGAGGTTGACGCTGATGGGGCCAGAGGGCGCGAGGCAGAAATCTTCGCATCACAGCCTCGATCACATGATATCCGTCAGCGGCCAGACCCGCTGCAGCCTTGATGACGTCGCCTGTTGGCCCACAGAGGGAATCAAAAATATCGATTGGAAGCGACTTTTCGATATCTTTTAACGCGTCACAGGTCTCCAGAACACCCTCAAAGAGCATAACCTCGGCCACGATCTCGGCGATGGCACCGCCGTCCTTGGCGCGGATTGCGCTGACCAACTCGTTCAGTTCGTCGGCGCGTCGTTGCACGATCGCATCAATCACCCCGTCAATAAGTGGTCCGGCAGGTAACAGAAAGGGTAGAAAGTAATTGAGGACAATCTTGACCAATGCTTGGTAGACGACGGTTCCGCCTGCGATGGAAACCTTGATCCAATCGTCGTCGCGAGCACCCTGCGTGATGGCGATAAGATTACGTATCCTGCCCGAGGCAGTGTCCTCGTATCTGATCTCGCCGTCCAAGTTCGTGCGCCCGTCAGCCTTCAGTCTGTCAATTACCGACAGAGCTTGACGTTCGCCAGCGGTTACTGCGAAGCTAATACAAGCCTGGCCAATATCGGGTTGAGTGATGAGGCAACGCGCCAGTTCCTGCATGGGTGGCGGCAACCCGACGATAATATCGGCGATCGCGCAATCCAGCACGTTGTCAGACGAAAGAACGCAAGCGGCAAAGTCTTGCGCCTCAGGAGGTAACAGCTTGGCTATCTCTTTGGCCGCGCACGTTTGCAGTGTTTTGCCTAAGCCACAGTTCACAAGGCCTCTAACGATTTCGACCTCATCTTGGCTAATAGGCACGCCAAGGAGTGCGCCGCCGATATAGGCTGCTTGGATGGACCAATTGACGAAATCCTCCTGCCCGGCTGAAGCCTGGGCGATTCCCTCCCCGGTTTCGATTGAAGTTTTGAGGAAGTACCACAGATCGTCGTCACGCAACTGGTCGCACGGCGTCAAGCCAACAACGTTCAGACACATGCCGTCTCCGCGCAGCTGGGTGACCAAAGAGGCGAAGAATTCGTCCGGCCCTGGATCGGATGCTTGGCTCGTCTTTTTTATGACTTTCCACAACTGTGCCGGGCTTGCGCTGCATGGGGCAAAATATGCGTTATCGCTGGTGTCGAGGCCGAGACACATAGCTCTCCCGAGGAGCTGCGTGGTCAGTTTGTAAAAACCGCCAGGTTGGAGTCTTAGCCTCCAGTACTGGCCCGGTGAATCCGATTGAGCAAAGGGATCGAGAGTGTAATTACCGCTGCCGTCGTTGTAGACATCGACGTGCTCAACAACACCCGTGAACTGCGGTCGGAAGGCCAACTTGTAATAATACCGTAAATCGACATCCTGCGCCGCCTGAGCAGTTATCGATGAGGCTAGAACAAGTGAAAACGCGAGGAGAAGACGCATCACCGTTGTGCGCATAGGAGCCTCGTGCTTGCCGATGCAAACCTTGGTCGGTTTGGACCAAATTGGAAACACCGCGTGATTTTCGTAGAGCCAGCCTGTCCACTTACCCGTTCTTGAACCGCCTCAAAGTTATAGAAGCGGATAATACGGCAATCTCGGCCCTCGTCAAAGTTGATAATATACGGCTTGCACCTTGACCGCGTGCTGCTTTCGCCTCCTAACGCGCCAAATGTGTCGATGAGGATTTTGTGTCGTCCTTGAGACGCTGGTCAGCCTGTCAACTTGACGAAATCGGTGGCACGTTACCCTCAATGATCCGAGCACGCCGTTTGGAATGTCATTCAGATGTCTGTCACTATGTTCTGGTCTTGGCTTAAAGCTATCTCTGGGACGGGAAGTGATGCCACTGGGGAGGTTCTGAATTCCATTAGCGGTGGCCCTGTTGCCGTGAGGCTATGATCTCCGTTTTCGTTACAAATCAAGCTTGCGGGCTGACAATGATGTCAGCCCAACTGAGATATTTCCCGATCATGCCTGTAAATCCTTCGGCGAATGGGTGAAATTTTGGACCCAAATCGCTGTTGCCCATGTGCCGAATTCAGAAGACGGCGGCTCCATGAACAACGAGGAGCCCATCATGGCACGAGCGACTATCTCTCTGGTTTCCGTACAGAAGCCGACCGCTAACACTCCGGTCCTTCAACGGCGCAACAAGCTTACGTCCAGCATCGATCAGCAGATCACGAAGATCGGGCTCTTTCGCGAGGGAAAGCGCATCTCTCGCGAACAGTTCTGGGTCGATGCGAACGGCGGCATCTTCTTCCAGCTGCGTTACGGAAAGCAGCCTCTGGAGCTAGAGAAGGGGAAGAGCACCCTTAAGGCCGTCGGCACCGGAAATGCGGCATGGGATGATTTGGTCGAGCAATTGGAGCAGATCAAAACTCTCGCGGTCGCTGGCGGTTTGGACGATGCCCTCTCGGCTTGCGCCAATGCAGTGCGCTCGAACTTCAAGACTGCGAAGGACAAGAAGACCGGCAAGGGCTAAGCCCGCTGTTGCCTATCATCGAGTTTGGTCAGACCCTCTGTTGGCTTGATGCGACAGAGGGTTTTTCCATGACCGAGGAACTTGTTGCGCACGCTCTTTCGCTCATCCTGGATGATCCCCGCATAGGGGAATGGGTGACGGCAGAAGCCGATAAACGCCTGGGCCGCAAAGGTCCTGAGGACGTTGAGTTCTGGCGGACATACACCGTCGTCACCAACGAACTGCTCGATGCGGTGCGGGCTAAGAATGATGCTGGTTGAACCGGGGGAGGGTGCTCAGCCCTTCTTCGGTGGCTTCCGGGCTGGACGCTGAAGGAAGTCGGCTGGTTCGGCCTGCAGCACCTTGGAGATCTTCACCAGTACCTCCAGCCCGATCCACGTAGACCCCTTTTCGAGCTTGCTGATGTAGGTCCGGTTGACGCCGGCATCCATCGCAAGCGCCATTTGCGAGACACCTCGTTCTCGCCGAATCCTCCGCAAATTGTCCGCGACCACCTGGCGCCAATCCATGGCACAAGAGGTTGCCCTGTTGCTTAAAAGCGACAACCGCTTTAAAGCGACAAAGTGCCTTGCTGGGAGACAGACATGAAAATCAGTACAGCGATATTGTTGCTCTTTCTCTTGCTGCTTTGCAGCGGGCCAGCGCCTGCGCAACAGGCCGGTCTTGCGGCTCGGGACTGGAATATGCTGCCCGCGGGCATGCGAACCTGCGTCGATAATCAACTCCGCCAGGAGCAGGGTACGAACCTTGAAGCGCTCATAGCAGGAGGCGTTCGCCCGTCCGACTCACGGCTCGCGGCCATAAAGGAATTCTGTCTCAGCCCTGCCGGAGAGGCTTCCGTGACCCGGCCCTCTTTCGGGGGGCCTGACAGGGCAGTAGCCGAGTTCGCCGAGTGGATGAACGCCACGATCTTGGCGAAGCCGGTCTTCGCTAAGGCGTTCGCCCAGTGTCGGGAGGTTGTGGGGCTTTACCAGGATAAAGTGTTAGGCCGTTTGCAGGCCGCCGAAGCTGGAGCAACATCGAAGAACGATCAGCTCCGCCTCCACACTATCAAAGAAGACCTCGCATCCAAGAGGGGCACGGCTGCAACGGTCGCCTGCATCAAGCAGTTCGTCGCCTCTCTGACCATTGCCAATGCGTCGAGCGGATTCTACGCGGATCAGCTGGGCGCACTCAACGGAAGGCTGCTCAACAATGGCATCAAGCTGAAAGAGGCGGCTGCCTCCAGGGTCGATGACATGACCGAACAGGGCCTGACTCAATTGGCGGTCAAGATGGGGCTTGAGAATTTCCGAGCCCACGAGCTTCAGGCTGACATCGACTCAGTCGGACAATATGGGACGGGATCAGGGCCGTTGACGTGCTTACTGCCGGCGGAGTGGGTTGGTGTCGAACCGGGCGGCTACTCACCGTGCCACGGATCCTATCTTGAGAAGAAGGTCACCGAGGTCGCATCCCTGCTCAAGGCGAAGTAGTTTCCCATCACGACTCACCGCAGCTGTATAGTAACGAATGCTGGCGCTGAACTCAAACACCGCGAGCGCAATCTAAGAACAGCTGATCGTGGGAGAACCCGTTAGCTGTGGATCGACGAGCGGCACTTGAAGGGAATGCACCGTTCCGCGGAACCCTCCAGCAACAAGGAAATTGATATTTTGACTTCCAGACTTCCTCTCACCAAAATCAGTGTAGGTGTATGAATAGCTGGCATAACATTGATACGCTGTCGAAGAACTATTGGTCGCATCTATGTAGAAGAACGAACCACGGAAGCCGTAGCTGAAAGAGGGCTTCGCCCCGCCAGTATTTTGCGGGCCCACAAACCTAGGTTCGGCAGACGGCGTAGATGATCTTAGTGGCCGCTGCTCCGGCGCGGGCGGTCGCGGGATTGGATTGCCGTCAGAACGCGGCGTTCCATATGCGCTCGGTACTGCGGGAGCGCTCGATCGTCCGCCTTGTCTTCCGGCTCGCTCTTCCGGACGCGTGTTCTGCAAATCGGACCATCCTGTGCGCCACTTACCAAGACACAATTTGCCGATCGGTACGCCAGTATTAATTGGTGTAGTCGTGTTATCGTCCCAAAATACGCGAATGTAGCGTCCTTGGGGTTCTCTCTGGCAAAAATCCACTGTCTTCGTTTCAAGCATTTCTGTTGTCGGAAAGGGACCACATTGAACGGGCCAGTTCATGTGCATCCGAGCAGCATGAGGTGAGGAAAGAGCCGAACCGCCCACGACCGACCCGTCTTCCTCAATCTCGCATTGCAGTTCAGCCCGTGCGGCCGCAGGCAACATCGTTGCGACCAGGAGAATGATGATCCCAATAAAGCGGGTCATTTGTCTGGGCAAGACTGTCCGGAGGACCAATCACCTCGGAGCCTATCGCACTCATCCTTACTCTTATATTCGCAGCAAACGGTAGCGCTACACTGATAGAAACATGTGCCGCGCTGATCTTGCACTACACGGACTGGGGAGAAATTCCGTTCAAGTTTCTTGGGTGCATTTGATTGTGATTGGCCAGCTACTGAGCTTGATGTCGCCAACACGGTTGCTATCAGACAAGGGATGACGCGATGGATCACGGCAGGCATCCTTTTAAATCTAAAGTTGTATTGTTGGGCCCATTTCATGCAGGGGTCAAGTGCCTCTGTAAGAGCAATGCGGTTGAAATTTGGAACCGGTTGTTCTCGGCTGCTTAGCTATCTGTCAGAGGGTGCAGCCATAACCCAATATTATGATGCTCGGTGCAGTTCTGACGCAACAGGAGAAATGATCGGTTGTGATGGTTTAGCTGCTGCCAGCCCCTCGTGAAGGTGGACCGTCAAACGTAAACGCTGGCTTGAGTTTTAAGAAATGCACTTCATCAAAGGCCAGAATAGCATTCCACATTGAGTGCCACAGCTCTTCCCTCGTGAGAGCCTACTATGAACCGAACACGTTCTCCCTTTCTCAATGCTCGAAATCTCGTCGCCGCCGTGCAGTTTGTTCGGTGGAAGAAAATATCCCGCCCTGAGTCCGTCGTGATGAATCCAAAAGAGCCGCTCACGGACTTTATCGAACCCTTCTCAATCTTCTGGTCTTTAGCAGCCATCGGCAGATCGTTCAGCGGCTTCACGTTGATGGCGGACGGCCGCTTATCTTCGCTACTCGGCCCGATCTCGAATTCGATAACAGAGCCCTCTTTTAGTTCAGTAAAATCGACACGACCGATCCAGCTGCCCCGGTGAAAGAAGAAGCGTGCTCCTCCAGTGTCAATGAACGCATAGTTTTTATGTACCTGATTTAGACGGCCCCTATTTGGTGGCAGAATTTGTTCAGGCGACGAAATCTGCAACGTATCCAGATCAGCTTTGCGTCCGCCCATGGGTTGCGAGATCCAACCCTCAATCGCGATTACCCGCTTCTCCTCCGGAGAACCAAGCAGAGACCGCTTTAACTTCAATAAGCTTCGGTTCGATTTAGCAATATGCCTTAGTGTGGTTTGGTCGATCAGAGCAGCAGGCGCAGCCTGGACTATTTCTCTAGCAGCCTCAAAACAACCCAATGCAGGAACGAACTCCCCAAGCGATTCATGAAACTCAGCGTGACGAAACTTGTTTTGGAGACGAAGATCTAGGTGCGCTCTCCGCGTCCGCGCGGAAAGCAAGTCTACCTTCTCGACATGATCAAGCCGCTGCTGGGCCTCTTCAAATTTCCGATGAAACTGCAGAATTCTCGCGCATTCCAGCTTAACGTTAGCCGACTGCGGCGCAAACTCTTCCGCCTTCAAAAGCTCATTCAGAGCTCGTTCCTGATCACCCAGGCGCTTGGACAGGAACTGACCAAACCATAGCCTAAGGCTTGCGCGGTTCGGTGCGAGCGATATCGCCGCCTCGTAAGAGGCTTCAGCTCCAAACACGTCTCCAGCCGCATCCAACATCATGGCCTTAACGCGATGTACCTCGAAATAATTCGGTGAAAGATCCGCCGCCTTCTGCAATTCGCCTTCTGCCCCAACAATGTCATTTCGCAGAATGCTTTCCATCGCAACGGTGAGGATCTTAGCGACGATGAAGTCATCCTTTTCTCTCACCAACACGAACCTGGGGTCAAACGTGTCCGTACCGGCCCGCGCGGAAAACTCTTCTTGAGCGGATCGGAGTTCGTTCTGCTTGGCAATTAGCCTTTTCTGCTCATCCGCCCGCGGCCTAATGAATTGCTGGATATACATGCGAGCTAGGGGGCTTAGGAGATATCTGTCCTCATCCTCAGAACTGCGCCCGCGCTCACCCGACACAAGGCTAGACGTCATTAGTACAGACAGAGCGCTTTGAATCCGTAGACTGTCGAGATCGGTGTAGAACGCGACACTAGCAACCGTTTGAGACCCATTCACACTTGAAAGTGTACTCGCTACGAGACGCGCATCGTCAGAAAGAGAATTGAAGACGTTCTGCAGACAAAACTCCAAGAACATCCTCGGATTGCTTGTGAGGACCGTTGGACGCTTTCCCGCTCGGACGCTCTGTATGAACCACTTAATAAAAAGTGGATTCCGCTGAAGTTTGACGCAATAGCCGTCGACCAACGCGTTGGAAAGCGTGCTTAGGTCTGGTACCCCCCAGACTCGTGCCGCTCTCCTAAAATAAAATGCCGCGTCCTTCGCGCTCAGCGGCAGCAGTGGAATAGGAAAGTTGAATGCCCCCAACCCGATCCGGGTCGTGATCAAGATCTTACTTCCTAAAGGAATCTGACTCACCAAATTCTGAATGTTCTGATCGATCACCGTCTCGAGATTGTCGATCACCAACAGAATCCGATTATTTTTCAGATGACTCAGCAGGTCATCGATGGCGGATGTTTCATTTTGACGTCCCAACAAGGACGCAGCACTTTCGATTATGCCGAGCGAGGTGGAGATTGCTCCTTCGATCACCTCAATTTCCGAGAGCGTAAGCTTTGTTGCCTTCGCTGTTGTCCATACAATGGCATCAAGACCTGATTCGGCGTCATCTAGTAGATCGTAGCACGCCTTAAGCGCGAGGGCCGTCTTTCCAAGGCCGCCTTCGCCGGCGACCGTAACGACAGGATACGGACCAGCGAGAGCCTTTTTAAGGTCGGAGAGCTCTCGTTCTCGAGCGACGAAACCAGTATCGTCAAACTCGGCTTGTGGAAGGTTGTGAAGAAGCTTTGCTGATTCGTCGATTGCATCCGGAATCGTCATTCCGGCCGCAAATTCCGGATCCCGGTCTAACTCTTTTCTTGTTGTTCTAAGATTTGCCCAGAGGGCGCCATGCGACTTTACAAGTTCGGACGTGAGGTCTGAAACTCGGCTCAGATCATCGAACTCGAGTGGCCTGGCGTGCATCACCCGATTTCGAATGGGCACGACTCCTTCTAAGCCTAAGTAATATCGCCTGATATAGGTCTGCGTTATGCTATCTAGACGCCGCTCGTGCGATCGAATTAGTTGTACTTCATCGCCGAGGTCGAGATATTCAAGTAATTCCTCGAGATCAGGCACATCCGTTTCGGGATTCTCCTTACGATATCGCTCCGTCGCTTTCTGACTAAGCTCCGGCGGCAGCAATTTATTGCCGTCGACAAGCGGAGAGATGTGCAAGCTTAAGAAATCACGCAGGTCTTTTTCTAGCGCTGAGATCAATGCGTAGAGAGATAGACGTTGGATCGTGTGCGCCATAGTGGCCTACCCCCCGGAGTGCGCTCTAAGTCATCGATCTCTTGATGAGGGCTTAAACTATCAAAACTCCCCCTCTCTTCAAGGTGTCCAGGCTAATCAAAGGATGCCGTGCACGTAATCAGCGTTGCCAATTTGGATGAAGGCAGCGACGCCAATGGCGTTGGAGATTCTCTTATGAGCATCAGGTTCGTTGCCTATTACCGCGTTTCGACCACCCGCCAAGGTCGTTCTGGTCTCGGTCTCGCAGCGCAAAAGACAAAGATTGCGGCATATGTTGCTGATTGCGGCTCGGTAATCGCCGACTTCTGCGATGTACAGTCTGGTCGGCATGACAGTCGCAGCGAGTTACACAAGGCTCTGTCCCTCGCAAGGCGTGAAAGGGCTAAGCTGATCATCGCACGGCTCGACCGATTCTCACGTCGCGTCAGCTTCATCGCAAGTATTCTTGAGCAAGGCATCGGCCTGGTCTGCGCCGAGATGCCCAACGCCACGGACTTCCAACTCCATATCTTCGCAGCCTTGGCCCAGGAGGAACGCCGGCTAATTTCCGAACGAACAAAGGCTGCTTTGGCGGAAGCGAAACGCCGAGGCAAAGTTCTTGGATCGAACGGGAGGAATTTGGCCGCCAAGAATCGCAAGGCCGCTGACGACTTTGCATCCGAACTCAGAGAAAAACTGGACGCGGATGTATTGCGGCGTTCTTACAGCGAAATTGCACGGCACTTGAACGATGCGGGATTCACGACGACAACCGGGCGGAAGTTTTACCCGCAGACGGTCAAGAACTACCTGACCCGACAGCGCGATTTTCCCGACGGGGGAATTTAAGTTCTCTGAGTGACCCGTTTGGAAATCTTTATTTCGAGAAATTGGCGTCCTGGGTTCCTTTTACCCATTGATCCGGATAGCTAGCTGACGGCGAGGATGTTCGCGACTATGGCCGAAATCGGCCTTGGACCTGGAAGGGACGGCGAACGGACCCTCGCAGCCGTCTGGACAGGCAGGCCCAGCCTCTCGAGCACGCGTGACTGAACGGGCCCTGACAGCACTGGGCGCGCGGGAAAGGCGTTGGCCAGCCTGCTGCCGATAGCTCTAATGTAAGATCTTTCAACAATAGAACTATGGACTTCTCGCCCTCGTAAGTTGTAAAAGAGCCTATTAATTGAGCGAATTATGGGGGCTCCTATATGACTGAGAAATCAAAAGTTGTGCTTTCGCTTGGCACTGCGCTCGCATCTCTCACCGGAATGTCGGTCCAGGGAGCCGAGGCCAAGGCGGTAGTTACTGTTAATCCGACCTCCGTAGCGGCCGAAATCACTGGCGATAAGCCTAAAGCAAATGCCTATTATCAAGCGGGGGAAGATCTTCTTGGGTTCGTCATGACGAAGCAGGCCGATGGCACCATCGTCGCAGGGCATAGTTCCCACGCGTCGCATGCTTCACATGCGTCCCATGCCTCCAGCCGCTAAGCTTCCAGCGGCGTCGCCGGTCGAGGTAACTGTCGATTTCGATTCAAGCATCCAAAGCCTCAGTGCCTTGGATGCGGCGGCCTATCGTCTGATCGGAACGGCGACCTGCCAGGTTGATCGCGCGGGTGATCGCTATGTTTGCCGCTTGGTTTCTTCTACCAATCCGCAAAAGGGAGCGGTGCTCAGTTCGAACGAGCTGAAGGAGCGATTTCTGAATCTTGTCGCCGACGAAAACTTGCGGGCCCGCGTCGCTGAAAAAACCGAAGGCGTTCGGAACGTCATTCTTGCACTTGCCTTCGGAGCGTTGGCTGCTAACCAAAATGATGCCGGATAAGGTCCAGCCGGAGGACCATGGCGCGGTTTTTACGTCCTGAGAGCTTCAGCGCGGCAACCGAAGATCTTTCGTTGCTGCCGTTCAATTTTGAGCGCGCCGGAGCAAACCAATATCTCGTCGCCAACATGGTTGGCGATTTCGTCCGCCTGTCTGAAGAGGAACTGAACCGGCTCGTCGACCTTCAGGTTCGGCCCGGCGACGGCCTCTACGAAAAGGCCTATGCCGCTCATCTGATCACAGGAACGAACCAGAAGGCACAACGGCAGCTTTTGGCGGCTCGGCTGAGAAGCCGGATGTCGTTCCTGCAGCAGACGACCCCGCTCCATATTTTCGTTGTGACGCTGCGGTGCGAACACTCTTGCCCTTACTGCCAGGTCTCGCGTCAAAGTACCGACCGCTCACGTTTCGACATGAGCGAACAAACCGCGATGCGTGCCCTCGACATTGCGTTCGCCAGCCCAACGGCACGGATCAAGATTGAGTTTCAGGGTGGGGAGCCACTTCTCAATTTTCCGCTGATCAGGAAGATTGTTGCCGCTGCGAAGCAACGGTCCGGCAAGAAGCTCGACTTCGTCATCGCCTCAAACTTGGCCTTGTTAGACGACGCCGTTCTCGATTTTTGCAAAGAGAACAACGTTCTGCTCTCAACCTCCCTCGACGGTCCAGCCGACCTGCACAACAAGAACCGTCCCCGACCCGGTGCAAACAGTCATGAACTAGCTATCGCCGGCATCCGGCGAGCTAGGGAGATTCTGGGTCCCGACAAGGTCGGGGCCTTGATGACTACCACGGAGGCGAGCCTCGACCGCGTCGATGAGATCATCGACGAATATCTCGAAATGGGGCTGGATGGCATCTTCCTGCGCCCGCTTTCTCCCTTCGGATTTGCGATCAAAACGAAGCAGTTCGCCAAGTACGACGCGCAGAAGTGGCTTGCGTTCTACGAGCGCGGATTGCGACGGGTTTTGGAGATCAACCGACAGGGAACCCCGTTTCGGGAGTTCTACGCGGCGCTACTTCTCACACGGATGCTCTCGGACCGCCCCATCGGCTACGTTGATTTGCGCAGTCCCGCCGGCGCCGGCCTTGGCGCACTGGTCTACAACTATGACGGCAGTATTTTTGCTTCGGATGAAGGCAGGATGCTAGCCGAGACCGGTGACGACGCTTTCCGGCTCGGTCACGTCGAGCACGACAGCTACAATTCGCTCATTCTGTCGGACAAGCTCATCGGCGCGATTTCGTCGTCGCTGACGCAGTGCGCACCCGAATGCTCGACCTGCGTGTATGAGAGCCACTGCGGGGCGGACCCGGTATATCATTACGCGACGCAGGGAGACGCCCTTGGAATCAAGCCTCTGTCGGCGTTTTGCGCCCGGCAAAAAGGCATAATGGGCCTGTTGCTGGATATTCTGGAGAACTCTCCGGAGGATGCGGCCATCATGCGACGGTGGGCCGCCGCATGACCCTTCGTCTCTACGGCACTGCCTCGCGGAGCGCTGGCTTTTCTTCCGATGAGGCCCGCTCGGTCCTCAGGCTTCGGTCCGTCGACAGTGTTGCCGAACGTCACGCGGCGGATTTCGCGCTCGCCAGAACGCCAGACGACATCCGGCGCGCAGTAGAAGCCGATTGGTCGTCGATACTTGTCGTCTCCGACGGAGCCATCGATCTACCCGGCACGTTCGCAGGACGCCTCGTCACGGTCCCCCCGATATATGACTATCTCGCGGAGGGCGATGTGATCGGCTTCGATCATGCGTCGAGGAAATTCCGCACGCTTTATCGCCGGAATTCGGCGCACAACTCTCTTCTGGTCACGGAACGGTGCAACAATTACTGCCTGATGTGCTCGCAACCACCGAAAGATGTAGATGACCGGTGGATCCTCGGTGAAATCAAGGAAAGCCTGCCTCTCATTGACCAAGCAACCCGTGCCCTTACGTTCACGGGTGGTGAGACCTTGTCGGATTGGGAAGATTTCATCGCCGTTCTAACAGAGTGCCGCGACCGCCTGCCGGCGACCGCCATCCAAGTATTGACCAACGGCCGTGCATTCGCGAACTCGCGGATTGTCGATGCCTGGAAAGATATCGGCCACCCGGCCCTGATGGCGGCCATTCCGGTCTACGCTTCTGTCGATCACGTCCACGATCACGTCGTGCAGGCAAAGGGTGCGTTCGACGAAACAATCCTGGGCATCCTGAAGCTCAAGGACCGAGGACAACGCGTAGAAATCCGCGTCGTCATGCATGCATTGACCGCTCCAATCATCGAGGACACGGGCCGGTGGATTGCTCGCAATCTGCCATTCGTCGACCACGTCGCATTGATGGGGCTCGAAAACACCGGCTTTGCCATTGCGAATGATGCCATGCTCTGGATGGATCCGGTGGACTACGGCGACGGACTCGCGAGGGCCGTCGATCACTTGAGCGCCGCTGGCGTTAACGTATCGGTCTATAACCTTCCGAAATGTGTCCTCCCAAAGTCAGTCTGGCCGCATGCGCTCCAGTCGATTTCGGACTGGAAGAATGGCTTTGTCGAAGAATGCGACCGATGTGACGAGAAGAACACTTGCAGCGGCTTTTTTACGACCGGACGTCCGCGATTCAGCCGCGCCGTACGCGCGATCACTTCCCAACGAGACAAATTGACCGCCTTGGCGGATTAGCAGGCCCCGAAGTTAGGGCGAGCGCATGAAGACCGGTAGCGGTCTCATTGCTCCTGCGGTTATACGCTGCTTCTCCGCAGGTCCCGTATTCGCAAAGATTTATATATGAAGGACGGCACCTAGCTGAGAGGCTGTTCGAACTGGACTTCCGCTCAAGGGAAGCATTGTCATCTCAACTCCATCTAAAGACTCGCCCTCTAGATCAAAGGGTAAGACCCAGAGCCGTAACTGCCTTGGCAGATCAAACGGTGGTAGCGATCTTGGGAATGATGCAGTCTTCGGATAGATGAGTACGAGCTCTCCAACAGACCGCTCATCTAGATATTTATGGCCGTAAGCAAATAGCTGATAGAAGTCGGATTGGTCGAGACCGTAGTTTTCTTTTCGCTTGCTACAATCAATACGCTTCCATTTTGTATCAAGTATCCATTGCCGCGCGGAGTGAGTCACGAGGAAGTCTGGTTCGAGACGAAAGATCCTACCACCGTCATGCTCGCACAGATAATGCTGACGGGCCTGGAACTTGATTGAGGTTTCACTACTAAGCTGGCGCCGCAAGCAATTGGCCACATAGCGCTCAAATAACTTTTCCATAGGAAAGAGGAGACTAATTCCCCTCCAATCTTGGGACAGAGCAAGGGGCACCTTTTGCCGCAATATCAGCTCGCACCACGGTTTGATAGCTTGATATCCGGCCAATAATCGACTGCTTCGCCAGTAGGTAAAATCGCTCCACACATTCTGACTTGAGGGTACCTCGTGCAAAAGGATGCGCAGCTCATGTCCGAGCCTCCAGTGGAGCGCATCTTGCGTTGCCTTACATACGTTCTCTAGGGCCGATTTTATCAACCTGTTCTCGGGTAGATTTGCCGAGAAGATGTCATGCCTAATTTGAAATTGGTGACGGCGGCTCGGCGGTTGACGAAGCTGCTTGGCGACATTGAGCTGTCCGCGCATGAAGACCTGCTCGTCCTCTACCCTTTGGTAGTTGAAACGCAGCCCTCGCTTCACGAGCTGCTTGAGCACCGTTAAGAACTTTCCGATGACCCATTCGCTGATCGGGGCGTCAAACAAGTTGAGGTCAGCCTCACCGGCTTCGCGAGCCGGCAAGTCCAGTGCGATCTGGATCATCCGCCGCAGTAGGACACGACTTTGTGCTGTGCAATCCTCGCCGTCGTAGTGCTTTGGCAATATCTCCAGACGTGTCCCACACGGAGTTTCGAGGCAGCCGACATAGTTGCCTAGCCTTAGAGAGCCACGACCCTCCATACGGCCGATCGAAGATCCATGCGCATCAGTTGTGGGTATCGATCCGCAAAGCCAATCGAATGCTGATTGGCTTATACACGCGGCGTCTAGCGAGTTGATAGTCGATGCATCGGTAGTCAGCCTTGCGTACTCCCGAACAACGATCGTATCGGTCACATCGCACCCGACTTCAATGCGTCGATGACGCTGTTGCCTAGCGCGCGGGTGTTGAGTGAATTTCCGCTAGGGTGAGACGTTTTCAGACCCATCTCGGTGGCTAATTTTCGAAGTGTCGCTTTGGCCTCCGGTAGCTTTGCGCCCTTTTCCCATACCTCGATAGTTCCGCTAGCTAGCCGTCTGATAGTTAGGTCGCCCTTGGTTACCTCTCTATCGATCCCTTGCTGTTGAGATTGTCGATTAGAGTTCATCACTCCTTGGTACGATTCAGCCTTACCGAACGCCTCATGGTTGATCTGCCACCGCGTTCGTTCCCGGGGCAACGGCACGTCGTCACCAAACAATCTCTCAAAATCATCCTCAACGCGAGTCACGAAGCGATACTCAACAGGCTTGCGGTGATCGTTGAGAATCCAATGAATCTTGGCCCAATCTTCAAAGAAGTATTCCTCGAGGAGGGGCACGATCTGGCGGCGGAAGACAGCACCGAGCGCCTCAATCGTTGGAGTGTTTTCCAGAGCTAAAAAGTATGCGTGCCCAATCCGATGCTCTCTATCTAGCAGGACTTCGATCCGATCGTTCAATAGCTGCAGGAGTTCGCCGATATTAACACCAGCGACCTCGATTTCTTCAAGTTGATCAGGCTCGGGCTCCATCTCCTTAAAGACAAACCTACGGCGTAGCGCCAGATCCAGGCCGGTTAGCGATCGATCGGCGGTGTTCATTGTCCCAATTAGGTAGACGTTTTCGGGAACGCTGAAGCGAGTCTTGGAGTATGGCAAGACAGCTTCCAAAGCCTCCAATGCACCGCGGCGCTTGGTCGGTTCTATCAACGTGATCAGTTCACCAAAAATGCGCGAAACGTTGCCTCTATTGATTTCATCGATGATCAGTACTTTCGCGTCCGCTTTAGATGCCGTAGGCGAGTTCTGTACGGACACAAAGCGTTCAACCAGTGAGGGAAGCAGGTTGTTGTATCCATTGACTATGTGCTTCTCTAGCTTCGTAGTTGGAAGCTTGTCGAATACGCGAGACGTTCGGATGTCTTCTATGGTCAGCTGCCCCCCTCGGACGTATTCGGCTAAAGCACGAATAATACTCATTCCAAGTGGCACTCGACTGCCATTCGGCTTGGCTAGTTCGACAACATCCGCCGACGCATGAACGACCTCATATCCGGCGCCGGCTCCGAATCTATCTCCAGGCCTAAAAGGTTCGATGGGTCCGGTAGCCACTGTGTCGAGCAATGCAGCCAACTTGGAAGTATCGATTGAGCCAGGACGAAGCTCATAAAGCGTCATCTGGCTAAATTGGTTGTTCATCAGCTGCTCAAACGGAAGGGCTGGCTTGTAGACACGGAGCCACCTGACAGACCGGCATTGGCCGTAGGAATCGCTCTGTTCGTCTCGTTTGACTACTCGATAGGGCCCAGTCACTTGACCGATTGCGCGAAATTTTGAGTTACCCTCCGATACAACTATCAGATCACCTTCCTTCATCTTCAAGAGAAGCGTGTTGACCGCCGAGACAGGGTAGGAATCCTGGGTTACTGCCTCACCTCGTTGAATGAAGCGATTGAATACGGCTTCTCGATCTTTGCAGTCGCTGAAGTCCGTTGTTCCTCCATAACCTAAGAGGGCGTAGCCATTCTGAATGCATTCGTCAAAGATATAGGCGTCGTCTCCTAGAGAGTTCCCAAGCGACATTTTCCAGATGCGGCGACCCTCTAAATCAACCGGAGCTTCTCGCTGCTCAGTGATCTTTGCAGTCGCAGCGACGCATAGGCTCTTAAAGATTCCATCAGTAACTTCGTATCGAAGCTGGCCGTTTTCGTCAGTCTCAGCTCGGAGTCCTTCGACAAAATCTTCATAACTAAAGCTCTGATGAAATGTCACAAACCGAATATCGCCTGAAGCGCTGAGTTCATCGAACCTCTTCTTCAGGGCTAAACGATCATCGCGGTTTTCCGACAAGTAATGCGGGTCGAGCACTTCAAGAGCCGCCTCGACCGTCGCGTAAGTCTTGCCCGTTCCGGGAGGGCCATAGAAAATCCGATTGAGATCGGGCATCGCGATGGGTCCCTCCACTGTTGCGTTGATCTGCGATATAGTAGGGCGCCCTTGGTCGCGCTCAAAAGTCAGAACGTAAGCATCGGGATTAGCGCGGTCATGATCGAGAACCGCATAGTCTCCTGGGAGTATCCGCAGTTCTTTGAAGGCGGCGCCCAAGCGTAGTTGCAAACGTTTGTACTTCCCTAAGATGCAGGTTCGGAAGGCAGCACCGTTCGGAAGCAGCAGAGTAAAACGCTGCTCAGATTCGCCGTCAGATCCCGCGACGAATTTGCTTGGAAACAGTTGTTGGTGCGAGGGCACGCGGATGTACCCATTATCGATGGCACCTTGCGTCAGTTGAATGCGAAGCGTGTTCTCACTTGAAGCCATTTCTTCCCAACCGCCGTCGTCTTTGGCCTGCGACGACTCTACCTATGATAGATCGGCGTTGGACAACGAATCCATAGTTCTATGTGCTAGTTTGGAGAATGTGCTTCTACAGCGGCGCTGGCCGCACAGTATTGGTGGCTATTTCTTGCCGAAAAGACCTCGCCGCAGGGGGAGACAAGCAATCCTCGACTGAACCCCATGGTTTTTCCGACGGGGAAATATTACCTCTTTGAGTGACCTGTTTGGGACTCTTTATTTCCCATCCAGAGCTGGTTCATTGGCCGGCAGTTGGACGAACGTTGCCGTCGGCGGAAAGCACGTCGAAGTCCGGCGCCTTACCGCTGACTTTCTGGACGAACTTCGTCAGGTCTTCGGGATCGACGAACAGTGTCATGCCTTATCCATCGCGGAAGACCA
>Ga0102592_1001645_pt1 | contig 23456 bp, 30 predicted proteins | sample AraplaCol_mMF_r2_FD_76861 | JGI IMG/M metagenome (GOLD analysis project Ga0102592, IMG submission 76861) | Arabidopsis root microbial communities from North Carolina, USA - plate scrape MF_Col_mMF_r2 (SPADES assembly) (version 2) | ecosystem: Host-associated > Plants > Roots > Endosphere...
CGCGCAGACGGCGCGTCTCGGCATGGGCGCTGGAGGCCGCAGCGGCAATGATGACAAGAGTGAGCAGACCACGACGCATCATGCATCCTCAACGCAGACCGGCGCCTCGAGATCAACGGCGTGACGTCAATTCTCCGTCACCCGCAATGTGACGCCGTCATGGCCGGGCTTGTCCCGGCCAGCGGCGTCCTGCACTCTGCGGACAATAACAAGCAGGAAACGCCGACATGACCACCATGGACCTCAAGCCCACCGACAGCACGCATCCGTTCGAGCGCAGCCATTCCGTCGTGATCGCGGCGACGCCGGACGCCGTGTTCGATTATGTCACCAATCCGAAATCATGGCCGGAATGGCTGCCCTCCTCCCACGAGATCGATTGCGACGACCGTCCGATGGGATTTGGCGACACCTTTCACGAGCACTGGTCGACGCGCTCCGGCCCGGTCTCGCTCGACTGGCTGGTGATCGCCTGCGAACGCCCGCGGCTGTGGATCGGCCTGACGCATATGAGCGCGATCGGGCCGATCGTGGTGCAGTATGTGTGTCACACGGTGGATGGCGGGACGAAGTTCATCCGCACAGTGCGCAATCCGGCGCGGCCAAAGGAAGCGAGCGCGGAGATCGTGGCAAGGATCGATGCGGAGGCGGAATTGGGGCTGGGGAATATTAAAAAGATGGTGGAGGAGCGGCAATGTAACTGACCAGACCCATGCTTCCTTTAATTCCAGCTATTTTTTCTTCGTCTCGTTTAGCAAGGTTCGCATCGCCTTTCTAAATCGAAATAGCATAGGAAACCCAACAATCAACTTGTCCCCTTCGTTGGGTGCAACAGCAAGGAATGGGCTCACAATTTTGATAGATCGTTCATTCCAAACGCCGTCACTATGAGTAAGCACATTTCGGACAGCAACCAATTCAAGACATCCCTGCCACGCCCAATCATATTTTGGACTTAAGAACTGTCTCAATTGAGAGACCTTAGACTGAGGATAATTGGCTGGACTCCCTCCATGGGCAGTTATATTTTCTGCCATCATTTCATCAAAAATAACTACAAGATCCTGCAAAAGCATCTTGATTATCTGATGAGATATCTCACCGAAATGGGCATTTGGATCGCGGCGAAAAGTCACTTTTGCTTTCCCAAGCGCCTTGCTCAATAAAACGGAATCGTACGAGCAACCCGGGCTAACCCATCCGCCTGCATCAGCAATACTCTCGCCCACGAGTGACAGATTTCCGAAACCGATCTTCTTAGACAGGCTTAGTGAATGAATTAGAGTGTAGAGTGTATTGGTCCAGACATTTACACGATCCCAGTTCATAGCTCCCTCCCAAGAGTCACTTCCGAAAGATGTAAGATATTCTGCTTGCTTGGGCATTTGCGATCAAGCACCTGGGCCTAAAGCCAACTCAGCCGTCCGTCCCTTGGTCAGCCTCTATGACTGCGCGCAGATAGCGCTGCGTATAATGGAAACACAACGATCGCTAGCGGCTCAGATTCACGCAATGCCGACAGGATCGGGGCTTTCGTCGCATCTATCTTAAGCATGTAAAATCGCGCCCACGTCATCCCTCCCCAAGCGGCGCAGCCGCGCAGTGGGGAGGGTCGGCGAGGCCCGGCGATGCGAAGCATCGATGGGCGGAGGACGGGGTGGGGTCTATCCCCACGTGACGTCGGAGTTCGTGGAAGCGCCCCACCCGTCTCGACGGCTACGCCGTCGATCCACCCTCCCCACGGCGCGGCTTCGCCGCTTGAGGGAGGGAGAAGAAAGGATCACCCCTTCTTCTTCACATCCTTCACGCTCGAGAATACGATGCCTTCGGCGCGTTCCTTGGTGTAGTTCAGATAGAAGTCGTTCTTCGCCAGGAACACCGGATCGTTGTCGACGTCGTCGGCGACGCCGGAATTGTTGGCGTTCATGAAGGTGTCGAGCTTCTTGGCGTCGTCGGACGAAATCCAGCGCGCCAGCGAGAATTCGGAAATTTCGAAACTCACGGGCAACTGATACTCGGCATCGAGGCGCGCCTTGAGCACGTCGAGCTGCAGCGGGCCGACCACGCCGACCAGCGCCGGCGCGCCGTCGCGGGGGCGGAACACCTGTACGACGCCCTCTTCCGACATCTGCTGCAGGGCTTCCTTCAGCTTCTTCGCCTTCATGGCATCGCCGAGACGGACGCGGCGGACGATTTCGGGCGCAAATGACGGCACGCCGATGAAAGTGATGTCCTCGCCGTCCGTCAGCGTGTCGCCGATGCGCAGCGTGCCGTGATTGGGGATGCCGACCACGTCGCCGGCATAGGCTTCATCCGCGATGGCACGGTCCTGGGCGAAGAAGAATTGCGGGCTCGACAGCGACATGTTCTTGCCGGTGCGGACGAGCTTGGCTTTCATGCCGCGGGTCAGCTTGCCCGAGCACAGGCGCGCAAAGGCGATGCGGTCGCGGTGGTTCGGATCCATGTTCGCCTGGATCTTGAACACGAAGGCCGACATGCGCGGCTCCTCGGCTTCCACCTTGCGGATATCCGCCTCCTGCGCGCGCGGCGACGGCGCGAAACGGCCGAGACCCTCCAGCAAATCGCCGACGCCAAAATTGCGCAGCGCCGAGCCGAAATAGACCGGGGTCATGTGGCCTTCGCGAAACGCCTGCAGGTCGAACGGCTTGCCGGCTTCCTTCACCAGTTCGAGTTCGCCGGCGATTTCATCGGCGTCGAGATTCTGGTTGCGGCTGGCGAGGTCGGAGATGTCGATCTGTTCGCCCGCGCCGGTCTTGGCGCCCCCGCCTTCGAGCAGGCGAATGCCGCCGGTTTCGATGTCATAGGTGCCGACGAAATCGCGGCCGCGGCCGACCGGCCAGTTGATCGGCACGGTGTCGAGCGCCAGCGTCTTCTCGATCTCGTCGAGCAGATCGAAGATGTCGCGGCTCTCGCGGTCCATCTTGTTGACGAAGGTGATGATCGGGATGTCGCGCAGGCGGCAGACCTCGATCAGTTTTAGCGTGCGCGCCTCGATACCCTTGGCGGCGTCGATCACCATGATGGCGCTGTCGACGGCGGTGAGCGTGCGATAGGTGTCTTCCGAGAAGTCTTCGTGGCCGGGCGTATCCAGCAGGTTGAAGACATGGCCCTGGAATTCGAAGGTCATCACCGAGGTGACGACGGAGATGCCGCGGTCGCGCTCGATTTTCATCCAGTCCGAGCGCGTGTTGCGGCGCTCGCCCTTGGCCTTGACCTGGCCGGCCAGATTGATGGCGCCGCCGAACAGCAGCAGCTTTTCCGTCAGCGTGGTCTTGCCGGCGTCAGGATGCGAAATGATCGCAAAGGTGCGGCGGCGGGCCACTTCGAGGGCGAGCGGGGACGCGGCGGAATTGGAGATGGCAGCGGTGTCGGACATGATGCGGGCTGTGGCAGGGAAAGGGAGCGATTTCAAGGGTTTTTGCGGGATGCGGCGACCTTCGGCCGCGTTGCGGCGGGCGCGCTCTGCACCCATATAGAACGCGCGAGGACGACCTCCAAATTTTCATTCACCGCAGGGACGGCCCTGCCTTTTTCAGGGGGCTGTCCATGGCCTGGTTCATTCTGTTCATTGCAGGCCTGCTCGAGGTCGGCTGGGCCGTCGGGCTGAAATATACCGAGGGTTTTACGAAGCTCGTGCCTTCGGTGCTGACGCTGACCAGCATGGCGGCCTCGGTGGGCATGCTGGCACTGGCGCTGAAGGAACTGCCGATGGGAACCGCCTATGCGGTGTGGACCGGCATCGGCGCGGTGGGCACGGCGGCGCTCGGGATCTACCTGTTCGGCGACCCGGCCACGGTGGCGCGGATCGCCTGTATCGGGCTGATCGTGGCGGGGATCGCGGGGCTCAAGCTGGTGAGCTGAGGCGTTGTGGTAGCCCGGATGGAGCGCAGCGAAATCCGGGGACCGACGATCTGTTGAAGCTCTGGCTCCCGGATTGCGCTTCGCTGCATCCGGGCTACGGGCCTCAGATAAAACTCAGATGCAGCAGCTTCACCGCCCACCACGTCACCGCGGCAACGATCGCCGCAGCCGGAATCGTGATCACCCAGGCATAGACGATGGAGCTCGCCACGTTCCAGCGCACGGCCGAGACGCGGCGGGCCGCACCGACGCCGACGATGGAGCCGGTGATGGTGTGCGTCGTCGACACCGGCACGCCCATGAAGGTCGCGGCGAACAGGGTCGCGGCGCCGCCGGTCTCGGCGCAAAAGCCCTGCATCGGGGTCAGCTTGGTGATGCGCAGGCCCATGGTGCGGACGATGCGCCAGCCGCCCATCAGGGTGCCCAGCGCCATCGCGGCCTGGCACGAGATCACGACCCAGAACGGCACCGAGAATTCCGAGCCGAGATAGCCCTGCGAATAGAGCAGCACCGCGATGATGCCCATGGTCTTCTGCGCGTCATTGCCGCCATGGCCGAGGGAATAGAGCGAGGCGGAGACGAATTGCAGCACACGGAAGGCGCGGTCCACGGCAAAGGGTGTCGAGCGCACCGAGGCCCAGGACACGATCGCCACCAGCACCAGCGCCAGCAGGAAACCCACCAGCGGCGACAGCACGATGGCCAGCAGCGTCTTCAGCAGCCCGCTCCACACGGCAGCCGAAAGGCCGGCCTTGGCCAGCCCTGCCCCCAGCAGGCCGCCGATCAGCGCATGCGAGGATGACGAGGGAATGCCGAGCGCCCAGGTGATCAAGTTCCAGACGATGGCGCCGATCAGCGCGGCGAAGATGACCGCGGAATCGATCACACCGGGATCGATGATCCCGGTCCCGATGGTGTTGGCCACATGCAGGCCGAACACCATGAAGGCGATGAAATTGAAGAAGGCCGCCCAGAACACCGCATATTGCGGCCTGAGCACGCGGGTGGAGACGATGGTCGCGATGGAATTCGCGGCATCGTGCAACCCGTTGAGAAAATCGAACAGCAGTGCGACGGCGATCAGGCCGACCAGCACGGGGAGTGCGAGGGAGGCGTCCACTGGCCCTGCCCTTACACTTGCTCGATGACGATGCTGCTGATCTCGTTGGCGACGTCGTCGAAACGATCCGCCACCTTTTCGAGATGCTTGTAGATCTCGGCGCCGACCACGAAGTCCATGGTATTGGCGTTGCGATGCTTGAGATACAGCTCCTTCAGGCCGATATCGTGAAGATCATCGACGCGGCCCTCGAGCTTGCCGATCTCCTCGGTGAGCGCGGTGAGCAATCCGACATTGTCACCGATCTTGTCCATCAGCGGCACGGCCTGGCCGATCAGGTCGGCGCATTGCACCAGGATCGTGCCGATCTCGCGCATCGGCGGCTCGAACTGGCGCACCTCGAACAGCATCACGGCCTTGGCGGTCTGCTGCATCTGGTCGATGCTATCGTCCATCGCGCCGATCAGGTTCTTGATGTCGATGCGGTCGAACGGGGTGATGAAGGAGCGGCGCACAGCGGTCAGCACTTCACGCGTGATGTTGTCGGCGTCGTTCTCAAACTGGTTGACGCGCTGGCAATAGACCGGCGTTTCCTCGCCGCCTTCCAGCATCCCCGCCAGCGCCTTGGCCCCCTCACTCACCGCCCGCGAATGCTGGGCGAACAGGTCGAAGAACCGCTCCTCCCGCGGCAGAAAGGATCGGAACAAGCGCATCATGCGGGGCACCCAGAAATCAGGACAGAAGGCGTGAGTGGAACCGCCCGGCGGCCCTTTGTCACGGAACTGTCATAAATCACATCCGGGGATTGGGGGCAATCGGTGGGGTGCCCTCCTCGGCGGTCATCCCCGCCCAAACGAAATTGGATGGCCCCAAGCGACGGCGTCCGTGGCCGCATCCTTCGAGGCTCGCCAAGCGGCGAGCGCCTCAGGATGACGATGACATGTGGGCCGACAGTGTCGAGCGCTTGTCGTATCTCCTGAGGATACCAATATCTTGCCAGACGTATCTCCGCAGGATACGTTTCGGTCATGATCAGAAGCTTCAAAGGGAAGTTTGCCGAAGCGATCCTTCAGGGTCGCAGCATTCCCAAGGGGTTTCCTGACAATCTCGCCAAGGTCGCGCGTCGAAAGCTGATCATGGTGGATTCCGCCGGTTTTCTCGAAGCCCTGAAGGCTCCTCCAGGCAACCGCCTTGAAGCGCTCAAAGGCAATTTGGCAGGCAAGCATTCGATCCGCATCAATGACCAATGGCGGGTCATTTTCCGGTGGACCGTCGATGGTCCCGAAGATGTGGAGATTATCGATTATCACTAACCCGGCCAATTGTGGCCACCTGTCAGGACACTCCCCATGCCCAAAAAACTTCCGCCAATTCATCCCGGCGAAATCCTGCGAGAAGAATTTCTTGTCCCGTTCAAGCTGACAGCTTACGCCGTCGCCGCTGCCTTGAACGTGCCGCGCACACGCATCGAGCGCATCGCGCGCGAGGAAAAGCCGGTCACCGCCGACACCGCCCTGCGGCTCGGAAAGTTCTTCAAGACCGGCGCTGCGTTCTGGATGAACATGCAGGCGCGCTACGATCTCGAAACGGCTGAAGACGTGTTAGCCCCCGAGATCAAGAAGATCGCGGCTTACGAGGCGGCGTGAAGGCGAGCATTAGGTGCCGCCGAGCCCGATATCTGCCCGCACCATGCAAAAGGGCCGGCGCAAGGGCCGGCCCTTTCTCATCCTTGCGATCACGTCCAGTACATCCGTGGACGTGGCAAGGATATCATCGCGTCAGAGAGCCTGAAGATTGTCGGCAGCGTTCTTGCCGCTGCGACGATCCTTCACGACTTCGAAACTGACTTTCTGTCCCTCGGTGAGAGAGTGCAGGCCGGCGCGCTCCACGGCCGAAATGTGCACGAACACATCCTGGCTGGCGCCTTCGGGCGCGATGAAGCCGAAGCCTTTGGCGGAGTCGAAGAATTTTACGGTACCTGTGGGCATGACGATTCCTTTCAATCGGTCATAGGGGATCGACTTCCGAATCTGTCGGAAGCGGTTCAGATCGAATTTGAAGAGGAAGTTCGTCAGCGGTGTCATCCATGGACACCAGGCGTTCAAAGCATCGAATACAACGTCGATGCGCAGTGTATGCCCCGCAAATGCGATCTTTCTAAGGCCCCTGTCCACGCTTCCTTCTGCCAGGCCTGCCTTCTTTCGCCAGCAATGCCTCCTGCTCGCGGGCAAGACGCTCCGCTTTGAGCCGCTGCAGATTGGCGAGAGCAGCCGCCTCCCGCTCGCGATAGGCTGCCATTCCCTCCGCTGCGTCAGCGAGCTTTCGTTCGGCGGGTATTCTTGCGTAAGGCCTTGCGTGGTGATGATCCGACCTGCTGTCCCGAAACTCCTCCGGGCCCTGCAACAGGCGCTGCTTGCGATGTTCGATGTCGGCAAGCGAGGCGCCTGTATCCGCCATCGTGTCGAGTTGGTCGGACGCCAGTGTGCTCGCGCGGCTGTGCTGCGTGTTCGTCTGCCGGTGCGACCGGCGAAGGGAAACGACCATCTAGACCGGCCTTTGCAGGCCCGGTGAATTCGCCCAGGCGGTGAGATTGGCCTGGATTTCATGATGCTCGGCCATCCTGAGAAGGCGTTCGCGCTCGACACCCGGCGGCATTTTCATGGCTCGCGCGACCGTCTCGCGCAGCAGTTCGGCGATGACGTCGTCGGCGTTTTGTCGGAAGAAAGGATTGCGTCTCATCGTGAACCGCTCCTGCTGGGAGGATGGCGGGAGCGCATGTGGCGCTCTCATCGCTGATAGAAACCAAAAGCCGTTCAGCGGTGACTCATCATGCGCGCTTCCGTACACGATAGCCAGCCTTATCTTCAGCGAGCTTCTTCAGTGCAGCGCGAGGTTTATTTGAACCTTTCGGTCACTCGCCCATTCTCCATTCACCACCGCACCGCACTCGGCCTCTCGGTGATGAGATCGAAAATGGTCCCGGCTCAATCCCGCGGGACGATCCATGTGTAAGAAGTGCGACGAAATCGACCTCAAGATCGCGCATTACCGGTCTTTTGCTCTGGGACCCGCCGATAATCTCGCGCGCCAGAGTATCGAGATCCTGATCGAGGACCTCGAAGCGGAGAAGCTCGATCTTCACCGCGACGACAAACTGAAACTGCCCCAGTGACATGCGCGAGTGCCGGCCAGCCGGATGTGCCGGCGCCGGAAGATCAGTACATCTCCCTTGGCCGCCGAGCGCGGGCGCCGCATTACTCCGACAGCGTTTCGATGACCCGGCAATCGCTGACCCGGCCGTGACTGCATTCGTCCACCATGCGCATGAGCTCGCCGCGCAGCGCCGAGAGTTGGGCGATCCGACGTTCCACGTCCGCGAGATGCCGGCGGGTGATCTCGTCCACTTTCCTGCACGACTGATCCGGCCCCTCGCTCAGCGCCAGCAGTTCGGCGATATCCGCGATCTCGAAGCCGAGATCGCGCGCATGGCGGATGAAGTTCAGGCGCGAGACGTCCTCGGCCCGGTAGCGCCGCTGCTTGCCTTCGGTCCGCGCCGGCGCCCGAAGCAGACCGATGCCCTCGTAATAGCGGATGGTCGGCACCTTGATGCCGGTCAGGCGCGAGGCCTCTCCGATCGTATGGTCCATTTTGCGCTTGAACCTCCAGTCGCTAGAGGTTGTACGCTCGCGGTATATGCAAGGAAAGACCGATGTCCGACAAGCCCTGCTGCAGCACCGACACCTGCTGCGCGCCGCCACCGATCGATTTTTCGACCCCGGCGGCGAAGCCTACACCCCAGGATGCCTGCGCCAGCGAGGCCTGCGGCTGCTCCGGCGGCGTGCCGGTCTTCGACGGCGTCGATCCCCGTTACAAGCGCGTGCTGTGGACGGTGATCGCCATCAACGGGATGATGTTTCTTGTCGAGATGATCGCGGGCCAGCTGGCGGGATCACAGGCGCTCAAGGCGGACGCCCTCGACTTTCTCGGCGACACCATCACCTACGGGCTCAGCCTGGCGGTGATCGGCGCGAGCATTCGCACGCGGTCGATGGCCGCCCTGTTCAAGGGCCTGTCGCTCAGCGTGATGGCGCTGTGGGTGTTCGGCGCGACGGTCTATCAGACGCTGGTCCTCGGCCTGCCCAGTGCCGAGGTCATGGGCACCATCGGCTTCCTGGCGCTGGCTGCCAATCTCGCCTCCGTGCTGCTGTTGATGCGCTACAAGGACGGTGACGCCAATGTGCGCTCGGTGTGGCTCTGCTCGCGCAACGATGCGATCGGCAATGTCATCGTGATGTGCGCAGCGCTCGGCGTCTGGGGCTCGTCGAGTGCATGGCCGGATCTGGCCGTCGCCGCCGTGATGGCAGGCATCTTCCTCACGTCCTCGGTGCAGATCCTGCGGCAGGCGTGGGCTGAGTATACCGTGAGTGAAGCCGTAGGGCGGATGAGCGGAGCGTAATCCGCCGGTCGATGCATGGGTCGAAAGATGGCGGATTACGGCTTCGCCTCATCCGCCCTACGGCTCGCCTCTCATCCGAAACGCAAAACGCCGCCTTGCGGCGGCGTTGAGCTTGTCGATGGGGAGCGCCCTGCCCTTACAGCGAGCGTTTGAACAGGTGGCCGATCTCGCCGATGATGCCGCGGCGGAAGGTCAGCACGCAGACCACGAAGATCACGCCCTGGATCACCGTCACCCACTGACCGAAGCCGGCGAGATATTGCTGCATGGCGATGATCACGAAGGCGCCGACCACCGGGCCGTACAGCGTCGCCAGACCGCCCACCAGGGTGATCAGCACGACTTCACCCGACATGGTCCAGTGCACGTCGGTGAGCGAGGCGTTCTGCGCCACGAACACTTTCAGCGCACCGGCGAAGCCGGCCAGCGTGCCCGACAGGATGAAGGCCATCAGCTTGTACTGATCGGTCTTGTAGCCGAGCGAGATGGCGCGCGGCTCATTTTCGCGGATCGCCTTCAGCACCTCGCCGAACGGCGAATTGATGGTGCGGAAGATGATCAGGAAGCCGATCAGGAAGCCAACCAGGATCACGTAATAGAGCGTGGTCGGCTTCGACAGGTCGAACAGGCCGAACAGCATGCCCTGCGGAATGCCCTGGATGCCGTCTTCACCATGGGTGAACGGCGTCTGCAGATAGAGGAAGAAGATCAGCTGCGACAGCGCCAGCGTGATCATGGCGAAGTAGATGCCCTGACGGCGGATCGCGATCAGACCGGTGACGACGGCGAGCACGAAGGCCGCGACGAGACCGAACACGATCGACAGTTCCGGCGACAGCGGGCCCATATTGATCATGAACTCGCCGATCAGCGGGACCTTGAAGCCGATGGTGCCGACCTTGGCCATATGCGCGGTGACATAGCCCGCGGTGCCCATGAACATCGCGTGGCCGAAGGACAGCAGGCCGCCGTAACCGATCAGCAGGTTGAAGGCGCAGGCGAACAGCGCGAAGCACAGCGCCTGCATCACGAAGAACGGATACAGCCCGGAGAACGGCACGGCCGCCAAGAGGACGGTCATGATCACGAAAGCGATCATCTCGTCCTTGGTGCCACGGGTCTGCGTGGTGGGGATCGAATTGTCAGTGATGGTGGTCATATCAGGTGGTCCGTCCCGTCAGGCCCGAGGGTTTCACGAGGAGCACCAAGACCATCAGCACGAAGACGACGGTGTTGGAGGCCTCGGGGTAGAAATACTTGGTCAGGCCCTCGATGATGCCGAGGGTGAAACCGGTGATGATCGATCCCATGATCGAGCCCATGCCGCCGATGACGACGACCGCGAACACGACGATGATGAGGTCCGCGCCCATCAGCGGGCGAACCTGGTTGATCGGTGCCGACAGCACGCCGGCCAGCGCCGCCAGACCGACGCCGAGGCCGTAGGTCAGTGTGATCATCAAAGGCACGTTGATGCCGAAGGCGCGCACCAGCGTCGGGTTCTCGGTCGCTGCGCGAAGATAGGCGCCGAGGCGCGTGCGCTCGATCAGGAACCAGGTGGCGATACAGATGACCAGCGAGAAGATGACGACCCAGCCGCGATAGATCGGCAGGAACATGAAGCCGAGATTGACGCCGCCCTTCAGCGCATCAGGGATCGCGTAAGGCAGGCCCGACGAACCGAAGTAGTTCTGGAACACGCCCTGGATGATCAGCGCCAGACCAAAGGTCAGCAGCAGGCCGTACAAGTGATCGAGATTGGCGATCCATTGCAGCATGGTCCGTTCCAGGATCATGCCGAAGATGCCGACGATGATCGGCGCCAGGAACAGCGCCGGCCAGTAGCCGATCCCTGCCAGGTTGAGCAGGAAGTAAGCCACGAAGGCGCCCATCATATAGAGCGCGCCATGGGCGAAATTGATGATGTTCAGCATGCCGAAAATCACGGCGAGACCGAGACTCAGCAAGGCATAGAAGGAGCCGTTGATGAGCCCGACCAGCAATTGTGCGGACAGGGCCTGGAGATTGATCGACATGGCGCTTTCAACTCTAGTTTTGTTAGTAGAGGAAGTCGCAGCCCGGCGGCGGATACCGCCGGGCCACAGCTCTCGTTATTTCTTCAATAGCGAACAGGTGCTCTTGTCGAGCGGCGTGAAGGCCTGGTCTGCCGGAATGGTGGCAACCAGCTTGTAGTAATCCCACGGCGTCTTCGATTCCGAGGGCTTCTTGACCTCGAACAGATAGGCCGGGTGGATCTTGCGGCCGTTCGGCTGGATCGAGCCCTTGCCGAACAGTGCGTCGTCGGTCGGCATGTCCTTCATCTTGGCGACGACCTTGGCGCCGTCATGCGGATTGCCGCCGAGGGCTTCCAGGGCCTTCAGGTAATGCAGCGTGCCGGAATAGACACCCGCCTGAACCATGGTCGGCGGTGCCGCGCCCTTCGAACGCGCCGAGAAGCGCTTCGAGAATTCGCGGGTGCCGTCATTCATGTCCCAGTAGAAGGTCTCGGTGAACGAGAGACCCTGGGCCAGGTCGAGGCCGATCGACTTGACGTCGGTGAGGAACAGCAGCAGCGCAGCCATTTTCTGGCTCTTGCTGATGCCGAATTCCGCGGCCTGCTTGATCGAGGTCGAGGTGTCGCCGCCGGCATTGGCAAGGCCGATAACCTTGGCACCCGACGACTGCGCCTGCAGCAGGAAGGACGAGAAGTCCGACGAGTTCAGCGGATGCTTGACGCTGCCGGTGACCTTGCCGCCGGCGGCCTTCAACGCATTGGTGGTGTCACGCTCGAGCGCGGCACCGAAGGCATAGTCGGCGGTGAGGAAGAACCACGAGTCGCCGCCGGCCTTGGTCAGCGCCGTGCCGGTGCCGTAAGCGAGGTTGTAGGTGTCGTAGGTCCAGTGGATGGTGTTCGGCGTGCACTGGGCATTGGTGAGATCCGAGGTGCCGCCGCCGGAATTGATGTAGACGCCGTTCTTCTCTTTAACGACGTTGTTCACGGCCAGCGCGACGCCCGAATTCGGCACGTCGGTGATCATGTCCATCTTTTCGCGGTCGAACCACTGGCGCGCGAGATTGGCGCCGATGTCCGGCTTGTGCTGGTGATCCCCGGAGATCACATCGATGGTCCAGCCCTTGGCCTTGAGGCCAGAGTCTTCAACGGCCATCTGCGCGGCCAGGGTCGAGCCCGGACCGGCGAGATCGGCATAGATACCCGAGAGATCGGTGAGCACGCCGATCTTGACGTTCTTGTCCTGAGCCGCGGCCGCGGTAACGGTCGCAGCGGCAATGGCGGTGCCGAGCAGAAGTCTGGTAATCACTTTCGACATTCAATCCTCTTCAGACTGCTCCCGGCACGCGCCGAGAGCGTCACTTCTTCAACAGTGGACAGGTGCTCTTCTCAAGCGGCGTGAACGCTTGATCCGCAGGGATCGTCGCCACCAGCTTGTAGTAATCCCACGGTGCCTTCGACTCCTCCGGCTTCTTGACCTCAAAGAGATAGGCCGGATGCAGTTTGCGCCCGTTGGGCTGGATCGTTCCCTTCCCGAATAGTGCGTCGTCGGTCGGCATTTCCTTCATCTTGGCGACGACCTTGATGCCGTCATGCGAATTGCCGCCCATGGCGTCGAGCGCTTTGAAGTAATGGATCAGCGACGAGTAGACGCCGGCCTGCACTGTCGTCGGCATCGCCTTGTTCTTCGCGCGCTCCTGGAAGCGCTTGGAGAAGGCACGGGTGCCGTCATTGAGATCCCAGTAGAAGGTCTCGGTCAGGTTCAGGCCATTGGCGACCGGCAGGCCGAGCGCGTGGATGTCGGAGATGAACATCAGCAGGCCGGCGAGCTTCTGGCCGCCCTTGACGATGCCGAATTCCGACGCCTGCTTGATGGAGTTGATGGTGTCGCCGCCGGCATTGGCGAGGCCGATGACCTTGGCCTTCGAGGTCTGCGCCTGCAGCAGGAAGGACGAGAAGTCCGGCGTGTTGAGCGGCGGACGGACGCTGCCGACCACCTTGCCGCCGACCGCGGTGACAGCGGCGGTGGTGTCACGCTCCAGCGCGGTGCCGAAGGCATAGTCCGCCGTGAGGAAGAACCAGGTGTTGCCGCCGGCCTTGGTCAGCGCGGTGCCGGTGCCGTTGGCAAGCTGATAGGTGTCATAGGCCCAGTGGATGGTGTTCGGCGAGCACTGGGCGTTGGACAGGTCGGAGGTCCCCGAACCGGAGTTCAGATAGACGCCGTTCTTCTCCTTGACCACATTGGCCACCGCGAGACCGACCGACGAGGTCGGAACGTCGACGACAACATCGAGCTTGTCGCGGTCATACCACTGGCGTGCGATGTTCACGCCGACGTCGGGCTTGTTCTGATGATCGCCGACCAGCACGTCGATCTTCCAGCCCTTGGCCGTGAGGCCGGAATCCTCGACCGCCATCTGCGCAGCCAGCACCGAGCCCTGCCCGGTGATGTCGGCATAGAGGCCGGACTGGTCGTTCAGCACGCCGATCTTGGCCGTCTTGTCCTGCGCCGATGCTACGGAGTTCGCGGCAAACACTGCCGCGACTGCAAGTAGCGATGAGGTAACCTTCCTGTTCAGCATTGTGTCTCTCTCCCTGAGATATTCATGATTTCACTCGGACCGTTGGCTCGTTCCGTAGCTTTTATGAATTAGACGCCGAGATAGGTGTGCAGCTTGTCCATGTTGGCGGACAGCTCCGAACTCGCGAATCCGTCCACGACCTGGCCGTGATCGACGATGTAGAAGCGATCGGCGACGGTGGAAGCGAAACGGAAATTCTGCTCGACGAGCAGGATGGTGAAGCCTTCCGACTTCAGCCGCGCGATGGTGTGGCCGATCTGCTGGATGATGACAGGCGCCAGACCTTCGGTCGGCTCGTCCAGCATCAGGAAGCGCGCGCCGGTGCGCAGGATGCGGCCGATGGCCAGCATCTGCTGCTCACCACCCGAGAGTTTTGTCCCTTGGCTGTTGAGGCGCTCTTTCAGGTTCGGAAACAGTTCAAAAATCTGCTCGACCGAGAGGCCACCCGGACGGATGGTCGGCGGCAGCATCAGGTTCTCGCGCACGTCGAGGCTGGAGAAGATGCCGCGCTCTTCCGGACAGAAGGCGATGCCCTGCTTGGCGATCTTGTCCGAGGCGGCCTTGATGATCTCGTTGCCTTCGAACTTCACCGAGCCGGTGCGCTTGCCGATGATGCCCATGATGGACTTCAGCGTGGTGGTCTTGCCGGCGCCGTTGCGGCCGAGCAGCGTCACCACCTCGCCCTGCTTCACGTCGAAATTGACGCCGTGAAGGATGTGCGATTCACCGTACCACGCCTGCAGGTCGCGGACTTCGAGAACGGTCTTTGCGTTGGCCGAAGAGGATGCCGGAGCGGCCGTGAGTGTATCAGCCATGTCCGGCTCCCAGGTAAGCTTCCTTCACGCGTTCGTCCTTGGTGAGGTCGGCATAGTTGCCTTCCGCCAGGATCTTGCCGCGCGTCAAAACGGTGATCGTGTCCGACAGCGTCGAGACGACGCTGAGATTATGTTCGACCATGAGGATGGTGTATTTCGCCGAGATGCGCTTGATCAGCGCGGCGATCTTGTCGATGTCCTCGTGGCCCATGCCGGCCATCGGCTCGTCCAGCAGCATCATTTCCGGATCGAGCGCCAGCGTGGTGGCGATCTCCAGCGCACGCTTGCGGCCATAGGCCATCTCGACCGCCGGGGTGTTGGCGAATTCGGACAGGCCAACATCTTCGAGCAGTTCGGCAGCGCGCTGATTGTATTTGTCGAGCACGGTCTTGGAGCGCCAGAAATCGAACGACGCGCCATGCTGGCGCTGCAGGGCCACGCGGACATTCTCCAGCGCGGTCAGATGCGGAAAGACTGCCGAGATCTGGAACGAGCGCACCAGGCCGAGACGGGCCACGTCGGCCGGTGCCATCGCGCTGATGTCCTTGCCCTTGTAGAGAATCTGGCCTTCGGAGGGCTGCAGAAACTTGGTGAGCAGGTTGAAGCACGTCGTCTTGCCGGCGCCGTTCGGCCCGATCAACGCGTGAATGGTACCCTTGCGGACCCGGAGATTGACGTCGCGAACGGCGTAGAATCCCGCAAATTGTTTGGTCAGTCCGTGGGTTTCGAGAATGAACTCATCGGTCAAGCAAATTTCCCCCAACCGGCCTTGCTCGCGGTGTCGCGCGGCTGGCCGATTTTTTGCGCAGCGGTCGTGAACGATACGAAGTCGGGTTCGCCCCAGCCCGGCTGCATGTCGCGGCACGGACTATGCCGTCAAGCGATCAATTAACGCAAGTGCAGTACGGGCGTTTTGCCGGGGACGGCCTGTCGCACCAACTTCGCCATTAGTCTTAGAGGGTTGCGCCCATCATGCATTGCACAAAAAGGATGCGCCGCATTCCGGCGAACAGAACTTTTCACAGCGCCGACGCCGTCATTCCGCATGGAACGAAATTGCAATCGCCTGTTAATTGTACAGGTAAACAACCACGCCTCTTCACGCTTTGTTTGCCGGACGGGCGCATGCTTTGCGGCATCCGGAAATGGGAATGATGGCTGTGAGTTTCGAAGGCTCAGACGCATCGGTGGTGAAGTCGATCCGGCAGCGTGACCTGCTGAATTGCTGGCTACGCCTCTATGCGCCCGCACGCACGCTGCCGCGCGTCGCCGCCTATCAGCCGGAGCGGCTCGACGACGAGCGCGCCGATCTCGTCAACTACATCGTCGATCACAACCACACGCCGGTGCGCTTCATCATCGACAGCAACGGCACGCGGATGGCCAGCGCCTATGGCTCCAACGGCCGTGGTCGCTATCTCGACGAGTATCTCGGTCCGATCCTCGGCCCGGTCGCACTGCCCGCCTATCACGCCTGCGTCGCGCGCCAACTGCCGGCCTACACGATCTCCATGATCGACGACATCAACGGCCATGCGGTCGCCTATGAGCGGCTGCTGCTGCCCTTCTGCGACGGCGGCGATCAGGGAGTCACCCATATCATCGCATCGCTGAAGACCATCAGCGAGGACGGCGGCTTCGAGATCCGCAACCTGATGCGCGGCCATCACAGCGTGCCGACACCGAAGCTCAGCGTGGTGATCGACCGCAACCTCGCCCATCGCATGCCGGGCCGGATCGCCACCGGCGACGTGATCGAGATCGACTGAGCTACGCCAGTTCCTTCGAATAGATCTCCGGCTTGAAGCCCACCAGGATCTTGCTGCCCGCTTCCAGCACCGGACGCTTGATCATCGAGGGCTGCTCCAGCATCAGCGCAATCGCCTTCGCCTCTGTGAGGCCCTCCTTGGCGGCATCGTCGAGCTTGCGGAACGTGGTGCCGGCGCGATTGAGCAGCACCTCCCAGCCGACCACCTTCGACCAGCGCGCGAGATGCGCCTTGTCGATGCCTGCAGCCTTGTAGTCGTGGAAGTCGTAGGCGACGTCATGGCTGTCGAGCCAGGTGCGCGCCTTCTTCATCGTGTCGCAGTTCTTGATGCCGTAGAGGGTGTTCGCCATGAGATATCCGCCGATCAATTGCTGGCGACCTGACTAGCAGATGACGCCGGATGGCTGGCCGCCATTCCGGTGTCATCCACAGCACTCGCGCAGTCAGGCGGTCCTGCGATGTCGGCTGAATGTCAGCCACGCCGCGGAGACCAGGAAGTAGAACGCGCCGAAGGCGGCATAGGGCGCGACATCGACGATGGTCGGCACGCGGGCACCGCCGGACTGCACAACGAAGAACACACCGGCCAGCGTGGACTGCGCGCCGCTGAGGATCATCGCCCATTGCGCCCCCACCGCGCGCCAGCGGCGCACGCCGGTGACGAGCTGCGCAAGCCCGGCCAGAACGGCCCAGACGCCGAACACCGCCAGCACGGCATTCATGCCCGACAGCAGCGCGCCGGCCACCGCCACCGCGGCGCCGAGGCTGACCACCACATTGAGTGCCTGTGACGGGTTGGCCTGCAGCCCGCCGCTGCCTTGGGCATCGAACCAGTTCGCCAGGGCGTCCCATGCCGGGTAGCTCACCAGCAGAACCGCAGCGATAACGGGATGTGACGCGCCGACAGCAGCGGCGGCAGCTACCCACCCTGCCGCGACGAGCCCGCGAACGAGGTAATAGCGGGCGAGATTGCCCGCCTCGGCGACCGGGAGCCCTGTTGTGTAGGTATTTGTCATGTCGTTCTCCACGCTAGCTGGGCCATGGACCGTGTTTCAAAGACGGACCCGGCGCTTTTAATGCCGCGATAATTATTATTGCGATATATTTATGGGCGCGCGGCGACGATCTTGTCCAGGCATTTATCGCGATATACATTATTGTGATATTGAGTTGAGGAGACCGACCATGGTGCCAGTCGACATCCCGCTGGATCACCAGCTCTGCTTTGCGCTGTATGGCGCCAGCATGGCCATCGGCCGTGCCTACAAGCCGCTGCTCGACCGGCTGGAGCTCACCTATCCGCAATATCTGGTGCTGAGCACGCTGTGGGAGGCTGGCCCGCAAAGCGTCGGCGCGATCGCCGATCGACTGGCGCTGGAATCCAGCACGGTGACACCGCTGGTGAAGCGGCTGGAACAGGCCGCGTTCGTCACCCGCCAGCGCAATCCCGAAGACGAACGGCAGGTCGTGGTCTCGCTGACGCCGAAGGGCACGGCGATGCGCGAGAAGGCCCGTTGCCTTGGTGAGACCCTGTTCGCCGCCGCCGGCATGACGCCGGAGCGGCTGATTGCACTCAATCGCGAGGTCCACGCCTTTCGGAACGCGGTGGCCAATTACACGAACACGACGGAAGAGACGAAGGCGAAAGGCTGACGACAGCCTGCGCCCGTCCATCGCTGGGCGCATTTGGCCGAATCTGATCTAGCTCCGGCGAACATTGCGCGGATGCTGTCATGGAATTCACGGCCCTCTTTCTCGCCATCACCATCACCATGCTGGTTGCCTGGCGCGGCCCGCGACCGCTTGCGTTGTCGCTGTTTGCCGTGGTGCTGATCGCCTGCGTTGCGACTTTCATGCACCACGCCACCGATACGCTGAAGCTGTCGTTCTGAGGCGGCCATGACATCCGATCGCGCCATCACGCTCAACGTCCTCGCGCTCTATGCCCTTGCCGCCGTGCTTGCCACCGCCTTCGGCGCGCAGTTCATTCTCGGCGAACTGCCCTGCCCGCTCTGTCTCCTGCAGCGGATCATGTTCGCGCTGCTCGCCATCGGCCCGATCCTCAACATCCGCTACGGTCCGCGCCCGAGCCACTATGCGCTGTCGCTGCTGGCCGCGATTGTCGGCGCCGTCGTCTCGACCCGGCAGGTGCTGCTGCACATCATGCCCGGCGACGCCGGCTATGGCAGCACGCTGTTCGGCTATCACTTCTACACGCTGGCGCTGCTCGCCTTCATCGCCGCCATCGCGCTGATCGCGCTGGTGCTGCTGTTCGACTGGCAGTTCGTGACGCCCCCGGCCTCGGCCAAGGCAGGCGCATTCGCGACCATCGCCGTCGGCCTCATCATCACCCTGACCGCCGGCAATTTTGCATCGGCTCTGCTCGAATGCGGCTTCAAGGCCTGTGCCGACGACCCCATCGCGTATGAGCTGATGAAGCGCTGATCACGGCCGCACCAGTTCCAGCCGCCGTGTGATCCCGACATTTTCCAGAAATGTTTCGTCGTGGCTGACGATCAGCAGCGCGCCATCATAGGCACGCAGGCCCGTTTCCACCGCTTCGATGGCATCGATATCGAGATGGTTGGTCGGCTCATCCAGGATGAGCAGCGGCGGCGGCGAGATGCCGCCCATGACGCAGGCAAGTCCGGCGCGCAACATCTGCCCTCCGCTCAGCGTGCCGACCATCTGTAGCGCGGCCTCAGCGCGAAACATGAAGCGTGCCAGTGCCGCGCGGCAGGCATTCTCGTCGGCCTGCGGATGAAGCCGCCGGAAATTGTCGCGGATCGTCTGCGTGGGATCGAGCAGGCTGACCTGCTGATCGAGCATCGCGTGATCAACAAGCATCCGCACGGCACCACCGGCGGGACGAAGCGCGCCGGTGATGAGGCCGAGCAACGTCGTCTTGCCGGAGCCATTGGGACCGGTGACGGCGATACGTTCGGGCCCGGTGATGGAGAATGACAGATCGCGAATGATCGGCAGGCCCGGCACATGGCCGAAGCTGACATTGTCCATCTGCAGGACCGTCCTGCTAGCGACAAGCCCCGTCGAGGGGATGGCAACCGATAGCGGCTGCAGGATCTCGATGCGTGTCCGCGCCGCGGCCAGCGCATCGCCTGCCTGCGCCTGACGACGTTGGGCCAGACGTGACATCTCACCGCCGGTGTCTTCGCTGCGATCCTTCAAGCCGCCGAGGGCGATCCGCGGGATGCCGCCTTTCGCGCCCTGCCGGCGGCCGGCCTGGTCGCGATGCGCCTGACGCTCTGCTATGGCCTGCGCCTGCCGTGCCAGCATATCGACGCGTCTCGTAGCATCGTTCAGTTGATGCTGTGCTGCCGCCAGTTCGCGGGTCTTGCGTGCGCGATAATGCGTCCAGTTTCCGCCATAGCGCGTGCCACCCAACGATGTCAGTTCGACAATGGCATCCATCGTATCGAGCAATTCGCGATCATGGCTGATCACGACCGCTCCCGCGCGCCAGCCTGCCAGAAGATCGATCACCGCCAGCCTGCCATCGCGATCGAGATTGTTGGTGGGTTCGTCCAGCAACAGGAAGTCCGGCTCGGCGAAGATGAGCGCCGCCAGTGCAACACGCGTCCGCTGGCCGCCGGACAGTTCGGACAGTGCCGTCGCGTGGGGCACCTCGAATCCGACACGCCTGAGTGAACGGATCAGTCGGGTTTCGACATCCCAGTCGGCGCGCACCAATTCGTCGGCCGTGGCCTCGCCTGCTTCGGCTCGCGCCAGCAGGTCGAGTGCATCGGTGACGCCGAACAGATCGGCGACGGTCTCGTTCGGATCGATCTGCAGCGCCTGCCGCAGCACCGCGAGCCGGCCACTGACATCAGCGCTCCCCTGTTGGGGTACGAGATCGCCGGACATCACGCGCAGGAGCGTGGATTTGCCGACGCCGTTGCGGCCGACCAGACCGGTGCGCTCGGCACCAAAGCTGAGATTGAGTTGTATGAATAGTGTGCGGCCGTCAGGCGTCGCGACCGACAGATCGGATACAGTGATATGCGCAGGCATGGACAAACATCTCCCGGGAAACAAAGCGAACTGGCGTTGTCACCTGGGCGAAATCCATCGAAGCACACATCCTGTTGAAATGATCGTTGCCGGTGGGTATTCGCCAACTGCGGCGCCGTTGTGGCGTTGGCAATGCGGCCCGGTCCGTCTAACAACACCGACATGACTGAGATCACCGGCATCGCTGCCGCTTTCGCGCCGTTCGAAACGCTCGCTTCTGCATTTCTGCAGCACATCAAGACCGACGATGGTTCGCATGACGTCGCGCATCTCGCGCGGGTCTGGTCCAATGCCCGCGCGATCCAGGCCGTCGAGGGCGGTGACCTCGAAATCCTGGCGACAGCGACGCTGCTGCATGATTGCGTGGCCGTCGAGAAGAACTCGCCGTTACGGGCGCAGGCCTCGCGCCTCGCGGCCGAACATGCGGTGACGCTGCTGGCGCCATTCGGCTGGGCGCATGAGCGGCTGGATCGCATCGCCCATGCCATCACCGCCCATAGTTTCTCCGCGAAGATTACGCCCGAGACCATCGAGGCCAAAATCCTGCAGGATGCCGATCGCCTCGATGCCATTGGCGCCATCGGCATCGCGCGCTGCTTCTACACTGCCGGGCGGATGCAATCCTTTCTCTACGACGCCGAGGACCCGGCCGCACGCCATCGTGCGCTGGACGACCGCGCCTTTGCGATCGACCATCTGCCGGCAAAACTGCTGACGCTAGCGGAAGGCTTCAGCACCGCTGAAGGCAAACGCATGGCGCAGGAACGCCACGCGCGCATCGAGACCTTCCTCGCCGACTTCATGAGCGAGGTCGGCGCGCCCCTGCCTTGAGGCTCATGGCGCCCATTTCGTGAACACATAGTCCCGCTGCTTCACACGCGCTTCGTGGCAGGCAAAGCAGGTCTCGTGCTGGGCGCGGTCGACCGGCTTGCCGTCGATGAAACGGCCAAAGCCCCAGCCACCCGACGCCGCATATTTCTTCGAATCTTTCACCATCACTTGCACCGTGGTGGCGGCGCCGGGGATCGAGGCGGATTCGAATTCCGGCGACTGGGTGTGTTTCCACGCCAGCTTCACCAGCACCGTGCCATCGGGAAATGGCAGCCTGCCATCCCGATACGCCTTCACGGCGATATCGTTGCCGACCACGGCACGGAGTTCGTTCAAGGGCGCCGCCTCCTGCGCCGGCGCGATCAGCTCCCATTTTCGATAGCCATCGGGAAGGCTGACGCCGTAGATCGGCGACAGCTGGTCCGGATTGCTTGTGTTGGCGGCAAAGGCGGCTGCCACCGCCGATGACACGACACCGGCGGCAAGGCTTGCCACAATGATCTTGCGCATCAGCGGGCCATCGCATCGGCGTCGATGATCGCCTGGGCGAAATCACGCGGCGCCTCCTGGGGCAAGTTGTGGCCGATGCCGCCGGCGATCAGGCGATGCTCATACTTGCCGGTGAACTTCTTCGCATAGGCCTTGGGATCGGGATGCGGCGCGCCATTGGCATCGCCTTCCATCGTGATCGTCGGCACGGAGATGGTCGGCCCCTGCGCCAGCCGCTTCTCCAGCTCGTCGAACTTCGGCTCGCCCAGGGCGAGTTCGAGCCGCCAGCGATAGTTATGGATGGTGATGGCGACGTGATCGGGATTCTCGAACGCCTTGGCAGACCGGCCATAGGTGGCGTCGTCAAAATTCCACTTCGGCGAAGCGAGCTTCCAGATCAGCTTGGCGAAGTCGTGCCGATACTTGTCGTAACCGAGCCGGCCGCGCTCTGTGGTGAAATAGAACTGGTACCACCATTCCAGCTCCGCCTTCGGCGGCAACGGCATCCGGTTGCCTTCCTGGCTGCCGATCAGATAGCCGCTGACGGCGACCAGCGCCTTGACGCGCTCCGGCCAGATCGCTGCGAGAATGTCAGCAGTCCGGCCGCCCCAGTCATAGCCGCCGACCACGGCCTTCTCGATCTTGAGGGCATTCATGAGATCGATGATGTCGGTGGCCAGCGCAGCCGGCTGGCCGTTGCGCGGTGTCGTATCGGACAGGAAGCGCGTGTCGCCATAGCCGCGCAGATACGGGATGATGACGCGGTAGCCGGCCGAGGCCAGCAGCGGCGCGACATCCACATAGCTGTAGATGTCATAGGGCCAGCCGTGCAGCAGCAACACAACGGGCCCGTTGGCCGGACCGTCCTCGGCATAGGCGACGCTGAGGTCGCCAGCATTGATCTGCTTCAGCGGCTTGAACGACGTATGCGTGCCGCGCTTGACGGCAGGGAGCTGCTTGCCGGTCTTGGCGGCCTGTGCCGCCGCCGAGCCAATGCCAGCGAACGGAGCCGCTGCCAGGCCCATGATCGCCGCGCCCAGCAGGCTGCGGCGGTTGAGATGCGGGCTGTTGGGATTGTCGTTCGTCATGGTGCGCTCTCCGGGCAATGACGGCTGCGGCCGTCGATGCCCGGACCATGCTCCCGCCCCGGCATCGCCGCTTGAAGAATCCGTTGGTTTTCTCTTGAGAACGCCATGATTTGTCGTTGAGACGGGGTGTGCTAGGGACGGTCCTGCACACAAGCCCTTGGTGTGACAATAGGAAATGGACCCCTATCTTGCTGTTCCGGTTCGACGAATTCGTGCTCGACACTGACCGGCGGGAGCTGCGGCGGGGCACCGACACGGTGGCGGTGGAACCGCAGGTGTTCGACGTGCTGGAATTCCTGATCCGGGCGCGGGACAAGGTGGTCAGCCGTGACGATCTGCTGGCCGAAGTCTGGCATGGCCGCATCGTGTCCGAGGCGACGCTCAGCAGCCGGGTCAATGCGGCCCGCACGGCCATCGGCGACAATGGCGAGCAGCAGCGGCT
>Ga0102592_1001654_pt1 | contig 23349 bp, 28 predicted proteins | sample AraplaCol_mMF_r2_FD_76861 | JGI IMG/M metagenome (GOLD analysis project Ga0102592, IMG submission 76861) | Arabidopsis root microbial communities from North Carolina, USA - plate scrape MF_Col_mMF_r2 (SPADES assembly) (version 2) | ecosystem: Host-associated > Plants > Roots > Endosphere...
TCGCGCGCACGATCCTGCCGCCGCAGGTCCTGGTGATACCGGCGATGGTGGTGCCCGCCATGATCGAGACGACCAGCGACTCGCCGACGAGGACGCGCAGCGTCGGGCCGACTTCGGCAAACATCTGCGGTTTGACTGCGAGGATGAGAGCCGCGACCTTACCGATGTCGCTGACATCCGGATTGAGGCGCACGCCCCTGGCGGCGAGGGCCTTGATCTCATCGGACAGACAGGGATCGAGAACGACCACGCGTGCCGGATCGAGGCCGCCCGCCAGCCAGCCCATCAGCATCGCACCACCCATCTTGCCGGCGCCGGCAAGCACGACATGGCCGTCGAGGGAGTGGAGGGCGGAATTGGTCGTCGTGGTCATGGTGGAAGTCCCGGCTGGCTGAAGGCGCGGGACCTTAGCATCGTGTCGTCCGGGCGCAATGTGGGATGAGGTCTCAAGCCTGGTCTGTCATCGCCCGCGAAAGCGGGCGATCCAGTAATCTGGATTGCAGTGTCGACTGGGTCACCAGATCAGACTGGGTGACGACAAGAGAGTATCAAACCAAATTCTTCTTCAAAAAGTACCTTGGCCCGCCATGCGGGTAGTCCGGCAACTCGCCGAACACCTCATAGCCCTGCTTTTCGTAAAAGCTGCGCGCCTGAAACCAGTAGGTGTCGAGCCAGAGGCCGATACAGCCGCGCTGGCGTGCAATGTCTTCCGCGAGCTTCAAGACCTTGGTGCCGACATCCTGGCCGCGGAATTTTTCCGGCACCACAAAAAGTTCGATGAAGCACCAGTTATAGGCGGTCTTGCCCCAGATGCCGCCGGCGGGTTCACCGGTTTCGGGATCGTGGATCAGGATTGAGAGCGGTTGATAGTTGCTCGGGCCGACCGACTTTTCATTATAGGCAAGCAGTGCATTCCACACCGCGAGGCGTTCGGCTTCGCCTGGCGCATCGGGGACAGTGATCTGCGGCGTTGTGTTCACGCTTCGCCTGCGGTGTCGAACATGGCGGCGCTCATGGCCTGTTCTGCCGTCTTGCCGGCCCACACCACGAACTGCATCGCCGGATAGTAACGCTCGCAGGCATGGATCGCGGAGACGAGCATGGACTCGCATTGCGAAGTGGTTGCCGTCATGCCGTCCGGCAGCGGAATGGCCTGCCGATACATGATCATGCCCGATGACGTCCAGATATCGAAATGACCGACCCACATCTGTTCGTTCACCGCCGCGATCAGGCGCTGTACTTCGCTACGACGTGCAGTTGGAATCTTCATGTCGAACGCGCAAGCAAGATGCAGCGCTTCGATTTCAGCCATCCAGGTGAAGGAGAGTTGATAGTCGGTCCAGTCACCTTTGGAGATGATCGTGACTTCATCTTCACCCGAGCGCTCGAAGGCCCAGTTGTGATCGGCAGCAATGTCTTCGACCACCGCGAGCGGATTGGCGCGTGAATCGAGAGTGCCTTCGAGAAGTGACATGCGGTCGCGACCTTGCCTTGGGAGTCCGTGATGCAAACGACTGGCCGGGTACGCGATATTGTCGGAATGCCGTTGCGGGGCTTTAGACTTAAATCGTCCAGAACTTGCGAGACCGAAGTGATGTGATTTGCGGAATCCGCGCAACGTCACCCTGACTCAGTCCACAGACATTGGCCCTTTCATCCACAGGTCATCACGTCGCAACGAGAACAAACCGGAATCGGATTCCCGGAATGCGAGTCCGGTGGAATCTGCTGCGCGCAGAAAGAGTCTTGTGGCGCAGTTCGGCCGCAATTCTTAACGGGCGTCCGCTCTTGCTGGCGTCGGGGTGCTTCGGCATAGTTTGGCAACACACGGAAACAGCAGTCATGACCGAAACATCCCAGTCCAGCCATCCATCCTTTGCCAGGCCACAGCGTGTGGCTTTCGTGCAGTCGTCCTGGCATCGCGGCATCGTCGCGCCATGCTGGGAATCCTTTCGCACCGAGATTGCGGCGCGGCATGTCGATCCGTCCCAGGTCGACCTGTTCGAAGTGCCGGGCTCCTTCGAGATCCCGCTGCATGTGCAGGTGCTGGCCAAGACCCGGCGCTATACGGCGATCGTCGCGGCAGGCCTCGTCGTCGACAATGGTGTGCGGAGCTATGTCGCGGACACGGTGATCAATGCGCTGATGGACGTGCAGTTGCGCACCGAGATCCCCGTCTTCTCGGCGGTAGTGGCGCCGGATGAATTTCGCGACACGGATGACGGCGCGGATTTCTTGCGCAAGCATTTTGCGCAGAAGGGTTTGGAGGTCGCGGCAGCCTGCGCGGAGACATTGCTCAGTCTCGAACGGCTGCGCGGTCAGGTGGCGGCAGGGATTGTGTGAGAAATTGTAGGATGGGTTGAGCGAAGCGATACCCATCAACACCAGACCGGAGGTGATGGGTGCCGCTCTGACGCTGCGCGCCCGCGCTCAGCCCATCCTTCGGCTTTGGTGCCTTAGTCGAACAGGCTCGACACCGACTCTTCCGCCGCGGTGCGTTCGATGGCTTCGCCGATCAAGGCGGCAATCGACAGCGTGCGGATGTTCGGCGCATTGATCACGGCGTCGGTGGGCTGGATCGAATCCGTGATCACCAGCTCCTTCAGCTTCGATCCGCCGATGCGCGCAGCGGCGCCGCCGGAGAGCACGCCGTGGGTAAGATAGGCGTAGACTTCCTTGGCGCCATTGGCGAGCAGGGCGTCGGCTGCGTTGACCAGCGTGCCGCCGGAGTCGACGATGTCGTCGATCAGGATGCAGGTATAGCCGGCCACGTCGCCGATCACGTTCATCACTTCGGATTCGCCGGCGCGTTCGCGGCGCTTGTCGACGATCGCCAGCGGCGTATTGATGCGCTTGGCGAGACCGCGCGCGCGCGCCACGCCGCCGACGTCAGGCGACACCACCATCACCTTGGTGAGATCGAACTTTTCCTTGATGTCGCGCACCATCACGGGGGCGGCATAGAGGTTGTCGGTCGGGATATCGAAGAAGCCCTGGATCTGGCCCGCATGCAGGTCGAGCGTCAGGACGCGGTCGACGCCGGCATGGGTGATCATGTTGGCCACCAATTTGGCGGAGATCGGGGACCGCGAGCCGACTTTTCGGTCCTGCCGCGCATAGCCGAAATAGGGGATCACCGCGGTGATGCGGCGGGCCGAGGCGCGGCGCAGCGCATCGGTCATGATCAGCAATTCCATCAAATGGTCGTTGGTCGGAAACGACGTCGACTGGATGATGAACACATCGGAGCCGCGGACATTTTCCTGGATCTCGACGAAGATCTCCATATCGGCGAAGCGGCGCACGCTGGCCTTGGTCAGCGGCATCTTCAGCCAATCGGCGATCTCCTTGGCGAGGATCGGATTGGAGTTGCCAGCGACGAGCTTGATGGAACCATTTTTGCCCGACATCGACGCGTCTCCCCGCGGTTTGGTGGATACAACGTTCAACATATCGGGTTACCCACAAGAACTAGTCTAGCTGAGCGAGGTGATATCGCGGAGATGTCACAGTTTGCAACCCGCAGATGACGGTTTTCCTGCGCAAAATCGGGTCGCCGCTTAACGCGGTCTGAAATCAGTTCGCGTCGGCGAATGCAGTCGCCTGCGCCGGCAACTCTGTGGTGCCGGCCATGGCCGGTCCGCGCATGGCGGGGGCGGGCTCGGGCCCACTTTCAGCAGGCGCAGCGCCATTGATCATGCCGTTGAGGCCGGTCAGGCCAGCCTGGGCGATCCGGCGCAGCGTGACATCGTCGGCGGTGCCCCAGGCGTCGCGGCTGCCCTTGCCGGTGCTTTCTTCGCCGCTGAGGCGGAAGGCGCGGTTCTGTTCGCGGTCATAGACGTCCCAGACCCAGGCGATGGAGGTATTGTGGCCACGGATCTGCGCCGACAGATAGCTGCGGACGCGGAAGGCGGCGCTGTCCTTGCGCGACACCACGGCAACGTTGCGCAGTTTGGCTTCGCTGTCGAGCACGCTGACCATGCGCTCGAACACCTGTGGCGGCGGGCCGTCGATGGACTCAAAGGTGACGGTCGGACCGCTGGCGGATGACATGCTGGCGGTATTCATGCTGGCCTGGGCATTCATCGGGCCGTCCTGCGTGCTCATGCAGCCACCGAGGCCAAGCGTCACGCCGAGCAGGATAGCTGCAGCCAGTGGCTTGGTTCGAGAGGCAGAAACGGCAGGAAATCGCATGCGCTGTCGTCCGTGGGGCGGCAGCGAGATGGGCTGCCGAACACCGGAGCGATATCGTTAAAATGCGTTAAGGTCTAGGGCGAGAGCGTCGCAGATCTTACCAAGGTGCACGCGCCAATGACGCTTTCGCTGTAATTTTCTTTAAATTGTAAATAGTTAGGTCGCCGGTCGAATGCCCGTGATGGTTAACGCGCCAGCACGATGGCGTGAATCTGGCGGCCATAGTCCGATTCCTTGCGATGAACCGTGCGGCGATAGGAGAACAGTTGCTCGTCCGGATAGGTATCGATGCCGGTGTCGTCGATAGCCGTGATCCCCGCGCCCACCAGCCGCATGCGGATGAAGCCGGCGAGGTCGAACATCGAATGGTTCTCGCGCGCTGACGGGATGAAGAACCGCGCGAAATCCGGATCGGCATCGGTAAAGCGGGTGACGAATTCGGCGCCGACTTCGTAACTCGGCTGACGGATCAGCGGACCGATGGCAACGGTGATGTCGGCGCGGTTGGCACCTAGCTTTTCCATCTCGTTGATCGTGTTTTCGAGCACGCCGGTGAATGCGCCTTTCCAGCCGGCATGGGCGGCGCCAATCACGCCTGCTTTCGGATCGGCAAACAGCACTGGGCCACAATCGGCAGTGGTTACACCAAGCGCGATGCCGGGCGTCGCCGTCACCATCGCATCGGCACGCGGACGCGATGCCACGTCCCACGGCGTGGTCGCCACGGCAACATCGGGCGAGTGGATCTGATGCACGGTCATGAAATGATCGATGCCGACGCCTATGGCCTCGGCCATGCGTTTACGGTTTTCGGCGACGTCAGCGGGATTGTCGTCCGAGCCGAGACCCCCGTTGAGGCCGGCGTAGATGCCTTTCGAAACGCCGCCGTCGCGGGTGAAGAAGGCATGGCGCAGGCCGGGAAGATCGGAAAGCGCCGCCGAGGAGAAGGTTTTCATTGTGGCATCTCCGGCGTGTCGCTCAACGCCACCAGTGTTTCGAGTTTCGGATCGGAGATGCCGATCACCTTGAACATCGAGCCCATGCCGCCGCGGCCGCTATCGATCAGGCGCTTCAAGGCGCTCGATACGGTTTCGGATACGTCCGGCGTGGCTTTCGCCATCAGCGTCATGGCGCGCGTCTCGATGCCGAGGCGCTTGAGGAATTCGCCCTGCGTCAGCGGCCCGTGAACGCGTGCGCCGACATCTTCCGCAGCGCGCGCCAGCGCCTGGAAGTCCACATGCGCGGTGATGTCGGCCTGGCCAGGATTTTTCAGCGGATCGGTGTAGCTGTGCTTCGCGATGGCCTGCAGCGTATCGCCGGCATCGCTGCGTACATGGCCGTAATCGATGATGACAGCCGCGCCGCCCTGGTCGCGCAGGCGGCTGGCAATGGCCATCACCTCGCTGTCCGGCCGCCATTCGAAGATCGCGCCGGTCGGCGCGGCACGCACGAGAGGTGGCAGCAACAGATCGAAGCGCGCGATCGGCTCGGCCGAGGCGCCGAAGATGAGCTGGCCATCGGCGCTGATATCGACAGTGCGCTCGTGCCAGCCGCCGTCGCGCTTGATGGCCTGATGGATTGGCAGCACATCGAAATATTCGTTGGCGAAGATCACGCTCGGGCCATCCGGTACGGTGGCGAGGCTGTCGTGCCAGGTCAGGCTGCGCAGCGCCGGCAGCGATGCCTTTTGCTTTTCGCGCAGCACCGGATTGATCTCGACGAGATGCACATGCAGTGCCTGATACAGATTCGGCAGTACCCGCATGGCGCGCAGTGCGTCTGCCATCATGGTGCCGCGGCCGGGACCGAGTTCGATCAGATGCAATTCGGTGGGTGAATCCATGCCGCGCCAGACCGACGCCGCCCACAGGCCGAGCAGTTCGCCGAACATCTGGCTGACTTCCGGCGAGGTCGTGAAGTCACCCTCGCGGCCGAGCGGATCGCGCGCGATGTAATAGCCATGGCGCGGATGCGTCAGGCACAGTTCCATATAGCGCCACACCGGCATTGGGCCGGTGGCGCGGATCAGGCGCTTGATCTCGTCGAGCAGCGAGGATGTGTCAGCCACGGTCACGCCTTGCCTGGATGGAGTTCGGCGCGGTCCGGCAAGCGGCATGCACGCACAATCAGCACGAGTCCGACTGCGATCATCGGCACCGACAACAATTGTCCCATGGTGACCTGGCCGATGACAAAACCGGTCGGTGCATCGGGCTCGCGGAACAGTTCGCCGACGATCCGGGCACACCCATAGACAATGGTGAAGGCGCCAAGGATCAGGCCAGGGCGTCTCAGCGCGCCCATGCGCACCATGATGGCGAGGACGATAAGGAGCAGCAGGCCTTCGAGGCCGGCCTCATAGAGTTGGCTCGGATGACGCGGCTGCGGTCCGGCGTGCGGGAAGATGACGGCCCATGGCACGCTGGCATCGGTGACGCGGCCCCACAGCTCGCCATTGATGAAGTTTGCGACACGGCCGAGAAAGATGCCGATCGGCGCCACCGCGCAGGTGAGGTCGCCAAGCGACAGGATTGAGATGCGGTTCGCCCAGGCAAAGGCCATCACCGCCACGACGCAGCCGAGATAGCCGCCATGGAACGACATGCCGCCGTTCCAGAGCTGGAAAATCTCCCACGGATGCGCGGCGTAGTAAGGGAAATTCCAGAACAGCACCTCACCGGTGCGGCCTCCGATGATGATGCCGAGGGTCACCCAGAGGATGAAGTCGTCGAACTGGATCAGCGAGACCGGCGCCGGACCGCCCCAGAGCTTTTCGCGTTTGATCAGGGCCCGCGCATAGACCCAGCCGATCACAATGCCGGCGATATAGGCCAGCGCATACCAGCGAATGACGATCGGGCCGATCGCAACGGCGACGGGATTGAAGGCGGGAAAGTCGATCGCGAGAAAGGGCATGGTGTGGGCTTACGGCTCCCGATGATCGCAGTAAAGCACAAGGCCATGACGAATTAAGGGATATTCGCGTTTGTGACTGTGGAAGCCGGGGGCCGCTTGAAGTAAATGCGCGGGATCGCCATTGTCGGCATGCCGCGCCATGCGGTTTCTTGAGTTTCTTCGACCGGAGTTCTTGCCATGACCCAGACCAACAATCGGTTGTTCGACGAGATCGGCCGCTTGATGAACGAAGCCGCCGGCGCCGCCCAGGGCGTAAAGCGCGAGGTGGATACGGTTGTCCGCACCCAGGCCGAGAAAATCCTCCGTGACCTCGACCTCGTGAAGCGTGAGGAATTCGAGGCGGTGAAGGACATGGCCCGTTTGGCCCGCGAGGAAAACGAGGCCCTGAAGGCCCGGATTGCCGCGCTGGAGGCCAAGCTCGGCGGCTGAGGCCGCAGCAGCTTCGGTGCCGGGAGCAGCAAGCCCGGTTCCGATACCTCGGCGGGCTGAAAAATCCTGACATTTCCTTGTCATTTCAGCCCGATGGCGCTACAAGCCCGGCACGTCTGCAGCCCCCGCACCCCTGGAGGCTTGCTGTAGCGTGACCAATGAGGCCGCCTAGCGGCCTTTAATTTTTCAGAAACAAGGACTTAGACAATGGCGACCGTGAAGGAATTCAAGGCGACCGCACGTCCGGTGAGCGGCAAGGGGGCCGCACGGGCAGAGCGTCGTGCCGGCCGTATCCCGGCTGTGATCTATGGTGACAACAAGCCCCCGCTGGCGATCTCGGTGGACGACAAGGAACTGCGCATGCGGATCCAGGCCGGCCGCTTCCTGACCACCATTTTCAACATCGAGCTGGACGGCCAGAAGCACCGCGTGATTCCGCGCGACTATCACCTCGATCCGGTCAAGGATTTCCCGATCCACGTGGACTTCTTCCGTCTCGGCGAAGGCGCCACCATCCGCGTCAGCGTTCCGCTGCACATCAACGGCGGTGAAGTTGCTCCGGGCGTGAAGCGTGGCGGCACGATCAACATTGTCACCCACACGATCGAACTCGAAGCCGAAGCCGACAGCATTCCGCAGTATCTGGAAGCTGACGTCTCGACGCTCGATATCGGTTCGTCCCTGCACATCACCGACATCAAGCTGCCGAAGGGCGTGAAGACGCTCGCGCGCGACGCCGACCTGACCCTGGTCACGATCGTGCCGCCGTCGGGCTATGGTGAAGAGACCCCGGCCGCTGGCGCTGCGCCGGCTGCTGCTGCTCCGGCTGCAGGTGCCAAGGCTCCGGCCGCTGGCGCCAAGGCTCCGGCTGCTGCCGCCGCTCCGGCGAAGAAGAAGTAAGCCAGCGCGGGAGACCGCGTCATGCGCCTCTATGTTGGTCTTGGAAACCCTGGTGCAAAATACCAGGGCAACCGGCACAATATCGGGTTCATGGTTCTCGACGAGATTGCGCGGCGTCACGGTTTCGCACCGTGGCGCCGTCGTTTTCAGGGCGAGACCTCGGAAGGCACGCTCGGCAGCGAGCGCGTCATCCTGCTGAAGCCGATGACCTTCATGAACGAATCCGGCCGCTCCGTGCAGGAAGCCGCCAGTTTCTTCAAGATTTCACTCGGCGATATCGCCGTGTTTCACGACGAGTTGGAGCTGCCTTTCGCCAAGGTGCGCGTGAAGGTCGGCGGCGGCATTGCCGGGCACAACGGCCTGCGCTCGATCTCCGCCCATGTCGGCAACGACTATCGCCGCGTGCGCCTCGGCATCGGACATCCCGGTGCCAAGGAGCTGGTGCATGGTCACGTGCTGAGTGATTTCGCCAAGGCCGAACGGCAGCAGCTCGAAGCCTTCAACGATGCGGTGTCCGACCATGTCGGACTGCTCGTCGGCGGCAACGACTCGTCGTTCCAGAACAAGGTGCATCTGACGATGCAGGCCAAAGGTTTCACGTCGAAGGACGACAACGGCTCCGCTGATAAGCCGTCGAAGAATTAGGACAGGGTCATGGGATTCAAATGCGGGATCGTCGGGCTGCCGAATGTCGGCAAATCGACGCTGTTCAATGCACTCACCGAAACCGCTGCCGCGCAGGCCGCGAATTATCCGTTCTGCACCATCGAGCCGAATGTCGGTGAGGTCGCGGTGCCGGACAAGCGCCTCGACAAACTGGCTGAGATCGGCAAGTCGCAGCAGATCATCCCGACCCGCCTGACCTTCGTCGACATCGCCGGTCTTGTTAAGGGCGCCTCGAAGGGCGAAGGCCTCGGCAATCAGTTCCTCGCCACCATCCGCGAAGTCGATGCGGTCGCCCATGTGGTGCGCTGCTTCGAGGACGGCGACATCACCCATGTGGAAGGCAAAGTCGATCCGCTCGCGGATATCGAGATCATCGAAACCGAACTGATGCTGGCCGATCTCGATTCCTGCGAAAAGCGCGTCGAGAATCTCACCAAGAAGGCCAAGGGCAACGACAAGGACGCCAAGGATCAGCTCGATCTGCTGCAGCGCGCGCTGGTGCTGCTGCGCGATGGCAAGCCGACCCGCGGCATGGAGCGCAAGCCGGAAGAGGAGTGGGCATTCCGCATGCTCGGCCTGCTGACATCGAAGCCTGTTCTTTATGTCTGCAATGTCGAGGAAGGCTCGGCGCAGAACGGCAACAAATTCTCCGAGAAGGTGTTCGAACACGCCAAGAAGGAAGGCGCCGAAGCGGTCGTCATTTCGGCGAAGATCGAATCCGAGATCGCTACGCTGTCGCGCGAAGAGCGCGTCGATTTCCTCGAGACGCTGGGTCTTGAAGAAGCCGGCCTCGATCGCCTGATCCGTGCCGGCTACACGCTGCTGCAGCTCATCACCTACTTCACGGTAGGCCCGAAGGAAGCGCGCGCCTGGACCATCACCAAGGGCACCAAGGCGCCGCAGGCTGCAGCGGTCATTCACACCGACTTCGAGAAGGGCTTCATCCGCGCTGAAACCATCGGCTATGACGACTATGTCAGGCTGAATGGCGAAGCCGGCGCCCGCGACGGCGGCAAGCTGCGGCTGGAAGGCAAGGAATACGTCGTCAATGACGGCGATGTGCTGCACTTCCGGTTTAATACCTGACCGCTGATTGACTGCCGGATGCGACGCGTCTCTAGCCGCATCGCATCCGAAACCGGTTTAGTGCTGCCGCTGCTCGCCCTGATCGCGAATTGCGCCGAGGTGTTCGTTGATGCGGAACACGATCAGCACGAATTCGGCGCTGATGCGGGCGGCGATGATGCCGACGATCACGCTGGCAAGGCTCGACAGCAGGATGATGAATCCGCCGAACGGGCTGATGGCCATCGTCGCGAGACCGGAAAAGATGCCCGAAATTCCGAACAGGACGATCAGGGCGATCACCAGCCAGTAGAAGGTCTTGATGATAGTGGGCGTGATGAAACGGTCCCACTGGAACAGGTCGCGGAATTCGAACATTTGGAAAATCTCCCCCGGTCGTCAACGTGACGTTCAAAGTCGCGGGCATCAAGGGCCTGTTTCCCCTCCCGTCAGCTACGGGCAAGCCATGCGCGCGACCGGGTTGAGATTGCCTCAAATAACGGCCACAATCAGGCTCCCTTGACGGCATCCCCCATCATGACCCTGACATTCGAAGATTTTCAGCCGGGCCATTTCGGCAGTTTCGGGCCCCGCCTGATCACCCGCGATGAAATCATCGCCTATGCCAAAGAATATGATCCGCAGCCGATGCATCTCGATGAAGAGGCTGCCAGGGCCTCGATGCTGAAGGGGCTCGCAGGTTCGGGCTGGCATATGTGCTCGCTCATGATGCGCATGATCTATGACGGCTTCCTCCACAAGACGGCATCTCTGGGATCGCCCGGGGTGACTGAAATGAAGTGGCTGATGCCGTTTCGTCCGGACGACGAGTTGACACTCGATGTCGAGGTACTGGAGGCGCGCGCATCGCAATCGCGCCCCATGATGGGCCTCGTGACCTTCCGATGCAGCACGCGCAATGCGAAGGGGCAGACGGTATCCGACATGACTGTGCCGATCATGATCGGTCGTCGCGCGACTGCGGAGCAGGTGTGAGATGCCGTTTCTCGATGACATGAAAGTCGGCCTTCGCCGTGAGCTCGGCACCTTCACTTTTACGGCCGAGAATATCAAAACCTTCGCGCGTGAATTCGATCCACAGCCTTTTCACCTCGATGAAGAGGCTGGCCGCAATTCCATCTTCGGCGGTCTCGCCGCGTCCGGTTGGCACGTCGCTTCGGTCTGCATGAAACTGATCGTGGCGGAAGGCGTGCGTGCGCGCCAGGCAGCGGAAGCGCGCGGCGAGGAATTCGGAACAGGCGGACCTTCTCCCGGTTTTCGTGATCTGCGCTGGCTCAAGCCTGTTCTTGCCGGCGATACATTGACCTATTCCAGTGAAGTCGTCTCGTCGCGCGCTACGGCGTCGAGGCCTGGTTGGGGTATCGTCGAATCGAAGAACGTCGCGGTGAACCAGCGCGGTGAGGAAGTCTATTCTTTCCTCGGCATTGTATTCCTGCCACAACGCAGCGGCGGCAATTAACCCAGTTCAACTTTGCCCGTGGAACCAGCTCAACGTTAATGTGTTTTGAACTTTCTGAGCGTGATGTGCGACTCACGCTCAACGAATGCTTAGGCACGTAAGGTTCGCGCAAGCGAGCCGGCCTTAAGCGAGACAAGAGATCACTGGGGACTACAATGGCTGATCGCGCCGGACTGAAATTTGTCGGCTTCATCTTTGCCAGCATCACGCTTGCCGTGATGTTCGGCACCTGCATGGTTGTGAAGGGTTATGCCGACGGTGCCTACACGCTCGATAACAGCGCGATCGTCAGCGAGTAACTGACCGGGCGCGCTTGCGCAAATGCGCGAGCGGCCACACGGACTTTTTGATCCAGACTTGCCGCTGAAATCAGCGGCTCCAGGCGACGGCGATCACCGCTACCGCGACTAGCAGCAAACCCGAAAATCGAACGATGATGGTGCCCATCTTGGGCGCGGACGCGCGTGCCGGAATCGGCGCGGCGGTATTCGGACGAATCGTTTGCACGGATGTCTCCCCAGACCCCAGACAGTTTTTCTGCCTGAGACCTTGGTCGGGGACAGCTGGTTAAAGTTCAATTGAATTTGCGTCGAAGATTCTGAAATTTGCATGAAAAACGCCGCCCCGGAGCCGGGACGGCGTTGAAAACACTATGTAATTACCGATCAGTCGTGGCGCAGGTTGTCAGCGGCGCGCTTCCACTGGGCCACATTGTCGGCGATCAGGCGGGTCGATTTCATGGCGGCCTGGCTGAGCTGCGCATAGCCCGAGATCTCGCGCTGGACGCGCTGTCCTTCGGCGTGCAGCAGATCGCGCAGGCTTTCCAGTTCGCCAATCAGCTTTTCGATTTCAGCCAGCGAGGTGCCGGCAACGCGCTGGATCAGCGAATTGACGCTGCTGACGGTGGCTTCGGTCGAGGAGTCGAGCGGCGCCGAGGCATCGGCCGCGGCCGGCGTTTCGGTGGTCGAGCCATTGGCGCCGGGGCGACGCAGATAGGCGATGTCGTTGCGGACGAAGTCACGGATCCCCGCTTCGACTTCCGAGACGGCGGCAAGGTTGCTGTCTTCGGTCGTGGCTTCGGGTTGCTCTGGGCGAGTTGCAGTCATCGGGCTTCTCCTGGTCGACGCATGACGCGCGGACTGTCCCCCGCACGGCGTAACAACATTGTCATCTGCGCAGTCGATTCTGACAGGATAGCGGCCAATATGCGGCGAGTGGTCGTTCTTTGCCTGAAAATCGCGGATAAAGTGTATACAAACTTAAGCTACCAGCTGTGCTTAAAGCCGGCGGTAAGACTCTTGTTGGTGACACCGCTCAATGTTTCGCTCAGCGAACCCGTGACATTGATACCGCCGAACAATTTCTGCTCTGCGCCGATTTTGCGCAACCACTTGTCATCCGTGGTTGCCAGTGACTGGCCGGCAAGCAGGCTCGTGCCGGTATCCGAGATATTGAAACGCGCCTGCTGGTCGGTCTCGTAGCTGCGCGTCGGGCGACCGTTATAGCCGACCATCGGAATGCTGCCCTGTTGGATCACGTTGTAGCCGCTCTGCAGCGTCAGCGAATACTGGTCGCCGGCGATCGGTACCGACTTGCTGATCGAGGTACCGAATCTGGTCTGGTCGGAATAGGGGTCGACACGGGCCTCGAGCGACGTCCGATCCCAGATCAAGCCGACGCCGGGCGCCGTCATTGCAGCCCACGCCGTGCCGCTGGATGTGGCTTCGTTGCCGTCGCCGAACTGGTTGCGATAGGCCTCCTGCGCGCTGCGCGCGCCGCCTTGCCGCGCGACATTCATGTCGGCGCCGATGCGCGTGTCCCAGAAAGGCAGCACGGACTGTTTCACCGAGACGGCCGACGAGCCGTTGCCGTCATTCGATGTCCAGGACGATGTCTGCTTGCCGACAATCAGCGACGAACGATTTTCGCGCAGCGAGCCTCTGACGGTTGGCGAGTCGTGGGTCTGGAGCGAACTCCAGTCGGGTTCCGACGGATCGTTCTTCTTCAGCGGCGACGTATCGACCGGCTCGATTTCACCGGGCGGCGGCGCGAGATCGTGGGTTTCGACGTCATTGATGCCGGCCCACGGATTTTGCGCAGCGGCTGGCGGCGCGAAAGCGCCCGCGCAAACCGTCGCAACGAAACAAAGTCGATGAAAAGATACTGTTTTCGCAGCCATCATGCCCATGCCCAGCAGATCGCGTTGGTCCGCAGATCATACCGCCACCATCGGCAAAATTATGGCATCGCAGCATTCAACCGCAACCCACGATCACGCGATCTTCGGCAGATGGATGGCGCGGCCCAACGCCTGCTCGACCAGGTCGAACGTATCGACGACCACCCGCATGCTGATCAGCCGGCCAGCGCGGAAATGCGCGAACTGTGCGAGGCGCAGGCTGATCGGTCGATTGGTATCGAGCGCGGTCAGCGAAAAGCGCATCATGGCAGAACCGGAATCCTCGTTGAGCAGCACATGTTCGCGCTCATAGCGATGCACGCGGACATTCTGTGCGATCTGCCGGCAAACCTCGATAACGGCAGCCTTTCCGTGGCGTGCGCCGAGAAACGGCAACATGTCGATCGGACCGAACACGGCCCAGTCGACATTGTCATCGATCATTGCGGCGAGGTCGTCGAATTGCTGATCGTTGATCGCGCGATACAACGCGCGCGACAAACGCCAGAGGCAATGCTCTGTCATTTTGTGCAGATCCCGAATGGCTGAAACAGAAAGGCCCGAGCAGCGGCAATGGGCTCGGGCGGACGTCAGAAATCAATTGAGGCTTAAAGTAATATAATTTCGCGTGCATTGCAATGTATATTGCAACGCACAAATGCTGATTGACTCATCAATTGCTGACAAGGGGCAGGGCCTATCGGCGGAGGGTATCCCGGTCCCGGTGCTGCAGATGTTCGACGCTGAGTTCGACGGGGCGGGATGCGACGATGCCGAACAGGATGGCGCCCGCGACGGCACCGAGCAGGGCGCCGATCGGCGTGAAGGTAAAGAACACCAGCATGGCGCTGTAGCCTTCAAAATTCGTGGTCCTGAAGAATTCGACCCAGGCCACGCCGGCGCCGAGGCCGAGTGCGCCGCCGCCGAGCAGTCCGAGGACGAGGCCCAGCAGGATCAACAAGGCGACTTTCATGCAGCTTTCCCCGACCACCACATCAATGCGTCACCGTAACGCATTTGAAGGTTCAATGGTTCGGCGGTATTCCGCTGGGAAATCGCGGATGTCCGATCACGCAGCTCGGTTCGGAACGTGGCCCACCACCTCGCGTTGGTCCGGTGTTCACGAATGGAGGGACATATGACCAAGCACATCCAGCCGGTCCCCGAAGAGAACCGCAGCGACAAGGGCCCGTCGAACGTGCCGAAAGTGCCGCTCGACGAAACCAAGGGCCATCGCGACGACGAGAAACATAATATTCGCGAGCAGGCGGCCCACGGCAATCTCGTACAGAATACGTCGAACCGCCGTTCCGGGTGATCGCTTTTGGGAGCCGGGCCTCTATATAGACGTCATGGCTCTCAAACCCGTCATCCCTGCAAGACTGCGCCGCGCGCCGCCGATCCTTGTCTGCAAGAAATGCCTCGGCCGCATCGATGACGGCAAGAAGCTGCGCAAGGCGCTCAAATCGGACTCCAAAAAGCGAAGCCGCAAGCAGGACGTGAAATCGCCGCGCGTGGTGATGACGAGTTGTCTCGGTATCTGCCCTAAGCGCGCGGTGGTCGTGGCGAGCGCCGCAACGCTGCAGGATGGGCGATATCTGCTGGTGAGCAGCGCCGATGCCAGCAGCGAGGCCGTCTCCGCGCTGATGCCGGATTCCAGATACTGACCGACGATTTCGCATGGCGCCCTGACCGACACGAAGGGCGGATGATATTGCCATCGCGGCCGTGACCGGCGAGCATCGCAGCAAGCGATGTCAGCACAAGGGAAGGTCACGCATGCAAAGCCGGTTTCAGGGCGGAGCTGCGTTCGTGCGCGGCGCCTTCGTTCCGATTGCGGAGGCCAGCATTTCGCCGCTGGATTGGTCCTTTACCCGCTCCGATGCCGTCTACGACGTCGTGCATGTGTTTGAAGACGGCTTCTACCGACTCGCCGACCATCTCGACCGCTTCGCGGTATCGATGCGCACGCGCCGGCTCGCGCCGCCTGAGTCGCGTGCGCAGATGGAGGCGATCCTGCATCGCTGCGTGGCCTTGGCCGGATTGAGCGACTCCTATGTCGCCATGGTCGCGTTGCGCGGCCGGCCCCGCATTCCCGGTTCGCGCAAGATCGAGGACTGCGACAATCACTTCATGGCCTATGCGGTGCCGTGGATCGACGTGATCCCGAAAGACGTGCAGGCACGTGGCGCGCATCTGTGGATCGCGACGAAGCCGCGCGTGCCCGATGCGTCCGTCGATCCGACGGTGAAGAACTATCAATGGAGCGACTTCACCAGCGGATTGTTCGAGGCGCAGGACAATGGCTTCGATTCCGCCATCGTCTGTGACGAGGCCGGCTTCGTTACCGAAGGTCCGGGCTTCAATGTCTTCATCGTCAAGGACGGGCAGGTGCGCACGCCGGATCGCGGCAGTTTGCACGGCATCACGCGCAAGAGCGTGCTCGAACTCTGCGGCATGCTGGCAATCCCCGCCGCGATCGCGCCGGTCTGCCGCGATGAACTGGAAGACGCCGACGAGGTGTTTCTGGCCACCACCGCAGGCGGCGTGATGCCGGCCGCGCGCATCAATGGCACCATCCTCGGCAATGATCGTCCGGGGCCGATCTCGCTGCGCATCAAGGATGCCTATTGGCAGCAGCATCGCGACGGCACCCACCGCACCGACGTCATCCGCGACGCGTGATCTACGCGAGCGTCAATCTTATCTCTGGAGTTCGTCATGACCGTTCCTGATTCCGACAATGCGCGCGGCCAGCGCCCCGGTGGCGATCGCCTGGCTTCGGTGATTTCGGGACCGCGCCGCGGCGCCCGCGAGGTGTGGGTCGAGATCCCGTCGCGCGATGGCGAAAAGGCCGCGTGGTGCTATTCGGATCGCAGGGCTTACGGCCCCGGCGACACCGTCACGCTGCACCTTTCTGCCACGGTCGCCAAGGTGTCGCTGACCATCCGCCGCGATCCCGGCGATGGCGCTGTGGTGTTCAGCTCGGGCGTCAGGGATGCGCAATTCTGCGCGGTGCCGGACAGGGTCTATGAAGCCGGCTGCGGCTGGCCGGCATTCCTGAGCTGGACGTTGCCGGACGATCTCGTGTCCGGCGGCTATCTCGTGGAAATCCGCGACGAGACCACCGCGCAGCGCGAGGTCATCGGGCATCATCTGTTCATCCATCGTGCGCGCCAGCGTAGTAAAGGTACGCTGGCGCTGGTGGCGTCGACCTCGACATGGTCGGCCTATAACGACTGGGGCGGCGCCAATCATTATTTCGGCACCAATGCCGGATTGCCGCGCGGTCGCGCGCCGCATCTGTCGGCATTGCGGCCATGGGCGCGTGGCCAGATCTGGCTGCCGCGTGGCGCGCCGCGCTGTGTCAACGAGGTGCGGCCGAAAAAGCCCGGACCGGCGCGCTATGACGCCATCGAATGGGCCTTCATCAATGGCTACACTCGCTATTATTCGCTCGCCGGCTGGGCCTCCTATGAACGGCCGTTCCTGCAATGGGCCGAGGCCAATGGCTATCGCTTCGATGTGATCACCCAGGACGAGCTGCACGACGATCCCCATGTGCTCGACGACTATCCCTGCGCGGTGTTCGTCGGCCATGACGAATACTGGTCGCGCGAGATGCGCGATGCGGTGGATGCCTATGTCGAAGCTGGCGGCCGTGTCGCGCGCTTTGCCGGCAATTTCCTGTGGCAGATCCGGCTGGAGCGCGAGAGCCAGACGCAGATCGCCTACAAATACGACGCGCGGCGGCTCGATCCGCTGTCCGGCACGCCGCGCATGACGAGCGCATGGGAAGATCCGCAGATCGATCATCCCGGCGCCAGGACATTCGGGGTCAATGCGCTGCGTGGAATCTATGCTGCATTCGGCGGCATGGCGCGGCGCGCGGCGCGCGGCTTCAACGTGTTCCGGCCCGAGCACTGGGCTTTTGCCAGCACCGGTCTCGGCTATGCCGACATGTTCGGCGACGAGGCCAGCATCTTCGGCTACGAGATGGACGGCGTCGACTACACGTTCGAGCATGGGCTTCCCGTGCCGACAGGAACCGACGGCGCGCCGGACGGCCTGACGATCCTTGCCATGGGATTTGCGACGCTGGCCGAAAGCGGGCTGCCGGAATTTGAAAGCTCGCTGATGCTCGGCGATGGCGATGCGCAGTTTCGCAATTCGCTGCTCGGCGAACCCACCGCCGACAGCCTCGAGCGCCACAAGCGCGGCAGCGGCATGATCGTGCATTTTGCGCGCGGCGCCGGCGAGGTGTTCACCGCCGGCACCTGCGAATGGGTGAATGGCCTCACCGAGGCCGATGTCTATACGCAGCAGATCACGAAGAACGTGCTGGACCGGTTCAGCAAGGCCTAGCCTTGCGCTACCGGCTTCACCGGGTCCTGATCCAGCGGCACGTGCTCCATCTCCTCGCCGAAGGCGATGGGATGCGCCATGGCCTCATGCAGCTTGTCCGCATCGAGCTCGCCTTCCCAGCGGCTGATGACGATGGTGGCGACGCCATTGCCAATCAGGTTGGTCAACGCGCGGCATTCGCTCATGAACTTGTCGATGCCGACGATGATCGCCAGCGAGGTGATCGGGATGTCGGGAATGATCGACAGCGTCGCCGCCAGTGTGACGAAGCCCGCGCCGGTCACGCCCGATGCGCCTTTCGAGGTCAGCATGGCGACGCCGAGGATCGCGGCCATCTGGCCGTAGGAGAGATCCGTATTGGTCGCCTGCGCCAGGAACAGCGTGGCGAGCGTCATGTAGATGTTGGTGCCGTCGAGATTGAAGCTGTAGCCGGTCGGGATCACGAGTCCGACGACGGGTTTGGATGCGCCGAGCGCTTCCATCTTGGTGATCATGCGCGGCAGCACCGTCTCCGACGACGACGTGCCGAGCACGATCAGGAGCTCGTCCTTGATATAGGCGATGAAGCGCAGGATCGAGAAGCCGAAGGCGCGCGCTATGCCGCCCAGCACCACCAGCACGAACAGCAGCGACGCCGCATAGAACGTGACGATCAGATAGCCGAGATTGACCAGCGCACCGAGGCCGAACGAGCCGATGGTGAAGGCCATCGCGCCGAAGGCGCCGATCGGCGCGAGATAGACGATCATGCCGATGATGCGGAAGAACATCTTGCCGGCGAGATCGATGCCTTCGGCGATACGTTCGCCGGGCTTGCCCATATGCGAGATCGCAAAGCCCGACAGGATCGCCACCAGCAGCACCTGCAGCAGATCGCCCTTGGCCAGCGAGTCGAAATAGGAGGTCGGGATGATCGCCATCAGATGGCTGACGAAACTCTCCTCCTTCGCGCGCGTCACGTAATTCGCCACCGACTTCGCATCGAGCGAGGCGGGATCGATATTGAAGCCGGCGCCGGGCTGCAGGAAATGGCCGACCAGCAGGCCCACGAGCAGCGCCACCGACGACACGACCTCGAAATACAGCAGCGTCTTGCCGCCGATGCGGCCGACCTTGCTCATGTCGCCGATGGACGCGATGCCATGCACCACGGTGCAGAAGATCGCCGGCGCGATCATCATCTTGATCAACGCGATGAAGCCGTCGCCGAGCGGCTTCAGCGCCTTGCCGGCATCGGGATAGAAGTAACCGAGCGCCACGCCGATGATGATGGCGATGATCACCTGGATATAGAGGATTTTGTACCAGGGCTTTTTGGGCATCGCTGTTTCCATCCCGTTGAGGCGCTTGATGCGACCGGCTGTCGCGGAGACTATCCGGTTTAACTGCGACGGAACATCGCAGCTTGTACAGGCCTATGATAAAAATCAGGCGCAGCCCGGCCATGTCTCATGCGCATGCAGGGGTTCGGCGTTCATGCGGCGGTGTCATGTGCCGATACTGCGGTGCCGTAAATGTGAGTAACTCAGGGAAGTGGAGCGTCGCTCTCCATGGTCATCGCGAGGCTCGACCCGGTGACCCGTCTCGAGCCGCGGACGCAGGAGTTGAAGATGGATCCGCGGGTCAAGCCCGCCGATGACATCGGAGCGTTGATCGCTCCGCGCTTCCAGGTGGTTCCCCGTCGCGCCATTCTCTGCGCGTATTCCTCCATCGCATTTGCGGGTGGTCCCGCCGGTTGCGATCGCCGTCATACTCGACCCAACAACAAAAGAAGTTCGGGAGGAGCTATGGCGTGGATCACCGATCATGCTGCGTCCGCCGTCGATGATGCCGGTGTTTCACCCATCAGGATATTCTGGGCCACATGGTTTGGCTGGATGCTCGACGGCTTCGACAGTGCCGTCTATGGCTATGTCCTTGTCGGCGCGTTAACCGAATTGCTGCCCGCCAGCGGCATCGAGGCGAGTCGTGGCAATATCGGCATCTATGGCGGCATGCTGTTTTCCATCTTCATGCTCGGCTGGGCCTCGTCGATGGTTTGGGGCTATGCCGCCGATCGCTTCGGCCGCGTCCAGATCATGTGCTGGACGGTGCTGGTCTATTCGGTCTTCACCGCCTTGTGCGGCCTCTCCACCGGCATCATCAGCTTCGCGGTCTTCCGTTTCATCGCCGGCTTCGGCATCGGCGGTGAATGGGCAGCCGGAACGCCGCTGCTGCATGAATCCGTGCCCGAGGAAAAACGCGTCCAGCTCACTGGCTGGCTGCATACGGCCACGCCGACCGGCTTGTTTCTCGCGGCCCTGGTCACGCTCGTCGCCGGCTCCACGCTCGGCTGGCGCGGCATGTTCTTCCTCGGCATCCTCCCGGCGCTGCTGATCGCCTACTTGCGCATCAGCATTCCCGAACCGAAGCGCAAGGCCGCCCGCGATCTGCCAAAGCCGTCCTTCACCGCGCTGTTCAGCAAGGATCATGCGCGCACCACCTGGACTGCCGCGGCGCTGTTGTCCTGCATCATCTTCGGCCTGTGGTCGTCGAACTACTGGGCGCCGACGGCGATCATCACCAAACTCACCGCGGCCGGATCGACGCCCGCCGCCGCGCAGCAGATGGGCGCGATCTCCGGCCTCATCACCAATGTCGGCACGCTGATCGGCTGCCTCGTCGTGCCCTGGATCACCATGCGCTTCGCCAGCCGCCGCCGCACCGCCGTGCTGTTCTTTCTCGGCGCACTCGTGTCCGTCGTGGTGAGCTATCAGATCGCGCTGGCCTGGCTCGACAGCCTCACACTGTTCCTGGTGCTGCTGCCGATCCTCGGCTTCTTCACCAATGGCGTGTTCGGCCTGTTCACCATCTGGCTGCCCGAGATGTTTCCCTCGACCTTGCGCGGCGCCGGTTCAGGCTTTGCGTTTTCCTTCGGCCGCATTCTCGGCGCCGCCGGCCCGACCCTGATCGGCGCATTGTCGGCTGCGACCGGCAGCTATCCGCTGGCGATCTCGCTGCTGTCGGCGATCTATCTCGTCGGCCTGCCATTCATCGCACTGGCGCCGGAAACGGCGAACAGGCCGCTGATGGAGTAGGGCGCGTAACGTGCACGATGTTCGCCGTCGTTTATTGGATCGCCCGGTCAAGCCGGGCGATGACAATTGAGCCCGACACCCGGCATCATTCCCGTCTCCACATGTCAAACAGCCACGTCCTGGAGAATTCTCGCGCGCACGCGCCGTCCTTGTCGCGTTCGCGGCGCGAAGTGGACTTCCCTGGTTTCCCCCTCGGAAGATGAGGGGAATGACGCGCCAAGAAGCGCAATTTGGGTAGTCCATGCGATGTGCTCGGGCTGAAACGTCAGCCTTCACCCATCGCAACGCCTCTCGGCGCGCCATCACGGGATTTTGGGCTGGAGGACCGCTATGTCGCACACCGGCACGTCCCTTACTCCTCGCCGTAGCAAGTTTCCGAGCCGCTGATCCCGGCGGTTTCCCGCCGTTCGCCTGTGCCGTCGCAGCCGAACTATCGGCGCCCCCTCGTAGTGGGGAGGTTCGGTGGCCCCCGGCCTCCCGAGTCCTGCTTGCGAGGCAGGCCGCGGGCTCCGTATCCTGCTCCACCACTCAAGACGCCCTCGAGAAGCGCCCCTCGTGAACAGGACGGGGAGAGGATAGGGCGGAATAGGAATTATGTCAACTGCGTTGCGCATATAGAATGCGTATTCGTATTGTGAACGCCTATCCAGATCTAAACGATGCCATCATGATCAGAGCCTACATAGATGACAGCGGGATTGGGCAGTATCCGCTATATGTGCTCGGCGGCTGGTTTGCTCCTGCGGAAGTTTGGCCGAGTTTTTCGATTGCTTGGCGAGGAGTGCTTCATCAAGACCCGCAAATTTCATACTTCAAGTTTAGTGAGGCGTTGAGCCTTAAAGGTCAGTTTCTCGAGTGGTCAGTAGAGCAACGCAACGCTAAGGTAATTGCGTTGGTAAAGCTGTTTGAACAATTTCCTTTAGTTGGCATCAGTGCGTCAGCGCCACATGCGGTCTTCCGAAGAATTTTTGGAAACGCAAAAGGGGCAGCTAGTAACCCCTACGCCATATTATTCTACGGAATAATACATCGACTGGTTAGTTCGTGCATCGCCAACGGTATCAATGACAAGGTTGAGTACGTCTTTGATGTTCAGCCTGGTCAGACAAAAAAGGTGCTCAGAGCTTGGGATGACTTTTCGAAGCTTTTTCCCAAAGAATATGAGAACTATTTTGATGGTAAGCGGCCAACTTTTTCCGATGATAAGAGCACGCCTGCCTTGCAAGCCGCTGATTTGTACGCAGGTTGGCGTAGGCAACTGAACAGCGCCATGCTTTTGAAAAGGCCAATTCCTCAGCCAATATGGGGAGATCTAGCGAGCAATATCCGTAGTGAGTTCTGGTTCATGTGGTCGGATGTGGCTCAGGATTTATATTACGCTATCTTTGGTGTTCGTTCATTTACGTATTCGTTTGAGTACGACTACCCGCCCAGCTGGTCATACGACGGGAGGCAGTAGAGACTGAGAGCTCTGCTAACGGCTACTCCCCATACCCCACACTCCAGCTCACCAGCACCGGCTTCACCGCCAGCAGCTTTGCGTCCGATGACGACAGCTTCTTCTCGCCGATCAGTCCTGCATGCTTCTTTGCGTCCAGCGCCATGCCGGGCGAGAAGCGGAGCGTCACGCCGCAGCCGCCGGGGAGGCTGGCGAGTTTGCCCTTGAGATCGACGACATAGCCGCCATAGTCCCATTCAAAGCCGTTCAGCCTGAACGGCTGGCCATTGATCTTCGCGACCTCGTCCAGCGTCATGCCGATGCGGATGCCTTCGGGGCCGGTCCAGGTCGACGGGGTCTTCACGCTCGCGGCCGAGAGTCCGCTGCGCTTTTTGTCGTCATGCCATGTCACCTCCAGGCGCGTGGCCGGCTCCGAGCGATAGAGCACGCTGGCCTCGAACGTCTCGCCCTCGGCGCCATCGACTTTCTGGATCGTCACGACCTGCGCACCAAACACCTGCTGCAATCTTGCGTGCGATGACTCCTTCGCGAACGGGCCACTGCAAGCGATGGTCAGCGGCGGCGTGGCTGCGGGCTGTAGGGCTGGCTGTTGTGCTTGCGCGGATGTGAGGAAGGC
>Ga0102592_1001655_pt1 | contig 23339 bp, 25 predicted proteins | sample AraplaCol_mMF_r2_FD_76861 | JGI IMG/M metagenome (GOLD analysis project Ga0102592, IMG submission 76861) | Arabidopsis root microbial communities from North Carolina, USA - plate scrape MF_Col_mMF_r2 (SPADES assembly) (version 2) | ecosystem: Host-associated > Plants > Roots > Endosphere...
TTCGGATGGCTTGACGACCGTGGTGCAGCCCGCAGCCAACGCAAAGGGAAGCTTCTGGCCGACGATCAGGAAGGGGAAGTTCCAGGGAGTGATGATCGATACGACGCCGATCGCCTCACGCAGGACAACGCCCAGCGTGCCGTCTCCAAGCGTGTTGTAACTTTCGCCATGAAGATCGCGGGCGAGCGCCGCTGCGTATCGCCAAATGTCGACCGAACCGGCGATTTCGCCGCGCACCTGGGAGATCGGCTTGCCGGCCTCGATCGCGTCCAGGTAGGCGAGTTCGTCCGCACGGGCTGAGATCAGGTCGGCAGCCTTGAGCAAGATGGCGGAACGTTCGGATGCCGTCATTCTGGGCCAGGGACCCGTGTCAAACGCCTTGCGGGCGGCTTTGATGGCGCGCTCGGCATCGGCTTTGCTTCCCGCCGGAAAGCGGCTCACGACGACGCCATGGCTTGGCGCCACGCGCTCGATCGGCTGGCCGGAGCCGGCCTCCCACTTGCCATCGACCAGCATCTTGAAGTCGCGGGCCTTGTGATCGCTAAGCGCCTTGGGAGTAACCAGAACCGTCATTACCATTCTCCTTTGAACTGTGCGGGGCGTTTTTCGGTGAACGAAGCCACCCCCTCCTTGAGGTCGCCGGTCTTCGCAACGAGGATCGAACCCAGCGCCTCGACGGCCGTGCCATTGTCCTCGCCGTTCGCGGAGGCAATCATCAACTTGACCACTTCAAGAGCAGCCGGCCCCCTCGTCGCGATGCGGGCCGCATATTCCTTGGCCGCTTCCACGGCGCTGCCGGTCGACGTCACCACATCGACGATGCCGAGCACGCGGGCTTCCTCGGCGGTGAAGATCTCACCACCCAGCGCCATGCGCCGAACCACCTGCGCGCCGAAGCGCTTCACAAGACGCTGCGTGCCCGACCAGCCGGGAACCATACCGAGGCCTGTTTCCGGAAGTCCGATCTTGATGTGCTCTTCGGCAATGCGAATGTCGGCGACGCCCGCAAGCTCCAGCCCACCGCCGAGCGCATGGCCGTTCAAGGCCGCGATCAGAGGCATTCTGAGGGTCGCAAGTCTTTCGAAGATGCGATGTCCGTGGCGTACCCAGGCATGACCGAACTCCTGTGGCTGCATGCCGCCCCAGGCCTTGATGTCGCCGCCCGCCGAAAAGCCCTTGCCTTCGCCCGTCAGGATCGCCGCGCGGACGTCGCCGTTGGCCTCGACTTCATCGGCGGCATCTGCCAGCGCCTTGAGCATGTCGAGATCAAGCGCATTCAGCTTCTCCGGACGCGATACCGTCATGATCGCGACGTGATCTTCGACCTGGATCTTGACCGTGCCGCTAGCCATTGAACGTGCCCTCCAGGACGCGTGCGCTCTTCTTCGGCAGCGTCAGGCCGATGCTTGCTTCGCCAAAGAGCTTCGCATCCATGACCTTGAGGTCCTTCGCTACGATGAGCGAAAACTCGGACTGATCGAGGATATGGGCCTGCAGGTCGACCCCCGGTGCGATCTCCGTCAGAACAATCCCTTCAGGCGTCAGCTTCATTACGCACCGTTCGGTGACATAGGTGATGTCCTGGCCCTGCTCGATCGCCCGCTTGCCGGAGAAGGTGACATGCTCGACCTCGTTGACGAGCTTCTTCAGCTTGCCCTCCTTCTCGATCACGAGCTTGCCGTCGACGATCGCGAGCTTTGCGCCAGCATTGAACATCCCCGAGAAGACGATCTTCTTCGCGCGCGCCGTGATGTCGACGAAGCCGCCGGCACCCGCGGTGACGTGGGGACGAAACGACAACTTCGAAACATTCACCGAGCCATCACGGCCGATCTCGAGGAAGGAGAGCAACGAGGCGTCGAAGCCGGCGCCCTGGAAATAGGTGAACTGGTATGGCGAGGGCATATAGGCGTCGGCGTTCGATGCACAGCCGAACGCGAAGTCCAGCAACGGGACACCGCCGACGGCGCCCTGTTCAATGACCCAGGTGACGGAGCCGTGCAGCCCTTCCTCAAGGAGGATGCGCGGCACATTGGCGGAAATGCCGAAGCCCAGATTGACGCAGCTGCCGGCCTGCAACTCTTGCGCAACGCGGCGCGCGATGACCTTCTGGATGTTGAATTCCGGAACGCGGAAGCTCTCCAACGGGCGGAAAATCTCGCCCGAGATAGCCGGATCGTAGAGCGTCTGAGTGGTCTGTTTCTGGTCGGGATCGACGATCACGTAATCGACGAGCATACCGGGCACGCGCACGTCGTGCGGCTTCAGCGAGCCTTCCTTGGTGATCCGCTTGACCTGAGCGATGACGATGCCGCCATTGTTGCGGGCAGCAAGCGCCTGGTCGAGACCGCCGAGATAGGCGCCCTCGTGTTCATAAGTCAGGTTGCCGCGCTCGTCCGCGGTGGTCGCGCGGATGATGGCGACCTGCGGCACGATCGACGGGAAGAACAGATAGTCGTCGCCTTCGAAGGAAACGCGCTTGACCACCGGTTCCTGCGCACCGAGGTCGTTCATCGCGCAACCCTGCCTCCGTGGATCCACGAACGTGTCGATGCCGACCTTCGTCAGGACACCCGGGCGTTTGGCGGCAGCCTCCCGGTGAATGTCGAACATGATGCCCGAGGGAATGTTGTAGGCCGGAATTTCGTTGTTCGTGATCATCTGCCAGATCAGCGGCGGCTCCGCGCCGGAAGGCCCCGACGGATAGGAACCGCCGATGATACGCTTGAGCAGGCCCTTCTTGGCGATATGGTCCACACCCCTGATACCGCTCATGTCGCCTGCCGCGATGGGGTGCAGCGTCGTGATATCGCGCGGATGACCGGTATTATCGAAGCGCTCGCCGATCGCCTTCAGCATCAGGTCGGGGCAACCGAGGCCTGATGACGACGATACGGAGACGATGGCTCCGTCGGGGATCAGTGCTGCGGCTTCAGCCGGGGTAATGTGCTTGCTCATCTGATTACTCAAAGCCCTGTTTCGATTTTCACGGCCGAGCCGCTTTTCGCCGCCTCGCCAACGGCGAGACCCGTCGCCAGCGACCAACTCATGCCTGCCTCCTGTTGGAACCGCCTGTCTGGTTTGCTCCACAGGTCTCCCGGACCACCAGCCGGACCGAGGAGACGATTGACTCCGCCTCCGCCCTACCCGCGCTGATCTGCTTCAGAAGCAGTTGCGCGGCCCGCCGGCCCATTCCCTGCGGATCCACCGAGATCGTCGTCAGGGCCGGAACGGCGGCCTTGGCCTCGATGACGTCGTCGAAGCCGACCACTGCGAAGTCACGTCCAGGCTCGAGGCGCTGGGCGCGAAGCCCGTCGCACACACCGAACGCGACTGCGTCGTTGAAACACACAGCGGCAGTGGGAGCGGCAGCGATTGCCAGCGCTCGGCCGATGGCATCGACACCACCAGCTCTCGAGGGGGCGGAAGGCAGGATAAGATCTTCGTCAAGCTCAAGGCCGCAAACGGCTATCGCGGCGCGATAGCCGTCGATGCGCTCATCGAAGACCGCCGTGTCACTAAAGCCGCCGATGAATGCGATCCGACGATGTCCAAGCGATGCGAGATGCTGCACACCAGCAAATATTCCCTCTCGATTGTCCGAAACGACGGACGAGACCTTCGCTCCCGGAACGTTGCGGACAGCCACGACGACGGGAATGCCAGCTGCGACCAGCGGCTTGAGGTCAGCCGCTTCGGTCGCACGGGCTGGCGACATGATGAGCCCTGAAATCCCATGCTCGCGCATGGAGGCGATAACTTCCCGCTGTCGGTCCAGGTTCTCGCTGGTGTTGGACAGGAACTGGACGAAACCTGCAGACTGGACGACCATGTCCACACCAACGGCCAACTCCGCGAAGAACCCATTGGTCAGATCGTTGACGACCACACCGATAATTTTTGACTTCGAACCGGACTGGCGAAGGTTGGCGGCTCCGCGATTGTACACGTAGCCAAGCTCGCGCATCACCGCGTTGACCTTCGCTCTCGTGCCGTCGTTCACCAGGGACGATCCTTGCAAGACAAGCGAAACGGTCGACTTGGAGACGCCCGCCGCCTTCGCAATATCGATGACGGTGACCCGCCCTTTTGCCATGAGATCCTCCAATGGCCTCAGCCACGGCGCTTTAATAATTGGAACGTTCCAATGTTGTCAAGCGGCAATTCGGCATTTCTTGCTGAACCACAATCGCCGCAAGGAATTGCACCTCTGCGCTTCATAGAAGCTAAGCCACGGAAACTACGTTGATATCTTCTACAACGCTTGTTTTTTGCAAGAGATCGGGCAGGTGCCGACCCTGAATATTTTGGAACGATCTAAACCATACCAATCGAAGGTCGCGCATCAGCACTCCCCCCTGCTGTGGAAAAGTCACGAAGCGTGCGTCGGTAAAGTTGGGAGGAACTGGCCTAGGCGGCCTCCTGGATTTCCTCGCAGCGTCCTTGACGCTGCCCGACCATCTAAGCCGCTTCCAGCGCCGACTGGCCAGCGGTCAGTCGCCGGCGACGCAGTGACCTCTGGCGTGCGTCAAAAATCCATAGTTAGATCAGTTGCGAAGGCCTGAACTCACGGAAGCCGGGATGGACAGTTCTGCTGGCGGCCGACCAGAGTTCGCCGCGTCAGAACTCTCCGATCAAACCGCGATGGGCGCCTTGATGCTGGCGTCCGCTTCGTACCCGACCAGCTCGAAATCATCGAACTTGAAGCCGAAAATGTCCTTCACATCGGGGTTGATCCGCATGAACGGCAATGGTTTTGGCGTGCGTGTCAGCTGCAGCTTCGCCTGCTCGAAGTGGTTGTGATAGAGATGTGCATCGCCGAGGGTGTGCACGAAATCGCCGAGCTTCAGGCCCGTTACCTGCGCCACCATCATCGTCAGCAGGGCATAGGAGGCAATGTTGAAGGGTTTTCCGACATCGCTATTATTTTTCAATATTCGGTACACTTGGAACCCGGGCGTTAGAATCTCTTGATGCGCACAATCTTCGCATAGTCTCACATCGGCAGTCTATGCCATATGGGCACGTCGCGGCCGCTCGCCCCCTTTGAATATGGGCAGCGAGGCCATATTTGGCCTTGCTGTTCCCGAGCAGACGCTACGAGAGGATGCTCCGGTCAAGGCCTTCAGAGCGAGTGCAACGAGCGTGCCTTGAGGGGGGCAGCCACGAGTGGCCGAAAAATCAATGTATTCGCGTAAGCGAATTCCGTTCGTATGAATTCGAATGCAAGCCGGACTTTGCAGTGCGAACGTGCCACCGTTTGCCGCGTCGACGTCTGCGGCTCTGCCCAGGTTCAAGACATAAAGCGAGCGCCTTCACCCATTGAAATGCGAGGCATCGGCTACCTGGAATTCCGGTTCTGCGGCGATTCAGTTCGCGGGTTGATCAGGGAGCGGAGTACAGGTAGCCCGACCGTAGTCAGTCATCGGAATGCGCCTAGTCGTCAACAGTTGCTCAAGGAGCCAGTCGGCAGGGACCGCCAACTCCGGCAAAGCCGCTTGGATCCCGAATGAACGGAGGGGCTTTGAGCCTCCGATCTCAGCGCTGTGGCACTCAGTCACTCTGGTCGCTCATCATCATAAGACCCGGCAACAAAGTTGGCGCGGATACCCCAGCCTTCCGTCCCACTAGGCGCGAGAAAGATCACGCCGCGCTTGCCGTAGTGCCGGACAAGTTTTTCAACGCTTGCGATCCCGGCTGCTCCCTTCTCGATCATGTAGATCGTGCGTGGACTGATGCCGGAATCCTCCGCCACCTCGGCCTGAGTTTGACCGAGGACAAGTCGAGCGACAGCAAGCATTCGTGATGGCGGCCTCATGCCGCCTTGGTGTCATCAAAAGCCCCGGTTCGCAAACAAATGTTGACAATAGCGATAGACTCGCGAAAAGTAGCGATAGATTCGCTAATTAAAGCGACAAAACCGCTAATATTTCGTGGCTCTTGGAAGCCGCGAATCAACAGGAAAGAGCAGCCCCATGAAGTTCGCCTATTTGAGCGCAGAAGATGCACAGAGACTGTCCGCTGATTTGCGCTCGGTTGAAGCTGGAACCACCCACACACTGTCACTCCACACCGCTCCCATCCTCGAAGCCCACCAGATGTATTCACGCAGGACGGCCTGCCTCTCAGGATACGTCTTTGGACATCCATCTCTGGGAGACAGTCGTGAAATCATGACCAGCCAGCTCATGTACATGGACACGGAGGTCGGCATCGCGCGTACGATCAACCGTTGGTACCGCCTGGGGCGTCCGTCCGAAACTGGAAAAGCATGAAGCCAGGCCGAAAGCGGCCACGACTTCGCACTAAGATTCAAATAGGTGTCCAGTGACAGATAAACTGCCATCGCAAGATCGCCACTTCCAACGCCGGCAGCAGGCAGCAATCGCCGGATTGCATTTGCCGACCGCCGAGGAGCTGCTTCGAGGGATGGCCTTCTTCCGCGAAGACTTGGCCGATGACATCCGCGAATATTCCGAACGTCTGTCGGGTCTACTCAAAAAGCGGAAGCGGACTAGGCTTGCGCTCCTCGCCACTGGCCTGGATGAGCTAGCATTGCATCCCAGTAACGACGCCGTGCTTGCGGTGGAGGCCGCTCTCGATCTCATTGATGATGCCCAAGGATTGCCGTTCGATGAGTGCCGCCTGCGATGCAGATTCTACCGGGCGTTCTTCGGGGATGGCCAAGCGACTGCGTTGATCGCCGGCGAGATCGCCCATCTAGCCTCTGAGAAGCTCACTGCTGCGGAAAGTCTCGACTTGCTGTGGCGTTCGCTCAGTTGGGCAGCACAATCCCGTGCACTCCACGCGCGGCAACGAGCAGGTGTCTCTATTCAGCGATCCGCAGAGTGGTTTGAGATGGAAGTGCGGACCTACGAGGTCCATTTCAAAAATGCGATCACGTCAGCAATGTCCGATGGGTCTGAACCCAAGGATTCAGGTGATGTCGGCCTTTCAATCCCGACCTGGGAAGAAGAGCCCTCGGAGCACCAGACGCGACTGACTGACGGTATCGTCGTTATCAACGGTGTCGGCAATGACACAACAGCCGAAGGGAAGCGAGTAGTCAAGGAATTCGAAAAGTTCAAACAGCGTGCGTTGCCTTTGCCCGGCATGCCTCAATTGACCGAAGTTCGTGCGCGGCTGATCGCGGAATTCCCCTATGCCGTGTCGGTTATTGACAATGTGCTAGAGGGCCTCGATGGCCGCGCCAATGTCTACCTGAGACCAATGATCCTGCTTGGTGCTCCCGGAAGCGGCAAGACTGAGTTTACAAAACGATTGAGTAAGGAACTCGGCGCGCCCTTCGAAGTCATATCTTGTGGCGGCCTGAGCGACAGCGCCATCGGTGGGACCGCCCGGAGGTGGTCATCGGGCGAACCAAGCCTCGCGATCATGGCCGTGCGTCGTCACCGGTGCGCCGGACCGATTATAATCCTCGACGAGATCGATAAGATCGGCACCAGTCGCAACAATGGCAATGTGCACGACGTGTTGATCGGCCTGTATGAACCGGTGACATCGAGCTGCTGGCATGATCCCTACATTCAGGCCCCATGCGATCTGTCGCACGTGTCCTGGCTGATGACCGCGAACTCGATTGAGCCGATCCCGGGAGCCTTACGCGACAGGTGCCGAATCCTTCGCTTTCCCACCCCGGGAGCTGATCAATTGCCGACGCTCGCCCCGCGAATCCTGGAGCGGCTGTACATCGATGCGGGTTACGATCCGCGCTGGGCCAAGCCACTCGAAGGATTCGAACTGGACGCCTTGGCGAAAGTCTGGACTGGTGGTTCGATCCGAAGGTTGGAACGGGTTGTCGAGGGATTGCGGAAGGCGCGCGAGCAAGCAAGGCGGAAACAATGAGGTTTCCCGAGGTCTCATATGCTGACACGCGTAATTTTTGTCGGCGACGTGCACTCCTCGCGGAGGAGTCCAGCACAAGCCGCTTCGCGTGCAGACATCTCCTAGCCTGGGCCAAAGGCCGTGCTCAACGTGTCTAACGACTGCTCGAAATGGAGTCTGGTATGCCACGAGGCGGTAAGGATAAGACCACCGAAGCCGACGACGTCAGGCCGCTCGACGAAGCGCCGAGCGGCCACGAGACTTTTGGCCAAGCACCATCACGTGCGGGCTTCGAGCCGGCAAAGGTCGGGCGCAGGATTGTGTCCCAGGGGAGACGCAGGGAGACGCTAAAGAAGCGTGCTTCCGAGGACGCGGACAAGTAGATCTTTGGAAGGGGCATTCGCATCCTCCGGAGCCTCAAGGAGGCGACCATCCCAGTATCTGGGTGAAATCACCTCGGAATGATGTGGCGGCTTCATCGGAATGGGCACAGTTAAAGGACGAGTGGTCGTCGACACTACCATCCGAAATAGCCCCGGCGCGAGCTACCGAATTGGCCGCGAGCCCCTGCCCTTTGGCCCACAATGGCCAAAGAGCTTTCAAATTCCCTTTCTTATCTGCTCAGTCTCGATAGTCCGGCGTCTGCCGGTCCAGCATCCGGCGGATGCTTTGCAGATGCATCCTGGCACTATCCGGGTCCCCTTCCCGCATCTGCCGTGCCGCTTCGGCAGCGACATCGGGCAAAACCGGCTGGAGCTTGCGGCCCGAACCCATCGCCTTCAACTGAACTTCAGCCGCACGTTCGAGATAGTAGAGATCGTCCCATGCTTCGGCGATGTTTGGCGCACAGACCATAACGCCATGGTTCTTCATGAAGAGGATATCCTTGTCGCCGAGGACTGAGGCGATTCGGTCGCCCTCGTTCTGATCAAGCGCGAGACCGTTGTAGTTTTCATCCACCGCGACACGACCGTAGAACTTGAGCGCCGTCTGCCCTGCCCAGACCAGTGGCTCGCCTTCCACCATGCTAAGCGCTGTCGCATTCGGCATGTGGGTATGAAAGGCAGCCCCTACCCGCGGTGACATCTTGTGCAGTCGCGCATGAATGTAGAAGGCGGTCGCCTCCGGCACGCCATCGCCAGCGACCACATTGCCTTGGAAGTCGCAGATCAGCAGTGATGAAGCGGTAGCCTCCTGAAACGCCCAGCCGAGGCGGTTGACGATGAAGAGATCGGGGTGGCCGGGCACAACTGCCGAGAAATGATTGCAGATTCCCTCTTCAAGGCCCAGGCGAGCAGCCATGCGAAGGCAGGCAGCAAGATCGACCCTTGCCTGCCATATCTGGTCGCTATCCAGCAGGAGATTGTGACGATGAGTGTGGTTCGCCTTCGAGGTATTCAGTTCATGCGCCATGCTTGTCTCCTTGGGTCTACATCCAGCCTGCCGCAGCAAGGATGGAGGGCACCTTGTCGAGCGTCGGGACGATTGCATTCGGCTTGTAGTCTGAGAGTGGTTTGCGGCCCGTGCCGCGGTCAACCCAGACGGTACGGAATCCAAGCTCGCGCGCTGCGGCGAGATCAAGATGGGGGCTGGCGCAAATGTGCACCAGATCGTCCATACCAATGCCAAGGCTTTGCCAGGCGAAACGGAAGGTCTGGCCGGAGGGCTTGTAGGCACCAGCCTGCTCAGCCGTGATGACGCAGTCGATTGAACTGCCAAGCTGGGCGACATTTCCCGCGATGATGGCGTCGTCCGTATTCGAGATGATGGCGAGGCGGAAACCCGCAGCCTTCAGCCTTTCCAATGTTGCCACGACCTCCGGAAACGGCGGCATCTTGCCAATGGATGACGTCAGGATCTCGGCATCGGCGATGTCAAACGGAAGACCGAATTCGACCATCGCCCTTTCCAGAGCAAGGGCGCTCACTTCGGCAAAGGTTCGGTGTGGACGCTCCTCTTCCAGTGCATGTTCATGTCGGTCGTAGACTGCGATGAAGGTTTGCTGATCGATATCGCCGCCCTTCGCGGACAGTATACTGTCCATCGCTGCTATCAGCCCTTCGTCCCACTGGATCAGGGTTCCGTAGCAATCAAAGGTCAGCCATGTCGGTTTAGTGCCAGACAATGTCATGTCTCATCTCCTGTGTTTCCCACAGCTTGACAACTATACAGATCATTGGAAAATTAAATCTCATCATGTCATCAATCGAGAAATCAAATGAGCTTCGGCTTCGATCTGGATCTATTGAAAACCTTTGCCGCGGTCGTCGATTGCGGCGGCTTCACCAAGGCAGCCGAGCGGGTGCACCTGACGCAATCGACGGTGAGCCAGCAGATCAAGAAGCTTGAGCTCAACATCGGTTCTGTGCTGCTGCGCCGGGACAAATCGTCGGGAACCGTCGAGACGACTGAGGCCGGGGAATTACTGCTGAGCTATGCCCGCAGGATACTCGCGACCGCCGCGGAAGCAGCCGAAGTCATGCGGAAACCTTTGGCACCACGAACCGTGCGCCTTGGGGTGCCGGAGGATTTTGCCGGGCGGCGCCTGATCGATCTCTTGTCGGGATTTTCTGCGGCATCGCCCCATATCCGACTCGACACCGTCAGCGGCTGGAGCACAGAGCTTCGACGTCAATTGGACGCGGGCGAAATTGACCTCGCGCTGATCAAGCGCGAGCCCGGTAACGGGCAATGTCTCGCCAGTTGGAAGGAAAAACTGGTTTGGGTACAATGCGCCACGCGTTCCCTGGAGGCCGATCCCGTGCCGCTTGCGGTGTTTCCCCTGGGATGTATCTATCGCGATCGGGCCATCCGGGCCATCGAGCAAAGCGGTCGCCGTTGGAGGATCGCCTATACGAGCCAAGGCTTGATGGGGGTGCAGGCAGCGGTCGCTTCGGGCCTCGGGATCAGTCTGTTGCCATCCGATGCGGTGCTTTCCGAACACCGGCAGCTCGGTCCCGCCGATGGCTTCGACGATCAGCCGGCGTCTGAGATGGCACTGGTGAAAGGTCGAGCGAGTTTGACCAATGAGGCAAAATCGCTCGGAGGTTTTCTGGCGGATAATTTGAGGTAGTCGCTCTAAGAATGAGCGCACATATCCGACGCACTGATCTATCGAATATCGAGCGAGCTGAATTCGCCATATCGCCGTTGCATCGTTTGTGCTTGTTCACCAACAAACTGAGTAAGGGCTCGTAGCCGCGGTAGTCGTCGAAGATCCTGGTGATATCCCAGCCAGGTGTCCCTTCCCGGAGGAGGATTTGGCACTTCCACCCGTTTCAAGATGTCCATCGAGTCACCCAACGGCCTGGGAAGAACCGCCATCCCTGCACCACTCGCGCATAGCCTTGCCTGAACGTCCCGATTGTTGCTTCGCATAGATATCTTCGCATCCGGGAACCGGTCCTTGAGCCAGGCGACGTCGGGCATGCCACCAAAAGCCTCGTCCATAATGATCATACTGAATCCTTCTCCAGTGCCAGGCGAAGGGTCGTCCGATCCTTTGGCTACATACAGGCCATAGGGAATGTGAAACAACTTACGTGAGATGACTTCCGGCTCCGTGAAGGGCTTGATGCGGAAGACCAGATCCGCTTCGCGACGCGCAAGGTTCAGAAGCCTGGAATCCGTGAGAATCTCGACGATTACGTTGGTATGCACACGTTTGAAATCTGCAAGGATGGGGGCGAGAATATGAACGCCGAACCAGTCAGAGCACGAGATCCGCAAGGATCCGGACAACGTGTTCTCGGTGCCCGCAAGCTGGCGCTGGAGTGCCAGCGCCTCCTCCTCCATCCGTTCCGCGTGCCCCATCACGACGGTGCCCTCATCTGTCAGGACAAACCCGTCCGGTGTGCGCTGGAACAGTGAGTGGCCGACCGCGGCCTCAAGAGTCTTTAGTCGTCTTCCCATTGTTGGCTGCGTCAGGCCCAACCTCCTCGCGGCCGCACCCAACGTTCCCTCCCTCGCGATCGCAAGAAAAAGACGGATGTCGCTCCATTCCATCATGACTGATAACCCATTCAAAAATGCATGATCAACATACAGTCTATATGATTTTCATGCGGAAAATTCCATACCAAAGTGCTGACATCAACTGAAAGGGATCAATCCTATGACCACGATGAAAGCTTTAGTTCTCGAAAATCACGGCACCGTATTCCGAGTCGCGCAGATCGCACGACCAACTGCGGCCGAAGGTCAGGTGCTCGTCCGCGTAAAGGCGAGCGGCGTGAATCCCCTGGACACGAAAATCCGGACAGGAGCAGCCGCTCATGCCCGGCACCCTCTCCCCGCTATCCTGGGTATCGACCTGGCTGGGGTCGTCGAGGAAGTCGGCGCAGGCGTAACCGGATTTCGCCGCGGTGACGAGGTCTACGGCATGACAGGCGGAGTGGGCGGCGTTCAAGGTTCGCTGGCAGAATTTGCGGCCGTCGATGCACGGTTGCTGGCTATCAAGCCATCTCACCTTTCCATGCGTGAGGCGGCCGCTCTACCCCTCATCTTCATCACTGCGTGGGAAGGCCTTGTGGATCGCGTCAGCATCCGGGCTGGCCAGAAGGTGCTCGTTCTCGGTGGCGGTGGCGGGGTCGGACACGTAGCCGTCCAGATTGCCAAATCGTTTGGCGCGGATGTCTACGCTGTCGATGGCGCGCGCAAGGCTGACTACATCAAGAGCCTCAATGCGACGCCGATCGATTACGCCACGGAGACCGTCGAGGATTATGTCGCCAAGTTCACGCAAGGACGAGGTTTCGACGTCGTCTACGACACCATTGGCGGCGCTGGCCTGGACACCGCGTTCAAGGCGGTCGCCCGCTTCGGGCACGTGGTAAGCTGCCTCGGCTGGGGCACGCACGCTCTCGCCCCGCTCTCATTTAAGGCCGCGACATACTCCGGAGTATTCACGCTGATACCGCTCCTCACTGGCGAAGGCCGTGAACATCACGGGGACATCATGAGGGAAGCGACGCGCCTTGCGGAAAATGGTCAGTTGATGCCGCGTCTCGATGGTCGGTCCTTCACCCTCGAGAATGTGATGGCGGCTCACGAGTTGATTGAAGGTGGCAAGGTTGACGGAAAGCTCGTCGTCGACATCGCGTAATAGCCAGGGTCCCGCGCGTTCATGCGCGGGACCCGCTTCATTGAAGCCCGTCATTTCTGTATGGCCAGACGCGAGGATTGCGGCGAGAAGAAACGAAACCACATTTGTCCCCCTTGATCAGTCAATCTGAAATTTCGATCGACTACCTCGCTTCAGATCACGCACTCCTCGGTGAAAAGGAAGATACGATGAAGGACCTTACCCACTGTGTCGTTACACCAAGCGTTAAAACCGAGGGCTTTGTACCGCTGGGGATCGGAGTGCACCGCGCGTCGACGATCGTCTTCCAGACGGCGGAGGACTACGCCGACCGAGGAAGACGGGGGCCTGACGGCTACAGCTACGGTCTCTACGGGACGCCGACAACCAGAACACTCGAGACAAAACTGACAGCTCTCGAGAAGGGCGCCAGAACTTTCCTTGTACCCTCTGGGCAGGCGGCCAACACGATTGCGATGCTTCCATTTCTCAAGGCGGGGGACAGGGTCCTCATCGCAGATTCCGTGTACCCTCCGGTGCGCGATTTCGCCAATATGGAATTGGTCCGCTTCGGCATTGAGGTTGTCTACTACGATCCTGTCGACCCATCTGATCTCGAGGCCAAAATCAACGCCAGAACCAAGATCGTCTGGTGCGAATCCCCGGGATCGACGACAATGGAGATCCAGGATTTGCCCGCTATCACGGACATAGCCCATCGGCATGGAGCACTGGTTGGCTGCGACAACACCTGGGCGACACCGCTGAACTACAAGCCTCTGACGCTTGGAGCAGACATCGTCACAGAGGGCCTAACCAAATACATCTCGGGTCATTCCGACGTACTGCTGGGATCGTTGACGGTCCGTGATGAGAAACTAACGGTTCCAATACGATCAGTGCTCGGGCGGATGGGTATCTCCGTGTCTCCGGACGACGCCTCGCTGGTACTGAGAGGATTCGAAACCCTGGGCGTCCGCATGAATCATGCAAGTCAGGGCGCGCTACAGTTGATCGAGAGAATACAGGCAGCGGATATCGTGGACCGCGTAATCCATCCAGCGCTGCCGACCGATCCCGGACACTCCGTTTGGAAGAGGGACTTTCATGGGGCATCAGGTGTCTTTGGCGTCGTTTTCAGACAAGGCCTGTCTGATCGGGTCTCGCCTGCTCTCAATGTGCTCAAGACCTTTGCGATAGGAGCATCTTGGGGCGGGACACGCAGTCTCGTCGCACCAATGCCCGTCAAGGCCTACCGGACGGTGCGGAGATGGGATGCAGACGATCTCGTCTTGCGCATAAGCGTCGGCCTTGAGGATCATCAAGACCTCGTCAATGATATCGAAGCGCTTCTGGCAGAGATCTCCAGATAGCTCAGCTCCCCACCTGGCTACGTGAGCGCCCTGCTCGCTCGGGACGTCCGCTTGGGCGCGATCTATCCCGGCGGGTCCGGATAGAGTTCCTCTTGGCGGAGGGTCGATAGTGGAGTTCCTGCGTTCGAGAGTCCGATCATCGGGAAGAAGCGACTCATCGTCGTTGGTTCCGATCGCGCAGGAACGAAACGAACGCCCGCATGGAGGCACTGAGATGACGGTGTCTTGGGTAATAGAGATGGAGGCCTGGATAAGGCGGCGTCCATTCTCCCAGCAGTTCGACCAAGGCGCCAGCCTCAAGAGCGGCGGAGGCCATCCACTTCGTCAAGTAAGCCAGGCCGTAACCGTGGACTGCCGCCGCCAGAATGAGCCTTGAATTGTCTAGGACGAGGCCGCCAGTCGTCTCGACGACGAGTGCCTCTCCCCGCCTTTCGAACTCCCAGCGGTACAGGCTGCCTCCCGGCTTACGAAGCTGGATGCAACGGTGGCCCCTCAACTCGGCCGGCGATCGCAAGGGAGGACGGCCTGCAACATACGACGGTGCGGCGACGACGATATGCTGCTGCATCGGCCCGACCGGGATTGCCACCATGTCCTCCGAGATAATCTCGCTGGAGCGGATGCCGCAATCGAACCCGTTTTCGGCGATGTCCACGAGACGGCGCTCGCTGACGATTTCGACGCGCACGTCGGGAAACGCGGCCATGAATTCGAGCACCAATGGTGCCAGCACCTGCTCCGCCGCAGTCGCATCCGCGTTGATCCGCAACGTCCCGGAGGGCTTGGAAGTGAATTCGCCCAGCTCGTCCGCGGCGTCGGCGATCTCGACAAGTGCCGGGCGAAGTCTGGCGAAGAACTGCCGACCTGCGTCGGTGAGCGATACGTTGCGGGTAGAGCGATGGAAGAGCTGCACATTGAGGCGGCTCTCCAAGCTCGCGACACTGTGGCTGAGGGCCGAAGGACTGAGGCCGCTGCGTCGAGCGGCCGCGCGGAATCCGCCGTACTCGGCAACCGCTGCGAAGGCCGCCAGCTCCGCTGGAGACAGCGCGCCGACCGTTCGAATTCTCTCAGCATGCCGTTCTGTTTTGTCCATCTAATCAGCACAATGAAGAACTGCTACTTCAAACACAACCCACTAGGAAAGGAAACTACGATGGCCCAGCAAATCCCATTCGGCTTTACCTCGACCGCATCGGAGGTTCTCGCCGGTGTCGACCTGTCCGGCAAGACCATGATCGTAACCGGCGGGGCCAGCGGCATCGGCATCGAAACGGTAAAGAGCCTGGCCGCCGCCGGTGCGTCCGTAACAATTGCTGCGAGGCGCGTCGACGCCGCGGAAGAGGTCGCAAAGGGCTTGAGGGCGGAGACCGGAAATTCGAAGATTGAAGTCCGCCCACTCGATGTCGCTGACTTGAATTCTGTACAGAAGTTCGCCGACGACTGGGACAAACCGATCCACGCGCTTGTCAACAATGCTGGCATCATGATGGTGCCGGAGCTGGAACGAACGGCAGAAGGCTGCGAGCTGCAGTTCGGCACGAACTTCCTCGGCCACTTCGCGTTGACGATGGGGCTGCGTCGCCAGCTTGCCGCCGCCAATGGAGCACGTGTCGTATCCGTCAGTTCAACCGGCAGCCTCTTCGGCCCGGTCATTTGGGATGATCCCCATTTTCATTTCACCCAGTACAACCCGCTTCTGGGTTATGCCCAGTCGAAGACTGCCTGCATACTGCTGTCGGTTGGCATCAAGGAGCGCTGGGCATCTGACGGCATCGTCTCGAACGCCCTCAACCCCGGGGCCATCGCGACAAACCTCCAGCGACACACGGGCGGCCTCAAGACGCCCGAGCATCTTCGCAAGAACCCTCAGCAAGGGGCCGCGACATCGGTCCTGCTAGCCGCCTCGCCGCTTGTCGAGGGCGTCAACGGTCGATATTTCGACAACTGCCAGGAAGCGCCGCTGATCGCGCGCCGACCGGAGGGAAGGCTCGAAGGTGTTGCGCCTTACGCGCTCGACAGCGCCAATGCGGACCGGCTTTGGGAGATGGCATTGCGGATCGTGGGAGAGCCAAAATGAGCGACGCCCTTCGCGTAGGATTCATCGGCCTCGGCGACCAGGGTGCGCCGATGGCTGCTGCGATCGCTGCCAAGTTCGATTTACACGTCTGGGCGAGACGTGCAGTCTCGTTCGAGGCTCTTGGCAACGCTCGGCACGTAAGAGAGAAAGACCCTGTCGAACTTGCTGCAAACGTCGACCTGCTGTGCCTCTGCCTGCGTGGCGATGCCGATTTGCATGACCTCTTAGCTGACCGTTCGTTGCTTCAGGCATTGGGCAAAGGGGCAACCATCGTGAACCATGCAACCGGCGATCCCGCTGAAGCCGAGACCTTTGAACGTATCACTGAGGAGCTCGGCGTGCACTTTCTCGATGCGCCCGTCAGTGGTGGGCGACCTGGTGCGGAAGCGCGGTCGCTAACCTGCTTTGTCGGAGGGCGCGCTGAGGCACTTGACGCAAGCCGACCTGTCATCGAGTGCCATAGCACTCATATCTTCTCAATGGGTCCGGTCGGTTCAGGCCAAATGGCGAAGCTCTGTAACAACGCTCTTACAGTCTCGAACCTGCGTAACATCGTCGAGGTGTTCGCGATGGCGGAGAAGCTGGGCGTCTCCTTGGTGGGCCTCCGCGACGCGTTCGAGCACAGCAGCGGCGGAAGCTTCATCCTGCAGGCTCTGGGTACCAAGGTTACGGCGGTCAACGCAGCACATATAGCCGAGCTGAACCGGACGGACGTCGACGAATTCGCAGCAGCGATGCGCCGGAAAGGCGTGGATCCGACGGCGGTCCTGGAATGGGCGATCAAAGGCCCCGACGGACTGGAGGCGCTGGTCCAGCGTCTGCAGTAAGAGATCGTGGCCGGAGAGCGGGACATCCGTCCGTTTCGCCTGAGAGCCCATCGCCTTCCGATGTCATGGTTCGCCGGACCGGGCCGCGCAACTCACCTCGACGCAGATCATCGTCGTGCCCGGAGGCCGCAAGGCGGCCTCCGGGCGTGCCTGAGCTTGGACGGTGTCCCTAATCCAACTGCATCTCCTGGCGACCCTAGATGTTCCGCCAGCGATCATGAAGTCTTTGACTTGACAGCATCCATCACCCGCGTGGAATAAACGAGTCCTGCGCCAGCGTTGACACCAATCGCCGTCCCGAGCGCTTCGGCGATCTCTTCACGCGTGGCGCCCGCCTTGAGCGCGGCCTCGGTGTGCACAACGATGCAGCCATCGCAGCGCAACGAGACCGCAGCCGCCAAAGCGATCAGTTCGTTTACCTTGGCACCCAGGAGATTGGTTTTGCGCGCCGCGCCCCCGATCGCCTGATAACCCCTGATCACATCCGGACTCAGTGCGGCCAGTTCGGCTACTCCCGCAAGCACCTGCTGGTGATAAGAATTCCAATCGATCATAGACATCACATTATCCTCACGATTTTAGGACCTTAGACTCGGTAGTAAAATGCAGCGCGCGAAGGCAGGCCCCGCGTACTCAAGCAACCGAAGGGTATTACCCCAGCTCGGCCCCTCTCGGTCGATGGTCAGCAGCCTCTGGTATCGGCTTGGTGCAGTGCCGACCTCCTCCGAACGAGAGCATCAAATTTTCAACACCACTCGCCCCAAGGTTTCCCCGGCCTCCAGGGCCCTCTGGGCTTCGCCCACCCCCTCGAATGAGACAACCCGGTCGATATGGGCACGAAGCGTGCCCTGGTCGGCCCTATCGGCTATTTCGTCGAGAACGCGGACTTGTCTCAGTCTACGCTGATGGTCCCGGGCGATCTGCGGCAGGCCGATATTGACGAACGAGATGTCCAGGTTTCGCCATTCCGCAAACCCGTTTCCGCCGCTTGGCCAATCGGAGACCACGGTGTTCACCAGGCGGCCATATGGCGCGACGTGGCCGAAGCTTCGCGCGAAGTTGTCATGTCCGACAAAGTCGAACACGACATCGGCGCCGTCCTTGCCACTCCAGGACTTCAATGCCGAGCCGACGTCTTCCGTCCGATAAAGGATTGCCAGATCAGCACCCAGCTTCAGCGCGAGGGCTGCTTTTGCCTCACTTGAAACAGTAGTAGCTGTCCGCGCCCCGATGGCCGAAAGGTACTGTATGGCGATGTGGCCAAGGCCGCCCGCTCCACCGTGCACCAGCACGTGATCGCCCGGATTGACTCTCCCCTTGTCGAAGACGGCTTCCCACGCGGTCAGGCCGACCACAGGGAGCGCGGCAGCCTGGACGAAATCGAGGTTCTTCGGCTTTCGCGAAACGTAGCCACCATGGATCACCTTGTACTCCGCGTAGCTGCCCGGGTTGCCGGGATAGCCACCATCGATGTACCAGACTTCGTCCCCGATCGCGACGTTCTCGACAGCGTCGCCGATATCCTCAACAACGCCAACGCCGTCGATGCCTAGGATTGTCGGCGATCCCGCGTCTGCATTGGGATCCGGCCTCTGTCCACTCTTTCGATTCTGCCAATCGGCCGGATTAATCCCGGCTGCGGCCACCCTGATGAGAACATCCTGTGGTCTCTCGATTCTCGGCTTGGGTATGTCCCGCACCTGCAGGACTTCAGGCCCGCCTGGGGTGTCCAGGACCAACGCACGCATCTTCTCAGACATCGCGCCACCCCCCTCCGCTCTGTTCGACCGCGTTTATCAGACGATGCAGCTTCACCGCGCTGTCGAACGTCGGAGCTTCGCGCGCGCCGGACAGTTTGTCGGAGGCAAAGAGTTCGTAGAGCTTCTTGACGTTGCCGATCAGGACATTCTCATCCGGCCCAAAGTCGCCTGGAATGGGTATTGGATGAAGGCTCTCGCCCGCTTGCGCGCCAGAGAGGCTGAACCCTCCAACGCCCACGTAGCCGACGGGGCTGGTCAGGAGCAGATCTCCCTTGCTTCCGTTGATCTCCATATGGAAATTCGTCGCGCGCGACAGACCGCCGCGGAAATGGCTTGTTACAAGAGCGCCCGATCCGAGCCTGCCGTTAAAGGCGACCTGGTCTGCGACAGTGAGCGGAACAGCCTCGCGGCTCTCCACCAATCTGATCGTGGGCCGCCGGGTTGCGAGCGTCCCTGAAACGCTGAGGAACTCAGAGCTCAGCGCGAACCCGAGGGCGTCCATTGTGTGCGCGAACGGCACGTGCAGCATGCTCGCCCCGTTGGATGGGTTCAGCGTGTACCGGAAGGCTTCCTCGAGTTCTTCCCCCCATGTGATTCCTGAACCGATGACCGAGGCCGACAGGACCTCGCCAACATACCCCTCGCCGATGAGCTTCCGGATGTGCCTGATGGCCGGGTTGGCTCGGGTCTGGAGGCCGATCATCGTCGAGACGCCCTTGGCCGAGGCAAGGTCTCTCATGGCTTCCGCATCCCGGAGGTTCATGCCGAGAGGCCATTCGGAGAACACCGATTTTCCAGCCTCCAGGGCGGCGGTCACGAGCTGGAGGTGCTCCGGGACTCTGACTGTAACGACGACGAGGTCCACGTCGGGATGGTTCACGAGCTCCTCGGTTGATGAGACAGCGTGGTCGAACCCGAACTTCTGGGCCGCTGTCTGTGCGACATCAATCCGGCTGTGGCTTAGCACCGAAAGCCGGAACTGCGGCAGTTCCTGAAGTGCGGGGACATGGGCGGTAGATGCCCAGCCACGGTCGGGGTGCACCCCGATGATGCCAACTCTGATCGGTTCTTGGGTCATTGGACGCGCTCCTTGGGCTTGATTTCGAGGATAGTGCGATGGAGGGCGAGCTTCGCAATGCGCCACTGTCCATCCGCCAGCTCCCACGTTTCGTGGTAGTGTCCGTAGCCGTGCATGCTGGCCGGACGCGTTTCGTCGTCCGCTGGGAAGACGAGGTAATCCTCCATGGACCAGATCGCCGTGACCTGGTGGGCAGACATTCGTTCCAGCTCGGCGTTGTGGACCTGGTGGATCGTATGGGCGCCCTCAAGGTAGCGGGCGGTCACCGCGACGAAATCGGCGACAGAATTGAACGCGCCGACTATGTTTCCTTCAGGATTCATGAAACGCACTTCTGGTTCGGCCGAGAACAGCTTCCCGAACTCATCCCAGCGCTTGGTATCGATGTATCGGCAGTACCGGGCCTTCTGGAACCCGATCGCTTCGAATGCTTCTATGTCGCTCTGCATTTGAAATCTCCGTTAGGGTGCCTACATAAGTCGCCCGCTCCGGACGTTTGAGATCTGCTAGTCTCGAATTGTTGTCGGATCGTCCAACTCCGGCGAGACCACATGGACGCGCTTTCAAAAATCTTCACGGCCCCCCGCATTAGAGACGCGAAGTTCACCCGCCTGGAGGCCAGCGCACCCTGGGGAATAGTCTCTCCCGGCGAGCCAGTGGTGAAGTTCGTGCATGTCGTAAGCGGCTCAGCCGTATTGACCACGCCCGACCAGGCCGCGCCCACACGGTTGGAAGCCGGTGACGTCTTCATCCTGCTGGCCGATGCCGCGTATAGGATTTTCGACGACGAACGTTCCGTGCTCATCGACTGCGTCGACGTCGAGCGCGCTCGCGTGGGCAACGGTATCAAGTTCGGCGGCGGCGGAGCCACGACGACATTCATCAGCGGATCCTTCGAGATGGAACCACTCGGGCGCAACTACGTCTGCGATGTGCTTCCGCCGTTCCTGCATCTTACGAAAGGCGCTGGCCGGACAGAGGGCTTCGCGACCATCCTGAACATGCTTGCACTTGAGACCTCCGTTTCCGGTCTGGGCGCGGACGCAGCGGTGATCCGGCTGTTCGAGCTTCTGTTTATCCATGCGCTCAGAGCCTACGTTGGTGACGACAGGCACCAGAAGCGCGGTTGGTTGGCCGCCGCATCGGATAGCCGTCTGAAATCCGCTCTGGAGGCAATCCATGAGGATCCCGGGAAGGACTGGACCATCGGTTCCCTTGCCAGAATGGCGGGCATGTCTCGGTCCGCTTTCGCGGCTCGTTTCAAAGACGTTCTTGGCCAGACTCCGCTGGAATACATGACCTCCTGGCGTGTCTACTGCGCTTCGACGCTTCTTCTTACATCCCAGGCGCCGATATCGGAGATCGCCCACAAGGCGGGATATTCATCCGATGCGGCATTCAACAAGGTGTTCAAGCGAGTGACCGGACAAACGCCAGGCATGTTCAAGCGAGTGAACGAACCCGCGAGCCGCGCTGAATAGCGACCGTAGCGGGGTCGCCGGGGCGGCTGGATTGCCGTCGTTTCCGTTCCCTTTCCGCTTGCGCTGCTGGTCACGATCAGTGTCCTTCCATGGAGATCAACGCCCTTCGGGACCGCTGGGGCCGTCGAGTGACACCTAGATGGCACTCGACGCTCGACACTCTTCTTTAACATCCGCTCTCCGCAGGACATGGAGCCGGAGGGTCACTCGGTGATCTTGACGAATCCTTGCTGGACGAGCTGAATCGTACGCGCCATCGCGTCGAGATTGATCTTGATACGGGGTAGAAGATCCGCGTTGCCCCATCCGTTCACCTTGGCAGTCGCTCCGCAAAGCTCGACCTTGACGCCTATGTCGATGAGGTCCGCGACCAGCTTTTTGTATGGGTTGCCAGTGGCAATGTTCCGCGACGCATTGTACGCCTCATCGCCAAGCGTGACGTGACCTGCGTTGGTGTGGAACACCACGATCACTTCAGAGGCCGCCTTCCAGTTCGCGATGTCCGTCGTGAGCAACTGAAGATGGAATAGAGCCGCAGGCAAGTCACCCTCGAACACCAACCCTCCGATGCTGTGGACTGACTTCACTTCTCGCAGCTCGACAGGGATATCGATTACGAGCTCGCTTTTTTCACCCGGCATGTTCGTCTCCTTCGAGTTGTTACGAATGGATCCGGGACGCCAAAGCGGCGCCCCGGCGGCGCGCGGGGGAGCGGTGGGAGGAGCGCGCCGAAAGGTTTTGTCAGATCGGCGCGCCTAAACGCCGGCGTAGACGAGCCTCGTGAAGAAGGCCGGATCAATCACGAACTGGCCCCACTTCCCGTCGAACGCGGCGGTGGGCTTTGCTTCAACCGTCTCATCGAGGGAACGGCCCTGACGTTTGAGCTTGGCCACGTTCTCGCGTATGGCGACCAGCATGTCGCGGAATTCACGCAACTCGGCGCGATTGCTGACCGGGTTTCCATGTCCGGGAATGATGATGGTCTTGTCGTTGGACGCGGCGAGGTTCGCTTCAGCGGCAGCGATCATTCCGTCGATGCTTCCGCCTGTCGAGTGATCGATGAACGGATAGATGCCGTTCCAGTATGTGTCGCCCGCATGCAGGACGTCCGCCTCGCCGAACATCACGTAGATGTCTCCATCCGTGTGGGCCGGGCCGTAATACTTCAGATCGAGTGTGTTACCGTTGAGCTTGAGCGTATGCTCCTTCGAGAACACATGCTGGGGGACGCCGCTCCGCGCCAGCGGTAGGAAATTGTAGTCCCAGTCCTCCACCCGTTGGACCTGCGAAAGGTGCTTGCGGGTGTTTTCATGGGCGATGATCTTCGCACCGTCGGAGCCGATCCAGGGGTTTCCATCCGCGTGGTCGAAATGCCAATGGGTGTTGATGAGGTGGGACACGGGATCCGGCGAGATGTCGGATAGCACCTTGGCCATCTGCTTCTGTGAGACACTAATTCCGGCATCCACCATGATGAGGCCGTCCTTACCGCCCAACACCGCGATGTTGCCGCCCGAACCTTCAAGGATGGTGATGCCGTTCCTCAGCTTGTGGGTGGTGATGGCCGACTTTGCGGCACTGTCCTTTATGAGGCTCACCAGGCCCCGAGCCTCCGCATAGGCCTCACGGGGGCTCAGCCATCCTCCGGTGGCGGCAAATCCCGCCGCACCGATGCAGCAGAGGCAAAATCCACGGCGCGAGAGCATGTGTTCGTTTTTCATGGCATACCTTTCCGCAGCCGGATCAGATGAGCCGACGGCTTTCGAACTGGAGTTGGAGAGGTCGGGCGGGCCTTGCGGCCCCGCCCTGCGTCAA
>Ga0102592_1001660_pt1 | contig 23273 bp, 19 predicted proteins | sample AraplaCol_mMF_r2_FD_76861 | JGI IMG/M metagenome (GOLD analysis project Ga0102592, IMG submission 76861) | Arabidopsis root microbial communities from North Carolina, USA - plate scrape MF_Col_mMF_r2 (SPADES assembly) (version 2) | ecosystem: Host-associated > Plants > Roots > Endosphere...
AAGCCTCAGGGTGGTGCGCGGGGGGGGACTCGAACCCCCACACCATTGCTGGCGTCAGGACCTAAACCTGGTGCGTCTACCAATTTCGCCACCCGCGCGCCGGAAATAAAAACGGGAATCCGAAAAACCTCCGAATCCCCGCTTGAAATCGGTCAACTCTCTATTTTAGCCGGTATCGCGCCCGGTTTTTGCGCCGGGGCCGCCGGCCGCAGAGAATCAGGCCGGCAATGGCTTTTCGCCCGTAGGTGGCTGAACTTCCAGCGTGTCTTCGCGTTTGACACGGAACCAGGCCGGTCTAGCGCTGACGCGCCAGCCCGGCGGGCCGAATCAAGGAGATGCCGGTGTTTCGCGCTTCACGCGAAACCATGCGGCATACATGGCCGGCAAAGCCAGCAAAGTCAGCACCGTCGCCACAATCAGGCCGCCCATGATGGCGACCGCCATCGGCCCCCAGAACACGCTGCGCGACAGTGGGATCATGGCCAGCACGGCGGCGGCGGCCGTCAGCACGATGGGGCGCAGCCGGCGGACAGCCGCCTCAACGATGGCATCCCAGGTCGGCACACCGCGGGCGCGGTCCTGCTCGATCTGGTCGATCAGGATCACCGAATTGCGGATGATCATGCCGAACAGCGCGATCACGCCCAGCAGCGCGACGAAACCGAAGGGCCGGTTCAACACCAGGAGCGCCCCGGCCACGCCCGCGATGCCCATGAAGCCGGTCACGAACGCAAGCATCGAGCGGCTGAAGCTGTGCAGCTGCAGCATCAACAGGGTGAGCACGATAAACAGCGCGACGGGCAGGCCGGCCACGATCGAGGACGAACCCTTGCTGCTTTCCTCCACCGCACCGGCCACCTGGATGCGGTAGCCCATCATGCCCTTTTCCAGCCATTTCGCTTCCAGCGCCTTGAGCTTGGGCATCAGTTCCTGGGTGACGGTCGCGCCCTGCAGGCCTTCGACGATATCGCTCTGCACCGTGATGGCGTAGTCGCGGTTCTCGCGCCACATCACGCCCGGCTCCCAGGTGAACACCGGCTTGGCGATCTGCGTGAGCGGAATCGACTTGCCCGAGGCCGTGGGCAGGTAGGCGTTGCCGATGTCGGTGATCGCATTGCGCTCGTCCAGCGGCTGGCGCAACACGATGTCGATCAGCTTGTCGCCTTCGCGGAACTGACCCACGGGCGTGCCGGCCAGGATGGTGCGCGAGGACTGGGCGATCGACTGGCTGGTCACGCCCAGCGCGCGCGCCTTGGCCTGGTCCACCTCCAGGCGCAGCACCTTGACCGACTCATTCCAGTTGTCGTTCACGCCACGCGTGTTGGCGCTTTCGCGCATCACCGCCTTGACTTCATCGGCGCGCTCGCGCAACACCAGAGGGTCCGTTCCAACAACACGGAACTGCACCGGGTAAGGCACGGGCGGGCCGTTGGGCAGCAGCTTGACGCGGCCGCGCACTTCGGGAAACTCGGCGGCCAGCAAGGCCGGCAGCTTGATGCGCAATGATTCGCGCACCTTCAAGTCCTTGGGAAGCACGATCATCTGCGAGACGTTGGTTTGCGGGAAGACCTGGTCCAGCGGCAGGTAAAAGCGCGGCACGCCCGAGCCCAACCAGGTGCTGACCGAGCTCACACCCTCCTCCTGCATCAGGCGCTGCTCCACCCGTTTGGCGGTCGCCTCGTTGGCGGCAAAAGAGGTGCCTTCGGGAAACCAGATGTCGACCATGATCTCGGGCCGGCTGGAATCTGGGAAGAACTGCTGCTGCACCTTGCCCATGCCCACAATGCCCAGCACAAAGATCAGCACGGTGGCGCCAATGGTGAGCCAGCGGTGCTGCACGCACCAGTCCACCGTCTTGCGGAAGTTGCTGTAGAAGGGGCTGTCGAACATCTCATGGGGGCTGTCAATGCCAGCAGCCACTTCCTGCACGTGCGGCGGCACCTTGAGCAGCAGCGTGCCCAGATAAGGCACGAAGTACACCGAGACGATCCAGCTCAGCACCAGCGCGATCACCGTCACCGCGAAGATCGCGAAGGTGTATTCACCGGTCGTCGATTTGGCCAGGCCGATAGGTAAAAAGCCCGTGGCGGTGATCAACGTGCCCGTCAGCATGGGCATGGCGGTGATTTCGTAGGCGAAGGTGGCGGCGCGCACCTTGTCGTAGCCCTCCTCCATCTTGCGCACCATCATCTCGACGGCAATGATGGCGTCGTCCACCAGCAGGCCCAGCGCGATGATCAGCGAGCCCAGCGAAATCTTGTGCAGGCCGATGCCGTAGTACCACATGGCCAGGAAGGTCAGGCTCAGCACCAGCGGGATCGTGATACCCACCACCAGGCCGGGCCGGATGTCGATGTAATAGCGCTTCCAGAGCGGCAAGGGGCCGCCCCCGTTCTGCGGGCGCTTGTGAAAACCCAGGCTGATGAAGCTCACCGCGAGCACGATCACCACGGCCTCGATCAGCACACGCACGAATTCATTGACCGATGTGGACACTGCTTTCGGCTGGTTCTGCACATTCACCAGCTTGACGCCGGCCGGCAGGGTCTTGTCGATGCGGGCCGACAGCGCCGTGAGCGACTTGCCCAAGGCGATGATGTCCCCGCCCTTGGCCATGGACACGCCCAGGGCGATCACCTCCTTGCCCTGGTGGTGCACCTTCACGGAGGGCGGGTCCACATAGCCGCGCTTGATCTCGGCGATGTCGCCCAGCTGCAATTGGCCGCCTGAGCTGCCGCGTATCGGCATGGCACGCAACTGCTCTATCACCTCGAACTGGCCGGCCACGCGCACCTGCACCACGTCCAGCGGCGTCTGCACCGCCCCGGCAGCCTCCACCGCGTTTTGCTGGCCGAGCTGGGCCAGCACCTGGTTCAGGTCCAGCCCCAGTTGCGCCAGGCGCTTCTGCGAAATCTCGATGAAGACTTTTTCGTCCTGCACACCGAAAAGTTCGACCTTGCTCACGTCGGGCACGCGCAGCAGCTGCTGGCGCACATCGTCGGCAAAGGTCTTGAGTTCCGCATAGCTGAAGCCATCGGACTCCAGGGCGTAAATCACGCCGTAGACGTCGCCAAACTCGTCATTGAAGAAAGGCCCCTGGATGCCGGCCGGCAAGGTGCCGCGCATATCGCCGATCTTCTTGCGCACCGTGTACCAGACGTTGGCAACCTCGCTGGGCTTGGAGGAGTCCTTGATCTGGAAAATGATCTGCGACTCGCCAGGCTTGGAGTAGCTGCGGATGCGGTCGGAATACGGAGCTTCCTGCAGCGTCCGTTCGAGCTTGTCGGTGACCTGCTCCGCCACCTGCTGCGCCGTGGCGCCGGGCCAGTAGGTGCGCACCACCATGGCGCGGAAGGTGAAGGGAGGGTCTTCGTCCTGCCCGAGCTGGAAATAGGAGGCAAAGCCCAGCAGCATCAGCACCACCAGCAGGTAGCGCGTGAGCGCCGGATGGTCGAGCGCCCATTTGGAAAGGTTGAAGCGGGCCGAGGGCGCAGCGAGGTCGCCGGCGGGTCCGTTGCCGTCGTTGTGGGAGGCTTGCGTCATGGCCGCCTCACTTCGCGCCGGAGGCGGCGGATGCGGGCGCCGAAGCGGCTCCCGATGTCTGTGCGGGCGTGGCGCCGGTGGTCCCATTCGGCTGGTAAAGCGTGACCTTCTGCCCGGGTGACAACACATGCACGCCGGCGCTTACCACCAGCATGCCGGCCTGGAGGCCGGACCCCACCACCACATCGTTGCCGTCGGCCGTGGCGACCTGGATGATTTGCGGCTTGACCGTCATGGTGGCCTTGTCCACAACCCAGACGGCCGTCGCCTTGCCTTCCTGACGCAGCGCCGTGGTGGGCAGCTTGATGACCGGCGCGCCGACGACACTGCCCGACTCCGGCACCACATACACGGTAGCGCCCAACGGCGGCGGTTCCTTGGCATCGATGGCGACCTTGACGGTATAGGTGCGCGTAACCGGGTCGCTGCTGGCGGCCACTTCGCGGACCTTGCCGGCCAGGTCTGTGCCCTGGGCCCAGACGCGGATCTTTACCGCAGAGCCGGCCTTGATGCCGGCCACCTTGTCTTCAGGCACCGAGAACACCACATCGCGCACGCCGTCGGCCGCGATACGCACCACCGGCGCACCTGCCGCCACGACCTGGCCCGGTTCGGCCTCGATGGCCGTCACCACGCCCGACACATCGGCGACCAGCGCCGCGTAATTGGCCTGGTTGCCCTGCACCGCGAACTGCGATTGGGCCTGCTCGAGCTGTGCCTGCGCCGCCTTGAGCGTGGTTTCGCGGCGCTCCAGCTCGGCGCCGCTGATGAAGTTCTGCTCCTTGAGTTCCTTGTAGCGCTTGAAGTCCGCGGCGGCCAGGTCGCGGTTGGTGGTGGCTGCGGCCACCTGGGCGCGGGCCGCGTCGGCGGCGAGCTTGTAATCCTGCGGGTCCAGCTGGGCCAGCACCTGCCCGGCTTTGACGCGCTGGCCCAGTTCGGCCTGGCGCTTGATGATCTTGCCGCCTACGCGAAAGCCCAGCCTGGACTCGACCTGCGCTTTGACTTCGCCCGCATATTCATGGCTGGATGAAAACGCGTTGGTCCCCACGGTGACCACCTTCACGGCGCGAACCGGTTCCTCAGGTGGGGCGGACTTGGAGCAGGCGGCCAGCAGCACAGCGGCGCCCACCACGGAGAAAACGGTTTTATTCATGGTCGGATTGTTGTGAAAAACTCAGGAGCATGCGGTCAGTTCAAGCCCGGGAAAGAAAGCTTTGCAAACCCACTACTGACTGACCGGTTAGTAATCTAGGGTAAATGCCCATGCTTGTCAAGCGACAATCGACGTATGACTCCCGGCCTCCAACAGCCCAGCGCCCCGGTTCCCCTGCAAGGCGTGTCGCATTACGAAAATTTCCCCGTGGCCTCGCTGCTGTGCCCACCGCGGCTGCGCCCGCCTATCGCGGCGATTTACTGGTTTGCCCGCACGGCCGACGACATTGCCGACGAGGGTGATGCGCCGCCGCAAGCCCGCCTGGACGACCTGGCTGCCTACCGCGCCGACCTGATGGCGACCGCCGCAGGGCTGCCGCCCTCCCCTCGCTGGGCAGCGGTTTTCGAGCAGCTGCGGCCGCAACTGGCCAGCTTTGAGTTGCCCGTCAATCTTCTGGCCGACTTGCTGAGCGCCTTTGAGCAGGACGCCGTCAAGCAGCGCTATGCCGACGAAGCCGAACTGCTGGACTACTGCAGGCGCTCGGCCAACCCGGTGGGCCGGCTGCTGCTGCATCTCTACGGACTGCACGACGCCAACTCGCTGCGCATGAGCGACGACATCTGCACAGCGCTGCAACTGATCAATTTCTGGCAGGACCTCGGCGTGGACATCCCGCGCGGCCGCATCTATCTGCCGGCCGCTGCCTGGCCCCGTCACGGCGTCGATGAAGCGCAGCTACTGGCACTGCAGGCCAACGCCGCCACCGTGTCGCTGATCGCCGAACATGTGCATGCCGCTCGCGCGATGATGCGACGGGGCACGCCTCTTTGTAAAAAGATACCGGGGCGCGGCGGCTGGGAGCTGCGCCTGGTGGTGCAAGGCGGCCTGCGCATCCTCGACAAGATAGAAGCGCAGGGCTTCAACACATTGCGGCGGCGCCCCAGGCTCAATCCCTGGGACCTGGTGGTGATGGGTTGGCGCGCCTTGTTCATGCGCTGATCCTGTCAATCTCTGCAGGCATCCCATGTGACAATCGCCGCATGACGCCTGAGCAGTATGTCCAGCAAAAAGCCGCCGCATCCGGCAGCAGTTTCTATTACGCCTTCCTGTTTTTGCCCAAAGAGCGGCGCGCCGCCATCACGGCCTTCTATGCTTTTTGCCGCGAGATCGACGACGTGGTCGACGAAGTCACCGACCCCGGCGTGGCCCGCACCAAGCTGTCCTGGTGGCAGGGCGAGGTCCTGAAATCCTATGCCGGCGAGCCGACGCACCCGGTCATGAAAGCGCTCATGCCGCTGGCCGCCACCTACCGCATCGAGGCGCGCCACCTGCAGGCCGTCATCGACGGCTGCCAGATGGACCTGGAACAAAACCGCTACCTCGACTATCCCGGCCTCAAGCAGTATTGCCATCTGGTGGCCGGCATTGTGGGTGAAGTGGCCGCGCGGATTTTCGGCCAGGCCGACGAAGCCACCACCGCCTACGCCCACAAGCTGGGCCTGGCCTTCCAGCTGACTAACATCATCCGCGACGTCGGCGAGGACGCGATGCGCGGGCGCATCTACCTGCCTGTCAACGAGCTGCAGCAGTTCGACGTAAAAGCGCACGAGATCTTGAAGCGCCAGTACTCTGATCGCTTCAGCGCGCTCATGAAATTCCAGACCGAACGAGCCCTCGCGCTCTACGACGAAGCGCTGGCCATGCTGCCCGAAACCGACCGCCGCGCGCAAAAACCCGGCCTCATGATGGCCAGCATCTACCGCACGCTGCTGCGCGAAATCGCCCGTGACGGCTACCAGGTGCTGCACCAGCGCGTCAGCCTTACGCCATTGCGCAAGTTCTGGCTGGCGTGGAAAACGCAGGCCTTCGGCAAGGTTGTGTAATGAGAGTTGCCGTCATAGGCGCTGGCTGGGCCGGTTGTGCGGCGGCGGTGGAAGCCACGCGCCTGGGCTACCAGGTCACGCTGTTTGAAACCACCCGCATTGCGGGCGGGCGGGCCCGCCGTGTGGGCGGCACCATGGCAGGCGGGCCCTTGGTGCTCGACAACGGCCAGCACATCCTGATAGGCGCGTATGCCGAGACGCTGCGCCTGATGAAAGACCTGGGCGTGGACGCCGACGCCACGCTGCTGAGGATGCCGCTGACGCTGCAGTTCCCCGATGGCAGCGGCCTGAAACTCCCGCAGTTACCGGCCCCGCTCGATGCACTGGCCGGTATCCTGCTGGCGAGTGGCTGGCCGCTGGGTGACAAGCTTTCCATGCTCAAGGTCGCCGTGGACTGGCAGCTCAAAAAATTCCAGTGTGGGCCCGGCGAGTCCGTTGCCGATCTTTGCCGCGGCCTGGCGCCTGGCGCCATGGCCGCGCTGATCGAACCGCTGTGCGTTTCAGCGCTCAACACGCCCGCCGAACGCGCCAGCGGCCAGGTGTTCCTGCGTGTGATGCGCGACGCGTTATTTTCAGAAACCGGCGGTTCCAACCTGCTGCTGCCGCGCATCGACCTCAGCACCCTGCTACCCGACGCCGCGTTGGCCTGGCTGGCCGCGCAAGGCAGTGACTCGCAGTTGGGCGCGCGCGTGCAGGCCATCGCACCCGCCGGCTCGGGTTGGGTCGTGAGCACCGATACCAGCGACGCATTCGATTGTGTGGTGCTGGCCTGCCCGCCGCAGGAAGCTGCGCGCCTGGTTGAAGGCAGCGGCGTGGCGGCGGAGGACTGGCTCGCACAGGCGCAAGGTTTGCGGCACGAAGCCCTGACAACCGTCTACGCCTATGCCTCGGGCGCACGCCTGCCCTTGCCCATGCTGGCCCTGCCTTCCAGCGCCGCGGAGCCCGCCCAATTCGTGTTCGACCGCGGACAGCTAGGCGGGCCGGTCGGGCTGCTGGCTTTTGTGATCAGTGCCAGCACCGGTGACGGCGCCACGCTGACCGCACAAGTGCTGGCGCAGGCGAAATCGCAACTCTGGCACCTGGGGCTGGGCTCGATGGAGGCGGTGCAAACCATTGTCGAGAAGCGCGCCACCTTTGCCTGCACGCCCGGCTTGTTGCGGCCCGGCGCCGAGATTGCACCCGGCCTGTATGCCTGCGGCGACTACATCACCGGGCCCTACCCCGCTACGCTGGAAGGCGCGGTGCGCTCAGGGCTGGAGGCGGCGCGGCACCTTCACTGAGGCCTGAGACGAAACAGGTTCAGGCGCTCTTGGCCAACAAACGCACCGTGCGGTAGGCCGGGCGCGACAGGCAGCGCTGCAGCCACTCATCCACCCGCGGGCACTGCGCCAGCAGGCTTGCCGCACCCTGCACCCAGGCCAGGACCGACGCCACGCAGACGTCGGCCGCGGTGAAACGCTCGCCGGCCAGGTAGGGGCGCGTTTGCAAATGCTGGTCGAGTACGCGCAGCGGCACCAGCAAATGGCGCTCGGCGTCGTCGGCCAGCTGGGGTTTGCGGCGCTCGACCGGCATCAGGATGCGGTGCATCAGAAAGGCCAGCGCGTCTTTCTCGCACTCCGTGACCACCCAGAAGCTCCAGCGCAGGATCTCGGCCTGCTCGGCGGCATTTTGCGCGGCCAGCAAGGGCACGCCGGGCGCCTTGAAACGTTCGGCCAGGTAAAGCACACAGGCCATGGACTCCCAGACCAGCACGCCGTCATCATCCACCACGGGAATGCGGCCGTTCGGGTTGATGGCGAGGAATTCCGGCGTGCGCGTGGCGCCGCCCGTGAAGGGCAGCGGAATGTGTTCATGGGGTAGCCCCATTTCGTGCGCCAGCCACAGCGGGCGCGCCGCGCGCGAGGCCGCCGTTCCGTAAATCTTGAGCGTCATGAAAATCTCCCGGGAAAAGCCCTGAAGCACCTACCCACATCAGCGCGGGAACAGGTCGCACAGCTCGGTCAGCGTCGCCACCGTCTCATGCGGAACGGCCGGATGCGCCCACAACTGGTCGGAGCGGTTGACCCACACCGTCTGCATGCCGCAGTTGAGCGCGCCCAGCACGTCGAGCGTGGCATCGTCGCCCACATGCAGGACCTCGCCGGGCAACACGTCCACCGCGCCAGCGGCGGCGTGGAAGATGCGCGGGTCGGGCTTTCCCACGCCGAACTCCTGGGCGCTGATGCTGGCCCTGAAATAACCGTCTATGCCTATGCGCCGGATGTCGGCATTGCCGTTGGACACCGCCACCAGCGGGTAGCGCTCGGAGAGGAACTCCAGCGCCAGCACAGCGTCCTCAAACAGCGTGACCTTGTTGCGTTCGTCAAAGAAGACATTGAACGCGGGCTCGGCCAGCAGCGGGTCTTCACGCGAGCGGTACAAGGCCAGCCGTATTGCCTCGCGGCGTATGGCGCTGAGGTTGTATTTGAGTTCGGGCCTGGAACGTATCACGTGCTCGCGGATTTCATGCCGCGTGGCGGGATTGGAAAACAGCGCCGCGGTCATGGGGGCATGCAGGCTGAGCCAGTCGTCCAGTGCTTTCTCGGCTCTCTCGATGGCCGGCCAGATCGGCCACAAGGTGTCATCGAGGTCCAGAGTGATGGCTTTGATGGTGGTCAGGTCGAGCATGGTAAGAAACGAAACGATAAGCGAGAATAACCCATGTTTTTTCGCCCCCGCTTCGCTCCCGAACCGCCCTTCTCCCACGGCGCACCGCCGGTCGGCACCACCGCTTCCTCCACCACCGCCGTCCTGCTCTGCAACCTCGGAACGCCTGACGAAGCCAGCGCACCGGCGCTGCGCCGCTACCTGGCTGAATTCCTGGGCGACCCACGGGTGGTCGAAATTCCGAAGCCGCTGTGGTGGCTGATCCTGCACGGCATCATCCTGCGCGTGCGCCCCAAAAAATCGGCAGCCAAATACGCCAGTATCTGGATGAAGGAAGGCTCGCCGCTGCGGGTGTGGACGCAAAAACAGGCCACCATGCTGGGCGGCTATCTCGCCGTGCGCGGCCAGCCCGTCCTGGTGCGCTACGCCATGCGCTACGGCAACCCCTCCATCGCCTCGCAGCTGAGCCAGCTCAAAGCCGAGGGCGTGGAGCGCGTGCTCATACTGCCGGCCTACCCGCAGTACAGCGGGACCACCACCGCCAGCGTGTTTGACGCGGTCTACCAATGGGCGGCGCGCATACGCCGCATCCCCGAGCTCCGCTTCGTCAACCACTACCACGACCACGAGGGCTACATCAAAGCCCTGGCCGATCGGGTGCGCGGGCACTGGCGCACGCAAGGCCGCGGCGAACAGCTGGTCATGAGCTTTCACGGCGTGCCCGAACGCACACTCACCTTGGGCGACCCCTACCACTGCGAATGCCACAAGACCGCCCGCCTGCTGGCTGCACAACTGGGGCTGGAGCCCACCCAGTACAAGGTCACTTTCCAGTCGCGTTTCGGCAAGGCCAAATGGCTGGAGCCCTACACCGAACCCACGCTGGTGGCCATGGCCCAGGGCGGCGTCAAGCATGTTGACCTGATCTGCCCCGGCTTCACCGGCGACTGCCTCGAAACACTGGAAGAGATCAACATGGAAGCCCGCGCGGCTTTCCTGAGCGCCGGCGGCAAGGAGTTCGGCTACATCCCCTGCCTCAACGACAGCCATGAATGGATCGCTGGACTGGCCGAAATCGCGCAGCAACACCTGGCAGGCTGGCCAGTGCAGGCCGACGCCGCGGACACGGCAAGGGCAATGGCGGCCTCGCGCGAGCGGGCCCTTGCCATGGGCGCGAAAAAATAAGTTATCGAGGCTCAGGCCTTGAGCTTGAGCAACTGCACCATCAGCTGCGTGGTCTTCACATCGAAGTCGATGAAGTTGCCAAGGTCCGCCCCCGACATCCAGGACTGTTCCCAATAGCTTTGCTTGAGGGTCTTCTTCCAGAGTTCATACGCCAGCGAGGCCTTCACCGCCTCCACCATCTCGGCCTGGCGCGCGGCGGGCACGCCGGCGCCGGTGAACACCGCGCGCCAGTTGGTCAGGTCCACGTCCAGGCCCTGCTCGCGAACCGACTTGACGCCGTAAGCGGCTTTTTTGGAGGACACACCGAGGGCACGCAGCTTGCCGCCGGCCAACTCCGCGGCGAAGGTGCTATAGCTCGACACGCCAGCCGCTGTCTTTCCGCCCATCACCGCATCCACAAGCTCGAAGTTGCGCGCGAACGGCAGGTAGACCGCGTCTTCCGGCCTGGCGCCCGCCGCTTTCGCCAGCAGCCCCGCGAACATATGGTCGGCGCCGCCGACCGCGCCTATGGCCATGGGCGTCTGCCTGGCATTGCTGCGCAGGCGCTCCACCAGTTCATTGATGGTCTTGATCGGTGATGCGGCCGCAACCACCACCACCGGGTAATCGCTGATCAGGCGCGCAACCGGTTTGACCTTGCTGAGGTCCACGGCGGGCTTTTGCAGGGCCAGCGCACCGACGAGGTTGCTGTCGCCCATGAAGAACGCATTCGGGTCGGCGCTGTATTTCTGCACATACCAGGCCAGGCCGGCGGTGCCGCTCCCGCCTTCCTTGTTCTCGTACTCGATCTCGTCAGTCAAGCCCTGGCCGACCAGCGCATCACCGAGAGCGCGGCCGGCTTCGTCGAGCGCGGTGCGGGACACGGCGGGGATGACGATGCGCAGCTTGGGCGCCAGCTTGCCCTTGGGCGCCGATTGGGCCCAAAGCGGTGCGGCCATTCCCAGGCCGGCGAATGCACCGAGGACTGCGCGTCGTTGGATAGTCAGCATGTTTTCCCTCCAAGGCCATGGTAGATGTACTTTCCAGGCAATGGCTAGGTGTTTGATCCAGTACCCGGGCTCTTGCGTCCCGAGCACTTTTCATGCCACACGCCCCGGCCCCGGGGCGTGTGCAGCCCAGGCCTCAGGCTTTGAGCTTGAGCAAATGCACCATGACCCGCGAAGTGGTCAGGTCGAAATCGATGAAGCTCGCAAGGCTGGGACCAGAGAGCAGCGAAGACTCCCAATGGTTCTGCTTGAGCGTTTTCTGCCAGGACTCGTGGCCGGTGGCTGCCTTCACCGCTTCCAGCATTTCCGCCTGGCGCGCCTCCGGCACGTTCTGGCCGGTGAACACGCCGCGCCAGTTGGCCATGTCCACATCCACCCCCTGCTCGCGGATGGAGGGAATGCCGAACACCGTGCGTTTGGACGACACGCCGATGGCGCGCAGCTTGCCGCTGGCCAGTTCATCGGCGAATTCGCTGTAGCCCGAGATGCCGGCTGTTGCCTTGCCCGTCAGCACGGCTTGCACCACCTCCGCGCCGCCCGCAAAAGGCAGGTACACCAGTTCTTCCGGCTTGCTGCCGGCCGCCCGGGTGAACACCCCCGCGAACACGTGGTCCACCCCGCCGGCGGAGCCGCCCGCGATGGGGACGTCCTTGGGATTGGCGCGCATGCGCCCGGCCAGGTCGGCAATGGTGCGCACCGGGGAGTTGGCGGCCACCACCACGACGAGATAGTCGCTGGTCAGCCGCGCGATCGGCCGGATGCGGGTCATATCAACAGCGGGCTTTTGCAGGGCGACTGCGCCCACCATCACCATGCCGCCCATCAACAAGGTATTGGTATCGCCGCTGTACTTTTCGGCGTAGTAGGCCAAGCCTATGGTGCCGCCCTTGCCGCCCTTGTTTTCATATTCGATCTCATCCGTCACGCCCGCGCCGACCAGCGCGGTACCCAAGGCGCGGCCGGTCTGGTCCCAACCACCACCGGCATTTGCCGGGATCACGATACGCAGCTTGGGCGCCAGCTTGGCCGCCCTGGCCTTAGGCTGTGCCGCCGCCGGCGGCTTGGCCGCTGTCTGCGCCCATGCGGGGATGGCCCCGCCCAATGTCGCCAGTCCCAGCCCCGCGATTCCTCCCAGGGCAGTGCGTCGTTTGATGGTCGGCATATCGACTCCTTTTGTCGTTGGATCCCTCAGCTTGCAGATTTGCCCCTCGTCCAGTATTTGGCAAGGCGCGGAAGTACCAGCACCGCCACGACAATCACGACAAGCGTGACCGACATGGGGCGCTGGAAAAACACCATGGCGCTGCCCTCGCCTATCGACACGGCGTTGCGCAGTTGCGCCTCCGCCAGAGGGCCCAGGATCATGCCGACCACCACCGGCGCGGTGGGAAAGTCGAAGCGGCGCATCAGCACGCCCAGCAAGCCGATGGCGTAAAGCAGGAACAGGTCGAACGCGCTCTGGCGCATGCCGTAGGCACCCACCGTCGCGAAGATCAGGATGCCCGCATAGAGTTGCGGCTTGGGAATCTTCAGCAGCTTGACCCAAAGGCCCACCATGGGCAGGTTGAGCACCAGCAGCATCACGTTGCCGATGTACAGCGAGGCGATCAGCGCCCACACCAGCGCGGCGGAGTTGGTGAACAGCTGCGGGCCCGGCTGGATGCCGTAGTTCTGGAATGCGCCCAGCAGGATGGCCGTGGTGTTGGAGGTCGGTATGCCCAGCGTGAGCAGCGGGATCAGCGCCGCCGTCACCGTGGCGTTGTTGGCCGCCTCGGGGCCGGCTACGCCTTCGATCGCGCCCTTGTTGCCGAATTCCGCCTTGATTTCAGGGCTCGCCAGTTTCTTTTCCGTGGCGTAGCTCAGGAAGGTTGGTATCTCGGTGCCGCCGGCCGGAATGCAGCCGAAAGGCGTGCCGATGGCGGTGCCGCGCAGCCAGGCCGGAATTGATCGCTTCCAGTCGGCCTTGGTCATGTGCACGCGGCTGAGCTTGTTCTGGTCTTCCACGACGCGCCCTTCGTAGAGCACGGCGTAGAGCACCTCGGCGACCGCGAACAGGCCGACGGCCACCAGCACGATTTCAATGCCGTCGAGCAGCTCCGGGATGCCGCCGGTGTAGCGGCCCTGGCCCGAGATCTGGTCCAACCCGACGCAGCCGGCAGCCAGGCCGACCAATAGCGCCGTCATGCCGCGCAAGGTGCTCTTGCCCAGCACGGCGCTCACCGTGGTGAAGGCCAGCAGCATCAGCAGAAAATACTCGGGCGGGCCCAGCTTGACGGCGAACTCCGCCACAAAGGGCGCGAACAGCGTGACGATGACAGTGGCGATGGAGCCGGCCACAAAAGAACCTATCGCCGCCGTGGCGAGGGCGGCGCCGGCACGCCCGCTCTTGGCCATCTTGTTGCCCTCCATGGCCGTGACCATGCTGGCGGTTTCGCCGGGGGTGTTCAGCAGGATGGAAGTCGTCGAGCCGCCGTACATGGCGCCGTAGTAGATGCCCGAAAAGAAAATCATCGAGGCGGTGATGTCGACTTTGGCGGTGATGGGCAGCAACATGGCCACCGCGACCGCCGGGCCTATGCCGGGCAGCACACCCACGGCCGTGCCCAGGGCACAGCCGACCAGGCACCAAAGCAGGTTGACCGGCGTGATCGCCGTGGCGAAACCCGCCATCAGGGCATTGAAGATGTCCATATCAGATCCACCCCGTGTTCGTCAGGCCCGGCAGGTTGATCGCCAGGAATTTGGTGAACATCCAGAACACCGGTGCGGAAATCAGCAGCCCCACGACAAAATCGGTGACCCAGGTGCGCGGCGTGTTGACAGCCGTCTGGCCGCTCGCGCGGCGCAGCCCCTGCACCGCCAGCACATAGCACAGCGTACAGCTCAGGATGAAGCCTATGGTGGTGATCAGCGCCGCATTCAGCAGCAAGCCCGCCGAGACCCAGACAAACCCGGGCCAATAGGCTTGGTCGGCGCCGGAGGGAGGATCCAGCTCGCGAAAGCCGCCGCTGCGCGCTTCCCAGATGATCCAGGCGCCGCAGACCGTGAGGCCGATGGAGACCAGCCAGGGCAGGAAGTTGGGACCGACTCCGCCATAGCCGGCCTCGGAGGAAATGCCTATCGCGCCGAAAGCCAGCGCAAGGCCGGTCAGCAACACGCCGGCACCGACCAGGGTTTGCGGCCAGACGGCCGGGGAATCTGAAGTTGTCATCGTTATGGTTCCCGAAAGACGTGGGACAGACGTACGCAGTCTGGCGGCACGCCGCCCTTTCGTCAAATTTTCATCAAATTTGAACCCTGGCCGGCGTGGCGCCGCCTACACGCGAAGGCGTGAAGGCTCAGACCATGCCGGACTTGACCATGGTGGCGCGCAGGCTGGCGAAGTCGTCGTCGACGAACTTGGCGAAAGCCTCGCCCGTCAGCACCGCGGGGGTCCAGTCGTTCTTCTTCACGGCCTCGGCCCAGGCCGGCGATTTCAGCGCGGCCAGCACCAGGTCGGTCAGGGCCTTGCGCTGCTCGGCCGTGATGCCGGGGGCGCCGTAGACGCCGCGCCAGTTGCCGATTTCCACGTCGATGCCCTGCTCCTTGAGCGTGGGCACATCCACGCCGGCCAGGCGCTTGCCGGAGGTCACGGCGATGGCCTTCATCTTGCCGGCCTTGATGTACTCGGCGAACTCGCTGTAGCCGCTGCCGCCCACCGTGACGTTGCCGCCCAGGATGGCCGCCGTGGCCTCACCGCCTCCACGGAAAGCGACGTAGTTGATCTTGGAAGGGTCGGCGCCGACCTTCTGCGCGATCATGGCCGCTGCGATGTGCTCGGTGGAGCCGCGCGAACCGCCGCCCCACTTCACGCTGCCGGGGTCTTTCTTGAGCTGATCGACCACGTCCTTCATGGTCTTGAAGGGCGAGTTGGCGGGCAGCACGAACACGTTGTACTCGCTGGACAGGCGGGCGATCGGCGTGGCCTGCGACAGGCTGACCGGCGGCTTGCCGGTGATCAGGCCGCCCAGCATCACGGCGCCCATCACCATCAACGCATTGGGGTCGCCCTTGGAGCCGTTGACGAACTGGGCCAGGCCCAGCGCGCCGGCGGCGCCGCCCTTGTTGTCGTAGGTCACCGTGTCGGCGGCCTTGGAGTCGGTCATGGCCTTGCCCAGGGCGCGGCCCGTGGTGTCCCAGCCGCCGCCTGGATTGGCGGGAATCAACATCTTGATGTTGGCGGCAGCGGAGGCCGACAGGGGCAAGGCACCGGTCGCGGCCAGGGCCGCCAGGGATTTCAGAAAGGTATCGCGACGCATATAGATGTCTCCTGTGGAAGTGGGCGCCCGGGGCGCCCGGATGGCTGATAACCTGCCTATGATGCACCCCCTGGCTGTCAAACGGCTGTCCGGGGGACTGGGGAAAGTGCTAATGTCTAGGGCCTCTTAACACCCTGTTGCAGGCCCAACCCATGACGCCCACGGTGATATCCACGGTCAAACTCCTGCTGGTGGAGGATGACGCCTCCATGCAGGCGGCGCTGCAACGCGCCCTGGGACGGCGCGGCATGGAGGTGTTCAGTTGCACCGATGGCCGGCAGGCCCTGGCCCAGTGGAAGGCCACACAGCCCGATGTGGTGGTGCTGGACCTGACCCTGCCCGGGCTGGACGGCCTGCAAGTGCTGGCACAGGCGCGCGGCCAGGGCCTGACAACGCCGGTGCTAATCCTGACGGCCCGCGGCACCGTGGGCGACCGCATCGTCGGCCTGAACACCGGCGCCGACGACTACCTGCCCAAACCCTTCGACCTGGACGAACTCGAAGCGCGGCTGCGCGCCCTGAGCCGCCGCCGCCCCGCCGGCGGTGCCGAGCCCGGCCCCGCTCCGCAGTTCGTGGGCCACCTGCGCTACGACAGGGAAAGCGGCGCCATCTACCACCGGGACCAGGTACTGGAGCTCACGCCGCGCGAATCGGCCCTGCTGCAGACCCTGATCGGAAAACTGGGCCATGCCGTGTCCAAGGAGCGCCTCTTCGAGCTCGTGTTTCCCGGCGAGACCGACGTTCAGTACGAGGCGGTTGAGGTGGTGGTGTACCGCCTGCGCAAAAAACTGGCCCACACCGGCGTCACGCTGGTCACGCTGCGCGGCCTGGGCTACCTGCTGAAAGTGGATGCATGAGCGGCCGGGAGCCCGCGGCCCTTGAGCAAGCCTCGATGGAAAGCCCGGCCGCCCATGAAGCCACCCGGCAGCGGGCTGTGTCTTTGCGGCGGTATCTGCTGACAGGTATCCTGCTCCCGGTCGGCCTGCTGATCATCGTGAACACCGCCAGTCTCTACCGCCAGGCCCTGGCCGCGGTGAACACCGCCTACGACCGCACCCTGCTGGCGTCGGCCAAGTCCATCGGCGAGCAGCTGGACGTGAGCGGCTACGACGAGCAGTCGCGGCTGCGTGTGACCGTGCCCTATGCCGCGCTGGAGGCCTTCGAGGCCGACAACCAGAGCCGATTGTTCTACCGCGTCTCCAGCCTCAAGGGGGAACTGGTCTCGGGTTTTGAGCAACTGCCTTTCTGGCGCGGCGAGATTCCGGTACGCCCGCCCTATTCGGCGCTGGTGGATTTTTACGACGACGTGTTCCGCGAGGACCCTGTGCGCGTGGCCGTGCTGCTGCAGCCCGTGGCCAGCGGCAGCGGCCGCGCCATGGCCGTGGTGCAGGTGGCTGAAACCCTGGAGCTGCGCAAGACGCTGGCGCGCAAAATCCTGTTTGACACCTTGTGGCGCCAGGCCATCCTGCTGGCGGTGATCGCCCTGGTTGCGGTGGTGGTGGTGCAGCGCGCCACCCGGCCGGTGCGCCGCCTCAGCGGCGAACTGAAGGCGCGCCCCGAAGGCGACCTGACCGCCATCGCCGCGCCCGACGCGCCGCGCGAACTGCTGCCCCTGATAGAGGCGACCAACCAGGTCATGGGCCGCCTGCAGCACCTGCTGGACAACCAGAAGCGCTTTGTACGCGACGCAGCCCACCAGCTGCGCACGCCGCTGGCGGTGCTCAAGGTGCAGGTGCAGTCGGCGCTGCGCGGCGACATGGAGGCGCGCGACGCGCTCAGTGAAATCAACCAGACCGTGGACCGCGCCACCGTTCTCGCCAACCAGATGCTGGCCCTGGCCAAGGTGGAACAGCTGCGCCAGCAGGCCGACTTGCAGGCCATAGACCTGGCGCAAGTGGTCCGGTCCGTGGCGCTGGATCTTTCGCCGCTGATCGCCGAAAAAGACATCGACTTCGAGATTGAAACCGTGCCGGCCCGGGTCAGGTCGCACGAGTGGATGCTAGGCGAGCTCACGCGCAACCTGCTGCACAACGCCATCAAGCACACCCCGGCCGGGGGCACGCTGGCCGTGCGCATCGTGCGCGACGCCAGCTTTGTCGCCATGACCTTGAGCGACAGCGGGCCTGGTGTATCGGCTGAATTGTCGGCGCGGCTTTACGAGCCGTTTTCAGCGGGCGACGTGCGCCACGGCTCCGGCCTGGGACTGGCCATCTGCCGCGAGATCGTTGAAACCATGCACGGCAGCATCAGCCTGGAAAACCGTGTCGTGCACGGTCAGGTCACGGGCCTGGACGCGGTGGTCCGCCTGCCCATCGCCTGAGCCGCCCATGCGCCCGGCTAGCCTTGGTTCAAAATAGCCGCCAATGGATAAATTGCGCATCGACAAATGGCTGTGGGCCGCCCGTTTCTACAAAACCCGCGCACTGGCGGTCGAGGAAATCGACAAAGGCCGGGTCAAGATCAACGGCGCTGAAGCCAAGCCCGCGCGCGAAGTCAAATCCGGGGACACCGTCACGCTACGGCAGGGCTCGGTGACCCGCACGCTGCTGGTGCGCGGCATCAGCAAGCAGCGCGGTTCAGCACCTGTTGCGCAGCAGCTCTATGACGAAACCGAAGAAAGCCTGCGCCTGAAGGCCGAGGCAGCCGAACAGCGCCGCCTGTCGGCCGACCCCGCAGGCGCCCAGGAGCACGGCCGGCCCACCAAGCGCGACCGCCGTTCGCTGGACAAGGCCTGGAACAGCCGCTGGAGCGCTTCCGCCGATTAAGCGTCACCGAAAACGCTCAAGCCGCGTAGGCTCGCTGCGCCAAAGTCTGCGCCAGCAGTGCGGCAGGGTCCACCAGGTCCAACGCCTCCCTGCCGGGCACCGCGCTGAGCGCCAGCGGTATCTCTGTACAACCCAGTATGAGCGTGGAAAGCCCGTGCCGCGCGGCCAGCGCTTCAGCCACGCTGGTGAAGCATTCGCGCGCCAGAGGTATGTTGCCCATCTTCACGCCGTCGTAAATACCGCGCATCAGCTGTTCACGTTCGCCGGCCTCTGGAGTGTGGCATTGCAGGCCGGCCTGGCGTAGCACCTGGTCGTAGAGGCCCGCTCGGTAAGTGCCCTCGGTGGCCAACAGCCCCACTTCTCGCACGCCGCGCGCGGCCAGCGTGTGCGCCACTTCGCGGGCCACATGCAACACTTCGAGCTGCGGAAACCGCTCCTGCAGCTGGCCGTGCCAGGCATGGGCCGTATTGCAGGCCACCGCCACCGTGGTGGCACCCAGCGCCGCCAGCTTTCCCATGGCCTGCAGCATGGGGTCCAGCGGCTGGTGGCCGCCAGGCCCGGGCAGCTCCAATGCGGTGCTGCGGTCGGGAACCGGCACCTGAGCCAGCCAGTGCTCGGGAAAACCCTGATCCGACACCGGAATGTCCAGCGCGCGCATGTGGTCGGCGCAAGCCTGGACAAACAGGCGGGCGAAATCCGCGCCCGCGGCGGGCCCCATACCCCCCAGGATGCCGACCACACGGGTTCTGTTCATTTCATGCCTTTCGTTGAGTTGCCTGGGTTGCTCGAATAGCAGAAATCCAGGGCGAACAATGCCCACCAGGGACCTCAGTGGTCCTGGTTGACTTGGTTGTAGAGGGGAAGAACTGCCGGCACGGAGGCCGGCAGCGGGATGGCCGGCGGCCATCAGCGAGGAGCGGCGCGCGGCGCTCCCCGCGTGGGCTTACATCGCCGGCTTGTCGCTCAATGCCTTGAGGTTGGCCTTGAGTTCCTCGCTCATGGGCAGGTTCAGGTTCACGCCCTTGGGAGGAATCGGCGAAGTGAACCACTTGGCGTACATCTTGGAGAACTCGCCGGACTTCATCAGGCGCGTGATGGTGCCGTCAACCAGCTTCTTGAACTCGGGATCGTCCTTGCGCAGCATGCAGGCATAGGGCTCGACCTGCAGGGAGTCGCCCACGACTTCCAGCGAGGCTGGGTTCTTGGAGTTGGCCATCAGGCCGAACAGCAGGATGTCGTCCATGGCGAAAGCCAGCGCACGGTCGCTTTCAACCAGCAGCAGCGAATCGTCGTGGTCCTTGCCCAGGATGAGCTGCATGTCCAGCTTCTTGTCGGCGCTGTACTTGCGGATCACCTGCGCGTTGGTGGTGCCGGTGGTGCTGGCGACCGTCTTCTTGGCCAGGTCGGCATAGTTCTTGATGCCGGATGATTTTTTCACCAGCAGGCGCGTGCCGGTGTAGAAATGGTTGATGGCAAAAGCCACGTCCTTGCCGCGCGCCGTGTTGTTGGTGGTGGAGCCGCATTCCAGGTCGTAGGTGCCGTTGACCAGCAGCGGGATGCGGTTTTGCGAGGTCACGGGCATGTAGGCGACTTCGAGGTTGGGCTTCTTGAGCTTCTTGCGCACATCGTCAATGATGGCCTCGGTCAGTTCCGCGGAAAAACCCACGGCGGTCTTGGAGCCGATCAGGTAGCTGAAGGGCACCGACGCCTCGCGGTAGGACACCGTGATCTTGTTGCTGTCGGCGACTTTTTTCAGCGTCGGCACGGTCTGCGCGCCGGCGGTGGCGGCCAGGCCAGCGGTCAGCAATGCGGCGGTCATGAGGGTCGAGAGTTTCATGATTGTCCTTTCGGGGGCGGTGGTTGGTAGTTTCGGTGGAACCGGGTAAGCAGGCATCGCTAGTGTAGGAACTGCGGCCCCGGGCGTGTCATTCATTTTCGCGTCAAACCCATGACGAAAACTCATGGTTTACCCAAGCGCCGCGCCGCGTGCCCGGGGGCATAACCGCAGGTCATGGGCCTTGTGAATTCGGCATTGTTCAAATGCACGCGCTTTGCGTACAGTCGCGCTCATTCCAGAAACAACAAGGGTTTTCATCTATGCATGTCTGCGTGCTCGGTGCGGGAATCGTGGGCCTCGCCACTGCCTACAGCTTGCGCCGCGCAGGCCATGAGGTCACGGTGGTGGACCGCGCCAGCCCTGGCAGCGGCGCCAGCGGCGGCAACGGCGCGCAGCTGAGCTACTCCTACGTCCAGCCGCTGGCCGACCCCGCCATCTGGCGGCAATTGCCCAAGCTGCTGCTGTCACCCTCTTCACCGCTGAAGCTTCGCCCGCGCCTGGACACGCGGCAGTGGCTGTGGGGCCTGCGCTTCCTGGCCGCGTGCAACAGCAAGACATCGCGCGACACCACGGGCCAGCTGCTGTCGCTCGCGGCGCTGAGCCGTCAGTCCTTCGACGCCATGATGGCCGAGGAAAAACTCGATTGCGATTTTTCCGCCACCGGCAAGCTGGTGCTTTACTCCGGCGAGGCCGCTTTCTCGGCCGCCAAGCGCCAGATGCTGCTGCAGCGCGAGCTGGGCAGCAGCCAGGAGGCCGTCAACGCCGATCGCTGCGTGGAGATCGAACCCGCGCTCAAGAGCCGCCACGCGCACATCGCCGGTGCCATCTACACGCCCGGCGAATGCGCCGCCGACTGCCAGAAGACCTGCGATGCCCTGCTCGCGGTGCTGCGCCGGATGGGTGTGCGCTTCCTGCTGGACACGCGGGTCGGGCGCCTCGTGCAGCGCGGCAAATCCATTGCCGCCGTGGCCACGCCGCAAGGCCATCTTGAAGCCGATCACTTTGTCATGGCGCTGGGTGCGGACTCCGCGCTGATGGCGCAGGGCCTGGGACTGCACCTGCCGGTCTACCCACTCAAGGGTTACAGCATCACGGTGGACGTCGCTCCCGGGGACCACGTGGCGCCCTCCGTCAGCGTGACCGACAGCGCGCGCAAGGTGGTGTTCGCTCGCATAGGCTCGCGCCTGCGGGTGGCCGGCATGGCGGAGCTCTCGGGCTACAACACGGCCATAGACCCGGCGCAGATCGCCTCGCTGCAGGCATCGACACAGGCGGTGTTCCCGGCCTGCAGCCGCTTCGAAAGCTTGAACCCCTGGGCCGGCATGCGCCCGGCCACGCCCACCGGCCTGCCGGTGATAGGCCGGCACGCCAAGGGCCCTGACAACCTGTTGTTCAACACCGGCCACGGTGCCTTGGGTTTCACCCTGGCCTTCGGTTCGGCGCAGCGCATCAGCCGCATGCTGGCGAGGTAAGCTACCCCCCTTCTCGGCTCACTTCGTGTAGCCGGATCCCCCGCAGGGGGCAACAGCAGCGGCCCGGCAAAGCCGGTTCCGCGCTGTTACCTGCGAAGAGATCGCAGGTCGTAGCTGGGTTTCAGGTGCGCTGCGTCAAGGCCTGCTGGAAGCAGCGCACAAAAGCCCTCACCACCACCGAGCCTGGCCTGCCGGCCGGCAGCAGGGCCTTGATAGGCACAGGGATCAGCGGCTCCAGTTCCAGCACATCCACGCGCGCCAGGTCGGCAGAAACCGCAGTGCAGGTGTCTATCACCGCGATGCCCAGGCCATGGTGGGCCAGCGCCAGCGCCGAATGGTAGGTCTGCACGGTGATGGGGAACTCCAGGCCCACGCCGGCTTCGCGGCAAGCCTGGTTGAGGCTGCGGCCCACCGGGTCCAGCGCGTCCAGCCCGACCACCGGCGACTTGGCCAGGTCGGCCAGCGTGACGCTGCCGCGCTTGACCAGCCGCGAGGCCAGCATCCCTTTGGGCGCCACGCACACCATGCGGCCGTCGGCCAGGTGCTCCTGCGCGAGCGCCGAATGCGCGACCGGGCTGAAAAGAAAGCCGACATCGGCCTCCTGCAAGGCCAGCGCCGAAACGATTTGCGGCGAATGCAGGGCCTGCAGCGTGATGGCCACGTCGCCATGCTTGACGCGAAACAGCTTCAGGGCATGCGGCAGGATTTCATAGCTCAGCGCCAGCACCGTGAGGATGCGCAGTTCCCCGGCACTGTCCCCAGTCTTGAGGTTGGCCGCCAGGCGCTGCACCTCGTCGAGTTGCGCGAACAGGCGTTCGATGTGCGGGTACAGCGTCAGCGCTTCGGAAGTCGGTATCAGCCGGCCCTTGCTGCGCTGGAACAGCGCGAAGCCCAGCTGCAGCTCCGCATGCTGCAGGATGCGGCTTACGGCAGGTTGTGTAACGTTGATCAGGCGGGCGGCCCCGCTCACGCTGCCGGTCAGCATCACGGCGTTGAAGACTTCAATGTGGCGCAGGCGCATGGCGGAGTCCGTAGTCTGTTTCGGCGAAGAACACAGCGGATTATGGCGAACAGGCCCAAGGCGCCAAAATGAAGAGGCATGTCGAGTGCGTCACGGGAATTGTTCACGCTTTGTTTCAAAATCGTACGCTCACGTTTTTCCCAAGTCGGAACCTGGCTTTCGCTCAGTAAACTGGGGCCTCTTTCCACGGACCCGAATCTTCTCACCTCAAGCTGCATGCGCCTCAGAATCTACCTGGTTGAAGACAGCCCCGTCATTCGCGACAGCCTCGCGGAATCGCTGGAGGAACTGGCACGCGCACGCATTGTGGGTTGGGCCAGCAAGGAAAGCGAAGCGATCGAATGGCTCAAGAGCAATAAGACCTCCTGGGACCTCGCCATCGTGGACCTGTTCCTCATCGAGGGCAGCGGCCTGGGCGTGGTGATGAATTGCCGCGAGAGAGACCTCAAGCAAAAGGTCATAGTCCTCACCAACTACGCCACAC
>Ga0102592_1001664_pt1 | contig 23175 bp, 14 predicted proteins | sample AraplaCol_mMF_r2_FD_76861 | JGI IMG/M metagenome (GOLD analysis project Ga0102592, IMG submission 76861) | Arabidopsis root microbial communities from North Carolina, USA - plate scrape MF_Col_mMF_r2 (SPADES assembly) (version 2) | ecosystem: Host-associated > Plants > Roots > Endosphere...
GCTGGGGCGCTTTCCCGATGGAACATATCAGCGCGGTGGCCATTCACCCGAACAACTACGCTGTTGCTATCAGCTACCGCGATAATAAAATAGCCATCGTACAACTGCCCGCAGCAGGAGTAAAAGACGAAAATGCACCAATTGCCATTCCTTTATCAGGCAAAGGTATACGCGAAGGCTTGCTGCAGGGCCCTGTAGCCATGACCATTACCGCCGATGGAAGGATCCTGGTACTGGAAGATATCAACGCAAGGATCCAGGCCTTCGACACCCGGGGCAACGGTGTTCCCTGTTTTAAAGCAGAGCTTTCCTTTGAAATTGACGCTTCCTTCAGCGCAACCCTGTCATCAAAAACAAGCACCTCTGCATTGCTGCAGCAGCTGCAAAGACAGGTGCCTGTATGCTATTCCAAAAGCAACCAGCGCTACCTGCTAACACCCCTGGTCAGCCTGGGCCTTACCTTCCTGCTCCAGCTAAACAATGGTACGCTGCCCGAAGGGCTGCGTGAAAAATTCAAAGAGCGCCTCTTGCCACTGAGCAAGGATGCCGTATGTCATTGTACGGAAAAAGACAGATTATGGCTGATTACAGACCCCACGGAAAATGTCAGCTATGACCTGCGCCGGAACGGCGAAGGAACAAACGAGATCGATGTATACAGGGGCATGAACCTGAGCATTGGTGTAAAATCGCCGGGCAAGGTGTGGACGGTGACAGATAATACCAACAGCCTCCACTACGACGTACAGCTGAATGAAAAAGGAACCGGCATTATATTCACCCGCCTTTCTTCTGTGATGAAGCTGAAGGATGCTCCGGGCAGTAAAAGAACCTACCTCGATATCAGCAGCGAAACAAAAGGTTTTATCTACGTCCTTTCTTATAAAGACAACGGGGCAAAGCCGGAAGACTACAAGCTGGATATCTATAACCCCGACGGCTCAGTGCTTACAGCCGATGAAGGCGCTGACAACGGGCAGGTGAATGCAGCGAGATTTACCGTTGATCAGTGGCGTACTTTATTCACGCTGAATTATGAACAGATGGAAGGCGCTGCAGGCAGGTACGAACCTACCGTCAGCCAATGGATCCCTAAAAGCTAAGACTCCTGATAAAAAGATTGAACGTGGCTATAAACTTACATGACGAGGCACAGACGGTATATGCCCTGGTGCCCGAAGAGCTGGCGCTTCTGCGTGCGATGCTCAATTTCCAAAACACCTACCGTGACAATGTGACTTCCTCAGACGTAGGAAAGTTCTTCACCATACTGGAGTCGCTTTCCGATGCCTACCCTGGTATCAAAAATCCTAAATGCCAGGGCTGGTTTAAAAGCCTGTTTGATGAATTGGTGAAGGTGTCTAAAGTAGACATCATGTACCAGGTTTTCAGATACCGCAGGTATGTACGTGATACGGGGGTAGAAGACTGCTGGGACCATCGCGGTGAAACCCAGTGGCATAACTGGTGGTACACCTATCATCATGGCTGGGAATACTGGGATCAAAACGATCAGACCACCAGGATCTATCCTGAGGTAGGATTGCCGGGAGGCCCTGATAACTGGCGGAGCAAAGCCCAGGCTGTACTCGATAAATGGAAAGACAACAACCCGGAGGCACAGTACATTGATAAAGGCGCTGTCAAAGAACGGACAGGCGTTGCCGCAGTACATAAATTTGAAGATGATGTGATCGCCAAATGGACCGAAAAGTCATCCGCTATTGCAAAGACCAAATTGATCTGCACTGCGCAAAAAACAGATCTGCAGGCCTTGCAGCAACTAAACAGTATGGACAGCAGAAGCTATCTTTTCTTACTCCACCTGCTGATCGGTCTGAGCACAGGCAATACGAAGATGGCCACTTTTGTCAACAAACTGGTGATTGTGAGAACCGACACAGACGCCTACCCCGAAGAAAAGTTCATCAACCAGCTCACCTATTTTGTGCTGATGTACCTGGGCGACGCCCGCGAGCCGGATGAAAAATACGGCTGGAATAACGGGCAGTTACAGGCCTTCGTAAAAGATCTGAAAGGTATTATCTATACTGGTGAGGGCGCGAGCCCGGGCGCCCAGGCAATCGCCAGGAGCCTGGATCTCCAGTTAAGATTGCTGACTTCTATCTCCTCCTACCCTTTGATCGATCCGGAAAGCAGCCAACCCCTGTCTGAACGCAAGAGCAGTACACGCGCCGCCTTGAACAAGGCATTAAAATCAATCACTATTGAAGCATGATGCAGATCAGCAACTATAAGCCGGAAGGAACACCGCCCTATGATTTTACCGGTAAGGATCTCAGCGGAGAGAACCTCGAAAAGCTCGACCTGCGGAATGCAAAAATGAAAAATACCATCCTGAAGGGCACCCTGCTCAAAGGCGCCCTCAGCATGCAGGGGGCAGACCTTAGCGGTGCACAAATGGGCAATGGCACCGACTTTTCCGGGCTGGACCTTACAGGCGTTCAATTTGATGCGAAGCCTCAATTTGGTGACAACGCCGCCAAACCGGTTAAGCTGAACGGGGCCACCATCAAATTCGCGCAACTGGGTAAACAGTGGAAATGTATTGATCTCAGCGACGCGATCATTAAAGAGATACCAACCGATCCAGGCGCTTTCACCGCCAGGAACGCTAATCTTAGCGGGATAGACCTGTCCGGGAAACTGCTTGATAATGTTCACTTCTACGGATGTGTACTGAACGGTGCAAAGTTCACGGGCAGCACCATGCGCGACGCCATCTTCGGAGAGCGCTGCGATCTTACACAAGCTGACTTTTCCGGAGCAAAGTTGGCAGGCGCTGTATTCAACAAGGCCATTCTCACCAAAACCAACCTGGATGGCGCTGAGCTGACCAATGCCTCCTTCCTGAATGCAAGAATGGACGGCACGGTATTCGACAATACCAACCTTACCAGTTGTATTTTCAGTCAGCCCGCCAGCTTTTCAAGAGACCGGAATAACCTTACTTCTTTCAAAAAAGCAAGGCTCAAATTCTCTACGCTGAATAAGGACTGGTCTTACCTGGATCTTCGCGAGGCCGTGCTGGAAGGATTCAGCGCGGCAGTGAACCTCGACTACCTGCAGGCATTGCACAGTAACCTTTCCAAATGGGATTTCACAGCTTGCCACCTGGATGATGCCGATTTCAGCGGCGCTACACTGGATAGTACTATCTTCAAAAACGCCGTGATGAACAAAGCGCGGTTAAAAGCGGTAAAAGGCGCCAAAACAAACTTTTCAGGCGCCATACTGAATGGAGCAAACTTCAATAATAACCAGGAACTGAACACGACAACGGTACTGAAAGCCGCCGACTTCTCAGGGGCCCGCCTGAACAACGCGCTGTTTATTTATGCAGACCTCAGCTTTTATAAACAACCGAACGGGATCTCACTACCCTCCATATTCAACGGGGCGGAAATGATGAATGGGGATTTCAGCAATGCCAATCTTACAAGCGCGCTACTAACGGGCGGAATACCCATGCATAACACCAACTTCACCGGGGCATTATTGAAAGGAGCGAATCTCAGTGGTGCGCAGATGGGTGCTTTCTCCACCTTATTTGAAGTACCGGCAACGGAACCTCACTATAGCATATTGCTGCAATGCCTGGAGTCGCTGGACAGTGCGGGTGTTGCCCAGGTGTTCAGGGGATACGGATATGAGCTGGCCCAGAACAGTTCCATCACAGCAGAAATAGCAGGCATCACCTGGAGTGTTGTGTCAGGCGCCGCTACCTACCAGCTGCTTAAATGGACATCGGCAGATGGAAAGCTTTCGTTTGTGGTATCAAGGTCCGTCAGTCCGGCCAGGCTTTCAAATGCCATCATGATCGATGCCATTCTTAACCAGGCCGACCTGAGAAATGTGACCGCTACCAGCGTTGAACTCTATGGCCCCACTGTAAGTCTCACCAATGCTAAATTACAGGGCATCGTACTATCCAACAGCAACCTCGCTAAAGTGAACCTGAAAGAGGCGATACTATACAGAGCGGCCCTGGATCGCACCAATCTCATGAACGTTGATCTTACAGGGGCCAAACTGGATGGCGCCACTATGAACGATTGCAATCTGCAAGGCGCTAAATTTACGGCCACCCAGCTGGATGGTATTACCCTCTCCGGTTCAGCAGTATCCGTTGATATCAGCCAGACAAAATCAGCCGGTGTATTTCTCCTCTCCACATCCGACAAAGCATTGCTGAAGGAGCTCGAAAATCTAAGCGAACCTTTGGTGATCGCAAAAGATCTGGCAAGGGCAGGTATCGAAGCGCTGAACACCGGAAGTATCTCCTCCCTCCTGTCGCTTTATAAAAACCTGGACGGCATTCTTTCTGCCAAGGCAAGCATTAAGCTGATGGAGAAAGACAAAAGCTGGGAAATAACGGATCCTGGAAAAGGCGCCTTCAGGGTATGGCATGGATTCAGTGCAAGAGGCGATCTGGGCCTGTTTATGCAACCGCCATTTCCAAAGCTGAGCAAGCTGCTTACAGAAAAAGCAGGTGTCCATCTGCGGCACCAGGTCTGGGTCAGCAAGGGCGCTGTTATCAATAGCTGGAATATCGATAATGATCTCATCAACCCTGACAATCGTGATACCGGCTATATCAAGATACAAGTGGTAAAGGAAAGCAACGGCAGCGTATCTTTCTATGGCACGAACCTGCGCCTGGGTCGCCTCAATGACCTGCGCCAACGAGAGCTTATTATACATAGCTACAACTCCACCATATTTGCCAAAAGCGGCAACAGTACAGCAGATTGCGGGCCTGATGGCAGCAACAGCGTGTTTGGCCCTGATACCATTTGCCCTAACCGCCTGAAGTTCTCTACCAATCAGCTGGAGCAAAAACCCTGGGTGGAAATGCTGCGGCCACCGGAATTACCTAAATAAAATTTGGAAGAAAATATTATAATACTATCTTTGCTGCCCTTAACACGGTTGCCCAGATGGCGAAATTGGTAGACGCACTGTGTTCAGGTCGCAGCGCTCGCAAGGGTGTGCTGGTTCGAATCCAGTTCTGGGCACAACAAAGGCTTGTAAGTAATTAAACTTACAAGCCTTTATCTTTTTAGAGACTGTCAAAAACTACCGCTTTCCCCTGCTTTTTCTCCCTTTTGTTGACAGTTAAATGACAGACCAAATTAAAGGGAAACTTCCCCGGTTCTACATTACCATTCCCGCGTTCTTACCCCATTTCGAGCAACTACATTTTCATGGCAGTTTGACACTGACTTGTATGCAGATTCCCTTGACAATGGCAGGCCTGCTGAAAAAAACGGTCCAGGGATTGAACTTCTATTCTGTCATCGTTAAAATCGCAATGGAGGAGTTGTCGATCGGAGAAAGCGAACCGAAAGGCCTGATCACAGGCAAAAAAGCATATATCGGCATTTCTTCGGGCGGCGTTTATTCCGAAGGGCCTATGCAGAGTTATGATTTTGTAACGCCTTACATGAAGTCCATCGTGGCGTTCATAGGCATTACTGATGTGACGGTGGTACGCGTGGAAGGCACATCCATACCTGTGTTGAAAAATGCTGCGCTGGAAAAAGGGATTAACAGCATCGCAGTATAAGGAGTGCGTTAATATTATAAAACACAAAGCTGCAGACGTTCGCCTGCAGCTTTGTGTTTATAGTGATCTCAGGTGTTGTTTATTCAACGGCAACCAGCATTTTTCTTCTTGTTATAAAGAAAGCAACTACGTAACACGCCAGCATAAACAGGTGAACTATCAATGCAGGGGCGAATAAATAATATTGCTGCATAAAAATACCGGAGAACAGCGAAACGGTTATCAATCGTTCATCAACAAAATACGAAAAACCATTCATCACCAGCAGGCAAGCCAGGAAGTGAGCGATCACCACAGCAGTCCTTTTCCCATGAAAAACCTGTTGCACTACCAGGTAGGATAAATAATCCAATATAGTTCCCACGACCAGGTAATAACAGTTAAAATAAAAAAGATAGGCAAATAGCTCCGTACCATATCCTTCAACGGCCGTGACCAGGAACATGGAAATGACTGCAAATGCCAGGTGATACGTTAATACAAGGAAAAATTTACGGTTTATCATTAGTTGAATTTTACAACGGTTCTGGGTTCGGTTCTGTCTTTCACCCATTCCCCTTTCTCATTCTTCTTATACATATCAACAAGAGTCGTAACTACAGTTGCATTAACCGACCGTCCAAAGTGCTCGTTACTTGCACGAATGTAAGCCTTAATCTCAGGCACCCTGTCACCATATACGGTAAAGGAGCCGGCTCCTTCTCTTATTCTCACCTCTGTTTCGAAAACGGCCATATTCTGCTCTGTATTCCCTCCGGATTTGGCAACATAATCAAAGGTATAAGTATCGATTTTACCTTTGTAACCTAAGCGCGTTCCAAGTTCCTCCTTCAGTTGTTGAACATATTGCAGGTATAATCCGGGCCTGTTCATTATCTTATCCGGTGCATGCAGGTCAAGACCATGACCAACACCCTGCACATACATCACGCCGGAGTTGTGCATATTCGTATGGGCATAACTGTCACCTAACCTGTGCAAGGCCCATCCGAGTTGCTGAACCGATTGAGCACTTCTGACATACAAACCGGACACTACTCTTTCATTTACCGGATCTCCACCTGTAAGGGCATGAACATGCTTTTGCATATCTGGTTCCAGCCAGGTACTGGGTGATGACATCACTTCCCCATTACGCCCCATCAGGTTATCGGGAGCTTCTGTATGATATGCAAGGCTGTAGGCATCGCCTCTTCCCATCAGCGTCGCCATCAGGTAAACTGTCCAGAAATGGCCGTCTGTCTCATATTTACCATTTGCATCTATGAACCTTACAGGATTGTTATAACCATACCTGAAGGGAGTTAGTGCCGGCGACGCTTCCGATTTAGGGTCGATGCTGTGCCATCTGCCAAGTTGTGCGTCATAGAACCTTGCCCCGAAATCATAAAGCTCCAATCCGCTGCCGTCAGCAAACTCCTTCTCTTGCATCTCCTTATCACCGAACTTCATCCTGTTCTCAGTGTAGTTCGTTCCCTGAAGTGCATTTGAAGATATGTTGCTTATGGTAAGCCCATACGGATAGTAATGTGTTTCCTCCAATAGTGGTCCGCTACTGGCCATTACAGTAAGATCATCAAAGAGCAGATCCTGTGTGGTCTCATTGCTGGTGTATACGTAGAGGAACCCGTTCTTCTTCACCCGCATTTTATCCACGGAAAGCGTCTGGAGCTGGTCAGGCTCATTTTTCACTTGTCTTACTCCGCTGTTTTCGTCTACTAAATTAAACTGATCATCGAATAATACAAAACTAATATATGCTTTTGGCCTGTCCTGTTGGTTCTGGTCAGGATCCCTTTCTTTCAGCCGTTGGTAATCATTGGCTTTGAAGTTTCCGAACGGAGATAAACCGCCAGACTGCCGGGAAGCATGACTGCTCCCCGAAAGGCTTTCTCCGCCAAACGCCTGCAGCAAGCCGGCTACCATGTCCTCAGGAGTTGCTGTTTTGTTGTTTTTGGGACCGACAGATTTGTAAAAAGCTCTGGCCCCTATCTGCAAGGTATCTCCCGCCATAACTTTCAGCACCAGCGAAGGGCCGATCTTCTTTCCTCCTTCCCTGGCATTCAGTTTGGCCACATAGTCGTTCTTCCGTGTGGTTTGATCTTCGGGATATCCGGCCGGTTTAGCTGAACGGGTTGTTTCAACATTGCTGAATAATGCTGTCTCTGTAGCAGCATTATCCGCTTCCATAGTGGCCGTATACATGGTAAGATCACTTTGTTCGGTTAATATGGAACGAACATTTCCCAAGTAGTCTTTTATAAAATAGTCATAATAAAACGCTACCGGTTGGCCGGCTTTAAATACCGGTCGAATACGGCCTTCCTCGTGGGTTATAAACTGAAGCGTATCATTCCGGTAAACAAATCCCCTGGAATAGTCGGTAGTTATAGTTCGGGCAGTCGTCTGCGTATTATCCACAACCACCTTTCTAAGCTTATTCCCGGTAGCGTCGTACAGGTATTTGATAGTACCCTTGCCGGCAATGGTAATATTCTCCGGTAAGTTCAAATGATTATACGTGATACCGGCAATATTTTTGTTCAGGTCCTTTGTGATGTTACCGTTGGCATCATATGTAAAGTCGTCGCCTGTATTTGTACCGTTAATGAAGTCACCGAGTTTGGCGGACGCTGTATTGCTTGGATCTGCCACAGAGGCCAGCTTATTACTATTGCTGAGGTATGTGTACGTCAGCTGGTCTATTGTAGTAATGCCCGTTCCTATCATGCCTTTCCGCGCCATAGCCGTTATATTACCATTGGCATCGTAGGTTAATCCACTAACAGAAAAGTTCTTCACGTTCTGTTCCCACATGGTTGCGCTTGAAGTATTTTTCTGAGTAAAGTCGGCCGTTGTCAGGCGGCTTACATTATCGTAGGAGTAACCATAGGCCCTACTGACATCATCGCCACCGCTCTTCCACACCTCCCCTGCAATGTTGCCGTTTACCTGGTTAACTCCAAAACCATAATCATAGCTCAATTCCTGCCCGAACCAGTTGGCTGTACTATTAGGGGAATTTAAAAAATCTTTATTGATACTTTTCAGCCAGCCCCTGATATTATACCCATAGTTCAGGGTTTCAAGTTGGGTGTCTGTCCCGGTAACATGCAAACGCTTTGTTTTCAACTGGCCCAGCTCATCGTAGCTGCTTTGAGCGATGGTCCGTTTTATATCCCCATTCAGTTGCTTGATCACCTGTGTTATCCTTCCCGCCTTATCGTACAACAGCTGCGTCATAACGGTGCTTTGCGGCGTAGTACCACTCCGCGGATTAACATGCCTCAAAAATGTGCTGAGCTGTCTTCCACTAAAGTCATACATATTTGTAAGTATATCCTTACCACCGTTCACGTTATCTGAAATATTCTGCAGGGGCCGGTCTTTATCTGTATAATAAGTGGTGGTAGTAAGCCACTGGTCCGTGCCCAGCACCCGTACCTTGCTTCCTGTAACAATACCTTTTGTTTTATTGCTTACCGAAGTAACTACTTCAGCATAAGAGCTGCCGGTGTACTGTGGCGCTGTAAAGTCGGCCGTTGCAGGATCATGTTTTCCGGGAAAATTATAATCATCATAAAAGGTGTAGGAAAGCGGCGTTAAGGCACTAGGCGTGATATTCGGCAAAGGATTGGAAGCAACGATAGTGACCGTTCCCTGGTCCAGTCCCGTAATGATCTCTGCCAGCATTTCTGTTCCGGCACCCGTTTCAAAACCCGATTCAAAAGAAATACTGTTGGTAGCCTCATACTTGGCCCGCCCATCATAATAAGCGGTCTGCAGATCTGCCATACCAGGAAAAGTATATGGAATGCTCTGTGTATTGGTAGTAGCTGTATTCATACTGATCTGTAAAGCATCCCTCGTAGATGCAGAGTTATACAGCGCCGTCATGGTAGGTCTGTTCAGTTGGTCATAAAAGGTTACCAGCCATTTCGCTCCTCCGGCCTGGCTTGTATTCCTTAAATTACCGTCACTGGTGAACACAACTCTATCACGTACATCATATACCATTTCAATCTGCGCCGCTCCAGGCACTTTCTTCGTGATCATCCTGTTTCTGCTATCATACTTATACTGAAAGCATAATTCATCTAGTATTGCCTGGCTGATTACCCAGGTTCCCTTGATGAGGTCCACTGCCTTTGGAGGTATTACTACCCTGAGATTTCCCAGTTCATCATATATATAATAGGTGCACAGCCAGCCATCATGTCCATCCCCTGCGCCATCCACCAGCTCAATTCTCTTCATGAGAAGACGGTCCTCTTTGTCTTTGAAGTTCACTACTCTCTTTCCTCTCTCATCCCTGGTAACACTCTTATACAACTGTGTCGCAGCATAGGTGCGGCCGCTGGCACTGGTAGGAATTGCACCGGTAGTGGTTATATCCCAGATACGGATCCCATCAGCGGTGGTATTGAACTGGTACTGTTGCTCTACCGGCTTATTGCCGCCTTCCTTTGCCCAGGTATTACCAGGAGCGTAGGTCTTAAGCACCCGGTTCAATGGAGAAGCTTCATACTCGATCTGGCTGTAATAAATACTCTCCCCTACCGCCCCGGGCGCAAGGGCTGGCGTCTGATAGAACGTTTTCTGTGCATTGAAAGGATCGGTTTTGAACTTGCCGTCGCTCATATTACCAGCCTGGGGTATATAAGGCAGATATTTAAGCTGTTCCCTCCCGTATGCATCATACAGTACGGGAGCAACCATGTCTTTACCGGATGGAGAGATCCCTTTTTTTACGGTCTGCACGGGTCTCCCCAAGCCATCAAAATACTGAGTTGTCTGCTTTACCGCGCTAACGTCGGTAGCTGCAGCAACCGCGGCCGGATCAGCAGTAGGCATATTGGGTTCCCAGGTCCGGATATAATTGATGGTAGTATTGGTATAGGACCCTGGAACTGTTGCAGCGGCCGCGGCAGGACGTGCGCTATTGTTAGGCGTGTTTTGCGCTGCTGAAGTAAATGCCAGCCCTAATAAAAGTATAAATAAATAAAGTTTTTGCATGTCACTTATTTGTAGGGATTAAGCATTACTGGGTAATCGGCTTCTGATATTGGTAATCGTACTGCTGTAATATCTTGCCATTTTGATCCTTGATCAGCTTCAGGCGGCCGTAACTGTCATACTCATAATATCGGGTCTTGCCATTAGGCTCAGTGGTGCTTGTCATTCCCAATACAGGTGCATAAGTATAGGTTGTTACCTGCGCGCCAGGCAGATTACTACGCAGCTTATCAAGTTCAACCCTTATATCGTCATCTGTGTAGTTAGCTGCATTATCCAGCATTGTCTGGTTAATATATTGCTTTGCCGTGTTGTAATCTGTACCCACAATCCTGGCAACGGGATACTGTGATCCGTATCCCCAGATATAAACTTCCCTGACATCCTTATCCTTTCCCTGCTGCAACAAGTTGCCTGCCGCGTCATAATTATCAAATAAGATCCTGGTTTCTGCGGCGTTACTTAAAATTTGCAGCTGCATATTCTCAGGTTTTACGACATTCTGCAAACCATCCCATATCTTAAAGTTCGTCCTGTTTCTTTGCATCAGGGCGCTGCCGCGTAATACTTCTTTCTCTACAGGAGAAGCGATCATATTTTTTACTACCATTCTATCTATCGCCTGCCCATTGGCAGTATTAAGGCCTGAAATCTGATCTTTGTTAAAGACATATCTGCTTACAGTTTTCAAATCTTCCCCTTTACTATTAGTAAGTATTTCATTTACCGGAAAAGAATTATACTTGGTATCATAAGCGAATGTCCTTGAAGTTTCCAGTGAAACTGAGCCTGAAGCATCAAACTCCTTTACACTGGTGGCGGTAAGTTGCGTGATAGCAGTTTGAACATAATAAGTGGCCGCGTAATAATCGTCGAAACTGGGTGCAAAACAACTCAGGCTAACATTCTCATTTTTAAACCCGAGCTTTATTACTGGAAATATCTTGCTACCCAGCTCTGTATATGTATTATCTGTTTGCCGCACCAGTGTATATGTGCTTCCGTTTTTCACATAATCTTCCGTCCGTTCAACCAACGGAGTACGCCAACCATACTTGGTGATCATATATTCTCCACTTTGTCCGTACGGGAAACGCTCAACATCCAGCTCCTCCACACTGCGGTACTTAAAAATATTCTTTCCCATATTATTCACGTTATCACCATAATATTTGGTTACAACAGGATAAACAACCGAGCTGCCCGAGGCTGGATTAAGCGAGGCAATGGGTTCTGACTTGTATAACTTCCTTGTTGTGGTATAAAAATTACAACTCAGCGATCCCTGACCAAGGTAATAATACTTAAAAGGTTTGCTATATGCCAGGGTATTCATATACTGGGGCAACAGGGATAGTCTGCCATACCCGGATTCGCTTTCTCCATACTTATAACTCTCCTGGTATGCAAACTTGTTATCTGCAGTGTACCGCTGAATACTGCCAATCCTTAGGCCACCTGCAAGCTTTATAGTGTTTACCGGTTGAGTGGTATGCCATTCCACCGATATCCGTGCATATGCCGTAGTACTATTAGCGTAACAATTGGAGATTAGCTGATAATTACCCGCGGGAAGACTGAGATTACTGATATTCGTTACGGAGCCCGCAGGGTTATTGTTTACGTAGTAGAATAGGGTTTGCCCCGTAGAGAGGTTCACCAGGGATACATTCGGTCTTGTATTCTCCTCCAATGTCTGGTAGTCCGGGTTATCATAAGGAGGATTGCTTGGATGAGGATAGGTTGAAATATTGACAGTTATTTTCACATTATCAGCAGCAGCCAGGGTAAGGTTCTTCGTTTGTGTAGGCTGCGGCTCATTACTCGACGTATTGCCAAATGCGATACAATCAGTAGTAGAAGCTACTATTGTTGTACCACTGTATAAATATTTATGCGCTTCCCAGTTAAACAGGCTATATCCGCCGGTTGGATAAAGTATCTTCGTAAGCATGCCGGCTTTCATATATTGCTCATTAGGCTCCCGGTCTGCCGATCCTACTGTATAGATATAGTCATCGGTAGTCTGGGTGGGCAGCAACGTTTGAGCGGCATCATTAGCAGTAGCACCGTTAAAATAGCCCCAGTAATCCTGTTGGTGGGTTGCCCTGAATGGAAGCTCCACGGATTCATTATATTCAAAGCCATACTTCCCCACAAGGGTTCCCTGTGCATCCAGTTCCTCCATGTTTTTGAGCTTCAACCGGTTTCTGCCATCGTATTGAGAATAAAGTATCAGATTGTTTTTATAGGAACCTGTATAGTGGAAATAGTCTGTAACAAAGTTCACCGACCTCAACTTTTTGTAAGTACCATTCACCAGGTTATAAACTTCCATACTGGCTAATCTGCTGCTTCCCCCGTCAGTTCTGTCGCTCACTTTATTAAACACAACCCTTCCGTTATTGAAGTCTATGGAAGATATTCTCATTGGCTTCCAGGTCCGGTTCATTACAGAGGAAGAATAATCCAGTACATTACCTGATTGCTGGGGGATCGTTCCGCCTCCCAGGGTATATTTAGGGCCATAAACAGCCGAATAGGTGGCTTTGTACTCCTGCTCCTCGGCAGCGTCTTCAGCATAATTAAAAGTTATCTGGTCGCTTTTATCCGCGCTTGTGATCTTTGAAAGCCACCAGGTGGATACATATCTTGGTTGATAATCAGTATCCCAGTTGATCATAATATTAGTATACTCCCTGACCTTAAATTCATACAGGTTACCTTGCTCATCCAGTATTTCAAAGTCGTCACCTGCTCTTGTGATCTTCAAACCACTAACCGGTATCTGAAAAATATTCTTGGAGGTGTCATAAGTGAATTCCCCCGACCGGCCGGTAAAATTAAAATAGTACTTATCGGGTTCCGTATCTTTATCATGGAGATATGCCACCTGGTAATAATAGTCCGTAGGGATAGTGCCTGTATAAGGTATGGTCTGACCTAAAAATCCACCTCCGGCTTCATCAGGAGTTCCCACAACAACCCTCGTGATCATCCCTATACCGGTTAGTACCCAGCCTGTTCCTGTCCAGGACGCCAATTCATCTGTTTTGATACCAGCAGCTTCATATGCCAGCGACAAAGGCACTTCCAGGTCAGTTGTTTTTACAGAATAAAGAGGTATGCTTATTTGCGGCTTTCCTGTGTAATAGCTAACGTCATACTTTCCGTAAGATGCAATCCTCGCGGCTTCAGGATTAGGGCCAATGACCCTGGCCGGAGCAAGTGCACCTTGTTCAACCTGGGCGCTGGCCTGAAGCATCCCTAATAATAAAAAAGTGATATATCCGACTTTTTTCATTCCTATTGATTTATTGGCTGATTTCCTGCCTATATTTATTTCCAATTGCGTAAATCACTATTAACGACTTACTTCTCTTTCATCCCTGCAAGTTCTTCCTTCAGCTGCGTTATCTGCCTCGAAGTTTCCTGCTGTTGCTGGATAATATATAAAGTCAGCTCCTCCACTTTCTTCAATAACTGCTTATTCATTTCTGCCACATCCAGCCCTTCTTTTTCTACCTCCTCAGCTGCTGGCATATCAGGCAGGTGCCGGTGCTCTTTCACATAGGCAGCTACTTCAGCAAGGGAAGGCAGTTTGTAGTCATCAGCAAACACATAATCCGGCCATGCACCCTGTAGTTTTACCTTGATCTTTTCGGCGATCATGCTGCCGCCTACTGCCAGCTTATAACCTTTCGTATCAGTAGCGTTTATTCCCACACTGCCATCGGCCTTCACCATCATCAGGTTCTGTCCGTAGCTGCAAACAGATAACACGTTGTTGTTAACAAGCTTAGAACCTGTTTTACTACGGCCATCCAGCACAACCGCAGCCAGGTTAATATCAGTGGGGGTGGGTGCAACGTCTTCTGCTTCCCCGGTAAGATAAAGCCCCAACACCCTGCCAGGCGCCTTTGTACGCCCCACAATACTTGGAATAAAAGAACCAGTTGCGCCGGTTGCATTGATTATATTAAGATAACCATCTGCGTCAGGCACGTTGGATTGGGTGAATTTCCCCAATACAGCTCCCTGGGCTGCTGTTATATGTAGCTTCGCAAGCGGAGTATCGGTGCCTATGCCCACATTTCCCGCGAAATAGTTATTTCCGCCGCCATTAAAGTAGGCGCTATGGTTATAGCTCATACCGGCGATGTTTACATAGGGGTCAACCACTGTTTTGTATGTAAAAGTGGGGCCATTGGTCTGTTGATAAGGCAAAGCGTTCTGCACTCCGTCGTAAACAGCGGGTGATACTGCATAATTCGAATTATACGAATAAGTAGTATTTCCCCTCATCCATATAAGGATACGGGCATCGTTATTAGTACCCGTTACATCCGTCCAACCTGCGATCAACTTATTATAAGTTGGGTTATTAATGTTTGCCTGGCGGATATCTGCGTCAATAAAGTTCGACGCATTTCCCCAGTTATAGGTATGAAACCTGAATTTTGCAATAACGGAGCCTCTCCATAGGCTATCGCGGTGAACAGACGAACGCCCTATCTGCAGCTCAACTGCCGCGTTACTGTTATTCCCGCCATCTGAAAATGAAACGGGATAAAATTTGTCCAGGTCTCCATTCACGGTAATAGTTCCGGAAACCTGCGAATACAATTTACCTGTACATAGTATCAGGGCAAATGCAAGGAATAAAATACGATTTTGCATGTATAGGTAATTTTAGTTCTTAACAGATATTGTCCATGGAGGATCTGCCAGCCATGCGGAGCACACAAAAAAATGCAATTATAGCTGAGGATTGATAAACACCTTTCCTGTTATTGACATAGATTCGGGTTGCAATAATTCAAATAGTACAATTAACGCTGCTGCACATAAATCCTGTGCTCACCGGGAACAAGCAATACTCTCTTGTGATCAAACATTCTTGTGAAAATTATGACGTATCATAGGTCTCAGGGTTCTCCGGGTTAAACTACCAATTGAATTCCCGAGTATTGATGCTGCAAACATAAAAATCTTTTTGCAAAAAGTGTCATACATACTTCGTAACTAAAGTGTTATAAGTATTTATAAAATTCATCATATTTATTCCGGAAGAAAAGCTCTCACGGCGTCCGGATACGAACACGCCATGTCTCATACCGGACGGCCGACTTAACCGGTCGACATAGGCGCTTACCAATGCATTAGTCCCTCCCTGCAGCTCCTGTAAGTATGCAGCTCAAAATACTCATAGTTATCAGACAAAAGCTGTTCTATCTCCCTATCGCAGTCAAAGCCCTTACGCTGTAACTGCTCTTTCAGGCCAGCACCAATACCGGATAATTCATAATAACAGAGAAATGCATTAAACAACCGTCCGTTTTCATTCCTGCCGAACCTTCCGGAAGTCTGGTAAAGCATTCTTTTTTCTTGTAACTCAGGGCTGTCATAAGGGGTACCTTTCAGGTATTTAAGCAGCAGCAGCTCCTGTATATTGAAGCCACTGATATCTGCGGATTGTCCCAGCCGCCATAACAGGTCTAGTACCTCACTTATTTCTCTTTCCTCCTTGGAACCTATCGGAAAGCGAAACCAGTCAATGTCAGCCATCCTTTTTTCAAGCAGGTAGGTGTTAATCCCATCAACCTCATAACCCTCCAGGCCATAATCGCCAAGGTCGTTTAAACGCCGTAAATGAAGGTTATACTCGACCTTATCTACGTCGAACCACTTTGCATAGGGGGCAACAAAGGAAGGTATGCCAAGATGTATGCGTTGCACAATGGATTGTTGCAGGTCACCATCATCAAATCCTGCCTGCTTTAAATCTTCTATGATTTGGATATCGTTTACCATAATGTTTTATTTAGGTCTGGTTTTGAGGTAGAGGCAATAAACGATTCACTCAACTAGAAAACCAATTTATGACCCACATATTGGCTATTTATTCCTTTACAATAGCAATTCAAAGGAAAATATACATTGACATCCAGATAGATAGTAATCCAGTTCTGGGCACAACAAAGGCTTGTAAGTAATTAAACTTACAAGCCTTTATCTTTTTAGAGACTGTCAAAAACTACCGCTTTCCCCTGCTTTTTCTCCCTTTTGTTGACAGTTAATTAACAGTTCAAATGACAACTAACTTTCGCGTGCCGACGCAGGCACACAACTGGCACGTACATGCGTGTTTTTTACCTTTTGATGCAAAATTCCGGGCAAAAGTTCTAACTTCATCTACACACATTCCAGGTTGCAGTTCCGGCTGACAACAATAAACTTTTTCCATCTGCGGCAATACAGAAACATAATCTTTCCTACAATGAGGCGCTTCTTAACACTATTGGCAATCGTTCGTTCTACCTTATCTTTTGGGCAACAAGTGACATTACCTTTGGATACATGGAAAGCTTTTCCAATTCCGACTAATGAAGACACTTTGTTTAAGTTCAATTCTGCTCCTGACGACTGGACAGTTTTATTAAAAGAAAATACGCTCTATGTCACCAACGCTCCTAATAAAACCAGCGACACTTTGCCTTTTAATATTCCGGTTACTTCTTATCGTCAATTTGGTGGACGAAAATCTGTACTAGAGGTGGATGACGGCTATTTAGTTGGTTTTTATCGCGGTGAGTTTGGTGGTAACCTCCATTGGTTTTCAAAAGACGGAAAAAGCAACTATGAAATCTCAGGTCATAAAATTGTTCAGTTTATAAAACGATCCAATAAAATTTATGCAATTGAAGGGCTTGCCCACCTGGGTCTTTCAAGCGGCAGCATCATTGAAGTTCGAAAGATGAATAATAAGTGGACGGCATTGAATTATCTTCGACTTCCATCCGCACCCGACGGCATTGATCTTGACAGCCAGAATAATTTTATCATTATCACTTCAGAAAGCCTGCTTTCTGTTGACACGAATAAAAACATTGACACATTAATAACAAAAGGGTTTTGGAGCGCCTTGTTATATCCGACATCAATTGTTGTAAAAGATAAAATTGCCTATGTCGGTATGCGTAAAGGCATCCTGAAATTTAATCTGACAACGCATAAACAGGAATGGCTGTTAAACGACTAAAAAGGTCGATCATTCTGTATTTGATAAATTGAAAAAATATTATCTTCAAACCATCAGCCTTAACCAGCAATAACTAAGCGTAAGAAGGCGTAGCTTAATAATTAAACGACAAATATTATCTTCAACAATAAAACATTTGCAAAAGCGACAAGTTTTTAGTGACACAGTGCAGAACATAAGCCAACTTTGGGACAAGGCTTTCAACCAACGCGACACATCGGTTTACTTCAGCTATGTCGACACAGCTTTTTCCATTACAGCAGGGGGAGGAACATCTACAGGTCTGCCAAGGTTTAAGTTCATTACAAACGCTTTAACGTTACCAGCAATATTAAACGACACCCTACAATAAACAGACAGAGTAAATGAGAAAAACGTTTTTTATCCTTTTCGCAGGCTTGACTTTCCAAGTGAACGCGCAAAACCTATTCCCCGTAAAATTAGACAACTGTAAGACTGAAAGATTTTGCCTCGACTGTGGAGATACAAAAGCAGGTTACGAACAAGAAGAATTTTCAAAAATTCAAGAGAAATTAAACAAGGAATTAAACTTGCAAGGAATTAAAGGTGCTGTAAAATTCCAAGTACTTGTTGATGCAAAAGGACGTGCTTGCGTTTTAAGCCATACCGACCAATCAAACAATCCAATTACTTTAAAAATTATTCAAGAACTTAACAAGTTCAAAAATTGGACACCTGCCGTAACAGGTGGTGAAAAGGAAGGAAAATCTTCTATTAATTTAATTTTTGTAATTAACGACAATAAAGTGTCAGGACAGATTGAACGTGTTGATATGAATGCTTTCAAAAAATCTTTTGACAATCCTAAAACCTATGACTATAAAAATGAAAATTTAAAAAATTACAAAATAACTGTTTGGAATTCCAAAAACTCAAACCTTCCAAACAATATGAACGACCATATCTCTATAGACAAAAACGGGCTTATTTGGCTTACCATAGATGAAGGCTTAGTAACCTTTGACGGAAAGGAATTTAAAAATGCAGAACAAAACATTACAGACAAAGGAAAATTCTTTGCCTATCACACGTTGGTAACTGACAATAATAATGTGAAATGGGTTTACGGCAAAAACAATATTTACAGTTTTGACAATACAAAATGGACAAAATATGACTCAACTGAAATCGGAATAGATGGAGCGTATGAAATTGTTAATAATCAAAAGACAGGAGAAGTATTTTTCTGCTCTGAAGAGGGATTGACAATTTACAAAGACGGAAAATGGACAAATATAAATAAAAGCAAACTCAAAGACTTGCCATCAAACAGAGTAATATTTGCAAAGAGAGATTCAAAAAACAGAATTTGGATTGGCACTTTTAGCGGAACAGCAATGATTGATAAAAATAATCAAGTAACAAATTTTGAAAACACAAATACCATTTTGAAGGGAAAGTGTATTACATCAATGGACGAAGATGAAAATGGCAATCTTTTTTTTACGCTTTATGAGTTTGACAGAAAAGAGAAAGGAAAGGTAAACAATGACGAAGGAATTGCAATTCGATACACAGACGGAACTTTCAAACAGTTTACGACAGAAAATTCAGGAATGCCATTTAACCATACGAATTGCGTTCTTTACGACAGAAATGAAAAAGTTCTTTGGATTTCAACCGACAGAGCAGGTTTAGTAAGATATGACCTAAAAGATAGTTGGGAGAATTATCACAACGAAAATTCCGATATTCCAACATCCTACATTTCTACAATGATTTTTGACGACAAAGGAAACTTATATTTAGCGACAAGACAAGGATTAGTAAAAATTGAAAGAAAATAATAAATACTGCTGGTAACTGGTATAAATTTGTTGCTGCAAACCTAAATCGTCACCTGGCTGAAAACGTTGACCAAAATCAAAAAGCTATTTGCTTATCCTGCTTCTTATCCTGCTGAGCGTCTCTTTGGTGACGCCCAGGTAATTGGCAATAAAATGCTGTGGCACGCGAAACAGCACTTCGGGCGAAGTTTCCAAGAGCTTTTGGTAGCGCACCTGCGGAGGATCATACAGCAGGGACGTGAGCCGTTCCTGGTTGTAACAGACTGTCTCTTCGGCAATTCTCCGGCCAAGCCTTTGCAATACCATATTGCTGTCAAAGAGTGCAAGCACTTCGGTGGCATGCATACAGGCCACCACCGAATCTTCCACAGCCACAATATTATAGGAGGACGGAATTTCTCTTATGATGCTGTAATAATCAGTGATAAACTCCTTTTCCACTGCAAAATCAAAGGTGCGTTCAAGCCCGTCAATTACTTTCACGGAGCGAAAGCAGCCACTGATGATAAACCCGATTTTTGAACAGCGCTTCCCCTCCTGCTGGAATAGTTCGTTTTTCGCAAAAGGAGCTAATTCGGCCAGGTTGCTTATTGCCTGCCAATGCTCTTCTTCAAGAGACGTAAAATGGCATAAGGCATTCTTTAACTCTAACATATCCTGTAATTTATGGTGTCCGTCACTAAAATAACATGTCGCCGGAGCCATTTTATTGATTTAGATCAATAAAAATTACAGATTCCTTCCAGGACGGGCATTTCCTTCATCGTCATCGTCAGCATTCACCTGCCGGTATTACCATTTAGAACCCCAAAAGTCAACCCTCCCTTATTTATTGATTACAATCATCGTTTCGGGCCACTCCTTCGGGGCAAATTTGCCGGCGTAAACAATAAAACAACCGATATGATGAAGCATTTGTTCCTGACTGCGCCCAGGGCCCTGGCGCTCCTCCTTCTGGGTATGATACTGGCTGCTAAGGGGCACGCGCAGCAGCCCACCGAGTTCTTATCGCTTAATTATTACTACCTGCCGCAAAGCGATTTTAAGGACATGGACGGAAAGGCAACTGTCAACAATTTCGAAGCCAGCCTGCTCACCCCGGCGATTAAGCTGGGTAAAAGGACAACCCTCATCAATGGGTTTTATTACAGGTTGTCTGACTACCATTTCGAGGAGCTGTCTACCGATTGGAACGGGCTTCCCACGCAGTTACACGATATACGCTACAGCCTTATAATCCGTCAGCAGCTTAGCCGGCGGTGGACGCTCGTTGTCACCCCCCGTGTGAATGCAAGGGGCAATTTCAAGGAAAGCCTGTCCGGGGATGATCTTTTCCCGGGCGCTACCGTCATGGCGCTTCACAGTACCCAGGGCCGGCTAAGATGGGGTATTGGCGCCACCTATAACAACGATTTCAATCACAACACCTTTATGCCCGTGGCTGGCCTGTATTATGCGACGGAAAGAATGCGGTTGAATATTACCCTCCCCAATAACGGTCAGTTGATATTCACGCCTTCGAAAAAACTGGAGTATGGCCTTTCCTTCAACATTGAACCGGGCATTTATCACCTGGGAGACATGACCATCAACAAGAATGCCGTCAGGTACCTGCGCACCCTCAATGCACTGGTATCACCAACGCTTTCGTATAACCTGGCGGGCAGTTGCTGGCTAAATGCAAGGGCCGGCTATGTACTTATCAGAAACTATGACCTTTGGGATGAAAACTATGAGGCCAGACAGAAAAACATGGAAAACAACTTCGACCCAGCACCATTTGCCTCCGTAGGACTGAGCATAAGGCTCAACAACCGTCCGGTGAAATAAATCGTAACCGTGGCCAACCATTGAAATAATTAAATTGTTCATTTATGATCGAAGGCCAACTACATAGGGAACAGGCTGAAAAATACGTCTTGGTCACAGGCGCCTCATCGGGAATTGGTCTTGCAACAGCCCTGCATTTCGCAGCGAACAACTGGAACCTCGTAATGGTCACCAGGGCCGGCGCAAAAGGCAGGGCTGCTTCCAACCAGGTCAGGCGGCAGTCCGGCAGCAATAAAGTCATGCACCTGACTGCGGACCTTGCCTCCCTTCAACAGGTCAGGGGCCTGACGGTAGAAATCATGGACAAGCTGCCGCGGCTCGATGTCCTGATCAATAATGCCGGCGTCATGCTGCCGGCAAGAGAGGTCTCCACCGACGGCTATGAAATGAACTGGGCCGTCAATCACCTGGCTCCCCTGCTTATCGTCGAACGTTTGAAAAACTGGCTGAGTGCGAATCAGCCGGCAAGCATTATCAATGTCAACTCGGAAGGGCATCGTGCGGAACTTTTCAGCGGTACCGCCGCTAATATCTACTTCAGTGACCTGCAGGCTGAAAAAAGCTATTCCCCTACCAGGAGTTACAGCCAGTCCAAGCTCGCCAGCCTGATGACTTCTTTCAGCCAGGCGGAACACTTGCGGGGATCAGGGGTGACGCTCAACTGTATGCATCCTGGTATGGTAAGAACAGCATTGGGAAGGAAATTCAGCTGGTGGCTCAGGCTGATGCCATCACTGATGAGCACCGCGCCGGAGCGCTCCGCCGCTTGCCTTTTTGGACTGGCCACGTCCGGGCAGCTACAGGTGCTGACGGGCCGTTATTTTACCGGCGATCGGCAGGCGGAGCCTTTGGGGCTTGTACACAATAAAATTATCGCGCAGGCTGTCTGGCAATTAAGCCTCCAGCAAATCCTGCCCTTTGTTTGATTTTATAAAGGGTAAAAATATCATGTCACTTAGAGGTTGCAGTTGGACTGACCGCTTTTCAGCCCTGAATAAGCCTTTTTCTAATCCGGCTGAGTCCTTCCGGGGTAATACCGAGATAGGATGCGATATAATACTGGGGGACACGCTGAACGACCTGCGGTTTTCCTTTACCAGGTTGAGATAACGCTCTTCCGGGGTCTGATACTCATTTAACTGAAGCCTGAGCAGCCGCCTCTAAAATCACCTCCAATACCTTCTTCGGCTGAGCCAGCATGGCAACATGACAGGACGCTAACTCCGTCGTCTTCGCCTTCGCCCTCGCAGCCATCAGTCGCTCCAAATCCGGATGTATCGTCTTATCCCCCGACGCCACAATATACCAGGACGGCTTCTCCTTCCACGCAGGATTACTGCAAACCCCTTTAAAAACAGTCGGAGAACAGGCCACCTGCACCGCAAAAATCATCTCCTGCTCCTTTGTCGGAAGATCATCCGCAAAAACCTTTGTAACGCCATCCTTCGTAAGCGTCACAAATCCATCCGCCTCCTGCAGATAATTCGAAAGCTGTGTCTGAACCGCCTTCTCCGACAACGAAGGAACAGTCTCCCCCTTTTCAGGCGCATAAGCCGCCACATATACCAATCCCTTAACACGCGGATCATTGCCCGCTTCGGTAATGACCATTCCACCCCACGAATGCCCCACAAGAATGACATCTCCCCCCGCAATGTCGATAGCCCTCTTGGTAGCCGCCACATCATCTTCCAGCGAAGTGGTAGGATTTTGCACCGAAATAACCTTATACCCCTGTTCGACCAGATCCGGTATCACCTTGTTCCAACTCGAACCGTCCGCCCATAGACCATGAACAAAAACAATAGTAGGCTTCCCCGGAACGGCAGCACCATAAGCCCCGGAACCGGAAGTAAATGCCGCCGAAAACAAAATAAACATAAAACTTT
>Ga0102592_1001666_pt1 | contig 23133 bp, 28 predicted proteins | sample AraplaCol_mMF_r2_FD_76861 | JGI IMG/M metagenome (GOLD analysis project Ga0102592, IMG submission 76861) | Arabidopsis root microbial communities from North Carolina, USA - plate scrape MF_Col_mMF_r2 (SPADES assembly) (version 2) | ecosystem: Host-associated > Plants > Roots > Endosphere...
TTCAGGGGGCGTTCGGCTGGCTTGTTGATAACTATCCGCGTCTTGCCGATTGGAACGCCTGTGCACGGCGCATCGCCTCGCTGATGATGTCGCTCGACGGGCTGGAGCGCGCCGAGCAGAGCGACTCGCTCGGGCGCATCAAGCATGGTGAAACCGAAGGCGAGGCGATGCTCAGCCTCAACGATCTCTCCGTATCGCTTGACGATGGCACCGCCGTGGTCACGGAAACGCGCGTCGAGATCGAGCCCGGCGAACGGGTGCTTGTGGCCGGCGAATCCGGGTCCGGCAAGAGCACGCTGGTGCGGGCGATCTCAGGTCTCTGGCCGTGGGGAAGCGGCAGCGTCAATTTCCACGCCGACAGACGATTGTTCATGCTGCCGCAACGACCCTATATCCCGTCCGGCACGCTTCGCCGCGCCGTCGCCTATCCCGGCGCCGCCGACAGCTGGACGCTGGATCAGGTCAAGGCTGCCCTCGAAAAGGTCGGGCTCGATTATCTCAACGACAAGATCGAGGAAGAGGCGCCCTGGGACCAGACGCTGTCGGGCGGCGAAAAGCAGCGTCTCGCCTTTGCGCGCCTGCTGCTCCACCATCCCGATATCATCGTGCTGGATGAAGCAACCTCGGCACTCGATGAGAAGAGCCAGGATAAGATGATGCATATGGTGATCGATGAATTGCCCGACGTGACCATCATCAGCGTCGCGCATCGGGCTGAACTGGAGGCCTTCCATAGCCGCAAGATCACGCTCGAGCGGCGCAAGGGCGGCGCAAAGCTTGTCAGCGATATCGATCTCATCCCGCGCAGGCGAAAACCGAACCTGCTTGTACGGGTTTTGAAGAACCCATCCGTGCTGAAAGAGGGCACGAGTTCGCATAAGGACAGCACAGTCCCAGAATAGAAATTCTCCGCCTGGCCAAAACTCAGCAATCGCCTGACGCCGACTCTGCGCTCGCCATCTGATCCAGATTGTCGATCAGCCGCTTGAGCAGACCGACAAGTTGTCCTGCTTCCGCGTCGGTGAACCCGGCCAATGCCTCTTCATTCCCCTGGAACAAGGCCGCAATCGCCTCCGGCATGCCGTCCCGCGCGGCCTTGGCCAGCACGATGCGGCTGCTGCGACCATCAGCCGGGTCGCGTGTCCGCTCGATCAAGCCATCCCGCTCCATGCGGGCGAGCATCTGCGCCATCGGCGGTTGCTCGACCCTGGCAAAGCGGGCGAGATCGCGCTGCGTGCTTGCTGTGCCATCTTGCAGCGCCACCAGCACCGGCAATTGGCCGACACCGAAGCCGAGCGGTTTGAGGCGTGTTTCGCTCAAGCGCGCAAACCCCCGCGCCGCAAGACTGATGAGATGCCCCGGCGTCGAAAGCACGTCTTCATCCATTCCGCTTGACCTCTTGCCTGCGCTTGACCATAAGATATATACGCACATATGTATATTGATGCGCGGCATTCGACAATACCGTTTGATGCCGCCGAGCTGATCTTTCAATCTCCATTGAGGAAACGACATGTCCAACAATGACGTCGAAATGCTCAAGCGCGTCTATGCCGGCTTCAACGCCAGGGACATCGACGCTGTGCTGGCCGTCCTTTCCGACGATGTCGCCTGGGCCAACGGCATGGATGGCGGCCATGTTCATGGCCGTGAGGCCGTGCGCGACTATTGGACACGCCAATGGGCTGTCATCAGCCCACAGGTCGAGCCGGTCGCCTTTGCGGAAACGGACGATGGCACTGTGGCGGTCGAGGTAATCCAGTCGGTCTTTGACCTCGACGGCCGGCCGCTGGAAGGGCAAAGCCACGGCCTGAAGGACAAGACCGTCACGCATATCTTCCGCATCGAAGCTGATAAGATTATTCGCTTCGATATCCGGGATGCCCTGTAAGCCTGCACGAACTATGCCGGGGGTGACCGCTCCGGGCGCGTTGCCGCCGACATGTCCGGAAAATCACCTCTGCATTTCGAGACAATCTCGTCGACAACGAGATTCAGGAGACGTGCCAAGCGGTTTGCCCGGAGCCCTTCCGTGAATAACTGAACCGCTCAATGCGAGGCCGCCTCGCTTGCGACAGCCGCCCCCTCGCGCTTCCGGCCGGGCCCGACCGGGATCAGCCAGGTGGTGAAGAAGGTCAGCACCGCGACGACGACCACGCCCCAGAAGCTCCAGTGCAGCGCCGCATTGAAGACCGAGCGGATGGCCGGATCGGCGGCGAGCGCCGAAAGCCCGGTCGGCTGGTTCAGCGCCTCATGCAGGCCCGCCGCCGACTCGCCGCTCGCATAGTGATTGATGCCGGCATTGAGGATGGCGCCGAGCACGGTGGCGCCGAGCGTATTGCCGAGGCTGCGGGCAAAGATGATCGAGGCGGTGGCGCTGCCGCGCATCGACCATTCGACGCTGTCCTGCACCAGCACGATGCTGGTGAGGCTGATGAGACCCATGCCGAAGCCCATGAAGAAGGAGCCGGCGCCGGCAATAACAGGCGAACTCTCCGGTGTCAGGAACAGAAGAAAACAGGCGCCGAACGGAAACAGCAGGCTGCCGACACGCAAGGTGCGGCGGATGCCGAAGGCCTTGTAGAAGCGGCTGGAGAGCATCACCGACAGGGGCCAGCCGACAACCAGCATGGTGAGTGTGAAGCCTGCAACGATCGGCGAGCGGCCGAGGACGCCCTGCACATAGATCGGCAGGATGGTCGAAAGCCCGATCAGCGCCATGCCGGCCAGCAGCGTCGCCGCATTGCTGGTTGCGATCAGCCTTCGGCTCCAGAGCGGGATCGAAATGATCGGCTCCGGCGCCCGCTTCTCCTGGGCGAGAAAGAGAAGGCCCGTGACCACGAAGACGGAAAAAAGCGAAATCAGAATCCAGGCGCTGGCATCGGTTTCCGTCAGCATGACGAGCAGTGCGACAATCGATATCGAAAACAGCACCGATCCGAGGTAGTCGATCTTTGCCTGCTTGTGCGCCACATCCTCCTTCAGGAAGATCATGAAGGCGATGATCGAGATGACGCCGATCGGCAGGTTGATCCAGAAGATCCAGGCCCAGGAGATGTTGTCGACGATGATGCCGCCGGCCAGCGGCCCGACGACGGCCGAGGTCGCCCAGACGGTCGCCATCGCGCCCTGCACGCGGCCGCGTTCCTCGAGCTTGAAGAGATCGCCGATGATGGTCATCGTCACCGGCTGGATGGCGCCGGCGCCGAGCCCCTGCAGCAGCCGGAACAGCACCAGCGACATCATCGACCAGGCAAACCCGCAGAGCAGCGAGCCGACGAGGAAGATCAGGATGCCGCCGATCAGCACCGGCTTGCGCCCGAAAATGTCGGAAAGCTTGCCGTAGATAACAGTGGTCGTCGACTGCGCCAGCAGGAAGGCCGAAAACACCCAGCTGTAATAGGAAAAGCCGCCGAGCTGCCCGACGATGCGCGGCATCGCGGTCGCCACAATCGTCGCCTCGATCGCCACCATGAAGGTCGCGAGCATGATGGTGGCGACGATAAGCACGCGGTTCGAGCGTTGCGCTGCATTCGACATGACGATCCTCTTCGGGTGCTCCGCATGGCCGGAAATGTCGGCGGGCTGGCTGGGTGTGGGGCGATGTGCCAAGTGCGGAGTGACGGGTAGTTTTACGTCCGCAGTCGCGAGTCGTAAAGCCGTTCCCGCGGCAGCTGGTGTTTTCGTCCGAGGTGGGAGCGGCCGAAGCGAAGGCCCCGGTGCCACTTCGATCGGAGTGCCACCTCGCCCGGAGCCCTTCATTCTATCAGGCAGTCAGGCGGCAATCGGCCCGATCTTCATTGCGGGCAGGCCTCGCCGGTCGTCCCGCTCTCCGCGGAACCGGCGGGGCAACCCGGCGTCGGCTGTCCGGATTTTGGCCCGCCCGATAGCTGACCAGTCTGTTGGCGGTTGAAACAGCCCTCCTGTCATTCGTCATCCATCAAATGAAACTCCCGCGCCGCCTGAGGGCAGAGAAGGCTGAACTGCTCGATCAGCGGCGGCATCCCCGAAGCGCACGATATGTCTGAATTCTCTGGTAGTGGGAAAGTGACACTCTGCGGTGTTCCGGCAGAAGGTTCGAAGGACAGGGTGCCTTCGCTACAATTGGCGGTGGAACGGAAAGTGTCTTTCCCATTCTCTTTTGTGTACATCGCTACGCACTGCTTGACGGTCAGTTTGCCGCCATTGGGCTGTTGTCTCCCATCCTGGGTCTCGCTTGCAATATTCCTGGAAGTCGGCCCGAGTGAGCTTGCCTTCCATCACTGCTGTGCTTGAATCGATGCCGGTCTTGCTGACGAGCGTTCCGTTCCATCCAGCACATGAGGCGAGCGGGAAGTCTTTTGCCTGCGCAGCGGACAAACCAAATGTGAAAAGCGCGATGCTTAAAAGCGATGTCCTCATGGATCCTCCTAATCGCCAACCTGCTCTCGTTCGATCGATATCGGTCGCGTATAGTTAGATGAATGGCAGCACAGCCGCCATGAGTGAAGAGGCTCCAATTGCTGAAATTTTGCCTGCAGAGCGGCCAAATGCAGCTCAAGGCAAACGCAGGATTTTAAGAGAGGCTTATAAAGAAATGGTGCCGCTTGCAGGACTCGAACCTGCGACCCCATCATTACGAATAACGTGTCATCCCCAAAAACAGCGTAACGCTCCCTAACAACATTCCGGCCAAATCCGGAAAAAACATATAGTACGCAACAAGTTAACATATAAGAATTTAACATTAGTTATCACTCTAAAACACCTCTATAATTTTCCCCCAGCTTTCCCCGGATGTTCCGGGGAAAATTTTGAGGGGTGGAGAATGACAAAAGCGAAGAGCGCATTTACGGCAAAATGGGTCGAGGCCGTCGCAGCAACCGACAAGCGACAGGAGATTCCCGATCCGAGCCTGAAGGGGTTCTACCTCGTTGTCCAACCGCGTCCGGGCGGGGCGAAGAGCTGGGCCGTCAGATATAAGGGCCATCCGAAGTTTACGATCGGGAGCGTCGCCGCTTGGAAGCTCGCGGACGCGAGGAAAGAGGCCGGCCGAATTATGCGGGCCTACGACGAGGGCCGCGATCCGCGCGCCGAGAAGAAAGAACTGCTCTCCGATGACAATCTAATTGAAAACGTGCTCGCCCAATTTGTGAAGCGGCACGTCAAGCGCAAGAACCGCGACAGCACGGCACAGGCGCAACAGCGCTACATCGACAAGGAACTGATACCACGTTGGAAGGGGAAGCACGTTGCGGCTATCCGCCGGCGGGATATCGTCACCATGCTGGACGACGTTGTTGAAAGCGGCCGGCCTCAGGCGGCGGTACGCCTGCTAGCGCTCACGCGCAAGTTCTTCAATTGGGCCGTCGGCACCGGCTGGCTGGATGCCTCACCCTGTGCCGGCATTCCAATTCCGGCGCCGCTGGTCAAGCGCAAGCGCGTGCTTTCCGATTTCGAGTTGCGGCTGGTGTGGAAGGGTGCCGAGGCAATCGGCTGGCCGTTTGGTCCATTGGTGCAACTGCTCATGTTAACTGGGCAGCGCCGCGAGGAGGTCGCCGCCGCGAGCTGGTCGGAATTCAGTTTGACCGGCCGGGAGCCATTCTGGACCATCCCAGCGGGAAGGGCGAAGAACGGTAATGAGCAACAGGTCGCTTTGGCGCCGACGACGATCTCCATTTTGAACAACCTGCCTAGCATCCAGGGCGGGGGAGATTTTATCCTTTCGACCACCGGCGACACCAGCATTTCGGGATATTCACGGGGCAAGCGACGTCTCGACGAGAAGATCATGGAGATCGCCCGGAACGAGGCCAAGGAAAGGGGTGATCCCGAGGAGGTGAAGCTGGAGCCTTTCACGTTACATGATCTGAGGCGCACCCTTGCCACGCGGCTAGGTGACCTTGGTGTTGCACCGCATACCGTGGAGGCGATTCTCAATCACGCCCGCGGCGGCGTCGCCGCGCACTACAATCATGCACGCTATGAAAAGGAAAAGCGCGAAGCCCTGATCCTGTGGGAAAGGCATATCAGGACGATTATTGCCGCCGAGCCGGGTTCGAACGTCATTTCGTTCGGCAAGATTAGCTTGCGGGAGGCCGGCGAATAGAACCGCTTGATTGCCTTGCGATCAGGCATGTTGGTGAATCGCATCCGCAACATTTGCTTGTCAAAAAGTGAAGCGCTCACTGTAATACCGCAAGTTTTACTTGCGGGTAAATAAAATTATTCAGTGTAAATACTGTTTGCATTGAGCGCAGGTGTTTGCCTTTGATGTTGGTTGATTTGGTTCGGTAGCGGCCTTGGAGGTCGCCTGGAGTGCCAAGCCAAGAAGTCCAACCGACAAAGGAGACACGCTCATGGGTAAGCGATATCTGACCCAGCCGCAACTCAGGGAGCGCTACGGCGGCATCAGCGATATGACGGTCTGGCGGTGGGTCAGGGCCGGTCGCATTCCAGAGCCGGCGTTGTTCGGCACCAGAAATTATTTTGACGAGGCGGAGCTTGATGAGGCTGATCGCCGGGCAAAAGCCGAGTACCGGCGCGCGCAGGCAGAACCGCCGAAGCATGGACCGCCGCCTCGCAAGAACAACACCGAAACCATTAGGAAATGAGCCCCGCCGCATCGGACGCAGTAAGGGCTCGGTTGGAATAGGCATCGGAAAGTGCCCGAAAATTAATCACATCGAGTTCAATGCGCCTGACCACGGCGGTTCCGAGCAAGAGAGGAGCCGTTATGTCGCAATCGCCTTTCCACAGGCCAGCGGAGCGAAGCGTCACACAACGCGAGAAAACCCGCGAGCGTGTTCGCCGACATCGTGCAGGGAAGAAGCAGGCGGCGGCGATTGAGTTCGTCAGAACGGATGCCAGCCTATTTCTGCACCCGGATCGCTTATCTCAGAAGGCTGGGGCGCCCAAGGCTCACCTGCGCCGGATGGCGATCAAGGAACTGGTCGACAACGCCCTCGACGCTGCGGCGACGGTGACCCTGGTCGAAGTCGACATCAACACGTTCGTTATCTCGGACAATGGTCCTGGGATCGCGCGCGAGAAGGTGGTCGAGCTCTTTTCCGTCACGCGGCCGATGATGTCGACCAAGCTAATCCGGCGCCCAACCCGAGGCATGGTTGGCAACGGACTGCGCGTCGCGACTGGTGCCGCATTCGCCTCGGGCGGCAAGATTATCGTCGAGAGCCGCAAGGTCCGCCAGGAACTCGACTTCGACCGCACCACCGGCGAGACCATCGTCACCGCAACGGACGACAGCGATATCGCCACCGGGACCAGGATCACGATCCGGTTCGGCGACGCACTGCCAATTGATCCGCAGGCGACCGCCTGGGGCAATCAGGCGATCCAACTCGCGGGACCGGCAGCAAAGCCGATGCTGACACATCCGAATTGGTATTCGGCCCCGGCGTTCAAGGAACTGATCGAAGCAGCGCGCGGCACGGCGCAAGACCTCGCAAATCTGTTCGGCGTCGAGTTGTGTAACGCTTCCGGAGATCCGGTTGAGCGAGGTCAATCGGACGCGTCGGAGCGTTACATCGACCCTGAAGCACCCGCATCCGAACTCTCGCTCGACGTGCTGAACCGTCTTGCTCCGCCGCCACCGAAGCTCTTGCCGGTCCCCGAGGATTCTTTCGGCGGTGCCTACAGGATCGAAAAAGCCTTGGCAGTGATCGGTGGCGCGGTCCCTGTGATCGTCCAGGTCTGGGCCAGACAGAAAGGCCGCAACGGTGCGGACGACATCACCCTGATCGTTAATCGGACCCCGACCGTCGCCGAACTGTCGCTTTATTCAGGCGGAGATTCCTATTTCAAGGGCTGCGGTCTTTTCTGCGGACTGGGGCAGGTTCCGAAGGGTTCCTATCATCTGACCATTGCCATCACGACACCGGCCATTGCGCTGATCAGCGATGGCAAAACGCCTGACCTGACGCCGTTCCGGGGATACATCGCCGCTGCCATTGGGTCGGCATTGCGCAAGTCGCACAGGCCGATCAGGCGGGGATACACGATCAAGGACGCGTCCTATCTGGCGATGGCGGAAGCCTATCTGAAAGCCAGCGCAGGCGGCACGCTGCCCGCAAACGCAAGGCAGATCATGTACGCGGCGCGACCGGCGATATTGGAGATGACCGGCCATAGCAAACTGAACGATGTCTATTTCACCCAAACGCTGTTGCCGGCCTTCATGGAGGAAAACCCAGAGACTTCGGCGCATTGGGATGTGATCTACGATGCGCGCGGCCATCTGGTCGAGCCGCATACTGATCATTCGATACCGCTCGGCACATTGCATGTCCGTCAATATCTCCAGCGCCAACGGCGGCACGACACCGGCGCGCTGATCTCGACCGCCGGCGGCCTGCACCAGACTGCCGGTCCCGGCGACCGCTACGGCGCGGTGCTGTTCCTTGAAAAGGAAGGCTTCGAGCCGCTGTTGCGGGCAACACGGATCGCGGAGCGTTTTGATATCGCGGTCATGTCGACAAAGGGCATGTCGGTTGTCGCTGCCAGGGCGCTGGTCGACCGGCTTTCCGCACAAGGCCTTCCGATCCTGGTCGCGCACGATCTCGACATCGCCGGAATCAGGATCTTCGGCACGCTTGGATCGGACAGCACGCGCTACACATTCACCAGCACTCCGGACATTCGGCGCCTGGGCCTGAGGCTTGAACAGGCCGAAGAGATGCAGCTGCAGGCCGAGCACCAGGAGATCGAGGGCAACCACCGCAAGGTGATGAAGGGCCTTCAACGCTACGGCGCAACTCATAACGAACTGCTGTTCCTCGCCGACGGCCGGCGCGTCGAGTTGAACGCGATGTCGTCGGACCAGTTCATTGAGTGGCTTGAAGCCGGGCTCCTCGAACACGGCGTGCAGAAAGTCATCCCATCGGTCGAGATCATCGAACAGCGGGCACGGCAGATCCTCGGCCTGCAACGAATTAAACAGGAGATCGCCGATCTGGAATGCCGCGCGCGGGAACAAGCCGCTATGGTCGACCTTCCTGCCGATCTTGCCGAGCGCATCCGCTGCGAATTCGAGCGTGATCCGTCGATCCCATGGGAGGATGCGCTTGGCCTGGCCCTCGACGGTGAGGGAGACGCGTCATGAGCTACGACGCCGTCCGATGGGCACGCAAACAGCGTCTGGGTGATCCGCTCGCCAAGAGTGTTTTGGTTGCCCTTGCCGAGCACCAGCGGCTCGACCGTGTCCGCCGCCACAAATGGCTGCTTGCGCACATCCGCTCGTCGCGCGCCGATTTCACACGCGAAATTGAATCGCGCCGCCGCCTACTGGCCACGCTCAAACCGCCGCCCGTCGCCGATCCGCTCAGTGCCGCGATCGAAGCGGCGTGGCAGCGTCTTTCAGCTGATTACCAACACCGGACGGTGAACCACTATCCTGGCAGGAAGTGGCGCCATGGCAGATGAATTCTGGCCGCAGTTCCCGGACGATGTTCCCGAGGTCGGGTCGGGAGAGCAGCCTCGGCGGGTAGGCAACGGCGACCGCAGCAACCGCGACTTCGGGCCGAGCCCGGAACACGGCAACGGCGGCGAAAACGGAGCGCACCCGGCTGGCAAGCGCGTCCACTTGATGACGTTCGCGGAATACCGCAGGAGCGCAAAATATTCGTCTGCCGATTTCCTCGTGAGCGGACTTGTGCGGGCTGGTACAGTCATCGCTATCGGCGGCCGGCCGGGGAGCGGGAAAACGGCCCTCGCGGTGGCACTCGCACATGCTCTGGATCGGGGTGATCCATTTCTTGAACGCAAGGTAAAACGGGCCGCTGTAGCGTACTGCGCCGTTGAAGATGCAGGCGACGTCGCAAATCGGTTGGAAGCAATACGGGCTGACGGCGTGCTTCTCGTTCATTCCGAGGAAGGCATCCCGCTCGCCAAGCCAGCCCAGGCAAAAGCTATCATCACCGAGGTCATCCGGCTGGCGCGGGAACGCAAACCGGGGCGGCCGGTCTTCGTGGTGCTCGACACGCTCCGGGCCGCGCTGGGCGGCACGTCCGTGTTGGAGGACAAAATTACGTCGCCGGCCTTGAACGCGCTCCGAGAGCTTGCGGAGGCCGAAAACGCGGTGATCGCCATTCTGAACCATACGAACCGTGCGGACCCGAAGGCGACGAAGGGGGAGACGCTTGAAGCCGTCGCCGCCCTGGAAATGATCCTGCTGCCGGGCGAAGGCGACTGGTTCACAATCCACGTTGGCAAGAACCGCTCGGGACCGGGCAACCGGCAGATCGGCCGGCTGCGATTTACCTCGGTTCAGGTCGGGGGCGTCGAGGCGGCCATTGTCGAGGAGATCGTCGTCAGCGATGAGCAGGCCGGCGACGATCACAAAGACCGGAAGCCGGGACGAAATCAAAAACTGATTTTGAAAATTCTCCAGCGGGAGGTTCACGCCTCGGGCATTGCCTATCGGCCCTACGGAAGCGACGGCCCCCAGGTGAAGGCGGTGCGCGAAAACGTGCTGCGCGATGCATTCATGGAATTAAAGGCCGGCGACAACCGCAATTCGAAGAATGTCGCCTTCACGCGTGCGCTCGATTGGCTGCTCCATAGCGACGAAGTCGTCCGCAACGAGGATCGGGCCGGCGTCGGGATGGTCTGGTTTGGCAGGCGTGATGATGAGATCGGAGCCTTGCGGAAGCCCTTGGAGGTTGTAATCGGCGACGACGAGGAACCGGAGGGGGGTGACAAATGACGTTCTCGAAAAAGCCCGGAAATCCGGGCAAAAAGACACCGGTGACATTTCTCCAATCAAAGGTTTTGTCACTTATGTCACCGCTTCTAAAAGGGGTGGTGACATTTTCCAGGCAGATAGGGTTTTGTCACTTATGTCATGGGCAACCGCAGCGTGAACCCCCGCCCACTGAGGGAGGTCGATCACCGTGACGAACAGTGACCGTGCTCTGATCGATGAGGTCATCGCGATCTTACTGCGCTTGCGAGAGCGGGTCGCGATGCGGCGAAACCGGAGCCGGCCCCGCACGTGGAAGGGAAGCCATGACAAGCTATTCGCTCGCCCTCGTTAAAACATTCAGCCTTCAGGGCTAGGCTTGGTGAACGATGGGTGCCGCAGAACGTCAGCGCCGTTATCGGGACCGGCGAAAAGCCGGCCGCCGCGTGCTCCAAATTGAGATCGACGAGGTCGAACTTGCCGCCGCGCTGGAAAAGTTGCGTTTTCTTGATCCGCAGAAGGCGGATGACGACGAAGCAGTCGAGCGGGGCCTCAGTGAGATGATCCAAGTGCTCTGCCGCGGACTGGCTGATGACGCATAACGGCCCTCTACATCGCGATTTGCTACAGTCGGAAAATGAGTGAATCGACAACATTCGACATAGCGAAGTCGGAGGCGATCAGCGATGTTGCGCTGCATGAAGCTGCGCACGCCCTGGCGGCGCTCGACCATGGGATCGGCGTGCTCCATGTCAACCAGAGCGAGGTGCGTCTCACGCCTCCCGGCGATCTTCTTGAACGCGGATGTCACCACGGCGCGATTGCAATTGGCTATGCGGTTACTGCTTTAGCTGGCCATGCGGCAGCGCCAGAAACTGGGCTATCGGCATCGGATGAACTGCTTCTGGAGCATGCATTTTTCCTCGGCTCATGGAGCCATCGGCGCGACGAGCTGCGCCGCGCGTTTTCGGTACTCGCCGAGGATTTTGTGCACAGTCACCTTGGGGAGATCGAGGCACTTGCCATCGTCCTTGAGGAACGCCGCAGCTTACTAGGCGACGAGGTCGTGGAAATTTTCGGGAGCATGGGGCAATGAGCGAGACGGACGCGGACCAGCACCTCGCCATGATAGCGGCACGCACGGAGGAGATCCGAACCGGGCTTGATGGAAACTTCACGGAAGAACAGCTTCAGCGGCCGGTGAGCAGGCGTACGGTTCACGCACTCGTCGCGGCCATCACAGCCGCCACAGCCGTGAAGCTGAAGGCGCTATCGGCCCGGATCGAAGCACTTGAGGAAGGAGGAATTCGATATTTGGGGAATTATCAGCGCGCGTCCTCTTACGCGAAAGGCGATGCCATCACGCATTCCGGAAGCCTCTGGATCGCACTAAAGGCTGTCCCAGAAGGCTCGGCCCCCGGCAGCGATCCAGCCTGCTGGCAACTGGCTTCGAAAGGCGACAGACCGGTGAAACGCACCACGGCGGGATCGACCCCGGCATGATGATCATCGATCTACCTCCTCGAATAGCCGACGCAATCGAAAGGGCTTGGGAACTTGCTGCCGAGCACCTGCAAAGATCCCTCACCGATGAGGAAGCTGCGATCATCGTTGCAGCCGTATTTCGGTATTTTGACGAACCCGACGCCCCGTCCACGCGGCTCCAGTAAGCGCGACTCCGTGCCTCAGCGCGAACGAATCGCCTGCTATTACTACTTCTGCCGCGAATATCGGTGCGTCTTGCCCGTTTCCACACTAAGCGGCCAGTCTACTGCGCCGAGGGTGATTACATGGGAGCGGCCGGCCTTCCGCCCTGAGAAAATTAGTGGGTGGCGACGATCGCGCTCTGCCGCAGTTGCGGTTGCTGATCTCAGGCGCTTCCTTTCCTCGGGTATCGAGAAGGTCCCTTTTTTGCATCGATTGAGCCCGGCAATTGCCGAAGCAGTCTGATAGCCAGTTTACAGGTGAACTTGCGACCAATACGAATGCGACAATGGGGACGTTTGGTGTCGTCTGGGGAAAAAATGCTCACAAGATTAGAGTTCGAAAACTTCAAATCGTGGCAAACGGCAAAAATGCCGTGCGGCCGGATCACGGGTGTCTTCGGTACGAACTCATCAGGGAAGACGAGCCTGATCCAGTTCCTCCTCATGCTGAAACAAACTAAGGACGCCACCGACCGCGCGATATCACTGGAGCTTAATGGCGATTACGTGAAACTCGGCTCCGTCATGGACGTCATTTACAAGCATGACGAGACCCGCCCTATGCGCTGGGTCCTTGGAATTGACCTCGAATCCGAATTGTCGCTATCCGATGCAAGCCAAAAAAGATCAGCGGCTATAGCGCGCGGATTCGAATTAACACTTAGGGCGAATACAGTCGTGCAAAACCGCGCGCCTGTTGCGACTAGTATCTCGTATGGCCTTGGTGAGCTGCAATTTACCCTTGCCCCCAAGAAAGAACAGGCGACGCAATTCGACCTGACCTGTTCCAGGCATGACGGGAAGAATCCGAGTTTCTCGTTCGTGAGAACAAAGGGCCGCGCATGGCAATTGCCCGGACCAGTTAAATCGTATGCGTTTCCGGACCAAGCAAGAACTTACTTCCAAAATGCTGGATTCCTTGCTGACCTCGAAGCGGCGTACGAAGCGCAACTGGATAAAATCTTCTATCTTGGACCTCTCCGCGAATATCCTCAGCGTGATTATTTGTGGTCAAGATCTCGTCCTTCGGATGTCGGCCCGCGCGGAGAGAAGGTCATCGATGCCATCCTGGCGGCGACGGAGTCTGACGAGGTGCGTAACCTCAAACCTAAGACGCGGCATCGGACCTTTCAGGAGATGATCGCGTACTGGCTCCGCGAAATGGGCCTCATCCACGAGTTTGCTGTGCAGGAGATCGCAGCGAATTCTAACAGGTGGCAAGCGAGGGTGAAGACCCGTCCAGGCTCGAGTTGGGTGCTCTTGACCGATGTCGGGTTTGGTATATCCCAAGTTCTCCCCGTCATTACACTCCTTCAGTATGTACCTGAAGGCTCGACCGTAATCCTTGAGCAACCGGAAATTCACCTGCACCCTCTCGCGCAGGCGGGGCTAGCTGATGTCATCATTCAGGCGGCGCTACACAGAAAAGTGCAAGTAATTTTGGAGAGTCATTCAGAGCACCTTTTGCTTCGCCTTCAACGGCGGATCGCTGAGGAAGCACTGCAGGCAAAAGACGTCGAGCTCTATTTCTGCGACGCGCAGGACGGCACAAGCAAGATGACAAAGCTTGAGGTGGACCTTCTCGGCAAGATTAACAACTGGCCCGATAAGTTCATGGGTGACGCCTTTAACGAAGCCGCCACAGCGGAAATCGCTCGGCTTAAGCGCATGAAGGTCCAGAGCTGAATGCCCAAGTACGTGATCGATACCAACGTGGCCATTGTCGCCAATGGCGATTCCGAGCGCGTAACTATTGAATGCCGTTTAGCGGCGGTCACGTTGCTTCAGAAAGCCGTCCAGAAGGGCGTAATCTTCGTGGACAGCGCGGGTGCGATCCAAGATGAGTATCGCCGTTATCTGAATCCTAGGGGGGAGCCCGGAATTGGCGACCGGTTCTATCTCGAAGTAATTAATAGTGATCCAAAAAAAGTCGCACGGATCGATGTTGAGAAGGATGGTGAGGGGCATTACGTCGATCTACCGCAGGAGATCATCGATAGCGAATTCGACCATGGTGACAGGGTCTTCGCGGCGGTTGCAAAAAAGAGCGATAGCAAAGTCTACAATACTGTGGACACCGACTGGGTCGAGCATCGAGAGCTTATTGAGGGATGCGGCGTCCCCATTATTTTTCTGTGTGGGTCCGATCCAGCAGAATGGCGGGAAGAGCCGATTGTAGAATGAGCAATCTTGCGAAGCGCCCCGGGGGGCGGTTGGAAGTAGCCGTGGTGAAAGCCTAAGGGCCCGCGTGTCCCTCACGCGCAGATTTTTTTCTGGCGGCGGCAAAAGAAGTAAGAGGCAGCCGAGAGCACAAGTATCGGTGACGTCCCGAGTCCCGCTGAAGACCGTGCTTTTGGCCGAAGAACAGGTTATTTTTCTACCGCCATGGAAACAGCAATGCGATCAAGAGGAAGGCCGGCGCACGAGCCGGATGCAGTAAAGCGCCGCTTCGTCGAAACGCTCGCTGGTGCAGCCGTGCCGCAAGCGGAGATCGCCGTCGTGCTCGCCGTGACCGTGCCGACCTTGCGGAAGTATTACCGCGACGAATTGGGGCGTGGCAGTGCCGTGATGCAGGCTAAGCTTGTCGCCAATCTGCTACGCATCGCCAGCGGCAACAACGGCACCGCATTGAAGGCGATCATATTTTCTTTGCAATGCCGCTTCGGTTGGTCGCGGTATTTGCCACCGCAGCGCTGAGGACCGCCACGCATGCTCAGGCCCAACGCCGTCAGAAGCAGATGTCGCATAGAGGATTTTCGGGGTCCATGGCCTCCCATGATCGCATTGGTTTCCCACAGTGGAGGCATCGTGTGTCTGCCTGCTGCAGTTCCGCATGATGCTTCACTGCTTTTCTCGCTTCCTCTCCCAATTTAATGGCATCGTCGCGGCGCTTCATTTCCGCCGCTCTTTCTTCGTCAGTAAAACCGCCCATTGCTCAGCCTCGATCCGTGTTCGCTCGCGGGCCGCCGCCTCAATAATAGTAGCAGCGCCAGCGGCCGCACCAGTAGCTCGGATAGCGCGGCGAGGTTGCAGCCGCTGCCGCCGCCAGCCCGACGACAGCCGCCCCGACCAGTACCGCAGCCGCTGCCTGATTATTGGCGACCGTTCGACGTTCGCGCTCGCCGTAAGTGTAGAACATGCATCGCCGATGGTCATCGGAGCCCGGCTTGTAGCCGAACATCGTGCATTTCTGATTGTCCACGCCCTGTTCCTTGACAGTATAGGTCGTGGCTGACTGGCACCCGCATAGCAAGGCCGCACAAATGGCTAGACACAATCCCCGCCTCAATTCCCCAAACGTCTGTTTCAAATTTAAACGCCCCCAAACGCTCACTCTCCACGCTCGCAGAAACAACCGCATCTACGAATTTCACAGGTCACAGTAGGCAATGCTGTTGTCACCGCTGTAGGGCGATTTGATTTGAAACGTCCAGCCGGGGGCGAAAGGAACACCCTTCTCCCTCATCATATTCGATACCTGGAGGCAGACCTTCCGCGCCTCGGAACTATTCATGTCGAGTGTCGCCGTCACTGAAGAGTGCCATCCCGAAACTTCGCACGGTTGGCTCCCGAGGCCGGTGCTGTCGACTACGCTGCATAACGCGTACGCGCTGTTGACGCTTGTGTCTTCGGCTCTTGCTACAGAAGAAAGCGAAGCCGCGCATACAAACGCGGCTAAAACGATGGTTGATTTCATGGTTCGCCCCCGATCCCAATAGATTCAGAGTGGCAGAATGCACGCGGACGTCAAGATTAGCCGATAGGCGCACTGCGAAAGCGAAACTCCCTCCATTTAGGTATGGATACTGTAGCTTTTATTAATGCACGGCATTGGACACAATCGCGGCGCACATTTTCTGGCGGGAGGGAATGTCCGGCTCGGCCTTGGCGATCTCAGCGAAGGCGCCGGGCTTTATGTTTCCCAAGGTGGTAATCATTTCGCTCGCCATGCTCCCGGCATTCACCCGGCGATCCGTCAATTTGATAACTTGCGGCAGGCTTTGAGGGCAGCGACAATTCAGCGGTTGTTACCCGGGGGGCTGCATGGCTATCAGGTTCAGGAAATCGTTCAAACTCGCGCCGGGGCTCCGGCTCAACGTGGGCAAAAAGGGCGCAAGCCTTCGGGTTGGTCCAAAGGGTGCCGGCTACACCGTGGGGACGTCGGGGCAACGCGTCAGCGCGAGCATCCCCGGAACCGGGGTTGGCTTCACTTCAAAGGTCGGCAACCGAAAATCAGACAACCAGAACACCAACGCGAGCTTAGGTTCATGGGTTACCGGTTTGGTCGGCATCTTCCTGATTTGCGTGTTCCTGAATTGGTTGTTCTAGCCGCCGCGCATCGCTCGCGCCGACGCGCTTGAAATCGAATCCATCGCCAAGCGCCGGCTAGCCGATGAATATGACGCGGCCCAAGATCGCGGTGAGGTAGCCAACGGCCGGGACGGCGCCGACGCTGGCGTTACAGCCGGGAACGCCAAGGCCACCGCCGCCGACCTCGACCTTTCCCGCAAGGACGTGCATGAAGCCCGCACGATCCGGGATGCGGAGAAGGCTGATACCGGCATGGTGCTCCGCTTCAATTTTCCGGCCTGATCCGGTTTGTACAGACTATGTCGCCAGTGTCCGGCCGGCGTCACCCGTCGCGGCGACATCGACAGCGGCGCTCTTCGCAGAAAGAAAGCTCAGATGAAACAAGGTAAGGCGAAAGGCTATCGAGTGGCCCTGAAGGACGACGCCGGCAGTACCTTGCATGTGGGGCCTTTTTCAAGCGTGGCTTGGGCCGAACGGGCGTTGCGTACTACTAGCCACATTTGACGGCTCAGACCCACAGATTGGTCGCGCCGTAGCTTGGAAGATTTATCCGGTTTACCAAGGCAGGACCGTGCCCTGGCAACCTGTCATCGCATCGCCCGCCGGCATCTGACCAAAGGGGAGGGCAATGACCGTCGCCATGATGTATCCAGACCCAGCCTAAACACGGAGCAAGGGCTCTGGTCCTTTAGAAACTAAAGAACTGGGCTTCTCTCCCGCGCTTCTGTCTCTGGCCCGTGCCGTCCTCATCCCTCGCTGATTTCCGTGCTTGCCGGCGTCAAGCCGCTCGACATCGCCTATCAAGCGGGCGGGCGAGCTGCTGAAGGAGTTCGATGACAGAGGCCACCCGGCCAAAAATAGTGACGATGCCGTCACTAATATTTCGCAGCGTGAAGCCGCCGAGGCCGCCGGCATGTCCGAACGCCAGAAGGTCACCGCCATCCGAGTCGCCAACGTTCTTACCGAGGAATTTGAGCGGCAGGTCGAAAGCGATGCGCCGCCGACGGTTACCCAACTGGCGGAGCAAGGCAGGACCTGAACGATATACCGCTTTTGGACAGATGTTCGCCGTGCGGCAACGCGGTTACAATCTTCGCTTAAGGAGAAGGGAGTGAACGATGAAAGCGATCACGGTTTCTGGCCTCATTATGCTAGCCTTCGCATCTGGTGCATATGCCGCAACCATGACGGCGGAGCAGTTGAAAAGCGAGTTGGTAGGCCACCCAATTCACTGGAAGTCAAAGACGCAATCGGGCGTCACAATTTATAAACCAGACGGAACGATTGAAGCGACTGTCGACGGCGACAAGGCCACCTACAAGGGGACATGGAGCATCAAAGATAATAAGATGTGCGAGAAATTCGGTAAGGAAAAATGTGCAACGATCAATTCGCTTGGAGGTAAGAAATACTCCAAGGGGGCCGGAACATTTACAGTGGAATAGAGCCGGTTTTGGTTTTCGTCACCAGGCGGCTTAAGTGCCGCCTGGCTTGTCGCGTAACGGGAAAAAGCGCCTGAGTTCAGCCAGCGGCCTTGATGCTCGTGTTGCAAAGGCCCCATTATCCGCCGCCCTTCTGGATCCACTTTAGATCGCCTAGTGTGCCGGCATCCTTGGCGGCGCACGAGTTTGAACAATACCAGCAACGCCCCCCAATTGGCCCAGAGAGCCGTGCGAGGGCGGCTAGTTGAAGTGTTTGCTTATTGCAAACCTCACTCGAACTCGGTTAGGTCACCGAGGGGCGAGGTCGGACCAAATCGAGTGTAAATCTGCTACAATACCGAAACGATAAACTACCACATGATAGCTGGGTTGATTATCTGCGCATCGCTGACCGTCGTCGACGGCGACACGGTGAAGTGCGACGGGCAGAACATGAGACTTCTGGGGGGAGGTGTTCCGTTCGTCAGCGGCATCGATACGCCGGAGATCGGATCACACGCGAAGTGCTTGAAGGAACGGAAGCTTGCGTTGATCGCCAAGGGCCGGCTACGCGAGCTACTGGCTGAGAAGGGCTTGCGGGTGATGTTCAGCGGTGCGGTGGACAAGACACAAACTCACCGGCCGCTCGTCAACATTTATCGCACCAACGGGGAGGAGATTGGGAAGAAGCTGCTGCTGGAAGGCTTCGCTCGCAGCTGGAGCCCTAAGCAGCGCAACGATTGGTGTGGCTGATTGTCGGAGCGAGAGTGGTCGCAGTGACGCGATGATGGCGTTCGGGTCGTCTCCTTCGGCCGCGCGCTGAAAATCGACCCGAAAACCGTGAGGCGACACTTTCGCCGCGAGCTGGATGTCGGCGCCGCAAAGCTTGAAGCCGCTCTTGTCGGCCATCTGCTCCGCTTGCCGCCGGTAGTGATGATGTGGCGCTAAAGGCGATCCGGTTCGTCCTTCGGGCAAGGTTCGGCTGGAGCGAATTCATGCCACCTAGTGGTTGACGCGACCGCCGGGTGGGATGAACGGCAAGTCGCTTGATCAGCTTCCTATTTCCGCGCACGTCGCTTTTGCCACTTCTTTTCGAGGTAGCTGCTATAGGGTTCAAGCCCGAGATAGAGTTGCTGGGTATAGTCGGCCAAATGTCGCAAGTTATCTACTGTTACCCAGCCGCGAGCTACGATTTCGGCATGTTTGCCCCCCTTAGCCTTCCACTCTGACCGCAGATTGTTTGCGGTGAATAGTTCTGTGCCAGTTAGCATAATAACAGGTGCCCGGCTGCGGCGCTGTTGCTGCGGAACGTATTCACGGCCCCACGAGGCTAGCCTCCTTACACGCAAAATTTCTTGCGGTGAAAGCTCGCTCTCTTCTTTCATGGTGGAGAAGACGATGACCGATCCAGGAAAGCGTTCTGCGAGGATCTTCATTCTATCGACATCATCCTGCGTGAACACCTCCCGACCGAAACTCTTCACCTCGCCGAAAATCGCTTCGGTAGGATAATCGTTGCCCAGCGTTTCCTTGCGCTGATACCAGAGAATGACGTCAGCTTCCGCTTTGGTTTTCGGTCCAAGGCCCAGCTCTTGCCCGGCCGTCCACGTAATCTGAGGGCCGCTCATGCCGATAACGTTGGCAAAGAAGCGGAGTGTAAGTGCCGCCGCATAACCTCCTCGCGCCGAGTCAGGAAGAGCGAACGGACCGACCAAGCGGTAGGACCATCGGGTGTGTTGGCTTGATGCCGGATCGATGATTGGGAATGGGAAAGTTTGTAGGCATAGGCCGCAATTGACCGTGTAGCCAAGGTCTTTCAACGGATGCCAGCTCCAACTTGAACATTTCTCACATTTGATTTCTAGACCAAGTTCGACCGCGTTGCGTTGCACTAGAGTCTCGAAATTTTGCCGTCGCCAAATGTTATCTTTGGTGGCGTTGTGGATGCGGTTCTGGAACTCTTGATGCTGTATGCTCCGCGATCCCGGCTTGCGCGATATTTCATTGAGCAGCTTAACTATCGCCGGGTGAGCTATGGCCGCCACACCCCCAAAGCCGCCGAGCGTTTGCACGATCTGCTGAGTGGCGCGTCCTGCGTCAGAGGGAAAAGATTTTACGTTCTGTTCTTCCAGCCATTTCCGGATCGCTGTCGCACCGTCCAACAACCCCCAGGACTGCGGCAAGCCTCGGTCCGCCGGGAGCAACACCAAGCCTTCGGTCGTAGAAAGCAAATCCTCGGACGTAAAATTCAAGCGGGTGAATAGGCCTTGCCGATGATTTGTTGGATAGACGGTGGCAATCTGATCATTGAGTCCCCAGTCTCGCAGAGTGACAACATTGGCCCACCGTGGATTGTTTCCGTACTCCGAAGCAAACTCAGGATGCAGCGGTTCGAACCGCAGGTGGGGCTTCGGGGAATCAATTAGCACATCAAAGGTTTTCGTTTTGGCTGACAACGTTGGTCGCATTTCGCGCAGTGCGAAACTCGGGGAAGGCTGCCAGAGAGCTGGATACCAATCCTGTCGGACATTCGCTCCCTTAACCTCGACTCTGAAATGATTATGGTAGATGGATTCCAAGTCTTCGGTTGGAATTGAACGCGCGAACATCACATGCGGCGTAATCATTACACCGTTGGGATTGCCAGGAAGGGGTCGATAGTTCAGCTCAATAAATCTTTTCGCAAAAGCTGATAAATCCTCTGCCCATTGAACAGGAATTGGCCATACATCCCGACGTGTGGCCCGAAGGTTCCAGAAGTCAATGAGGTCCTGAGGCTTTGTCGCATCCAGTACGAACAGTGCCGGATAGCTATGATCGTGATAGTGAACATTGAACTTCGATTGCCCCATAACGAGTGCTGATCTCGCATCCGATTCGAACAGTTTGACCAGCGCTTCACTATCAAGCGCGATGGTCTCTGGATCGAAGGCATCGACGAAAGCCTTCCCGAAATAAGCAAGGTTGTCGCTCGTCGGGAAATCGCCCGCCAAACAGGCGCTAAAGGCGTCAAACTTTTTCTCCCGCGCACCTACGTGCACAATGCCGTGCTCATGGCGTCGTGTGAATTGGAACTCCTTGCGATAGAGATCGCGATAGAGATCCATCACATCAAGGCCATAACCGCGCTGGTCGCGATCCCCGTCCAGCGTAAGGATGTCGGATAACTGAAGCACTCGGCCATCCTCATATCCCAAACCATCCGCCAGACCCGCAGAGGCCTCTACGACAAATTCCGGTTCAAAAAAGTCGAGATAACCATTGAGAACCTGTCGTGCTGTTTCGGTCACCCGACCGTGGCGATCCCACCAGCGAGGTAGCTGCTTCATAATCGGGATAATCGGATTGTACTTGCCACCCCACAGGCACGTATTGATCCGAAAGATTTCTAGAAGAGCGGCGGCGTCAGTGGGTCGAACAAGGAACGCAAAGCGTATCGGTCTAAGCCGAACAGTTACGCTTATGTGTGACATGCGCCCCCCGCTTTTGCTGCACGCTGAAATTCTTATGAGGCGGGGCCATTCGATACAACCTCAAGGTATCGCATTTCCCCGGAAAAGGGAGGCTGCCACGGCTCGGTCAGCTCGCTCTGTATGTCGCATGCATGTCGCGTGGAGCTGCCGGCAGCCTATCGAGGCCCTGATAGCGGACGGCAGGCCCTCAGGTCGGAATGGATGATACGCCTTTTGGACAGATGTTCGCCGTGCGGCAACGCGGTTACGATCTTCGAGCATGGCGGAGATGGGGCATGCGTCAGGGGGATCGCATTCCGCAAGCGAAATCGGTGCTGCTCAGGGCGCCGGGCTTGGTCATCGGCGCGGTCGCGTTTGGTGCGGCCGGCGGCTGGACCGCGAGCGACATGCTGGCCTCGTGGAGCGCCTCTGGCGGTTCCGGTATATCGTGCAGGATCAAGGGCAACGTTTCCATCGAGACGGGCGAGCGCATCTTCCACGTGCCGGGGCAGAAATACTACGCGCAGACGAAGATCAGCCCCAAGTATGGAGAGCGGTGGTTCTGCTCAGAATTTGAAGCCTGGGCGGCCGGCTGGCGGAAATCGAAATCGTGAGGCTTTGGCGTCGGACATGACGCCGAAAATGGACTTGACCGACGATGACCTCGGCAAGCTTGCCGAAGTTTCTGGGCACCGGCAAAGAGACGTCCCTACGCGCGATGTTCGGCACGGAGCATATTCACGGCTTGCCGACGAAACGCGCTGGCGGCCCCGTCGGAGGCAAGGCGGAGCATCAAGGCCGGCTGGACAGGTTCCAGAATTCACAGAGCAGATCGAGGTATTCGCGGCGGTCGCGGGCGGCTTTGAGATTGGCCCGCTCAGAAGCAGGGAAGAACGGATCTGAAAGAGATTAATCACTGAAGTAGAGATTAGTCTCAGTAGCTTTTGACATTAGTGCAATTTTGAGTTTCACTCAGTTTGGGTTCTGAGCGGGGCTTCAATGAACAAGCTGCTTATCTGCTGCGGGGCGGCAGCTCTTTTGTCGGGCTGCGCCGACTACTTAAATCATCGCGACACCATCACGTTCGGGGCGGGGAATGCTATGGAGGCGAATAAGGCGATCCACATTGCCCAGCCGTTCAATCCGCAATCTCAGAACACCCGAATCTATGCCGACGGCCGGCGCGTGGGCAGGGTCATGACGGAATATAATGGCGGCCCGATTCAGAGCGGCCAGCAGCCATATTCCGGAAACTGCCCAAGTGAAGAAGATATCGCTGCCGACGGGTCGAGATGCGGCGGCAGAGCCGCATCGGTGCAATGAGTGTTCCGGCGGAAACCGGAAGCCAATTTTCCCCCAGATTTTCCCCCAAGGGGTGAAATTACGGTAAGCCGCACTATGTCCGGCGCCGTATCTCTTTGTATTATCTGGAGGTTTTTGGTGCCGCTTGCAGGACTCGAACCTGCGACCCCATCATTACGAATGATGTGCTCTACCACCTGAGCTAAAGCGGCATTTCACGGCCGAAGCATGCGGCCCGCGATTTGCATGGCGCTGATACAGCC
>Ga0102592_1001670_pt1 | contig 23046 bp, 21 predicted proteins | sample AraplaCol_mMF_r2_FD_76861 | JGI IMG/M metagenome (GOLD analysis project Ga0102592, IMG submission 76861) | Arabidopsis root microbial communities from North Carolina, USA - plate scrape MF_Col_mMF_r2 (SPADES assembly) (version 2) | ecosystem: Host-associated > Plants > Roots > Endosphere...
AAGGTTTTCTATACCGCCTGCCAGTCCTGGTATATTTTTTCCGCAAACTTATCATACTCCACAAAGCTGTGTGGTTTGGTATGAAAAGCGTGTGCGCCGGATGACATGCATTTATTGATAATGGTAGTAGTAAAAGAAGTGGAAATGATGATAACGGGAATGTGCAATAGTTTCGGGTCTTTCTTGATGTCCTGCAGCAGGTCGAGTCCGGTTTTCCCGGGCATGTTCAGATCACTGATGATCAGATCTGGCAGCGGATGTTGTTCGCTGATGATGACGTTATAGGCTTCATCGCCGCTGCTGGCTACGGCAATGATATTGAAAAGATTGGTGGCCAGAAACCCTTCTTTCATGAAGAGTTGCTCGTCCTCATCGTTTTCCACCAGCATGATGTTTAATTTCTCCATGTGTACAAAAATAACTATTTAATGGGCAGGTTTTTATCGATGGTGAAGTAAAAAATAGAGCCTCTGCCAGGTGCGGACTCCAGCCATATTTTACCGGAATGGTTCTCTACGATCTTTTTGGACACGGATAATCCAATGCCGGTGCCAGGGTATCGATTACCGGTATGCAGGCGTTTAAACACTTCGAATACTTTGGGTGCGTGTTCTGCGGAGATGCCGATGCCGTTATCCCTGACGGAGAACCTATAATGTCCGGCTTCTTCTTTGCATTGGATCACCACTTTGGGGTTTCTCTCGCCTTTGAACTTCAGGGCGTTCCCCACCAGGTTTTGCAACACCTGTACCAGCCGCACTTTATTGCCTTTTACAAAGGGAACGTCCAGTGTAACTTTGATGTCTGCGGCTGTTTCCTCTATGCTTTGTTTCAGGTTCATGAGGGTTTCGCCTATTATCTCATTAGTAGATACCAGTGAAAAGCTCTGTTCTTCTGTGGTCAGGATCGCATAATTCAGGAGGCTGACGATCAGCTCCCGCATCCGTATACTGGAGTAGATAGCCCGCTGAATGTAGTGCTGCATGTCAGCAGGCACCTCCATTTGCTGGATCTGTTGCTGGATCAGCAGAAGGTAGCTATAGGTGGTGCGTAAGGGCTCCTGCAGATCATGGGAGACGATGGAATTAAACTGTTCCAGCTCTTCATTGGCTGCGGCCAGGTCGTGTACGGTTTTGTTGAGTTGTGCGGCTAGCAGCCTGTACCGTTCTTCACTTTCTGCCAGGGCCTGTTCGGCCTGTTTCCTTTCGGTAAGGTCCCGGGTAACTTTGGAGAAGCCGATAAGCTGTTGCTGGTCGTTGTAAACGGCGGTGATAACGACATTGGCCCAGAACTGGGTGCCGTCTTTTTTTACCCTCCATCCTTCGTCTTCGAATTTACCTACTTCCCTTACCACTCTCAGTTCCATCTGGGGTTTGCCGTTGTCTTTATCCTCCTGGGGGTAGAAGGTGGAGAAGTGTTTACCGATGATTTCGTCTGCTGTGTAGCCTTTGATTCTTTTAGCGCCTTCGTTCCAGCTGATGACATGACCGTTTTCGTCCAGCATGAATATCGCATAGTCTTTTACCTGTTCTACCAGGAGTCTGTATCGTTCATAGGTGCTGATGCTTTGGATGTCCCGTAGATTCTCTTGTTTCATATTGGTTAATATATCAATTATTCGACCACACTCGCATTTATGGAAATTTAAAATATTTATTGGGATTTTTTGAAAAATATTCTACATTTGCGGTCCCGAAAAGGGAAAATGCCCGATAGTATAACGGTAGTACGACAGACTCTGACTCTGTTTGTCTTGGTTCGAATCCAGGTCGGGCAACAAAAAAACCGGAATTTGCTTTATGCAAGTTCCGGTTTTTTTATTTAGGTGTAACATGATATCTGTTTTCCCGCCTGGTTTCAATTCGGGGGGAAGAGCGGCGGTATCCTGAGGGTAAGGTTGACGCATTGTCCTGATTGCAGGTAAAGAATGCCACCGGTACTGGGTCGGCCACGACCCCGGGTTATAACGAAAGTAGGTTTTGCAAATACAAGTCCCAGAAACCGCAGGAACTCTTCTTTCTCATCTTCTGATTGAAATACCTCCGGGTGGTTTGCAGCATATATTACACTGGCAAGTGCCTTGTCAACATGATTCGGATTAGGGAAATTGATATTTGCTGATATAGCCGCACAAACTATCTGGGCATAACGGTCAAAAAGTGCGGTGGCTTCGTCAAGCGTGCGCGGATTAATAAAGGAGCCGTTGCCATCTACACGGAAGAAAATAAGATATGCCAGGTTATCGTCCGGCTCTGGAGGAGTAGTGTTAATGGGAGGGGTAGAAGGCGGAGCCTGTGTTAAGACTACCGGGTCGGCCGGAGGGATCGGATTTATGGTAGGTCCACCGCCGCTAATGTCCCAATAAGTTTCAAGGCAATTATTCAGGTCCGTTTCAGCGGTACCGGGAATATAGCCACTTGGTGGGTTTTGCACCGTATTAGAATAAGTGCTGAAACAAGTGGAGGTGCCGTCGCCGGATCCAGTGGCGCCTGCATCTGCTAAAGCGTTTGCGACAGACATCTTTTCTAACGTAGATGAGTTAGATAGAGCCGGATCATTGTTTTTAGAACAGGAAAAAAGCAGGGCAGCAAAAATTGCTGGCAGGGTTAAAAGGGTACGTGTTTTCATTGGCGTAATTATGGGTTTTAACTGAAGGGTTTAAATAAATATACGGATAAAGGTGTAATAACTCCACTCAGGTTATTATAAACTAACGGTTCTGAATCGTAAACTTTTTCATAAATTGGGATACCGAAAACCAACAATCTTAACCGCACACTCCTTCTGAAAAGATTTCCTTTAATCCCGACAGTAACTTTCAAATAAGTGCTGTAGCAAGCATTACCTATATGCAAATGGAAATTGACCATCAGAGACACGCCTCGGAGAAAACCGGTACTATTCCTCCGGCTTATGCACAGCTCTTACTACCTGGTCATCAGCTCCAGGTAGAGCAGGGAAGCTTTGGTATATTGATCAGCCAGTGGCTATACACGAAGGAGTATAGCATCTGTGTAAACCATTTTGAGTTTTTTCGAAGAACATCGTTGAAGATAATCGTGCAGCCTTGTACTACATTTTATTTCGCTATACAGAATAGCCCCCTTATTTATAAGGGGACGTTGTTCCCGGATATCATTAGGGTGGAGGAAGGTAAACTGGTAAGGCTTGCTTTTCTGCGCTCCTCAGCGCGTCATAAAGTGAGGTTTCAGGAGGGAAGCTATATTTCCTTACATATAACTGTCCCGGAGGAGAATGTTCATATATTAAACGATGAGTCCTGGATTTGGGACTTATTGGAGCAGTATGATAAGAAGATATATAAACAGTAAAGATATGATATAATCAAAAATGACAAGGATGTGCTAAAATGATAACAAAATTTATTCCCAAATGATAACGATAATTCCAATTCTTTACCTGACATTTGTTCAAGTGAAACGAATTAAAGGAAGTAAATGCCAACATATGAAAAACAGATTTCACAACACTATCCATATCGCAACATTTGTATTGACATAACCCTTGACCACAATGAATCTCTTTAGCTGACTATGGTACATAAATACCCTCAAAAGTAAAGCACAAGCGCTGGCTTGATGCTTTGAAGAAATTGCCGGTTTCAACGCTGTTTACTCAGTTTGTTGAGTATCGGCGCCTCAAAATAACTGTTTAAATACATAACCATGGCAGGTCCAATAACATTTGTACCACCCTTTTTGCCTGAAAAAGAAGGAGCTTCTTTCATTTCCCTGGCAAAAGGAGAGATTACGCCTGAAATGTGTAATTCCATTGAAGAAATGCGAACGTTTAAAGGAAGTAGCCAGGAAGCGGAAGTTTTTTTAGGTGATATGATAAAAGAGCTTGTCATTCACGCTTTGTCAGATCCAACTGCAAGAGATGTAACATAATTCACTGTTTTTTACTGCTAACTATAGAACTGTTTCATGTCTCGTTGCAGGATAATGAAGTAGTTCGAATGCTTGAAAGTTTGATTTTTCAGGTAATTAAATTCTGCTTGTTTGTGCGGAATGTCCTTTGAACTCTTACAATAATGTAGCGACAGTTACAACAGACACGAATTTCATTTTAACAGTTTACCTTCTTAAACAGGAGGGTGAGAAGCGTATGTCTTAAAGAATAATATATGGAAAAGAAGGCGATCATAATAGGAGCTGGGCCGGCTGGTCTAACCGCAGCATACGAATTGTTGAAAAGGACGGATATAAAACCTATCATCCTGGAGAAGTCAGGTGATATAGGTGGCATTTCGAAAACAGTGAACTATAAAGGCAATCGTATTGACATAGGCGGGCATCGTTTCTTTTCCAAATCAGACCGGGTGATGAATTGGTGGATGAATATTATGCCGATCCAGGCTGATGGGAAGACTACTTTCAATATCACCTATCAGAATAAGTCTCGTGAAATTGACGCCGCATCCATTGAGGCAATAGACAACGCAGGGAACGATCCTGATAAAGTCATGCTCGTGCGTAGGCGTTTATCAAGGATCTATTTCCTGCGGAAATTCTTTACTTATCCTATACAACTATCCCTGGATACCCTCACCAAGCTTGGCCTATGGACCACTATTGCTATTATGTTCTCTTATCTGAAGGCACAGCTGTTACCGCGTAAACCGGAGAAGAACCTGGAAGATTTTATGATCAACCGGTTTGGCCAGGTGTTGTATAAGCTTTTCTTCAAGGATTATACAGAGAAAGTGTGGGGGATACCTTGCGACAAGATCTCCGCAGAATGGGGCGCCCAGCGTATTAAAGGTGTATCCATCAGCAAGGCCATTCGGCATGCCATACAATCTGCAACGAAAAAGAAGCAGAAGGTTGCAGGAAATGATATTGCTCAAAAAGATACTGAGACGAGTTTGATAGAACAATTTCTTTATCCAAAATTCGGACCTGGCCAACTATGGGAGGAGGTAGCCCGGCAGGTGGAAGGTATGGGAGGAAAGATCCTGATGCATCACGATGTGAAAAGGATCTATACTTCTGATAACAATAATCAAGTCACTGCTGTAGCTGCTATTAACAATATAACCGGTGAAACCAGTTACCTCGAAGGCGATTATTTCTTTTCAACTATGCCAGTGCAGGAGCTGATTGGAGGCCTGGACGGCCCCATACCTGAGGAAGTGAAAGAAGTGGCGGCGGGCCTCCAATACCGGGATTTTATAACGGTGGGAATTTTACTAAAGAAATTGTCCTTCCAGGATAAAAAGACAGGGGAGTGGAAGCGGTTGGATTTGAAAGATACATGGATATATATACAGGAGAAGGATGTTAAGGTGGGGAGGTTACAACTTTTTAATAATTGGAGCCCATATATGGTGAAGGACCCGGACAATGCGTGGGTAGGGATGGAGTTCTTCTGCAATAAAACAGATGATTTCTGGAATAGACCGGATGAGTATATAAAAGATCTGGCTGTCCGGGAATTGGAGAAGATTGGGTTGACTAGTCAGGCAAATGTGTTGGATGCGACGGTGCTGAGAATGGAGAAGACGTATCCGGCTTATTTCGGGACGTATGAAAGGTTTGACCTGGTGAGGGAGTATGTAGATCGATTTGAAAATTTGTTTTTGGTGGGAAGAAATGGGATGCATAAGTATAATAATTCGGATCATTCAATGTTGACGGCAATGGTGGCGGTGGATAATATTGCAGAAGGGGTAACGTCAAAAGGGAATATATGGGAGATAAATACTGAGCAAGAATATCATGAAGAGAAGACACTAAAAGATCATGAGCAGCCGATATCCGAACCGGCTTTGATAAACGAGCCCTCTTTTTATGATTTTGTTTTTAAGAATAAGCAACATAAGGTGGCCCTGTTTATTAGCGCATTTCTAGTGCTTATTCAGTTCGTTATTTACAAAAGATGGTTTCCGTTTGTAAACTTTAACCCAGACTCTTACGCTTACCTTGATGGCGCTTACCGTAATATGGAAATCAATATGTGGCCTATAGGATATTCCAAATTTTTGCGGGTGTTTAGTGCGTTCTTTAAATCTGATTATGTTTTAGCCTTCTTTCAGTATATCCTCATTCAGGCTTCCATCTTGTATTTTATTTTTACATTGGCATACTTCATACGAACGGGTAAACCGATGTTGTATTTACTGGCAGGTTTCTTTGTGCTCAATCCCTTACTGTTTTTAATAAGTAATTATATTCTGGCGGACACCTTATTTACTTCATTAAGTGTAGTATGGATTGCGCAACTGATTTGGTTAATGCTTAAGCCAAGGAAGTACCAAATATGGTTACAGGCTGTTTTGTTAATGATGTTATTTACAATTAGGTTTAACTCGTTGTATTATCCGATTGTTACAATTGTCGTGCTCACATTATGTAAACTGCCATTAAAGACAAAATTTGCAGCAGTAGGACTAAGTGCGTTATTAATAGGTGTTTTTCTATGGCATAATGGAAATCAGTACAAGGAGCTTACAGGTACTCGACAATTTTCGGGTTTCGGTGGATGGCAGCTGGGAGCCAATGCGACTATAATGTACGCTAAGATGGATACAACATTGAAAATGAATGTACCCGATAAGTTCAAAGTATTTCATGCTTTAGTTAACCATCATAGGGATTCCCTGAATAGGTTAAAAAATCGGCCTGATTCGGTGCCCAGTATATACTATTTATGGGATGCCCATGCACCTGTACAAAAATATTTGACGCTGCAGTATAAGAACGATACTACCACTGCTTATTTTAAGCGTTGGGCCACTTTGTCTCCTTTTTACGCGGAATATGGAAAATATTTGATTACGCATTATCCGAAAGAGTTTGCAGAGTATTATCTGATGGAGAATGTTAAGAACTTTTGTATACCGCCGCTTGAATTTATCGGAGTCTATAACATGGGTGCTGATAGCGTCGATGTGTTGGCCAAAGAGTTTTTCGGATATAAGACCCAGAAAGTGAACGCTGCTTTCACTGATTTTAAGATCGCACACGGTTTTCCGGTTATTTTCTCTATTACGAATGTCTTGTTTATTATAGGTTCCATAGGGTTTGTTTTTTTTAAGGGATTAAAGAATGGTGGCGTGGTGTTGAAAGGGATATTAACTATTCTCGTTTTGGTATGGATAGGGAATTTTGGATTCAGCATATTGGCGTCGCCAATAGTATTGCGGTATCAAATATTGACGCTGATCTTGTTCCTTCCGATGGGAGTATTACTGTTTGACTATATTCTGAAGAGCGACGCACCCGCTATCTCTAAAACGATATCATGAAGTACATATCACTCATATTAACCTCTTTGGTTTTCTGTGCATGTAACAATAGCCCTGTCATGCCCGATTTTGACGTGTTGCTAAAGGATAGTACAACAATACTGAATACTGGACAGATACCTAGAGGGAAGCCTATAGTGCTGTTTTACTTTAGCCCGGATTGTGAGCATTGCCAGGTGGAGACGGCCGATTTGCTGAAAAATATAGATTCCCTTAAGGATGTCCGGCTCTATTTCTTTACTTCTGATGACTTTAGCCGCCTTAAGGTTTACGAGAATTATTATAAGATTTATAGGTACCCTAACATAGTGCTGGGCCGGGATTATAGAAACAGAATAGCGAATCATTTCGATATCATGTCTCCTCCCTTTTCAGCTTTGTACAATAAAAATAAAAGATTGGTTGCAGTATTTGCCGGTGAGACAACATTCAGTGATTTAATGGTGCAGATAAGGTCACTACAGTGATCAAAGTCGAAATATTTAATATGTATATAATGAAAAGATTGATTATAGAAATAACAGTGTACATATTTATAGTGCTGTTTTTTTACACCGGACTGAGCAAAATTGTAGATTTCAACGTTTTTTTTGTAGGTGTAAGTGGAGTGCCTGCACTTAAGAAGTTTGCTTATATAATCGCCGTAGCAGTTCCGGTTATTGAGCTGATAATAGTTACACTGTTGCTTATTCCAAAGACAAAAGGACTTGGGTTACGTGCTTCTTTTATTCTAATGACAATTTTTACCGTCTATGTAGCACTGATCCTTGGAACAAGTAAACATTTGCCATGTAGTTGCGGAGGGATATTCTATAAAATCTCCTGGAAGCCTCATTTGTATCTCAACATTTTTTTAACGCTGCTTGCTGCAATTAGCCTTTACTTTATCAAGGATGAGAGAAAATTTAAATTATCTACGCAAAGATAAAAATACTCGCGAGTCCCATAAACATTTATTCACCATTAAAACTTCAAACAATGAGAAAGTCAAAATTGTTTTTAACAGGTGCTTTACTGGTTGCTGCTATTGCAGGTGTTGCTGCTACTAAAGGAATGAAATCTCCTCGTGCGCTGTACTACTATCAAAAAGGTAGCGTATGCCAGCTGGTTTCTCAGCCAATCAATTGCGAAATAGGTAGCCCTGTTTGTAAATTTGTTGAAGGCGCTAACTCTTATCAGATTTTTGCTGTTAGAGTTAATCCGTCTCTTTGCAGCCAACCTCTTCAGCCTGAGTAATAGGTTTCAATCAATTTTTAGCCGAAACTAGATAAAAAGGATCGGCGTCTTGAAAAGGAAAAATATATGGCTCGTCAAGGCGGGCCATATATCTTTATAACAATCTTGGTCTTGAAGCTACAAGTCAAATTATAGTATATGTATTTATCTCAGGCCGATTATACTCTCTAAAGGCTAAAATACCTATTCAAGTAATTGTTGAGGCAGATCCTGTTTTGTTATCCCTGAAACAGGCAATAGGCCTATATGTATCATTCGTTCTGGAGGTACTTAATAGAGTGCAGTTTATCTGGGAAGCAAAATAACTGGGTAGTCAACAAACATTTATTTATCTTTAATACTTTGGAAAATGAGAAAATCAAAATTATTTTTAACAATTGCATTAGTTATAACCGTTATTACTGGTGTAGCTGCTACCAAAGGAATGAAGACCCCGCGCGCAGTCTATTATTACCAAAAAGGTAATGCATGTGTATTAGTCTCGCAGGTGATCCTTTGCGAAATAGGCAATCCTGTTTGCAAATTTGTGGAGAGTGGCGTTCCTTATCAAATATTCGGTTTCAGGATTAGTCCAAATCTCTGCAGTCAACCTCTTCAGCCTGAATAACTTGATGTATAACGTTGTGAACTTAGAACGACTAATTTGTTCATATGGATTATATGGCCCTGACGATATTAGGGCCATATAATTTTGAAATATTTTTCAATAAGGTATTATTCTATCTTGCCGTTAAATTTCCAATCGGGAAGTTTCTTTTTCTGTGGCCATATTTCATTCAAAGAATCAGTGTTATACAGAATACCGTCTTTCATTACATAGCGAATATATCGGCTATTGTGGATGTCCTTTAATGGATTTTTATCCAAGACAATCAAGTCGGCTATTTTTCCAACTTCAAGTGATCCTAGATCTTGCTGAATACCTAGCGCTTGAGCCCCCAGGATCGTAGCTGCTTGTAGGGCTTCCAGGTTTGTCAAGCCTCCTGCATGAAGTGCCCAAATCTCGTTGTGTGCACCAATACCTTTATCGTTTCCATGACTCCCCAAAACCACTTTCCCTCCCTCATGCCTGACCCGAGCGTCTATTTTTGACGGTGTAACAAAACCTGGGTCTATGGAGTCAAGTGGACTTGCTTGTTCTACCTTTTTAAGTTCGTCGATTGGAAGATAATAAGACATTTTTTCGTCAATATGGTTGCGCCAATATTTCCAATTCATATAGTCCTGTGCCTGGAATCTAAAGCCTGGATATACCTGTAGAGTGGGATCCCAGTAAGTACCGCATTTAGCCCGTAACATAACTACATCCTTATATACTTCTCCTAACATCGTATTATGTTCTATTCCAGTACTTCCATCTTTTATCATTGCAATATGGAGGATGGGATTGATTCCTCCTTCATTGGTCATGTTAATGCGCCCTTCCCTGCAAGCTATCCCTAACCATTGGCGTTGTAGACGTGTTAATAACTCATACTGTTTTACCAGAATTCCTCCCATTGCGGTGCGTTTTCGGACAAGGGAACGGGCGTCGTCGAGGTTATTCATTCTTATGAAGACATCGGATCTCACCGCTTGCCCCGCGCCAAAAAGCCGTGGCCCGATCATTTTACCCGTACGTAATAGTTCTGAATAACCAAATGTTCCATACATTTGCGATGGATCACTAGCCGTAGTTATCCCATATGCCAGGCTCGCCAGAAACATCCAGTTCTGTTGGGCAGTTATTCCAGATGGAACTTTCATATGGAGATGTAAATCAACTAAGCCCGGAATAATTGTGGTGCCATTAAGGTCCAATACCTTGATCTTCTGAGGTATCTTTGCGTCTTTCATAGGACCAATTGCCTTGATTCGTCCGTCTTGGATAATTAAATAGCCATTTTCGATAACTTCATCTCCTTTCATCGTGAGGATTCGGGCGTTAATCAATGCGATTGTGCCATGAGCGTAAGATGCAGGAGCCACTAGGTTTATCTCAATAGATTCATCCGGCTCTACAATCACCGAAGGGCCTCCGGATCCACTAATACCGCAACTGTCTTCAAACTGAATTTTGTGTTCGGCTGCTTCAATAATCTTATCGGGGGCTATCCTAAAAAATCGGTTGCCGTAGGTCCAGCAAAGCACCTTTCCCCCGTTTTCCCAATAGGGATCTACTCCATCGGCAAATCGTACTGCGGAAAGTGTTTTATTCTGGTCATAAATTCTTTGTGGCCCGTCAAGTTGGTCACGAGGAATGAGATATAAGTCTTCGCTAGCAGAATAAACGATGAATCGACCATCCGGAGATATACTTTTTGCTTGCATCATATGCTGTTCGAGGAACGATCCCACACCGCCAAGCAGTAGAGCCCTAACAGAGTCAGTTTTCAGGTCCTTCGAAACCAGCATGCCTCCCGTATTAAACAGGGGTTGGTAAGCTAGTTCTTTGCGTTCAGTTAAAAAAAAGCTGAGTTTGTTATTGATATCTACCTCTTCATCAAGAGTCCTTACCGGCCCTTTATTTATAGGAAAGATCCGAATTTTACCTTTGCCGAGAATATCCCTATCTCCCAACTTGGGTATGCCCATGACTATTGCTAGTTCCTTTCCATCGGGTGACCATGTAGGGCCATAATATAGACCCGATTCCTCGCTCAATTTCTGGGGTTTACCGCCGTTGGCGGGAATCTTCCATAGGAAGCCTCCGTCTGTATCACTCCAGGTCACATATGCGATCCATCTTCCATCAGGAGAGTATACAGGTTGGAACTGGTTGAACGGTTGTTCCGCTAAAGGCCTGGGCGTTCCGCCTGGCAGCTCCATTACGTAGATCTTATTAAGCGCAGAAAATACTAATTGTTTTCCATCCGGACGAGAATTGATTGAGCGAATGTATCTTACTCGTATGGAGTCATATCGTACACCGTAGGTATTGTAATTTAGGGGGCCCATATCGACTTTTACATCAGCTTCGAAACGTATAATAACATCCTCTTTTGTTTCTATGTCTACTCGATGTATTTTGCCCTGGTAACTGATATAAATATATCGTGAATCCGGTGAAAAAGAAAAGTGTTGAGGAGGAATTCCTGGTTTGTAATCGTATGGGTGAATTGATAGTTCGCTTATCAAGACTTGTTCCCTGTTTTTCAAAACGTTATGAATCATTAAGCATTTTCCTGTATCAGCATCCATGATATAGGCCAGCCATTGACCATCTGGAGACAAGGCCATACTGGTTTTGTTTTTTGGTACTAATGTCCATTTTTTTCTGGTTCTAGTCTGATGATCAAATCGAAAAATTGTATCAGCCTCAATGTAGTAACCGATATTCCCATTGCTTGAGAAGGAAAATGGTCGGTTCAGCTTAGGCGCAGCAATCAGGTTTCCACCAATAAGTCCATATATCTTCGAACGATCAACTCCTCCCATCTTAATATTCTCCATGTATATATATTGTCCACTTGGTAACCACAATGGCGACGCAAGCTGTATATCGTGTAATGGCTCGTCTTCTCTTCCCAATACACGATGGTAATTGCCCGCTATATCCCTTATGTTTAGATGTAGGCTTCCAGATATATCGCTGATGTAGGCAATGCGGTTACCGTCCGGCGACCATACCGGCCGTAAATTTAACGCAATGCCGCGGGTTAGCTGCGTTGCTTTTCCCCCCAATGCCGGGACGGTGTATAAATCTCCTAATAGATCGAATACCAATGTTTTTCCATCAGGTGAAACATCGATGTTCATGTAGGAGCCTTCGTCGGTGGTAAAAGAAATACTACGGGTAGGTTGAATGGGGAGTTCAACTACAGAAGGGATTGGCGGTTGACTATCCTGACACAATCCCTTTAAGACCATGCTCCAGAGGAAAATGCCTATGAAAATTGTTTTCATGATTTTTTAAAGTATAGCGTTTCTATATCTTTTTAGCCTTCGTTCATGTATAAATTTATCTTGGTATATGAGGTGAACGAATTCTCCAAAACGTTATATCATAATGGCGGATTATTATAATTGTACTGATTATTTTCTTGTCGATCCTATCAAAGTTTCTACTGCTATTTGTTTTGCCCGTTTTATTTTTAGCACGTACATTTCTTTTTTTCCAGGTACTATATCGAGTCCATATTCTTTTAATAATTTCCGCACTTCGCTACGCTCATAGAGCGCGCCTGTAAGGTCTATATCAATATTGCAGGTTAGACCTGTGGCATCAAAATAGACCTCTCTATTTTTTCTAGAGGCAAGATAATTTCTTAAGATCAGATTGCTGAATACTATGAAGGGGGTATTCCTGAGATGTATTTCCATTGTACTTCTTTCCATCTTCGATGTGCCTCCTTTCGTTTTTAGTTTTTGTTCGGTGCCATTACTTTTTACCAAGTAAAAGCAATTGACTTCTTTCCGTATAAAACGAGCACTAAATCCGAAGGTTTTTTCCAAATCTTCCTGCATTTGTTGTAACAAAGATTCTTTATCAGTGTCGGTGGTGCTCATTATTAGACGATACCAGTACAAGTTTTTTTCATTTGGATATTCACCAAAGAAAAGGGTGGAGTCTTCTTGGCCAATCTCAATCTTAGGGAAAATTTTATAATAAATATCAGTTGTATCCAATCTGTATTTTTCTTTTGTTAATAGATCAGAATAAGTATTCCACAGACCTTCGCCAACAAATGCAAAGCGGTATAGCATATCTAGCGATCCCGATCCGGTAATGGCATGATCTGCATTAGGTCCAGAGGTCAAGATCCTTGGTGGATCCCAGGACATTCCAGTTTTCCATTTGCCAATTTCGGTCTTCAAAAAGTAATTTGTATCAATATCCGATTTGACGATTGTTTGCCCAGTGCTATCTTTGGTTAAGAACCAATCAAATGTGTTTTGGGTGAGTTGCTCGTACGCCGCTTGGTATTTATTATAAGCTGCATGACTTCTATCCTCGCAGTCAAACTTTTCGCCTTTTAAAAATTTAGTTAGATTGTCTTTAGTTAAATCCCGTGCATGGGTAATAGCCTTTACTATTCCAGATGTGTCTATCCAAATTAAATGTGGATAGCCAAAGGGGACAGCATAGTTGACAAAGGCAGAGTCAAAAACAACGGGATTGGTTAACTGTAATTTCCTTCGATATGAGTCGTATTGTTTTCTAATATGTTTATCTTCAAGTCCAAATATGATAATCTGTAAATTATCGCTGAATTCCTTCTGAAAATCTCTAATATGAGGGAAGCTTATAAAGCATCCTGCACAACCCGAGGAAAAAAAGTCCAGAATCAAATATTTACCCTTGAACTTTGTTAACGTGTCGCTAAAAAATGCGGCGTTTTTCTTATCGTGTAGTTGAAACCCCTGGAACTGTTTTCCTACTTCCGGCAGTGCAATATTATTTTCATTTGCAATCTGGGCGCCTACTTTAAATATAAGCAAAAATTGAGTTACTGCAAATACGAATAAGTATTTCATGACATAAATTTTACTTGCCGATTTCTCATTAATAGCCATTATTCTGTGTTAGCTTTATATTTTTTATTATTTCATCTTGAGGTATAGGCATGAGCACTTTATACACCTGCCATGAGCCACCTTTGTAAGGAGTTACTTTTGACATTACGGCATCTATTCTGCCAGTCCTTTTTAGATCAAACCATCTGTGGCCCCATTCGGTAAATAGTTCTCGTTGACGCTCTTTGAGCATTGCATCAATTAAGGCGCTTTGGGTGCGTATTAATGTATCTGGTATTCCAGCGCGATTACGGATTGTATTCAAATCCTGATTAGCTCCTGAGATGTCATTCAAATTTGCTTTAGCTTCACTACGAATTAGATATTGTTCTGCTAAGCGAAGTACCATCACATATTCAGTCACATCAGGTGAGTATTGAACCTTGTACTTAAAAGGAAAATAGAATGTATCAGTTCCTTCTGTGTACGTCCCAAGCCACTGATTTCTACGCAAATCATTGGCTGAGAAGGCATCAACCAGTAATGGACTTAGTGCGGCATAATATGGATACGAGTATAAAATATAGTTGAGTCCTTCAAATGTATTAAAGGTGTTCCCGTTTGATAGCTGCCAGATCGCTTCTGGGCTATTCTTTAGAAAAACGGCATCCAGATTGGGCTCAATGTGGTAGATTTCATTGCTTATTACCTCAGTGCTATATTCTATAGCTTTGCCATAGTTCTTTAAATAAAGATTCACCCGTGCTAGAAGCGCTGTGGCCGCAGATTTGTTGGGGCGTAATCGTTCGGTGCTGATGCTCAAGCCATCAGCACCGACGTAATTTTCATTTAAAAGGTTTCTTGCTTCCAGTAGATCGGCTAGTATAGCAGAATATATTTTATCACTTGCTGTACGCGGGGAGGTCGCATTCTCTTTATAGCGAGTGTTCGTTATGAGTGGTACATCTCCAAAATAATTGACTAAATAGAAATATAGGAACGCACGTGAAAATAAAGCTTCTCCCTTTATTTGTTTTTTGACATCTTGTGTCAAATTGATAGATGCGTCAATTCCCTCGACTACTGCATTGGCTTCAAAGATCATTTTATACATTACCTGCCATGTTTCAGTAACGGCTAAATTGTTTCTTAGGACTCCATTGGTATACAATTCAATAGTAGAATTTTGGGCGGTGAAATCAACCAGCTCGTCAGATAATAAGCCAGGGTAAAAGGAGAAATAATTATAGCTTAATCCTTCCCCCGCCATTTGAGTATAAATAAGCAGTTGAGCCGCATTAGCCGTTTTACTGCTCTCAAATACAGTTGACTTTATTAGTTCATTTTGCGGAATATCGACTTCAACAAATTTCCTACAGCTTACTATGGTCAGCAGGCAGACCATAGCGGTAATACTTTTATATTTAAATTTCATGGCGAAGGTTTTATTGTTAACGGTTAGTAGGTCAGTACGATAGGACGTTATAGATCTATCTGGATACCGGCACTTATTATCTTTAGGGGGGGCAAAAAGGATTTGCTTTCAGGGTCTAGTCCCTTATAGGTGGTAAACGTGAGTAGATTTTGTGCGTTGGCATATATTCGGGCGCTATTGATTGCAAAATTTCGTTTGAAATTAAGTGTGTAGGAAAGAGAAATGTTCTTTAAACGTATAAAAGAACCATCTGAGTAGGCGTGGTCGCTCTGACGGTAATTGTTGAATGCTGTAACAGCTTCAAAACTGTTACTTATCTTTTGAACTTCGGCTGCATCTTCAGAACCTGTCCAGCGATTGAGGATATAGGTCGGTTGATTCCCCATGGTACCGGGACGGTTAAATAGTGTGGCATAATTCGGTATATGTTTTTGCCGTACAAACTGGAAGAAAAAACTAAAATGGAAATCATGAAACTGTAGGTCATTGCGTAAGCCGCCAAAGTATTGCTGACCCGTAAAGATGACTGTTTGATAGTCATCAAAATTAACTTGACCATCTTTATTCAGATCTGCAAAGGTATATAAGCCGGTTTGTGGATCTATATTGTTGTATTTCAACTTTTTAACTATCGTAAGAGGTTGACCTACCACATACGTAAAAGCATAAGCGGATTTTTCCAAGTCTGGAAACTCAATTAGTTTATTTTTGGGTATGCTGATATTAAAAGAAGATTCCCAGCTAAATTTATTTTTTCTAATGTTGGTTGAGGTCAGTTGTATTTCCCATCCTGAATTTTGCACTACCGCGGGTAGATTCGCTACCACTGTTGGAAATCCTACTTGTGAGGCGATCGCCTGCTCCAATAGCTGATTTGACGACCGATTTCTGTAATAGCTGACGTCCAACAGAATACGGTTGTTAATAAGACCCAGTTCAATGGCACCTTCCAGTTTCTTATTTATTTCCCAGGCATAATCTTTATTCAACAAACGGGTAGGCTGCAACCCCACTAGGCCGAGATAGGAAAAATCAGAGAAATAAGGTTGATAGGTTTCTAGGAACTGGTAGTCTCCGATCTGGTCATTTCCAGTTGTGCCATAACTACCTCTTAATTTTCCGAAGCTTAGTAGTGCTAAATGTTCTCTGAAGAAATTGGTTTCAGTAAATATCCAGGCGGCCCCTAGAGCACCGAAGTTGGCAAATTGCCTGCCGGGACCAAACCGGCTGGACCCGTCTCTGCGGGCAGTTAAATTAATAATATATTTACTGTCAAAGCTGAAATTCAATCTGCCGAATACGGCGTTATATTTGTACTTATTGTAGTTGTCTTGTAGTGCTGATATAGCAGATGCCGATTGCAGATTATTTAGCAAATCATCGCTGGTGTATCCTGTGCCTTTAAAGGCTTTCCCTTGCTGCAATTGTTGCATAAACGATGTGCCGAATAGTACGTCAACGTCAATTTTTCGCCAATGAGTTTTATATTGTAGCTGAGGTTCAACATTCCATATTGTAATGTCATTTGTACCAAACACCGAGTTGCTTTGATCTGAAGGCATCGCAGGATTAAAAAATTTACTTGAAGTTATCTCGAGCTGATTTACACCTGTAGTTGAGTAGCCTAAATTGGCGCTTAGTTGTAAGCCTGGAAGCAGATAATAGCTTAATCCTAAATTCGAGTTAAGGTATTTTATCTTGGAAGTATTTTTCTGATAGCTTGCATTCATAGGGTTAGTCCAGGTGCCATTTTCCCAATTAAGCGTGCCATCGTTATTGTAGAGCTTGGGGGAATTAGGGGGCAGAAATGCTAAAGCCGTGAAATCACGCAGAGGTAACTCATTCTGAGTGAAGGAATACATCCCTGAAAAATTTAGTGTAAATTTCCTGTTTTGTGAAGCGTGAGTAATGTTATAGTTCGCAGAACCCCGTCGGCTACCATAATCACCAGGAAAGATAACACCTTCCCGATGGTATCCTAAGCCTAGGAGAAATTGTGTGCTTTCATTGCCTCCAGAAATAGTGGTTTTGGCATCTGTAATATGAGATGTGCCACCAATAAACATCTTTTGCCAGTCAGTGTATCTTGTAGTGTCCCATGTTCCATTAATGTCGTATGCATTGGCGGGATAACTGGAGATATTATCATTTTTGTACCCTTCTCTTCTTATCATAAGGTATTCCTCAGTGGTTAACAACGGTATCTTTTTTGTCACACGGCCAATTCCATGATAGATGTTTGCTATAACCCTGGTTTTACCGGGGCTGCCTTTTTTGGTTGTAATTAGGACAACTCCGTTGGCTCCCCTGGAGCCATAAATAGCCGTTGCGTCTGCATCTTTCAATATCTCTACACTTTCAATATCATTTGGGTCTATGCTATTGAAGGGACTGGTTTGCAAACCGGCTGCTGATGCAACATTGGGGTTGTCTATTGAAGTAGTTGACGTGGACAAAGATTTTGTTGTATTGTTAAAGAACGGCACCCCGTCAACAATGAATAAGGGACTGCTTCCGCTACCGATACTGTTTCTTCCTCTTATCTGTACATTAAATGCTCTTCCCGGAGACCCAGAGAGTTGGGTGATTTGCAGACCTGGTACTCTGCCGATCAGGGCCGCTATTGGGTCGCTTACAGGTTGATTTTTTATTTCCTCTGCTTTTACAGTACCAACGTTTCCTGTATTAAGCCTTTTGGTCGTATTGTAATATCCTTTTATTACTGTCTCATCTAAATCACTAACTACAACATTCAGTTTCACAAGAATGCTATTTCCGTTAACTGGTATTTCCCGCGTCTCATACCCAATAAAGCTAATCGTCAACCAATCATTCCTCCTCGTCTTCGGCAAACTAAACTTCCCCTCCCCATCCGTCGTCACTCCATCCCCCGTCCTCTTCACCCTCACCGTCGCCCCCGGTATCCCTGTCCCATCCGCCTGCGTCACCTTCCCCGTCACCGTTATCATATTAATATTCGAATCCGCTACCATCCCCGTACCATTTCCTCCTCCTTCCAATCCCTTTTTTTTTCTTATCGTTATTACATTATCCGTATATATCCATTCCAAATTCGTCCCCTCCAATATCCTCCCCATCACCTCATCCAATGCCGCATTCACCACATTTATACTCACCTTCCCCGGCAATCTGATATCACTCGTCGAATAGAAAAAACTCATCTTCGTCTGCTTCTCTATCTGCTTAAACACTTTCACACAACTCTCTTCCACCACATTCAATGTAACTTTCTTCTCTCCCTGATCCACGCCCGCAAAACAATTCAGGTATAAGGATAAATTAACGGCGCACAGAATCCCAACTCTGCGCACCTTGGCGGTCCATGACTGTCCCATAGATGCTGATTTTAATGTAAGCGTATAGATTTTCGTTTATGCATGGTCGTTTTTTCTGATCGCCCGGGCAGAAATACCCGCTTGGATCACAGGCAACTCATACATTGATCGTATTTCGGTTGATTTTGTTTGACTTATTTGAACATTCACTATAAAAAGAGTACGTCTTGCTATGTTTTTAAAATTCCCATAACTATTTTTATCTCCGCTTTAGGTAAAATACCATAAGCCCATAGTTTATATATAATACGGACAACATCCAAAATCATACTGTCCAAAATGAAATTTTCTTTAAATTTTTTTTGCACACAAAATGCCACAAAAGAGGGATGCTATTTAGTTAACAATGGATTAACTTTAATTCAGCGGAGACAGCCCACTGCACTGCAATCCCCGTCACCATATTTTTTGATTTCCCACCTAAAAGTGTTATATTTATTAAGCAAAGCATTTATCATAAATTATTGTGCATTTTGCTCAGTAAATAACCATATTCTATTACCGGTCCACAACAGTGAACCACCCACCAACCGGTCACTTTTCCCTCCATACAGTTATTACAGGTAGAACCTAAGAATCACATGCAGGATGTACGGGATGACATACTTTTGGTAAAAGACCTAATAAAAGGTCACGAGTCCGCCTTCAACGAGCTTTTCCATAAATACAGCCGCTGGATATTCCTCACCGCTATATCCCGCTGCAACGGCAGCGCCCAGGAAGCACAAGACGTTGTCCAGGAAGTATTCTTCAAACTCTGGAAAATGAGAGACTCCCTCAAACCAGAGCTCTCCGTTAAATACCTCCTCTTCACCATGATGAGCAACGCCTGTAAAGACCGTCACGAAAAAAGACAAACTTCTCTCAAGCTCAATATAAAATACCTGGAAAAAGAAGAACAAACTTCCTTACCAGACAACAACGGAAACAACGAACTCGCCGAAAAGATCCACAAAGCCATCGATCAGATCACTGCCCCCAAAACTCGTCAGGTAATAAAAATGTACTATATGGACGGCCTCAGCTATAAAGAGATCATCCGGATTACCGGCATGAAACTCCAGACCGTCCGGAACTATGTCAGCGAAGGTCTCGCCATTTTGAGAAAAAGTGTAAAAAATCAATATTAACGGCAGTATGTTTTAATCGCTCGCCCGTATTATATTATTAGTCGCGTTCAATGAAATTCGATCCAGTCATAATTGATCAGTTAACAAGCCAGCAGGTCGCTGGTATTATTTCCCGGGAAGAAGAGGACTATCTGAATGAACTCCTTTCCCGGGACAGTGAAGCTTTGGAGTACTGGAAATCGAAACGACAGTACTACGAAACCATGAACGCGCCCGACGTACAGCAGGCATTCGATGAAAATATCGCCTTGATAAACGTCTGGGAACGCATAGAAAAAACACGCCGTACTCATAACCTACGCAGAACATTGAGCATCGCCGCCATCGGCCTCCTGGTGATCGGTACGCTCACATATTTATTGGTTCCTTCCGCCAGGACGAAACCTGAAATAGCAGCCGTAAACACGCCCGCAAACGGCATCCGGTTGACCCTGCCCGGTGGGAACACGATAGATCTCTCTACCACACAGGGACAAGTAGCCGTTGCTGGCGCCACGCTGCAAAACGCTAATAAAGTATTACGCTACACCCCTGAGGAAGGAAAAACCACAGGCGCCTTAGCCACCCTCACCGTCCCCATCGGCAAAGATTACCAGCTGCAACTGGCCGACGGCTCTGTAATATGGCTCAACTCCGCCACTACCGTTCAATTCCCCTTCGCCTTCGGCGATAACAGGGAAATAACCATAAATGGCGAAGCGTATGTCAAGGTCGCTGCGCATGCAGATAAGCCTTTCCTCATCAACCTGGGTAATACCCGCATCCAGGTGCTCGGTACAGAATTTAATGTAAATACCTACGATTCCGGCCTCGTAAAGATCGCCCTCGTAGCCGGCTCCGTTAAGTTGCAGGCGCCTGAACAATCTCGCGTGATCAGGCCCGGTTACGAAGCCGTCTATGCAGAAGGCGCAACTATAAAGACGCATCCTTTTGATGAGGATTATACCCTCGCCTGGAGAAAAGGCATCTTCAAATTCCAGGATATTTCTTTAGACGAGATCTGCCGGGTACTCCCCCGGTGGTTTGGTATAGACGTGGTAATGGATAGCCGCCAAACGGCAGGCAAGCGCTTCTCCGGTGAGCTGGATAGAAACAAATCACTGGAGAAACAACTGGAGCTCTTCAAGAACGCTACCGAACTTGATTATTACTTCAAGGACGGTGTGCTGCACTTCCGTTGATTATTGCCAACCAATCCATAATAGGTTTAGATTTTGTTTGAAAACTCCTTTCGCAGGTTTCTCTTCAGTTACCTGCTTTTCTTGTTTCATCCACATCATCTTCTTATCATTGTGTAATGACGCTTACTGATTACGAAATCTTCTTTGCCACCCATAAACGCCCAGGCGGCTGGAATGTCCAGGCCGATCACCTCTTATACCACTTCTTCAGCAATTACAACGCCCCCGGAGATATGGGCCGCGAGATCCTCGACAAACTCTCGGCTTTAATATCCGGCAAACAACATCCCGAACTACCCGACGATTGGACCTATTGTTGGGGTAAAGTCCTTCCCCGTCAGGACTACGTCTACCTTTTCGACCAGGAAGACAAACACCGCATCCCCATCACCAGGCTCCTCTCCTGGGAAGGCAGCGCCCTGCGCGACGAAACCACCGTAGAAAACGCCTGCACCGTCTTCATGAAGATCCCCACCGCAGATTTCCTCCGCGTCTGCACCGAATGGGACGAATTTAACCTAAGAAAGAACTAAGCAATAGGGGAGACCAAAAATCCCCTTTTCCCGGGATGCGCTACCTCAAAATTATCATGTACCTTAATTGAAAGAATCATTTAGGCCTTATTACGTATTCTTGAAACCCAAAAAATCCCATCATGAAAAAGTTAGCTTTCCTTGCCCTCGCCCTGATCGTCGGGTCTACCGTCGCTATTGCCGTTAAAGCCAGCAAACCCGCTGCTATCGCTTACTGCCATTGCGAACCAGACAGGGTATGTAATTCAACTGGCGCATGGGGAATCAAAGTGCAGATCTGCCCCTGAGCCCAACACCTGTAATCATCCACCAAAGTGTTAAACACCAAAAGGCTGCCCTCGCAGCCTTCTTTCTTATGAAGAAAAATCTGTTGATCATCGCCGCGCTGCTCCTCGCCTCAGTAGCGCTCATCGTAGTATTATTAAGAAGTGCCGGCCCCGATCGCGTCATCGCGCATTTTAACCGCACCTACAACCGTTTCACCCTGCAGGCCCTGGATACCGTCGCCTTCCCCGGCAGGATCAGTATCATGAAAGTGAATAACGGTGTCGTATATGGTTACGTCTATAAGAACACCGCCATATACAGCTACGATGTCTCCCACCGCCGCCTGGATACCTTCTTCAATAACAGCAAAGCCTCCATTAACCTGATGTGCGGTTTTGACATCGATACCCCCGCCTGTTACCTCTTTGATGCTTCCGGCGCCCGGGTCATTGCCTATCAACCGGCTACCGGCGCTATAGACAGTATCAAATGCGGCAGTAAATGTTATATCAGGGCTACCCGCGCTGCCACCGGAAATGCTTTTATCACCCAAGGCTTCGATCCGGAAAAACAACGTGCCAATCTGCGCCTGGCAGGACTCTCCAACGCGCATAAAGACAGCACGATCTATGAGTTTACTCATTTCGAAGATGGCGGACTCTCCGCCGATGGCTTCTTTACAAAGAACACCCATACCGGCGATCTCTACTACATCCCCTTCTACAATTCCGAGATCATCCACTATAACCAGCCCGCTAAGCAAATCTCAAAACTGATCACCATCGATAAAACACCGCCCGCCAACATCGCCGTTCCCAGTGGCAAGATCTATACCCTCTCCGGCAAAGCAGTATTTATCAACTCTGCCGCCACAGCAGATGATCAATACCTGTACGTGTTGTCCTACGCCTTATCAGAAGATGCGAATGCATCCGGTTACCGCGGTCCCTCGCTGGACATCTACAACATTGCCACCGGTAACTATGAAAGCAGCATCCGCCTGCCAGGCTATGAAAACCTGCCGGTACTGCAGCTCGCCAAGTATAACGATACCCTGGTGGCTGCTTACGATAAAAATGTGTTGCTGTTCAGATTGAATACAGCAGCTAAGCTTTAAGGATACACGCACACATAAGGTATCGCCGGTATCTGTTCCTTTTCCATCTGCTTTTCACCCCATATCCGCAGGTGATTGATAAACG
>Ga0102592_1001572_pt1 | contig 23016 bp, 20 predicted proteins | sample AraplaCol_mMF_r2_FD_76861 | JGI IMG/M metagenome (GOLD analysis project Ga0102592, IMG submission 76861) | Arabidopsis root microbial communities from North Carolina, USA - plate scrape MF_Col_mMF_r2 (SPADES assembly) (version 2) | ecosystem: Host-associated > Plants > Roots > Endosphere...
TCGAAATTGCGCAGGATCAGGCTGAAGCCTGGTCCGATGCATTGTTCGACCTCGGCGCGCTGTCGGTATCGGTGGAAGACGCCGACGCCGATACGCCCGACGAGCAACCGCTCTTTGGAGAGCCCGGGCTGGAGCCGACGCGGCTGGCGTGGAACCGCTCGCGCGTGGTGGCGCTCTTCGACGAAGAGACCGACCCCGCGCTGGTGGTGACCGCTGCCGCAAACGCGCTCAAGGTCGATCCCGTGCCGCAATTCGTGCTGCGCTCGGTGGAAGACCAGGACTGGGTGCGCCTGACCCAGTCGCAATTCGAACCGATCCGCGTGGGCGAGAAGATCTGGGTCGTGCCGTCGTGGCATGACGCGCCGGAGCCCGACGCGGTGATCCTGGAACTCGATCCGGGGCTGGCCTTCGGCACGGGCAGCCATCCGACCACGCGCCTGTGCATGCAGTGGCTGGAGCAGAACGTGCAGGCCGGCGAGACCGTGCTGGACTACGGCTGCGGATCGGGCATCCTGGCCATCGTGGCGAAGAAGCTCGGCGCGGGCGAGACCATCGGCATCGACATCGATCCGAACGCCGTCGAGGCATCGCGCTACAACGCCGAACGCAACCACGTGGAAGCCAGCTTCGCGCTGCCGGCGTCGGTGTCCGACGCCACCTACGACCTGGTAGTGGCCAATATTCTTTCCAATCCGCTCAAGCTGATGGCCGCGATGCTGTCGGCGCGCGTGCGCCCCGGCGGTCGGCTGGTGCTGTCCGGCGTGCTGGAACGGCAGGCCGATGAAGTGGCTGCCGCCTACGCGCCGTGGCTGGCCATGTCGGTCTGGCGCAGCGAGGAAGGCTGGGTGTGCCTGCACGGCACGCGCCCGTTGACGGCCAACCGTTCCTGATTCGTCATCATGGCCGCCGCCAAGCTCGTCACGCGCTGCCCGGCCTGCCGCACCGCGTTCCGGCTCGTTGCGGATCAGCTGCGGCTGCGCCAGGGGCTGGTCCGCTGCGGACAATGCGATACCGTCTTCGATGCACGCGAACACCTGATCGAGGTGCCCGCGCCGGCCGCAACGTCGGCCTCATCGACCACATCGACAACATCGACCACATCGGCGGCGCCGACCGCATCGCCCGCCGCAGCCGTGACGATGGCGGCCGCGCTGGCTCATGCCGAGCAGACCCAGGCGACGGCCCGCGCCCGCGAAAGCGATGCCCCATTCCACCCGGGCTTTGATCCGGGCTACGAAGTCCCCGCGCTCGATTCGCCGACGACCATGATGTCGGAGCCGCCGCCCGATGAAGTGGCGCCGGCGCAGGAGACTGACGCCGCCAGGGTCGCCGGTGAAGGGCGGGAGGAAGGGCGTCAGGAAGCCCGGCACGATGGGCGTCAGGAAGCCCGTCAGGAAGCGCATCAGGAAGCCACTGCGGCGCGCGGCGCGGAACCCGTTGCCGATGCCGAAGGCGCGGATGTCGACGTCGAACCCGACCTCCCGGCCGACCTCGAAGCCGGCCTGCCGCCTGCGGTCTCGCCGGCGGCTGCGGAAGCGGCAATCGAAGCGCCCACCGAGGCGCGCACCGAGGCGTCTGCCGAGGCGCCCGTCGTCGGGACCGAAATGCCCGGGGCCGAGGGTGAGCCGGTGTCCAATACATCGGCCACTTCATCGGCCACTTCATCGGCCACTGCATCGGCCACTGCATCCGCCGACAGCGCGCCGGAGGCGGAACCCCCGCTGACCGATCCGCCCGCGTCGTGGCCGACGCTCAATCATTCGGCGTTCGACGATGAGCCGGTGCAGACCCCATCGCTGGCGGCCCGCGCATCGCAGGCCTCGCACTCATCGCTGGACCCTGCTGCGGCCTTCGCGCCGACCAGCCCGTCGGGCATGCCGCCCTACGGCGCATACAGCGCCAAGGCCAGCTGGCCACCGCTGCGCCCGGCCGATGCACCGTCGACCCGGCCCATGGCCGACACCGGTGCCGCAACGCCCCAGACGTCCCCGACTGAAGAATCTCCGGACGCCGATCCGGTGTCGGGCGACGAGCACGCCGAGGCCGCGCCTGATGTATCGGATGCGACCCATCAGTCGGCCGATGCATTGCCCACGCCCGGACCGTTCCCGCAGGCCGATCCGGTGCCCAGCGCCAGCGGCTTCCTGCGCGCGGAGGATCCGGCCGATCCCGAGGCCGAAGCGTGGGCCGCACAGGCCAAGGACGTCATCGAACACGACCTCGGCGTCACGTTGCGCGATGGCACCCCAGACGCCGTGGCACGCGAAACCGCCACGCGCCACTGGCTGAACCAGCCCGGGGCCTCCGCGCGGTCGCCATCCGCATCGGCGGGCACGGCAGCAAGCGGGCCGGTCTTCGCGCCCGATTTCCTGCGCCATACGCGCGAACGCGAACAGGCGCGCGCCCCCGGCGTGAAGGTCTCGGTGCCCGGCAACCGGCGCACCTGGATGCGCGCGGCGGTCATTGTGCTGGGCCTCGGCATCCTGGTGCAGGGCGTCTACCTGGCCCGCAGCCAGATTGCCGGCAGCATGCCGGTGCTGCGTCCGTTACTTGAGGCGGCTTGCGCACCGCTTGGCTGCGATGTGCCGCCGTGGCGCGACCTCGACGCGCTGCGCATCGACAGTTCGCAACTGCAGAAACAGGACGAGGCCAGCGACGTCTATCTGCTGGCGGTCACCCTGCGCAACCAGGGACGCGCCACCACGGCGCTGCCGGCGATCGAGCTTGTCATGACCGATCTGCAGGACCAGCTGCTGCTGCGCCGCGTGCTGCTGCCGGCCGAGTACCTGGAGCCCGTCCAGCGCGGCTTTGCGGCCACGGGCCTGCGCGCGGGCAGCGAGCTGCCGGTTCGGGTACGATTCCGGACACAGCAGGCGGCTGCCAATTACCGCGTGCTGATCTTCTACCCCTGAATTCCATCGCCCCCCTCGCCCGCCGGCCGGCAATGCACCGGGCCGGCGGGCTGTACTTTTCTGACAGGAGCAACCATGAGCAATGTGACCCTTGGCGGCAACGCCATCGAAGTTGGCGGCAAGTTTCCCCATGCTGGCGACAAGGCACCGGCTTTCACGCTGGTCGGCAAAGACCTGAAGGACGTGACGCTGGCTGACTTCGCGGGCAAGCGCAAGGTGCTGAACATCGTCCCGAGCCTGGACACGCCCGTCTGCCAGGCGTCGGCACGCAAGTTCAACGAGGCTGCCAGCAGCCTGGCCAACACCGTGGTGCTGACCATCTCGGCCGACCTGCCGTTCGCCATGGGGCGCTTCTGCACCGCCGAAGGCCTGACCAATGTGGTGACGCTGTCGACGATGCGCGGCGCCGACTTCAAGAACGCCTATGGCGTGGATATCAAGAGCGGCCCGCTGGCCGGCGTCTGCGCGCGCGCCGTGGTGGTGGTCGACGAGAACGACACCGTGAAGTACAGCGAGCTGGTGCCGGAAATCAAGCAGGAGCCGAATTACGACGCTGCTCTGGCTGCACTGAAATAATCTGTGCGGTAGAACACAGTAGTACAAGCGTTTCCGCCCGTCATGCACGGGCGGAATTATTTAACGTATCTGTTGCGGCCCCTCGCCGGGCCATTTGGAGAAGAGATGTCCAGCCTGATCTGCGGTTCCGTCGCCTACGACACCATCATGACGTTCGACGGCCGGTTCCGTGAACACATTCTTCCGGACCAGATCCACATGCTGAACGTCTCGTTCCTGGTTCCGGGCATGCGGCGCGAGTTCGGCGGCTGCGCCGGCAACATCGGCTACACGCTCAAGATGCTGGGCGGCGATCCGGTGGTAATGGCCACCGTGGGCCAGGACGCCGGCCCGTACCTGCAGTACCTGCGCGACCTCGGCATTGCCACCGACCATATCCGCACGCTGCCCGACACGTTCACGGCGCAGGCGATGATCACGACCGATCTGGACAACAACCAGATCACCGCATTCCACCCGGGCGCCATGGGCCAGTCGCAGGTCAACAGCGTGCAGGACGCGCTTGGCGCGGGCAAGCGGCCGGCCCTGGGCATCGTGGCCCCGGACAGCCGCGAAGGCATGCTGCACCACGCACAGCAGTTCGCCGATGCGGGCATTCCGTTCATCTTCGACCTGGGCCAGGCCATGCCGCTGTTCAACGGCGAGGACCTGCGGGCGTTCATTGAACTCGCCAGCTACGTGACGGTCAATGACTACGAAGCACAGGTCATGCTGTCCCGCACCGCCTGGACCAGCGCCGAAGTGGCCGCCAAGGTGCGCGCGTTCATCGTGACGCACGGCGAACGTGGCGCCAGCATCTTTGCCGATGGCCAGCAGTACGCCATCCCGGCCGTGCAAGCCGAGCGCGTGGTGGATCCCACCGGCTGTGGCGACGCCTTCCGCGGCGGCCTCCTCTACGGCATCGAGCAGGGCATGGACTGGGAAACCACCGGCCGCCTCGCCTCGCTGATGGGTGCGCTCAAGATTGCCCAGCAAGGCCCCCAGAACCACTGGATTTCGCGCGAGGAGATCGGTAGCCGCTTTGCGGCGGCGTTCGGTTACCAATACGCCTAAGATGAAACGGTGAACCGCGCACACCGGACGACGACGAAGGGCGCGGCATTCAGACGGGAGTTGCGATGAATCAGATCCTTCGAATCGGCGGTGTCGCAGTGCTGGCTACCGTGGCGCTGGTCAGCGGCTGTGCCAACTACTCCAATTCCGGCAGCGTCTACGCACCGGGCCAGGCACAACGCGAGCAGACCGTGCGCTATGGCGTGGTTCAGGGCGTGCGCGAAGTCATGATCCAGGGCGGCTCAACGGGCGCCGGCACGCTTGCCGGGGGCGCCATCGGCGGGGTCGCGGCGGGCAGCACCATCGGCAGCGGTGGAGGCTCTGTGGCCGCTGGCCTGCTGGGCGCCGTGCTCGGCGGCATTGCCGGCAGCGCGGCAGAGAACCGCATCACGCAGCGCCGCGGCCTGGAGATCACGGTTCAGCTGGAAGACGGCGACATGCGCGCCATCACCCAGGAAGCCGACGAGGTGTTCCGCCCCGGCGACCGGGTTCGCCTGCTGTCTTCGGGAGGCGTGACACGCGTCTCGCACTGAAAACATTACACATCTGTCAGAAAGAAACGCCGCGTGCCCTTGGGCCGCGGCGTTTTTCATTTGGCGCGGCCGTCTCCGTGCTCGCGGCCAATAAAAAACCCGCCGGGCACGGATGCCATCGGCGGGTTGGCAAGACTCGCTGTCTTGCAGACCGGATACCGCGTATCCGGTCAGTGTGGCACGCGATGCGTGTCCAGGCGTTTCCCGGTTGTGATCGCTCGCACGAAGGCGAGGCAATTACGGACGGTTGCCCGTCGGGAACGGCCAGGCCGCTGCCGGGTTCAGCGCGGTCTTGGCGGGTGCGGCAGCAGCCGGTGCAACGGCAGGCGCAGCAGCGGGCTTGGCAGCCTTGCGGGCAGCCGGCTTCTTGGCGGCAGCCTTCTTTGCAGCAGGCTTCGCAGCCGGCTTGGCAGCGGCCTTCTTGGCAGCAGGCTTCGCAGCAGCCTTCTTCGCGGCAGGCTTTGCAGCAGCCTTCTTCGCAGCCGGCTTCTTGGCAGCAGCGGCCTTCTTGGCGGGCGCAGCCTTCTTGGCCGGCGCTGCCTTCTTGGCGGCAACCTTCTTCACTGCGGCCTTCTTGGCCGGTGCTGCCTTCTTGGCGGCGACCTTCTTGGTTGCAACCTTCTTGGCGGCAACCTTCTTCACTGCAGCCTTCTTGGCCGGTGCTGCCTTCTTGGCGGCAACCTTCTTGGTTGCTACCTTCTTGGCGGCGACCTTCTTCACAGCTGCCTTCTTGGCGGCCGGCGCTGCCTTCTTGGCGGCGACCTTCTTGGTTGCTACCTTCTTCGTAGCGACCTTCTTGGCAGCAGCCTTCTTGGCGGCCGGAGCGGCCTTCTTGGCGGCGACCTTCTTCACAGCGGCCTTCTTGGCGGCCGGCTTGGCGGCTTTCTTAGCCGCCGGCTTTTTCTTTGCAGCAGTTGCCATGGATAACTCCTTCACTAGCGTGAAATATCGAATGACCTAATGGAGCGACCCGACCGATCCGAGGCGCGTCTGACGCATGCCCCAATCGAGCGAGCGATTCATCGGCGCACGACACGGCTTCGGCCGCACGCTAATGAATTCGGTGGCAGGGAAACCGCCGCGACCCATGTCGCGCAGCGCGGTGCGTTCACGGCGGCACGAGATCCGCGCGCTGGCTGACAAGCCAGCGTCCAGGCGGACCTCCGGGGCAAGCCGTGCCCTGGAATATTCGATTGGCCCGCGCCGTCCGTCAGGTCGGCGCGCAGCCAGAAAAGAGGAGATATCGGACAGCAGGCCTGCAGCACGGGCATGGCCTCGCGCGCTGCAGACGGCAATCATACGGGGGTAGCTCGCCCATCCCGTCACTGGGCTACAGGAGACTGCACGCGTTGTAAGAAGCCTGATCGGCCCGGTCTGCGTCAAAGTTCTGGTGCTCCTCGGCTACCCGTATTCATCTGCATCGAAGCATCGCGTCATCTTGCTTCTGCTTGCTTCTTGCGACGCGCTCAACGTCGATTCGCATCGATGCAATGAAGTGAGACTCTTGTCAAGGCGAATCATAATTCGTTTGTTCGATGATGTTAAGAAAAAAGTGCAAAAAAACTTGCGCGCAAGAACGAATCGATCTACTTCACGCGCGCACTACGATCTCGACACCATCGACACACACATCTTTGCTGACGTCCGCGGGTCGAATGAAGTTCCATCGCGCACGTGTTTTCGATCGCGCGTCGATGCGTCGCCACCATCGGCACGCGATCGATTCACGCACTGCCAACGCTGCCACCACCGACAACTTTCACCCGCGCGAACCACGCGTCATGCCGTGCCTTTGCGTGACTGACGAACGACCGAAGAGCCGCATGAATATTGGCTTTGCGGGACGCACGCGAGGTTGCGACGACACCATCGGCGCACGCGCTGTCACGGTCTGAGTCAGACGTTGTCGACGATGCATCGATGCCTCGGCACCGCGTGCGCGACGGTGGCGATCATGCCCTTGCACGACGCGCGCCATGCTCGTGTTCACACACGCGACGTGCGTCGATCAGACAGTTGCGCGAGTACGACGAAAGAGTGATGCGCCAACGCAACGGTTTGGTCGTCGATGCGTGCGCGCGTCGGTGTCCGGATGTCGTTCGCGGTCTGGTTCACACATCGACATGGGTCTGAGCCGAGTCGCGCGAAGCCGTTGCGCGCGGTCTCGCATCGTCGTGCGTGGTCGTGCGTCGTCACGCGTCGCGGTCTTGCGCCGCCATGACCGCCGCTTGCCGACATCCGCGCGCGCCAACGTCACGGCACGGTCCTGGCTTGTGCATCACGGCACGACGCGATGCGCGCATTCGGGTTCTCACCGATGCCTCGCCGCTCTCACGCGGTCGCGCTCACCGCCTCGACACCCCGCGTACGCACCTGGCCGACGGCTTCGCATCGTTCGTCGATCTGCTAGAGGAATGTCTCGGGTAGGGCTTCCGTGCGCCCGCACTGGGGAACGAGACCGAGGCTGGATGCCGCCGGGCGGGCGATTTGCCTGGCCGTGACGACGCGCCATCGCGCGTTCGAATCGGCATGCGGGAGATTGCGGTGCGCGACGCGCGCCAGTAGATTGGCGTCGCGTGGCACCACGGCTGACCGACGGGCGGAATGACTTCGGGAAGCCACCGCAACGAACCGGACCCGGCGCGGCTATCCTGCAGGTCTTGCATGCACGATTGCAGAATGTTCCTGCCGCCGTACCCGGCATGCGTCCACGCCGCCGTCTGGTGAATCCGCCAGACGCGACACTGACCTGGAGAGACTTTGATGCGCATGACCCACCCTCGCGCCCTGCTTCGCGCCACCACCCTTGCCGCCACCTTCGCCGTGGCACTCGCCGCCAGCACCGTCGCGCTGGCGCAAGCCACGCCGTCCGGCACCTGGCACACGATCGACGACAGCACCGGCAAGCCGCGCGGCGTGATCGAGATCACCGAGAAAGATGGCGTGTACAGCGGCAAGCTCGTGAAGAGCCTGGTGCCGACCGAAGGCCCGCCCAAGGTCTGCGACAAGTGCACCGACGCCCGCAAGGACCAGCCCATCATCGGAATGACGCTGCTCACCGGCCTGCGCAAGACGGCCGACAACGAATGGAGCGGCGGCGAGATCCTCGACCCCGAGACCGGCAAGCTCTACAAGTGCAAGATGTCGATGGCCGACGACGGCAAGAAACTCAACGTGCGCGGCTTCATCGGCATCAGCCTGATCGGCCGGACGCAGACCTGGGTGCGCCAGCAGTGACGTCGCGCTCCCCTTTCCGCACACGGGAAGGGGGCGGCAACCCTGGGCGCCTGCCCCGCCGGCCGCTGGCTGGCGCCCTTCAGCAAACTGACAGCTACCTTCGGTAAGATCGGATTCCCGATCCCTTCACAACAACTACCGGAGACACAGCATGCGCACCCCACTTCGCGCCCGCTCGCTGGCCATCGCACTCGCCACCACCGCGCTGATCGCGGCCCCGGCCTTCGCCGCCGACGCGTGGCCCAACCACGTCATCAAGTTCGTCGTACCGTTCACGGCCGGCGGCGCCAACGACCTCGTTGCGCGCGCCGGCGCCGATGCCGTCAGCAAGCGCATCGCGCAGCCGGTGGTCATCGAGAACCGCCCCGGTGCCGGCGGCATCGTGGGCGCCGACTATGTGGCCAAGAGCAAGCCCGATGGCTACACCTTCCTGGTGGGCGCGGTCGGCACCGTGACCAACAGCCTGATCCGCACGAAGATGCCCTACCAGCCAGACGACCTGGTACCGGTGGGCCTGATCGCGGTGAGCCCGTCGGTGATCGTGGCCTCGCCGTCGCTGCCGGTGAACAACGTCAAGGAGCTCATCGAGTACTCGAAGAAACAGGGCGGCGTGCCGTTCGCCACTGCGGGCAGCGGCAGCACGCCGCATTTCGTTGAAGAGATGCTCAAGGAGAAAGGCGCATCGCTGACCGTGGTGCCGTACAAGAGCGGATCGGAGAGCATCACGGCGGTGATCGGCGGACAGGTGGCCGCCACGTCAGAGGCATCGATCGTGGTGCTGCCGCAGATCAAGGCCGGCAAGCTGAAGGCGCTGGGCGCGACGTGGGACAAGCACATGCCCGCCGCACCCAACATTCCCACCACGGCCGAGCAGGGCCTGCCAGAGGTGCGTATCGGCCATTGGGCCGGCATTTTCGCGCCCAAGGGCACCGACCCCGCGATCATCAAGAAACTCAATGCCGAGCTTGCGGCCGGCATGCAGAACCCGGAGATTCGCGAACGCCTGATCCAGAACGGCATCGAGCCCGCCGGCGGTTCGGTGGAGAGCTTCGTCACGTTCATCAAGACCGAACGCGAGCGTCTGGGCCGCATCGCCAAGAACGCCAACATGACGGCCGACTAAGCCGCTGCCAGAAATATTTTGGATGAGATCACCCGTCCGGGTGATCGTATGTCTGCAAGGGCCCGCGCAATGCGGGCCTGGTCGTTTGTGTCCTCATTGGATCAAAAGCGATGCAAAGGACATCTGACGGCGCCTTCCGTGGCATGAAGCCGGCCGGATGTGTGGTCCTTGAAACAATCGACCGCGCTATATCTTGTCTGTGGCCGCTCCACCACGCGAAATTGCAACGCGAATAGTTCGTATTTATATTCCCGTTCGCCCGACTTATATGCCCCGGTTGGCAAGCCGGCCAAGGGCCCGGTGGTACGGGGCGAACTGGAACTGACAATGCTTCGTCGCACCCCCGTGGCCACCGCGCTGGTAGCCCTGTTCGCTGCGCCTGCCGCCTTCGCGCAGCAAACCACTCAATCCACCCCGCAACCGCGCGCCGCAACCGCAGCCACCTCGGCGGAGACGCCGCAAACGCTGCGCGAAGTCACCGTCAAGGGGTCTGCCGCACGCGACGACTTCAACCCCACGGGCAGCCAGTTGTCGAAGCTGCCGGCCGACCTGCGCGACGTGCCGCAATCGGTGACGATCGTGAATCGCGCGCTGATGGAATCGCAAGGCGTCAGCTCGCTGGCCGATGCGCTGCGCAACGTGCCTGGCATCACCATCGGCGGCGCCGAGGGTGGCCAGATCGGCAACAACATCAACCTGAACGGCTTCTCCGCGCGCACCGACATCTACCTGGATGGCTTTCGCGACCGGGGCCAGTACTACCGGGACACCTTTGCGCTGGACCAGGTGGAGGTGCTGATGGGCCCGTCGTCGATGCTGTTCGGCCGCGGCTCCACGGGCGGCGTGATCAACCAGGTCACCAAGAAGCCGCAGCTGCAGGCCGCCACGGAAGTGTCCGGCTCCGTCACCACCAACGGCCTGGTGCGCGCCACCGCGGACGTGAACACACCTACCGGCGAGACCTCGGCGTTTCGTATTTCGGCCATGGCTCAGGATGGCAAGCCGAGCACGCGCGACGAGATGACCGTGCAGGATTTCGGCATCGCGCCGTCGTGGCGCTATGGCATCGGCACGTCGACGGAGATCACGCTGTCGGCATTGCTGCAGCACAACGAGGACATGCCCGACTACGGGCTGCCCGCCATCAATGGCCACCCGGTCAAGGTGGATCGCAACACCTACTACGGCTTCAACAATGACCGCACGCGCCAGAACATCGTGTCGCTCTCGGGTGGTGTGGATCACAAGTTCTCGCCGAACCTGCGCCTGCGCAACTACACGGCCTTCAACTATGTGGAGACCAACGCGCGCGAGACGGCACCGAACGCCGTGGGCACGATCAACGCGGCGGGCGCCTTTACCGCGCTGACGGCCAGCAACCTGCCGCTGTCCCAGCTGTTCGTGCGGCAGCAGAGCCATGACCGCAACATCCGCGACTACTCGATCTTCAACCAGACCGAGCTGACCGCGAAGTTCGACACCGGCCCGGTACGCCACACGCTGCTGACCGGCCTGGAACTGGGGCACGACGGCTACAACAACCAGAACTACTACCGCAACGGCAGTTGCGGCAGCACGCCGCTGAACCCGGCCACGGGCACCTCGGGGTTCGTGGCCTGCACGCCGGTGGTCGATCCGGTCTACCAGGATTCCCCCGGCAGCGTGCCCACGCGCACCGGCAACCTGCAGGGCGGCTCCGCCAACACCGTGGCCGTGTACGCCAACGACTCGATCGAGTTCACCAAGCAGTGGAAGGCCGTGGCCGGCGTGCGCTATGACCGGTACATCGCCAGCATCAGCAACTCCATCAACTCGGGCAACACGGCGGGCAACACCGCGCTGGCCAATGCCGAGCAGACCGTCAATTTCACGAGCGTGCGGCTGGGCGGAATCTGGCAGCCGACCGAGCAGCAGTCTTACTACGTGTCATACGGCACCTCGTTCAATCCGTCGCTGGAACAGCTGGTGGGCACGGTGGGCCAGCAGTCGCTCGATCCGGAGAAGAACAAGGCGTATGAGGCCGGCGGCAAGTGGGACTTGCTGAGCGGCAACCTGTCGGTCACGTCGGCCATCTTCCGCATTACCAAGGACAACGCGCGCAGCCAGGTGGACGCCACCACCTACGCGCTGACCGGCAAGATCCAGGTGGATGGCTTCCGCGCCGGCGTGACCGGGCGCATCACACCGAAGTGGCAGGTGTTTGCCGGCTACACGTATCTGGACGGTGAGATCAAGAACGGCGTCGCGGCCGGCACCCAGGGCAAGGTGCCCACCAACACGCCGAAGCACACGGCCACGGCATGGACCAGCTACGCCATCCTGCCCAGTTGGGAGATCGGCGGCGGCGCCTTCTATATGTCGGAGCGCTACGCCAACAACACCAACACCGTGCAGGTGGGCGGCTTCGTGCGCTGGGACGGCATGATCGCCTACCACCAGCCGAAATACGACGTGCGCCTGAATCTGTTCAACATCTTCGACAAGAAGTATTACGATGCGCTGATCCAGTCAGATGGCGGGCGCTCGGTGCCGGGCACGGGCCGCACCGCCATGCTGTCTTTCACGTACCGCATGTAGGCGTGGCGGGCGGCCGGGGGCCGGTCGGCGCGCTCCCCGGCGCTCCCCGGCGCTTCAGTCGCCTCAGTCGCCTGCCCCCCTGCCCCTCTATCCGGATTGAAGCGCATGCTGGTTCGCATTCCGAAGGTTCTTAATACCGAGCAGCTGGCCGTCGTTGTGAAGCAACTCGAACACGCCGGCGACGCCTGGGTGGATGGCCGCGTGTCGGCCGGCTACTCGGGCGCGCCGGTGAAATTCAACCAGCAGATCGACGAACGCTCGGAGGTGGCAGCCCAGTGCCAGCACCTGATCCTGGCGGCGCTGGAACGCCACCCTCTATTTATTAGTGCGGCGCTGCCGAACATCGTCTATCCGCCGATGTTCAACCGCTACGGCGAGGGCATGACGTTTGGCGCGCATGTGGATGGCGGCGTACGCATTCACCCCCACAACGGCCGCAAGCTGCGCACCGACATCTCCGCCACGCTGTTCCTCTCGGACCCGGCCAGCTACGACGGCGGCGAACTCCAGGTGGAAGATACGTACGGCGTGCACAGCGTCAAGCTGGCGGCCGGCGACATGGTGATCTACCCTGCCACGAGCCTGCACCAGGTGACGCCAATTACGCGCGGCACGCGGCTGGCCAGCTTCTTCTGGATCCAGAGCCTGATCCGCGACGATGGTCAGCGGACGCTGCTGTTCGACATGGACAACGCCATCCAGACGCTGAACCAGACCAACGCCGACGAGCGCGCGCGCCGCAGCCTGATCGGCTGCTATCACAACCTGCTGCGGCAGTGGAGCGAGACCTGAGGCGGGCCCGATCCAAGGATCCAGCCACACACCAGCCCCACTCAGCCCGACTCAGCCGAACTGCTCGGCCAGCGCCTGCCGCGCCTGGCCGATGAACGCCGTCTCGCCACGCCGCGCCCCTAATAGATAGAACTCCGCCGACGGCAACGGCGGCAGCTTCCACGCGCCCACGGCTGCCGCGTCGAGCGGCATCACCCCGGGGCCGATGGCCGACGCATTGAGACACGACACGCCGAGCCCGGCCGCCAGCGCCAGATGCAGGCCGGCCACGCCCGACGCCGAGTGGGCGATCTCGAACGCCCGCTTTTTCCGCATCAGCAACTGCACCACGAACTGGTGCATCGAGCAGGTGTCTGGCAGCAGCACCAGCGGCAAGGTGCCCGCCGGCGCCTCGGCCATCTCCGGGGCCGCCACCCAGGCCAGCGCCTCGCGTCGCAATACTGTGCCGGTGCGCTGCTTGTCGGCCCCCCGGTCGGCCCCGCGCGCGCCAATCAGCCGCATGCTGAGCCCGATATCGAACGCGTCGAGCGCTTCGGCCGCCTCGATGGCGGCGCTCTTCATCACCGTCACGTGCAGCTTCAGGTGCGGGTAGCGGTCACGCAGCCGCCGCAACATGCCGGCGATCTCACCGGGGCGGAAATAGTCGGTCACCGCGAGCCGCAATTCGCCGTCAAGCGACTGCCCGCGCAGTTCCGCCATCGCCAGCGCATTCAGCGACAGGATGCGCCGCGCGTAGTCCAGCAAACGCGCACCGGCCGGGGTCAGCGCGGCCCCTTTCTTGCCGCGCGTGAGCAGCGGCACGCCGGCCCGCTCCTCCAGCTTGCGCAACTGCTCGCTGACCGACGATTGCGAAAGAAACAACCGCGGCGCGGCCGCCGAGAGGCTGCCGCTTTCCGCCACCGTCACAAAAGTCCTGAGCTGGTCCGTCTCGAATCCGCGCATGATGTCATTTCGGTATTGCCGATAGATGACATCGTATATTCCCGCTTTTCCGATATCAAGGCAGCACCTACCATGACATCACCGCAGCACGTTTTGCAACGCGCCGCACCGTGAAAACACTACCCAGGAAGGAGCCCGTCATGCCCCACGTATCGCTGCAGATTGCAGGCCAATTCGATGCCGAACTGACCCGCCGTGCCGTTGCCACCGTTGGCGAACTCACCCAGCGCGTGCTGGGCAAGGAAGCGCCCGTGATTGCCACCACCGTGACGTACATTCCGCGCGAGCAGTGGTTCATCGGCGGCACGGCGCTGTCCGAGCTGGACCACGGCCGCAACGCGTTCCAGCTCGACATCAGCGTGACCGACGAGACCAACACCAAGGCGGAAAAGGCCGAATACCTGAAACAGGCGTTTGCCGCGCTGTCGGAGGTGATCGGCGACGTGAACCCGGTGTCGTATATCTATGTCATCGACGCCCGGGCAGCCGCCTACGGCTACGGTGGCAAGACCCAGGAGTTCCGGCACCAGCACCGCTGAGCATGGCCCGTCGCCCCCTGGGCATCGCCGAGGCCAGCGGCAATTGCTGCGGCCCGGTTAAGAGTGCCCTGCGGGCGGCGTGCTTGTGCCACTTCGCGATGTTCACTAGTGTGGAGGACTGAATCCGCATTACCGGAGGCATCGCATGAAGCAAGTCACGCTGCCCGGCGGCGAGCGCGTTCCCGCGCTGGGCATGGGTACCTGGAATATCGGCGACCATCGCCACACCCGCGCCGGGGAAATCGCCACGCTGCAGATGGGCCTGGACATGGGCCTGCGCCTGATCGACACGGCCGAGATGTATGGCGAAGGCCTGTCGGAATCGCTGATCGGCGAGGCCCTTGCCGGCCGGCGCGACGAGGCCTTTCTCGTCAGCAAGGTGTACCCGCACAATGCCAGCCGCAAGGGCACGGTGGCCGCCTGCGAGCGCAGTCTGCGCCGGCTTGGCACCGATCGCCTGGATCTTTACCTGCTGCACTGGCGCGGCGACGCGCCGTTCGAGGAAACCATCGAAGCGTTCCAGGCGCTGCAGCAGGCCGGCAAGATCCGGCATTTCGGCGTCAGCAACCTTGACCTGGCCGACATGGAGGAATTGTGGGACGTGCCGGGTGGCGATGCCGTGGCCGTGAACCAGTTGCTCTACAACCTCAGCCGGCGCGGCATCGAATTCGATCTGCTGCCGTGGTTGCGGGCGCGCAACGTGCCGGTCATGGCCTACTCGCCTATCGAACAGGCGCGGCTGCTACGCAATCCGGGCTTGCAGCGCTTTGCCGAAGACCACGGCATGACGCCTGCCCAGGCCGCGCTGGCCTGGCTGCTGACGTTCGACGACATCATCGCCATTCCGAAAACCGGGCAGCGCGAACGCCTGCGCGAGAACATCGGCGCGCTGGATTTCACCCTCGATCCGGCGCAACTGGCCGAGCTGGACAAGCTGTTTCCGCCGCCACGTCATGCGCAGCCGCTGGCCATGCTGTGATCGGCATGCCATGAAAAACGGCGCCGCTGTTGCGGCGCCGCATTGGCAAATCTGGCAAAAGGTGAGCCGACAAGCGACTTAGCGCTGCCCCGCCTTGTAGCGCTCCACCTCGACGTAGCGTGTCAGGTAGGTACGCGCCTTTTCACGGGTATCGGTGGTCACGCGGTCCGCCGCCTGGCGCGCGCTGTTCTGGCCGTGGGCCGAACTCATCTGGGCCGACAGATAGGACTGGAAGGCATCGTGCATGACCTTGAGCTGGTCCTTGCACGCGTCGATGGCGCCGGCGGCCACTTCCTTCGACGTGCCCTTGCCCTTGGCGCCGTCGCCAGCGCGATCCTGCACACAATCCATGTATTTGGCGCGCTCGGCCTGCCAGCCCGAATTCATCTGCGCCACTTCCTGCTTGGTCTCGGCCGACTCCACCGCCGGCTGTGACGCGCACGCGGCCAGCAGCAGGCTGGCCAACGGCACCGTCATCGCGCCGAGGCCACGCCACCGAAGTGGCTGGCGGCGCTGCGGCGCACCATGCGGATCGGAAATCTGTGGCGAAAGTGGAGAAGCGGCGTGGCCGGCGGACATGGAAACTGGGGCGATTGTCTTATGCATGCATCAAAGACTGAGCCCACGGAGGGCTGGTTCCGGAATTGGTTCCGATGAATTGCAAGAAAGTATGACTATGTCATGTCAGAGCCCCTCCACCCCCGTGTCAGACAAAATCGCATTTGCGGATGTGCCTTGCCCGCCTATGCTGTAGAGGCGGTTGCAACACATGAGAACCCTCCTGGAGGAAACAATGAAACGTCGAACCTTCCTGTCCGCCGGCAGTGCTGGGCTTGTCGGCCTCACTGGCCTTTCAGTGGGCGCACTGACGCTCACAGGTTGTAGCGTGACCGGTCCGAAAGACTCTGGCGATGCCGCCTCCAAGCGCCGCGAGATCGATACCGGCGCCACCGATACGCTGAACCGGTTGTATGCCACCGCCAATGGCGCGCGCGATCTTGGCGCCAAGGCCAAGGGCATCCTGATCTTCCCGAAGCTGCTGTCCGCCGGCTTTGTCGTGGGTGGCGAGTATGGCGACGGCGTGCTCCGCTCTGGCGGCGCCAACCGTGGCTACTACCGGGCCATCTCGGGCTCCATCGGCTGGCAGATTGGCGCGCAGTCCAAGGCTTTCGTCCTGATGTTCATGACGCAGGAAGCCTACGACAAGTTCGTGCGCAGCAGCGGCTGGCAGGTGGGCGCAGACGCCACGGTAGCGCTGGCCACGATCGGTGCCAACGGCCAGATCGACACCAACACGGCCCAGCAGCCAATCATCGGTTTCGCCATGACCAATGCGGGCCTGATGGCTGGCCTGAGCCTGGAAGGCACGAAGATCTCAAAGCTCGACATCTGACACCCCCCGATGCGCCGGCGACGCGCCGGACTGCATCTGGCGGTACCACAGGCGTCCGGTGCGCGGAACCCGATGTTCCGCGCACCGGACGCTTTTTTTCTTACATTCGTCCCGCCGTCTACCCGTTAGAATTCGTCCCTTGCTTTTTTCCAACCCGTACGCGAGGCCGAATTCTCATGTGGTTCAAGAATCTCCAGATTCATCGTTTCTCCGCCCCGTGGACGCTTTCCGCCGAAGACGTCGAGGCCTGCCTGGCCAAGCACGCGTTCTACCCGGGTACCAGCCTGGAAATGCAGACCCAGGGCTGGGCATCGCCGCGTGACAACGACCAGCTGGTGCACTGCGTCAACAAGCAGATGCTGCTGGTGCTGCGCACCGAAAAAAAGCTGCTGCCCGCCACCGTGGTCAACCAGGTCACCAAGGCTCGTGCGGCCGAACTTGAAGAGCAGCAAGGTTTCAAGCCGGGCCGCAAGCAGCTCAAGGAGCTGAAGGAGCAGATCACCGAGGAACTGCTGCCGCGCGCATTCAGCATCCGCCGCGACACGCGCGTCTGGATCGATCCGGTCAATGGCTGGCTGGCCATCGACGCCGCCGGCACCGCCAAGGCCGATGAAGTGCGCGGCATGCTGTTCAAGGCCATCGATCCGCTGCCCGTGGTGGGCCTGCAGGTCAACCTGTCGCCCGTTGCGGCCATGACCGAATGGCTGGCCACCGACACCGCCCCGGCAGGCTTTACCGTCGACCAGGAAATCGAGCTGCAGTCGAGCAGCGAGAGCAAGGCCACGGTGCGCTACGTGCGCCATCCGCTCGACCCCGAGGACCTGCGCCGCCACATTGCCGCCGGCAAGCGCTGCACCCGCCTGGCCATGACCTGGAACGACCGTGTGTCGTTCGTGCTGACCGATGCCCTGGCGGTCAAACGCGTGAACCCGCTCGACGTGATCAAGGAACAGGCCGACGCCACGCTCCACGACGAAAATGAACGCTTCGACGCCGACTTCGCGCTGATGGCTGGCGAACTGGCCGGCCTGATGGCCGAACTGACCGAAGCGCTGGGCGGCGAACGCAAGGCCGACGGCACGCCGGTCACGGCTGCCGCCCCGCTCGAACGCAAGGCCGCCTGAGCACCGTCCTGGCGCGGTCTTAGAGTCCCAGGGGCCTAGAGGCCCCGAGGGCGCTCACAGTCCTGAGGGCCAGCCCGGCACCGGGGCAACCTGGGCGGCGGCCGCGTCATGCGCACGTCAGCACCACGCGGCGCTCGGTTTCTGCCGCGCGTTGCCAGGCAACCGCCACCTGGTCCATCGGCACCGGTTCGATTTCGAGCGCCAGGTCGCCATCCCGCATGCAGGCCAGGATTTCCCGCACCAGCAGGATGAGATCCTCCGCGGGTGGATGGTTGGCGGGCCCGCAGCCCATCAGCACCACCCGCGAGTCACGCACCGCGGTGGGTGCCATCATCACGCTGCCCGCGCGCCGGTCGACCGCCGATACCACGCGCACGCCACGATCGGCCGCCGCCATCGGCGGGCTGTCGGACTGCACCAGCGCCGACAGCAGCAGCTCCAGCGTCTCGCCCCAGACGAAGTCCAGCACCACGTCGATGCCGTCGGCCGCATAGGTGGCAAAGGCGTGCCGCAGCATGCTGGGCGGCTGCCCGAGGTCGATCAGCGCATCGGCACCGAGCAGCGTCAGCAGGTCGACGCGATGCCCGGCCGCGATGACCCGGCCCGCGCCCTGGAGCCGTGCCGCCTGCACGGCCAGCCGTCCCACCACGCCCGATGCGCCCAGCACCATCACGGTCTCGCCGGGCATCAGGTCCGCCCGCACCGACAACGGCAGCCACGCGGTCAACGCGGGGCCGACCAGCGCGGCGGCCATCGCCGGATCCACGCCCTCTGGTATCGGCACCACCCATTCCGCCGGTACGAACTCGGCCATGGCGCCGTACGGGCTGCGGCTGGCACGAAAGTAGACGGACTGGCCGTCGGCCAGATATCCCACGCCATCGCGCCCGCACACGTACGGCAGTTGCAGCGGCATGCACGGATGCCGGCCGCGCGCGATGGCGAGGTCGGCTGGCCGGATCACGGCCGCCGTCATCCGGACGAGAATCTCGCCCTCCCGTGGCTCGGGATCATGAAAGGTGCCGAAGCGCGGCGCTTCGCCCAGGTGGTGCAGAACAACGGCTTGCATCGAGACACTCTCCTTGGGTGTTGACTGCCGTTGATCGTAGACACGCAAAGTCCGAACGTCTTTGAGCCGATTCTGAAAAGCGCGCAGGCGTAGAATGTCCTGCAAACCATACATAACAAGACACGCGAGACGCCACGGACGTCGCCAATGTACCCACCGTTGAGGAGAACCCCTTGAAGTCGTTGCGCCCCCACGCCAGCCGCGCGCTGGCCGCCCTGCTGCTGGCCGCCGCCGGCACCGCCCAGGCCGCCTGGCCCGAACGCCCCATCAAGCTGATCGTGCCCTTCCCGCCCGGACAAGCCACCGACATCTTCGCGCGCGCGCTGGCCGAGAAGCTTGGCCGCCAGCTTGGGCAGTCGGTGATCGTGGAGAACCGGGCCGGCGCGGGCGGCAACATCGGCATGGAGGTGGCCGCCAAGGCCCCGGCCGACGGCTACACGCTGGTCATGGCCGGCAGCGCGATGGCGATCAACCAGACGCTCTACAAGAAGCTGAACTACGATCCGCGCCAGGATTTCGCGCCGGTCTCGGGCGTGTTCTCGGTGCCGCTGGTGTTCCTGGCCACGCCGCAATCGGGCTTCACGTCGCTGCATGACCTGATCGCCAAGGCCAAGGCCGCACCGGGCAAGTACAGCTACGCCAGCGCCGGCATCGGCGGCACGCAGCACCTGTCGGCCGAGATGCTCAAGGCGCAGACCGGCATCTTCATCGTCCACATTCCCTACAAGGGCAGCGGCCCGGCGCAGGCGGACTTCCTCGGCAACCAGATTCCGCTGATGGTGGATTCGGTCACCGCCGCCATGCCGTTGATCCAGACCAGCAAGGCCGTGCCGCTGGCCGTAACCACGGCAAAGCGCGTGCCGCAACTGCCCGCGGTGCATACCGTGCGCGAGGAAGGCGTGCCCGGCTTCGAGGCGCTGGGCTGGGCCGTGATGCTGGCTCCGGCCGGCACGCCGCCGGCCATCGTCACCCAGCTCAATGCGGAAACGGTCAAGGCGCTGCAGTCGCCCGAACTGCACAAGTTCATCACCGATCGCGGGTCGGAACCGATGCAGATGACGCCCGCCGACACCGGCAAGTTCGTCGACAGCGAGATCCGGAAGTGGTCGTCAGTGGTGAAGCGCTCGGGGGCGACGGCGGACTGAACCGACGGCAAACCGGGCGCCCTGGTTCCGACCAGCGCAGGCTTGCTCAGGCTTGCTCAGGCCTCGTCAGGCTTGTTCAGGCCTCGTCAGGCTTGTTCAGGCCCCGAGGCGCGACACGGTTTCGCCGATCACCACATGCCGGATGGCGCGCAGCAGCTGCATTTCGCCGGCCAGCGTGGCGCGCAGTTCGGGGCGGGCCACACTCAGCTGCTCGTTCTCCGCGATGGTCTCGGCAATCAGCCCGTCGGCCTGCACGGGAATTTGACGCAGCATGTCGTCGAGTTGCCGCGCCGCGGTGGCGGGCGCCAGTCCCAGCGATTGCCCTGCCTCCAGCAGCAACGTGCGGGTAAATGCCGCATAGCGCTGCACGCCGGCAATCGGGCTTGTAAATTCGACGAGATCAGGCCAGCGCTCCCGCGGACTGTACGCGCGGGTTTCGTAGACGCTTTCGCAAAGCAGGTCGTAGTGCGGTGCCAGCGAAATGCCGTCGCGATCGAGCAGGAAGCTCAGGTTCTTGAGATGCGAATCGCCGTTGCCCACCAGGATGCAGAACAGCAGCCAGCGATAGATCCGCAGCCTTGCGACAGCCCGTGCGCGGCATGCGTTCGCCAGACCCAGCAGCGAGCCCAGCGACCATGCCGAGTACTTCATGGTGGGCGCCAGGTTGAGCAACTGGCAGCCGTCGATGGCATGCAGCCGCCTGGCCACGCCATTGCGCATTTCCCGATCGAAACGCTGGATCAGGTAGACCGGGGCCGGCACATAGCGGCGCTCGACTTCGGGTACGTCCAGCCCCACGCGGCCGGCCAGGCGCATGATGAACCATTCGTTGATGACCGAGCACGGATAGCTGCCGGCTTGCGGATGTTCGGGCTTGAGGATGTGCGTGGAGACGGCCTGCCCGCCCGGCTCGTAGAGTTCGCCATCGCGCAGCACCACGGCCAGCTTGTGCTGCGCGCCGGCCAACGACATCTTCTTCGGCGCGTCGTGCGTCAGCGGCACGGCTGGCAAGTCGCGGATCCGTGCGTCGAGTTCCGCGTCGGTCAGCCGTCGCATTGCCTCGTCGGCAGGCGGCGTGTCGTCAGGTCTGCGCAGCGTGAGCGAGCCTGCGGATTCCCGCCCGTAGTACTCGAGCAGGGCGAAAGCATCGTGGATGTCGCGCAGCCCCGCATCGCGGGCCAGTAGCGCACGCACGCCTTCCTCCGGCAGCAAGTTGTCGAAGTACCACTGCACCGCACGCTCGGTGGCGCCATCGGCCTGCGGCCCGGCTTGCAATGGCAGATGCGGGCTCAGCGCAAATGCCGACGGATCGGCGAGCCATTGGCTCGCATACTGAAAGGCCCAGAGATTGCGATCCTCGCCCAGCGTGCCGACAACGCTTCCGTCGATCGACGCCAGCAATTGGCGGTCACTCATCTACCTTTCCCCCTTCACCAGATCGGCCCTTTGCGGACGCCTCCGGGCTACCTGCGGCGCGCCGTTTGCGTGCTTGCGCTCTGCGCTCCGCGCGGGCCAGTTGCTCGGTCAGCGCAGCCAAATCCGTGTTCGGAATATCGACGATCACGCGCACGCCCATCCCTTCGAGGATCTGGAACAGCTTGCCCCACTGGACGGTTTCCGCGCCACGCTCGGCCTTGACCATGAACGATTCGCTGACCCCGACACTGCCCGCAGCGTCGTCCTGCCGCATGTCGGCGGCCTTGCGGGCGGCGCGGATGACGCCCCCGATCTCGGAGGCCTGCTGGATGGTGTATTGCATAGGGGCGGCTGTCAGACTGTGCGATTGACGAGTTTTCCGAAACATAGCACGCGGACAAGCCGAAAACTAGTCGATCGCAGTGTTTTCGCATGCAAACCGCCGACAGCACCAGAAACCGTGCGATTACACAGTTTTATAGCCTGTCGCCCTCACACCTGCAAAAACCGTGCGTCCGCAAAGAAAAAACGGACACCGGGCTTTCACCCGATGTCCGTCACACCCGTCCCGGCTGCTTGTTGTTGATTGCGTGTAATACCGATGCCGCAGCCGACCCTTTAGACGTTACAACGACGCTTCAAATCAGTCCCACGACAGCGCGCCGCCGGTCTGGTACTCGATCACGCGCGTTTCGAAGAAGTTGCGTTCCTTCTTCAGATCGATCATCTCGCTCATCCACGGGAACGGGTTTTCCTCGTTCGGGAACAGCTGGTCCAGGCCGATCTGCTGGCAACGGCGGTTGCAGATGTAGCGCAGGTAGCCCTTGAACATCGGGGCGTTCAGGCCCAGCACGCCGCGCGGCATGGTGTCCTCGGCGTAGCGGTACTCCAGGTCCACGGCCTTCTTGAACAGCTCGATGATCTCGGCCTTGAACTCGGCCGTCCACAGGTGCGGGTTCTCGAGCTTGATCTGGTTGATCAGGTCGATGCCGAAATTGCAGTGCAGCGACTCGTCGCGCAGGATGTACTGGTACTGCTCGGCGGCGCCGGTCATCTTGTTCTGGCGGCCCATCGCCAGGATCTGCGTGAAGCCCACGTAGAAGAACAGGCCTTCCATGATGCAGGCGAACACGATCAGGCTCTTCAGCAGCTTCTGGTCGTTCTCCGGCGTGCCGGTCTTGAACGACGGATCGGTCAGCGTGTCGATGAACGGGATCAGGAACTCATCCTTGTCGCGGATCGACTGCACTTCATGGTACGCGTTGAAGATCTCGGCCTCGTTCAGGCCCAGCGACTCCACGATGTACTGGTACGCGTGCGTGTGGATGGCCTCCTCGAAGGCCTGGCGCAGCAGGTACTGGCGGCATTCCGGCGCGGTGATCTGGCGGTAGGTGCCCAGCACGATGTTGTTGGCGGCCAGCGAGTCGGCCGTCACGAAGAAGCCCAGGTTGCGCTTGATGATGCGGCGCTCGTCCTCGGTCAGGCCGTTCGGGTCCTTCCACAGGGCGATGTCGCGCGACATGTTGATTTCCTGCGGCATCCAGTGGTTGGCGCAGCCGGCCAGGTATTTTTCCCACGCCCACTTGTACTTGAACGGCACCAGCTG
>Ga0102592_1001677_pt1 | contig 23002 bp, 19 predicted proteins | sample AraplaCol_mMF_r2_FD_76861 | JGI IMG/M metagenome (GOLD analysis project Ga0102592, IMG submission 76861) | Arabidopsis root microbial communities from North Carolina, USA - plate scrape MF_Col_mMF_r2 (SPADES assembly) (version 2) | ecosystem: Host-associated > Plants > Roots > Endosphere...
TACTCACCCGTTCGCCACTCGCCGCCAGGTTGCCCCGCGCTGCCGTTCGACTTGCATGTGTAAGGCATGCCGCCAGCGTTCAATCTGAGCCAGGATCAAACTCTTCAGTTTAATCTCTGTTTATTTGGCATTTCTGCCACCGTCATTGCTGACGGGTCGCTCACTCAAAATACTGACAGGCCACTTCTTGCGAAGCGCCTATTTCATTACTTCTTGTGAACATTTGATATTTTAAGTATCAGCAGGACTAGCCTGCTGTGCACTTTCATCAAACGTCCACACTTATCGACTGTTAATTTTTAAAGAACTTATTCGGTACTGCTTGCTGAAGAAGCGTTGTGTTCATCAGCGAAGAGGCAAGATTATGAAGTGTTTCGTTTATCTCGTCAACCCCTTCTTTTTCCTCGCTAACTTCGCATTTACATGCTGCGTTTTGCGGGGAGGCGAACTATAGCAAGAGCAGCCGCAGCTTGCAAGGGTAAAATAAGCACTTCACCGATTTATAAGTCGCCCATATGTTTATTCCAACTATCCCTACTACTCGTAACGAGACGCTGGCTGCCCTGCTGGACAAAGCCATCAACAATAAAACCAAACCGCTGGGTAGCCTGGGCGTACTGGAATCGCTGACCAAACAAATCGGCCTTATACAGAACACTCGCGAAGTCGCGATCACGCAACCGGCGATATTGGTGTTCGCCGCCGATCACGGCGTGGTTGCGGAAGGCATCTCCGCCTACCCGCAGGATGTCACCTGGCAGATGGTAGAGAACTTCCTCGCACGCGGCGCCGCCATCAACGTCTTCGCGACGCAGAACAGCTGCGAACTGCGCGTCATTGATGCCGGCGTCAATCACGACTTTGGCCCCCGCGATGGCCTGATCGACCGCAAGCTGGCCCATGGCACGCAAAACTTCGCGCAAGAGCCGGCGATGAGCCGCGCCACTTGCGAGGCCGCACTGGCCGCAGGCATGGCGCTGGCTGCGGACTTGAAAGGTAACGTGGTCGGCTTCGGCGAAATGGGCATCGGGAACACCACTGCCGCCGCAGCGCTGATGCACAAGCTGACCGGCATACCGGTCGCGCAATGCGTGGGCGCCGGCACCGGCCTCTCTGCAGAAGGCATACTGCACAAGCAGCACGTGATCGAAACGGCAGTGGCCAAACACGCCGCAGCAGCGGAGCCGCTGGATGTACTGGCCACCTTCGGCGGATTGGAAATCGCCATGATGACCGGCGCCATGCTGAAAGCGGCCGAGCTGCGCAAAGTACTGCTGATCGACGGCTTCATCGTCACCAGCGCGCTGCTGGTTGCAGCGCGCGTTCAACCGGCGATCCTGGATTACTGCGTCTTCGCCCACTGCTCCAACGAAAACGGCCACCAGCAGATGCTGGCCGCGCTGGGCGCGAAACCGCTGCTGAACCTGGGCCTGCGCCTCGGTGAAGGCACCGGCTGCGCACTGGCCCTGCCGCTGCTGCATGCGTCAGTCAACTTCCTGAACCAGATGGCCACGTTCGAATCGGCCCAGGTCAGCGAGAAGTCCGAGTAAGCGCCGTGCATCAACTACGCCTGTTCTTCACCGCACTCCAGTTCTTCACTCGCCTGCCGATACCTGGCTGGGTGGGGTTCGATGCCGCGTGGCTGAACCAGGCCTCGCGCTACTTCCCGCTAGTCGGCGTGGTGGTGGCCGCGATTACGGCCGGCGTATATGCACTGGCGGCCTGGTTCCTCCCCGCGCCGGTCGCCGTGCTGCTGTCGACTGCTGCCGGCATCTACTCTACCGGCGCCTTTCACGAAGACGGCTTCGCCGACATGTGCGACGGCTTCGGCGGCGGCATGACGCCGGAGCGCGTATTGGAGATCATGAAGGACTCGCGCATCGGCGCTTATGGCGCCATCGGCATCATCTGCCTGCTCGGCACCAAGTGCGCGACACTGTCCATGCTACCGCCGCTGGCGACGATCGCCGCGCTGCTCGTCGCCCACCCGCTATCGCGCCTGATGGCCACCTCCCTGATCTGGCGCCTCGATTACGCGCGCGCCGAAGGCAAGGCCAAACCGCTGGCACAAAAGATGAGCACCATTGAATTCCTGCTAGCAGCCGTCACCGCTGCCATTCCCGCACTGGCGATGATCGCCTGCGGATGGCTGACCTGGAACGCTCTGGCGACCGGCATCGTCGCAGCGCTCATCGCCACCATCTGGCTGGCCCGCAAATTCGTCCGCCGCATCGCAGGCTATACCGGCGACTGCCTAGGCGCGGTACAGCAGCTCAGCGAAGTGGTTTTCTACCTGTGCGTGTTGACCAGCATGCACCACGGCGCCCTGCCCTGGTAACGCTGTGCAGCTGATACTGGTCCGTCATCCGCAGCCGCTGATCGCGCCCGGCGTGTGCTACGGCCGCAGCGATCTGGCGGTCGCGCCGGAACAACTGGCGCAGACACTGTCCGAGCTGACCGCCACGCTGCCGCGCGGCCTCCCTCTATATAGCAGCCCACTACAACGTTGCGCCGCCCTGGCGGCGCAGCTGGCGGCCCCGCTGCAATCGCCCGGGCCACTGCTCGACGCCCGCATCGCGGAAATCGACTTTGGCGACTGGGAGCTGCGCCCCTGGGACGATATCCCCCGCGCCGACATCGACGCCTGGGCCGCAGACCTGGTTCACTACCGCCCCGGCGGCGGCGAAAGCGTGCTGCAAATGGCCGGCCGCATCGCCGCCTTCCACGCCGACCTCCAGCGCCAGCAGCAGGACGCCATCGTCATCTGCCATGCCGGCGCGATGCGTCTGCTGTTGGCCTGCCACGCGGGCCTGGCTCCCGCCGACATGGCCATGCAAGCGGCCCAAAACCCGCATCAAATCGCCTATGGCGCCACGCTGACACTGCAAAGCTGAACCGCCGCTGCATGACCGATGCGGCGCAAACCCGTATAATGACGGGGTTTTGGTGCCCGCGCGTCTGTCCAGATGCGCAGTTAAACGGGAAACACGAAGCTCTCGGCTCATGCAGCCAAGGCCCACGTGTGCTGCCCCCGCAACGGTAAGCAAGTGTCGCAGCGCATGCGCGACAAACCACCTCTGACAACCACTGTGCTCCGCATGGGAAGGTGAGGCGGTTTAACTTGCCAGCCCGGATACCGGCCAAATCAGGTGGAAGCGAACGAACTGGATGAGCGCTACAGGCGATTCCCAGTTCTCCGCTTCTGTTCAATCTGGCCCACGGGGACGTCGGCCGGTTGCTATTAACAGAAAAACTACATCATGACCCTTCGTATCTCACGTCCAGCGGCCCTCACGTCGCTGGCGCTGGCAATGGCCGCCTCCTATGCCCACGCCGAACCGACCGCCGGCACCGTACTCGTCACCGCAAGCCGCCACCCGCAGGCACTGGCCGATGTCATCAGCGACAGCGTGACCATCAGTCCCGAACAGATCGCCGAATCCGGCGCCGGCTCCATCGTCGACCTGCTGCAACGCCAGCGCGGCATCGAGATCGCCCGCACCGGCGGCGCCGGCACCAACTCCACCGTGTTTATCCGCGGCGCCAACAGCAACCAGAACATCGTACTGGTCGACGGCGTGCGTATCGGCTCGTCCACCACCGGCGCCGCCAACTGGAGCGCCATTCCGCTGACCGCCGTCGATCATATCGAAATCATCTACGGCCCACTGAGCTCCCTGTACGGCGCAGACGCCATCGGCGGCGTGATCCAGATCTTCACCAAGAAGGGCAAGGGCGCGCCGGCGTTGACCGCCTTCGCCGGCTACGGCACCGACAACACCCGCGAAGCCGACGCTTCGATCTCCGGCGCCACCGGCGGTGAACACAGCATCAGCTACGCGATCAGCGCCGGCAAGGAAAAATCGGACGGCTTCTCGGCCACCCGCCCAGCTATCGGCAAAGCCTACAACGCCGACAAGGACGGCTACGACCACGAAAGCGCAGCAGCCCAATTCGGCCTGCGCCTGGCCGAAGGCCACGAAGTCGGCGCGCTGCTCATGCACAGCAAGCTCGAATCGCAGTACGACAACGGCTCCGCCGCCTTCGATGTGCGCTCCAACGCAAAACTCGAAAACGCCGCCATCTACAGCAAGAACCAGATCCTGCCGATCTGGCAAAGCCTGGTGCAGTACTCGCAGACCAAGGACGAAGGCGCCACCTACAGCAGCGCCCTGGCGTCCGGCTACTCGCAGATCAACACCAAGCAGACCGACTTCACCTGGCAGAATGATGTGCAGATCGGCGCCGATGTGCTGCAACTGCTGTACAGCCACCGTAAAGAAGAAGTCGAAACCAACGGCTACAAACTGGACAACCCGCAGCGCACCACCAACTCCTTCGCGGCTTCGTACAACGCCCGCCGTGGCGACAACCTGTTCACCGCCAGCGCGCGCCGCGACAAATCGATGTACGGCGCGAAGACCACCGGCTCCCTCGGCTACGGCTACAACTTCACGCAGGCGCTGCGCGCCACCGCCAGCTTTGGCACCAGCTTCCGCGCACCGACCTACAATGAGCTGTACTACCCGTCCTACGGCAATCCGCGCAACAAGCCGGAACTGGGCAAGAACGCCGAAATCGGCCTGCGCTACGACAGCGGCGCCACCGCGCTCAGCGCCAGCTACTATCGCAATCGCCTGACCGACCTGCTGGTCAACACCAACCCTTGCCCGTTCGGCTCCGCTGGCTACACCAGCGGTTGCGCCTACAACGTCAACCACGCCCTGCTTGAAGGCTTGACGCTGAGCGCCAGCCGGCAACTGGGCAATTTCAACCTCGCCGCCAACGTCGACCTGCAAGACCCGAAGGACGAAACCAGCGGCAAGCGCCTGCAACGTCGCGCAAAAAAGCACGGCAACCTGCTGGCAGACTACAGCGCCGGCGCCTGGAAGGCCGGCGTCGAACTCCAGCTCTCCGGCGACCGTTATGACGATGCCGCCAACAACAACCGCATGGGCGGCTATGGCCTGGTCAATCTGTACGCGACCTACCACTTCAACCGTGACTGGTCGGCGCTGGTCCGCTGGAACAACATCAACGACAAGCAGTACGACCTGGCACGTAACTACGCCACGCCGATGTCCAAACTGTTTGCCGGTATCCGCTACGGCTACAAATAAGCAGCAATGGTGTAACCTGCCGGGCGTGGAGCGCATCCGCCGCGCGCCCGGCAGTTCCTTTTTTTGAAAGCAGTGCATGCATTCTTTCTCCCGCAATCTGCGACAGCGCGCCTCCATCACCCTGATCGGGCTGGTGCTGTTCGCGTTTGCCAGCCTTATTTTCTCGGGTATGACCGGTTCGATCTCGATTCCGCTCGCCGACATACCCGCAGCAATCAACGAACTGCTACACGGCCAGACCCAGACCCTGGCATCCACCCTGCTCGACCTGCGCCTGAGCCGCGCGCTGACCGCCTTCGTCACCGGCGCCGCCCTGTCGCTGGCGGGCGTGATGATGCAGGCGCTGTTGCGCAACCCACTGGCCGATCCCTATGTGCTCGGCATATCCGCCGGTGCCTCCGTCGGCGCGCTGGCAGCGCTGCTGTTCGGCTGCGCCATCTGGATGGTCGATGCCTCGGCCTTCGGCGGCGCCGTCGCCGTCTCGATGATGTTGTACCTGCTGGCTCGGCGCGACCTGCGCGGCGGCGCGGCAGCCGACGGCGGCACCGCCCTGCTGCTGCTGACTGGCGTGATCCTGTCCTCCGCCTGCATGGCGCTGGTGACGCTGATGCTGTCCATCGCCCCGGAGAGCCGTTTGCGCAGCATGGTGTTCTGGATGATCGGCGACCTGGCCGGTGCGCCGATGCGCGCGCTGCCATGGATAGTGCTAGCCGGCGCCCTGGTATTCGTCTTGCGCAGCGCCCGCTCCATGAACGTAATGGCGCTGCACGCCGAAGCCGCCGCCACGCTGGGCATCCGCGTCGGCGCGCTGCGCAAAGGCCTGTTCTTCGTTTCCGGCCTGCTGACCGCCAGCGCCGTCACCAGCGCCGGCAGCGTGGGCTTCGTCGGTCTGATCGTGCCGCATGCCTGCCGCTTCGCGGTCGGACCGGACCACCGCGTGCTGATACCGGCGGCGGTGCTGGCAGGCGGCAGCTTCCTGCTGCTGGCCGATACGCTGGCCCGCACCATCATCGCGCCGCAGCAGTTACCGGTGGGTGTAGTCACGGCGCTGATCGGCGCCCCGGTCTTCCTGTATCAACTACATCGGCTACGCAAATGATGATCAGCACTCACAATCTCTCTTTGAAAATCGGCTGCCGCCAGTTGATCGCGGACCTAAACTGGCAGGTGCGCGAAGGCGAATGCTGGAGCGTCATCGGCCGCAACGGCGCCGGCAAAAGCACCCTGTTGAAGACCCTGGCCGGATTGCGCGATCCCGACGGCGGCTATGTCACCATCCAGAACCGCGCCCTGCCCGACTGGCCGCTACCCGAACTGGCACGCCAGCGCGCCTTCCTGGCGCAAAGCCGCAGCGACGCCTTCGCCTACAGCGTGATCGAAACCGTGCTGTCGGCGCGCCACCCGTATCACGACAACCGCTATTGGGAAGGCAGCGACGACCATGCCATCGCCTTGAAATCGTTGGAATCAATGGAAGTGGCCGACCTGGCCGAGCGCGACGTACGCACGCTGTCCGGCGGCGAACGCCAGCGCGTGGCCATCGCCGCCATGCTGGCGCAGGATACGCCGCTGCTGCTGCTCGACGAGCCGGCCAATGCGCTGGACCTGGCGCACCAGGTCAGCGTTATGAGCCTGCTGGCGCGCCTGTGCCGCGAGCAGGGCAAGACCGCCATCATGATCGGCCACGATTTGACGCTGGCGCACAGCGTCTCCACCCACGCGCTGCTGCTGATGGGCGACGGCCGCTGGCTGGCAGGCACCACGGCGGAAGTGATGCGGGCCGATATCCTCAGCGATTACCTCGGCCATCCGATCGACATCCTCCAGCACGGCAAGCGCAGCATCTTCATCCCTTCCGAGGACATTGCATGAACCAACAGAATACCGGCGACATCGACGAACAAACCGCAGCGCTGAACGAACGCCATCGCGTGCGCAAGGAGCGCAAGAAGGCCATCATCGACGCCAAGATCGCCTCCGCCGACAAGCAGATCGGCATCATCATCGTCAACACCGGCAACGGCAAAGGCAAAAGCTCCAGCGGCTTCGGCATGGTGATACGCGCCATGGGCCACGGCATGAAGGTCGGCGTTGTGCAATTCATCAAAGGTGCGATGCAGACCGGCGAAGAGCGGTTCCTGCGCCGCTTCCCCGAAGAAGTCAGCTTCCACTCGATGGGCGAAGGCTATACCTGGGAAACCCAGAATCGCGAACGCGATATCGAAAAAGCGCAGCTGGCCTGGGAACAGGCCAAACGCTTCCTGGCCGATCCGGAAATCGGCCTGGTGGTGTTCGATGAACTGAATATCGCCCTCAAATACCGCTATCTGGACGTGGAAACCGTCATCAACGACCTGCTGGCGCGTCCGGCGATGCAGCACGTCGTCATCACCGGCCGCGGAGCGCCGCCGGAACTGATCGCCATCGCCGATACCGTCACTGAAATGGAAGTCGTCAAGCACGCCTTCAAGGCCGGCATCGGCGCGCAAGCCGGGACCGAGTGGTAATGGCAGCGCACATCGAAGTCAAAGCCCTGCTGGTGGCCGCAGTCTCCTCCGGCCAGGGCAAGACCACTGTCACCGCCGCGCTGGCGCGCAAACTGGCACGCCAGGGCAAACGGGTACGCGTGTTCAAATGCGGCCCGGACTTCATCGACCCGATGCTGCTGGAGCGCGCCAGCGGTGCGCCCGTGCGCTCGCTGGACCTGTGGATGGTCGGCCATGACCTGTGCCGCCGCCAGCTTGCGCAAGCCGCCGCCGAAGCGGACGTCATCCTGATCGAAGGCGTCATGGGCCTGTATGACGGCACGCCGTCGTCTGCCGACCTGTCGCGTGAATTCGGCGTGCCGGTGATGGCGGTGATCGACGCCGGCGCCATGGCACAAACCGCCGGCGCTCTGGTGCACGGCCTGCGCGACTACGGCCCTGTAGAGATGGCGGGCGTGATCGCCAACCGCGTCGCCAGCGAAAATCACGCAAAAATGGTGGCATCCTCGCTACGCGACATTCCGCTGTTTGCGACCTTGCCGCGCCAGGCGAAATCGCTGCCCGAACGGCACCTCGGCCTGGTACTGCCGGGCGAAGTCGGCGACATTGATCAACTGCTCGACAACCTGGCGGACCAGCTGGTGTTCGACGACGCGGCCTGGGAGCGCCTGCGCCCCGTGCGCATCGAGGTTCCGCCAGCCGCCGAGCCGCAGGCGCCGCTGCTGGCCGGACAAACCATCGCCGTGGCCCGCGATGCCGCCTTCATGTTCATCTATCCGGCCAACCTGGACACCTTGCGCCAGCTGGGCGCAACACTGACTTTCTTCTCGCCGCTGGCCGACCTGCCGGTGCCGGCGGAAGCGACTGCCGTGTATCTGCCGGGCGGTTATCCCGAGCTGCACGCCGAGGCGCTGTCGCAGGCGTCCACATGGCAGGCGTCGATCCGTTCCGCCCATGCGGCCGGACTACCCATCGTCGCCGAATGCGGCGGCATGATGGCGCTGGCCGATACGCTGGCCGACCAGGCAGGCGCGGTATGGGCGATGGCAGGCCTGCTGCCCGGAGCCGTGGCGATGCAGGCACGCCTGGCCGGCCTGGGTTCGCAAGGCCTGACGACAGCGCAGGGCGTCCTGCGCGGACACACGTTCCATTACTCCAAATTGGAGACAACAGTGGGGCCTGCGGCGTACACTATCAAACATCCATCCGCCGTACAGGGTGAAGCCTGGTACCGCGTAGGATCTCTGGCAGCTTCGTATTTTCACGCCTATTTTCCATCCAATCCGGCGGCCGTCGCCGCCCTGTTTTCAAGGAGCGCAGCATGACACGTACACTGGTTCTGGGCGGCGCACGCTCAGGCAAAAGCGGATACGCCGATCGTCTGGCCATCGAGTCGGGCAAGGAAGTCGTCTACATCGCCACCGCCACCGCTGGCGACACCGAAATGGCCGCCCGCATCGAACATCACCGCGCCGGCCGGCCCAGCGAATGGATCACGGTAGAAGAGCCGCTCGCCCTGGGCAACCAGCTGCTGCGCTGGTCCTCGCCGGACCGCCTGATTCTGGTCGATTGCCTGACGCTGTGGCTCAGCAACCTGCTGTTCAGCGGCGGCGAGGAATATCCGGAAGTCGGCGAGATCGCGCTGCCGGCCCTGTTCCACGAACAGCAGGACATGCTGGTCAGCGCGCTGACCAAGTGCGCCAGCGACATCGTGCTGGTATCGAACGAAGTCGGCATGGGCATCATGCCGTTCGGCGCCATCTCGCGCTGCTTCATGGACGAACAGGGGCGACTGAACCAAGCCATGGCGGCCATCTGCGACCGCGCGGTCTTCGTCGCCGCCGGCCTGCCGCTGGTGTTAAAAGGACCTTCGTGCTGACAGGTTTGAGCTTTGGCGTCATCGCCTTGCTGATGGTCGTCGGCGTTCTGCTCGACCTGGCGCTGGGCGAGGCGCGACGCTGGCACCCGCTGGTGGGCTTTGGCAATCTGGCGATGGCGCTTGAGCGGCGCCTCAACCGCGGCGGCCTGCGCTTCTGGCGCGGCGCGCTTGCCTGGGCGCTGGCGGTGCTGCCGCTGACCGCCGTCGCCATATTGCTGGTCCGGCTGGTGGGAACCAACGGCGCAGTGCCGTGGATCCTGCACGCCATCATGCTTTACTTCTGCCTCGGCCTGCGCAGCCTGCGCGACCACAACCTGCCCATCGCCGACGCGCTGGCGCAGAGCGATCTTCCCAATGCCCGCCTGCTGACCGCCCGCATCGTCAGCCGCGATACCACCAGCGCCAGCGAGATAGAACTGACCAAGGCCAGCGCCGAATCCCTGCTTGAAAACGGCAACGACGCCGTCTTCGGCACGCTGTTCTGGTTCATCGTCGCCGGCGGCCCCGGCGCCGTGCTGTTCCGCATGGCGAACACGCTGGATGCGATGTGGGGCTACCGCACCACGCGCCTGCTGCAATTCGGCTGCGCCGCCGCCCGCATCGACGATGCGCTCAACTACATCCCTGCGCGCCTGACCGCGCTGTCCTACGTGCTGCTGGCGCCCGGCCTCCAGGGCAAGCTGCGCGCCTGGCAGTGCTGGCGCACGCAGGCCCCGGCCTGGAGCAGCCCGAACGCGGGGCCGGTGATGTCGAGCGGCGCCGGCGCGCTCGGCGTGCAGCTGGGCGGCGCCGCCATCTACGACGGCGAAATCGAACACCGCCCGCCGCTGGGCGAAGGCCTGCCCGCCACCGGTGCCGACATCAGCCGCGCATGGCGCCTGGTCGCCCGCACCACGGTGCTGTGGCTGGCCATCGCCTGCGCCATCGCGGCATGGATGGAGATGGTCCATGCTTGAACACGGCGGCAACCTGCGCGACGCCGCGCTGCACTTCGGCCGCGAGGACTGGCTGGACCTGTCCGCCGGCCTCAATCCGCACTGGTATCCCGCACCCGCGCTGCCTGGCAATGCGTGGCACCGCCTGCCGGAGCCCGATCCCGAACTGGCGTTGGCCGCAGCCGCCTACTACGGCGCGCCGTTGATGCTACCGGTCGCAGGCACCCAGGCCGCCATCCAGGCCCTGCCCCGGCTGCGCAAACCCTCGCGTGTTACCGTCGCCGCGCCATCCTATGCCGAACACGCGCACCACTGGAGCGGCCACGGACACACGCTGACCCAGACGCCATATGATGCGCTGGATGCAGCGATCGCCAACAGCGATGTCGTCGTCATCTGCAACCCAAACAATCCGACCGGCGCCAGCATCCCCGCCGCCCAGCTCCTGCAATGGGCGGGACAACTGGCGGAGCGCGGCGGCTGGCTGGTGGTCGATGAAGCCTTCGGCGACACGGCGCAGCACAACAGCGTCGCCGCGCACAGCGGACAACCGGGCCTGATCGTCCTGCGCTCGGTCGGAAAATTCTTCGGACTGGCCGGCATCCGGCTCGGCTTTGTGGCGGCCCATGCAGACCTGCTGCGCGAGCTGGCCGACCTGCTGGGTCCATGGGCCGTCAGCGGCCCTGCACAGCACATCGCCCTCGCCGCCCTGCGCGATCAGCCATGGCAGCAAAACACACTGCAGCAACTGCTGGCCGGCGGCCAACGCCTGCAACAGCTGCTGGCGGCGCACGGCATCCGCGCCACCGGCACCGCGCTGTTTCAATGGTGGAGCGAAGACCGCGCCGAAGCCTTCTGGCAGCACATGGCGGAACGCGGCATATGGGTGCGCCTGTTCAAGCAGGCCGCGCGCGGCATCCGCCTCGGCCTGCCGCCCGACGAAGCGGGATGGCAGCGGCTGGAATCGGCATTGAAAGAATGGATCAACAAGGAACCAATATGAACAGACCGACGATCAAACTGCTGGCAAGCCTGACGATGCTGGCCATGGCGGCAAGCGCCCATGCCGCCATCACGGTGCGCGACGACGACGGCAACGTCGTCACACTGCAAAAGCCCGCGCAGCGCATCATCGCCATGGCGCCGCACGTGACCGAGCTGCTGTACGCGGCCGGTGGCGGCGACAAGATCGTCGGCGCAGTCACCTACAGCGACTACCCGGAAGCGGCAAAGAAACTGCCGCGCGTCGGCGACAACCGCCAGGTCGACATGGAACGCGTGATCGCCATGAAGCCAGACCTGATCGTCATCTGGATGCACGGCGCCTCCGAACGCCAGATCGAAACGCTGCGCCAGCTGAATATCCCGATGTTCCATAGCGAGCCGACCAAACTGGATGGCATCGCCGACAACGTGCTGCGTCTCGGCCAGTTGATGGGCACAGAGGCCGTCGCCCAGCCAGTCGCCGCAGAGATCCGCCAGAAGTTCGCCGCGCTGGCCAAGCAATACGGCAACCGTCCGCCGGTGCGGATGTTCTACCAGGTGTGGGACAAGCCGCTCTACACTTTAAACGGCGCCTCCATCGTCAGCGACGCCATGCGCCTGTGCGGCGGCGTCAACATCTTCGCCGACCTGAAAGTGACGGCGCCGGTAGTCAGCAACGAAGCAGTGCTGCAAGCCGATCCCGAAGCGATCTTCGGCACCAGCGAGAAGAACTACGGCGGCGTGGGCCTGTGGAAGCCATACACGACGATGAAGGCGGTCCGCAACGACAACCTGTTCACGCTCGACGGCGAACTGCTGAACCGCGCCGGCCCGCGCATGGTCGCCGGCACCACCGCCATGTGCGAAAAACTCGAACTGGCGCGACAGCACCGCAAGAACTGATATGAGCTTCCCCTATTCGACCCTGATGGTTCAGGGCACTACATCCGATGCGGGCAAGAGCACCGTCGTTGCGGCCCTGTGCCGGCTGTTGAAGCGCCGGGGCGTACGCGTCGCGCCGTTCAAGCCGCAGAACATGGCGCTCAACAGCGCCGTCACGGCCGACGGCGGCGAGATCGGCCGCGCCCAGGCGCTGCAAGCCATCGCCGCCGGCGTGGCGCCGCATACCGACATGAACCCGGTGCTGCTCAAGCCATCGAGCGACATCGGCGCCCAGGTCATCATCCACGGCAAGGTACGCGCCGAGATGAACGCCCGCGACTATCACCAATACAAAACCGTGGCGATGCAGGCCGTGCTGGAATCGCACGAACGCCTGCTGGCGCAGTACGACAGCGTGGTGGTCGAAGGCGCCGGCAGCCCGGCGGAAATCAATCTGCGCGACCGCGACATCGCCAACATGGGCTTCGCCGAGAAGGTCGACTGCCCGGTGATACTGGTGGCGGACATCGACCGTGGCGGCGTGTTCGCGCACATCGTCGGCACGCTGTCCTGCCTGTCGGAGAGCGAACGCGCCCGCACCATCGGCTTCGTCATCAACCGCTTCCGGGGCGATATCAAACTGCTGGAGCCCGGCCTGGAATGGCTGGAACAGCAGACCGGCAAACCAGTGCTGGCGGTGCTGCCCTACCTGCACGGCCTGTTCCTCGATGCCGAAGACGCCGTGCAGCCGGTGCAAGCCTCGCGCGGCGCCTTCCGCGTGGTGGTCCCCAGCCTGCCGCGCATGAGCAACCACACCGATTTCGACGCCCTGCGCGCCCACCCGGACGTCGACCTGCGCTTCGTGCGCCAGGGCGAGCCGATACCTTCGGCCGACCTGATCATCCTCCCCGGCAGCAAGAACACGCGGGGCGATCTGGATTGGCTGCGCGCCCAGGGCTGGCCGGAGCAGATCGAACGCCACCTGCGCTACGGCGGCAAAGTGATCGGCGTCTGCGGCGGCTTCCAGATGCTGGGCCACAGCGTGACCGATCCGCTGGGGATGGAGGGCAAGGCCGGTACATCGCCGGCGCTCGGCCTGCTGGACATGAACACCGAAATGACCGCCGACAAACGGCTGGTGCAAGTACAGGGCGTGTGCGCCTTCGATGCGGACCAGGCCAGCGTCAGCGGCTACGAAATCCACATGGGCATCTCGACCGGCAGCGCACTCGATACCCCGGCCTTCATCATCGACGGCCGCCCCGAAGGTGCGCGCTCGGCGGACGGACAGATACTCGGCACCTATCTGCACGGCCTGTTCGACACGCCGCAAGCCAGCAGTGCCCTGCTGCGCTGGGCCGGCCTGCAAACGGAAAACACCGTGGACACCAGCGCACTGCGCGAGGCCAGCCTTGACCGCATCGCCGACGCCACCCAGCCGCTGCTCGATGCGCTGCTGGCGTTACACGAAAAGACGGCATCCGCATGAGCACAACCGCCAATCCGCACGCTTTCGCACAGGCTGAAATCGAAGGCGTCTACCGCGCCATCCGCGAACGGCGCGATGTCCGCCACTTCAAGCCTGATCCGCTGGAACCGGGACAGCTGGAGCGCTTCATCGCTGCCGCCCACAACGGCCCCAGCGTCGGCCTGATGCAGCCATGGCGCTTCATTCGCATCGCCAATCCCGCGTTGCGCGCACAAATACACCGGCACGTGAACGAAGAGCGCATCAAGACCGCCGAGGCATTGGGGAAGCGCGCCGAAGAATTCATGCAGCTCAAGGTGGAAGGCATACTTGCTTGCGCCGAAGTGCTGGTGGTGGGCCTGATCGACAAGCGCGACCAGTATGTGTTCGGCCGCCGCACCATGCCGGAGATGGACCTGGCCTCCGCTTCCTGCGCGCTACAAAACTTCTGGCTGGCGGCGCGCGCCGAAGGCATAGGTGCGGGCTGGGTATCGATGTTCGATCCGCAGCAGCTGCGCGACATCTGCGGCATGCCCGACGGCAGCCAGCCGATCGCCGTGCTGTGCGTCGGCCATGTGCATGAATTCTACACCGCGCCCATGCTGGAACTGGAAAAGTGGGACCAGCGCCGGCCGCTATCGGACATCATGTTTGAAGACAGCTGGGATAACCTGGCCGTCACAGCTTAGGCCCCGGCGCACTCCTCGATGCGGCGGTTACCCGGTCCCGCCAGCGTGCGCAGGCTGCGCTCCGTCGCCGCCGTGAACTCGTGCTTGAAAACGGTATCGACAAACCGCCAGTCGCAGCGCACCTGCTCGTGGCTGGCGGTAACGATCATGTAACCGCGCTTGCTGGTCTGCGCGTAGTACAGCGGCTCGATCAGATCCACCATCATGCTCGCCACATCCTCGGGGTCGCGGTCGGGATAGGCGCCCTCCATCCCCGGCGACGACACCGACGCCGTCGCAAACTCCACGCCCACCTGGCGGCCCTGCGCGTCATGCAGGTCGCTGGCCCAGGCATTGTGCGTATCGCCCGCCAGCACCACCATATTCTTGCGGTGCCGCTGCATCATGGCGAACACCAGCTCGCGGTCGTTCTGATAGCCGTCCCACGAATCCATATAGCACGGCAGCGTCGGCGCGGACAGCCAGCGCCGCTCACGCTTGCTGACGCAGGATGGATCGGCGGCGGCCCTCTTCTTCAACGCCGAATAGTCGGTGCAATTACATTCGCCCATGGCGACGGCGGTCGGATACTCCATGCGCGCCATCAGCACCTGCTGGCCCAGCATCTGCCAGCGCGCATTGGAACCGCTCACCTGGCGCTCCAGCCACGCCATCTGCTCGGCGCCCATCATCTGCCGGCGCGGCGAGCACACGTCGTGCTTGTACTTTTCGACATCGAAGCGCTTGTGCTCATCGTAGTAGGACGACATCATCAACTGCTGGTCGCGGCCGATCAGGCGCGTATCGAGCATGTGCAGCGACACCACGCCGCCGAAGTCGAACGAGCGATAGATTCTTTCCGGCGTCCCCGGATCTGGCGCGCGGATCGGCATCCACTCATGATAGGCCGTCATCGCCGCCACCTTGCGCAGCGTGAAAGGACCGTACTCGGTGGCCTTGTGCTCGGCCGAACCGTCACGCCAGGTATCGTCGGCGAATTCGTGATCGTCCCACACGGCGATGAACGGCATCGCCGCATGCACCGCCTGCAGATCGGGATCGGTGCGGTATTGGGCGTAGCGGCGGCGGTAATCGTCCAGCCGCAGCAGCAGCTCACGCGGCTCCGACACACGCCCAAGCGCCTCCGCATTGCCACAAGCGTAGCCGGTGCTTTCGTATTCGTAGATGTAGTCGCCGATGTGCAGCGCGGCGTCGATGTCGTCCTGGCGCGCTGCATCGGCGTAGACGTTGAAGTACCCGGACGGATAATTCGAGCAGGAGAATACCGCCAGCCGCACCTGGCGCACATCGCCGCGCGGCAGCGTCTTGGTGCGCCCGACGGTCGATTTCACCGTGTCGACGGCGAACTGGTAGTAGTACACATGGCCCGGCAGCAGTCCGGCCGCATCCACCTTGACAGTGTAGTCCTTTTGTTCCGACGTGGTCACGCTGCCGTTGGCGACAACCATCTGCATGGCCGGATCGGTCGCCATCTGCCAGCGGACGGCAACCTCGCCGCTTTCGTCGCTGCGGCGCGGCGTCACGCGGGTCCACAGTATCACGCGGTCGCTGAGCGGATCGCCGCTGGCCACGCCATGATCGAAACCGATCGCGGCGCCGTCGGCGATGCTGGCCGCCGTGCTGCTGCAGCCGCTCAGTCCCGCGCCTGCGCCGACACCCAGCAAGGCTGTAGCGCCCATCTGCCGGATAAAACCACGACGACCTGGGAACAGCGACTTAGCGTCCATATCAACTCCATCGGCCATTTCGATGTGGGCCAACTTACGCCCGATTCATGACGGCCTTATGACCTTCCTGTGGCTTTTGTGTGACAATCGGACGCATGAATGCCACCGCCGCCAAGAGCTACCTTCCATGGGTCGTAGCCACCGCCCTGTTCATGGAGCAGCTGGACTCCACCATCGTCAACACCGCGATCCCCAGCATGGCGGCCAGCCTGCAAGTGACTCCCCTCAGCCTGAAGGCCGTTGTCACCAGCTACATCCTCAGCCTGGCCGTATCGATCCCGATCAGCGGCTGGATGGCGGACCGCTTCGGCACACGCCGCGTTTTCATGAGCGCGGTGGCGATATTCACGGTGGCGTCGGTGCTGTGCGGCCTGTCGGTCAATTCGCCAATGCTGGTGGCGGCGCGGCTGCTGCAAGGCTTGGGCGCGGCGATGATGATGCCGGTAGGCCGCCTGGCCATCGTGCGCACCTTCCCCAAATCTGAATTGCTGGCGGCGATGAACTTCGTGATCATTCCAGCGCTGATCGGCCCCCTGCTCGGTCCCACCGTCGGCGGCTTGATCGTACATTGGCTGACGTGGCGCGATATTTTCTTCGTCAACGTACCGGTCGGTGTCGTGGCGATCTTCCTGGCGAACCGCTACATGCCGGATTATCGCGGCGACGGCGAGCGGCCGCTGGACATGGTCGGCCTGGTCCTGTTCGGAACCGGTGTGGCGCTGCTGTCATGGCTGCTGGAGGTTTTCGGCGAACACCAGATCGACGTCACCTCTGCGGCGGTGCTGCTGTTCATCGCATGCAGCCTGCTCGCCGCCTATGTATGGCACGCCAGGGATGCGGTCTTCCCCTTGCTGCAACTGACGTTGTTCAAGATCCGTACTTTCCGCGTATCCGTGGTCGGCGGCTTCATCACGCGCATCGGCATCGGCGGCCTGCCGTTCCTGCTGCCGCTGCTGTATCAATTGGGATTAGGTTTGCCGGCCTGGCAATCGGGCCTGCTGATGATGCCATCCGCCGCCGCCGCCATGGGCATGAAGTTCATTTCGGTGCGGGTGCTGGGCCGCTTCGGTTATCGCCAGGTCCTCACCGTCAACACGGTGCTGATCGGGCTGACCATCAGCATGTACTCGTTCATCCAGCAAGGAACCCCGCTGTACCTGATCGTCATGATCAGCCTGTGCCTCGGTTTCTTCAACTCGCTGCAATTCTCCGCCATGAACAGCATCGCCTATGCCGACGTGGAGAGCGCCGACTCCAGCATGGCCAGCACCATGGCCAGTTCGATGCAGCAGCTGTCGATGAGCTTCGGCCTGGCCACCGGCTCGCTAATCACCGGCTGGTTCCTCGGCGACCTGCCGCAATCGAACCGCGTTGCACTCACCGGCGCCCTGCATCATGCCTTCCTGACGCTGGCGGTGCTCACCGTCCTGTCCTCGTTGACCTTCTGGTCCTTGCGTGAACAGGATGGTGAGAGCATCAGCAAAGGCAGCGCCGCTTAACTGCCTTGCTTGCGGCGGCGTACTATCGCGCCCACCAGACCCAGGCCGGCGAGCAGCATTGCATAACTCGACGGTTCCGGGACTGCCATCGCGTTGGTGTAAGCGCCATCGAAGCGATAGCGTACCGCCAGGCCGTTGATGCTGGTGGCGCCCAGCAGTTGCAGGAAGCCGGCGTCGCCGGTCACGTCGCCCAGCAGACGAAAGGCGTAGGCGCCCGATGCGGCCTCGGTGAACGACAGCGTCTTGCCGTTGACGATGGCGCCCAAGCCATTGAAAGTGAGCGACGAGCCACCCAGCTGCACCGACGAGCTGTCCATCAGCGAGAGACTGGCGAAAGTCTGCCCATTCGCGCCACCAGCGCCGGCCAGTTGCAGCGTGCCGCCGTTCAGAACCAGTGCGCTGTCGGCCGACAGGCGGTTCGCACCGTCCAAGGTCAGCACGCCGCCGCTGATCTGCGTGGCGCCGCTGTATGTGCTCACGCCCGACAGGACCACGGTGCCGCTCTTGATCTCCACATTGCTGAAGTTCGAGATCGAGCCGGCATACGAGAAGCTGCTGCCGGCACCAGGATTGACGACCATGGTATTGCCGCCGCCACTGCCGCCGTTGATGCTGCCGACGATGCTGCCGCCGGTAATGGTCAGACTGTTTTTCCCGCTGCCCATCTCAATCGCCTTGCCGCTGCTGGAGCCGTTGATGACGCCCGCATTGACGATCACCGTGTTGTCCGCGCCAGTCTTGATGGCGGCGTTGACGATGCCGCCGCCCTGGATGGTGGCGCCGGCGTTGTTGTTGATGGTGACGACGTAGCCGCTGGCGGCGCCCACGGTGACGATGGCCGAATCGCTCTGGCCGCGTATCAAGCCGCCCTGCTGGTTGGTGATGGTGGCGTTGCCATACAAGCCTTCGCGCGTGCCGGCCGGTGCGCCGCTGATGTCGTTGCCGGCCAGCGTGATGCCTCGTCCGACGGCGTTGGTATTCCCCGCCGCGACCAGACCCTCGATGGTGCCGGAGTTGACGATCACGCCGCCGCCCACACTCAGGCCTTCGCTGTATGCCAGGCCATCGGCCGGTGCGCTGAATGCGTTGGCCGAGCGGATGATGCCGGTGTTGGTGACGTTGGCGATGCCGTCGACATCCAGGCCATCGCCGTCGCCCGTCACGCCGTTGCCGATGATGGTGCCGTGATTGACGATGGTGGCGATCTGCTTGCCATTAACGCCATCCAGGTTGACGCCGGAGCCGTTGCTGCCGCGGATAATGCCGCCCGCCGCGTTGGTGATGCTCATGATGAAGGACTGCGTCCCATCCTTCTGGCCACCGGTGATGCCGTGGCGGCCGCCGTCGATCAAGCCGGTCGCGCCATTGAGGATGACCGCGCCGCTGTTGTTCTGCGCATCGATGCCGTCGCTGCCGCTGCCGGTGCTGGTGGTCGAGACGATGGTGCCGTAGTTGTTCACCGCGCCGCCCACGCCGGTACGCACCGAGTCAGCCTCCTTCGCCTGCATCAAGCCATAGTTGTTCACGATGTTCGCGCCGGAAGTGATGGCGGCAAAGTCCACCACCTGCGAACCGCCTGCGCTGGCGTTATTCGAGATTATCGCGCCGTAGTTGGTCAGCGTGACGCTGGCATTGGCCTTGTTCATCTGGATCACGTCGCCGTCGGCGGCCAGCATCTTCGCAGCCTTGTTGGCGGCGCTGCCGTTGATGATGGACAGGCCGGTGACGCCGGTGTTATCGCGGACCACGCGGCCGTTGCCGGTCTGGCTGATGAGGCCCTGGTTATCCAGCGTCGCGTTCTTGCCGGTGATGGTGACAGCCACCGCGCTGCCGCCGACCGTTAGCGATCCGGTCGTGGTGATGGTGCCGGTCTGGTTCTTGTCCAGCGTTTGCGCATCGGTATTGGCGTTGCTCAGCGTGCCGGGAAAAACGATCACCGGATTGGCTGCGGATGCGCTCAGCGGCAAGGCCGCAGCCAGCAGCAGGAATTGAATGGCGGAGTGAGGTTTCAACAGCGCGAACGGCATGGTTTGTCCCGGATATTGTGTGAGCAAACCTTCAATATCCCATAAATTTATGACATGCCCGTGACGCTGTGGCGCGCTTGCACAGCGCCTGTGCGCCGTGCGCGCAAGCTGCTATGCTGCCGCGCTACTTTTCCACTCAGGAGACACTCCATGCACAACATAGCCGGGCGCACGACGGCGCTCGCCACGGTCATCATCGCGATGACGCTGAGTTTCATCGCTTATCAGGGAACGCACGGCCAGCAGGGGCCGACGATGGAAACACCATATCAGGCGGTGGCGCTGATGAACGGCCAGATGTTTTACGGCCGCCTGGAAGCGACCGGAGGCGACTACCTGACGCTGCGCGATGTGTTCTACATCCAGGGCCGGCAGAATCCCGAGACGAAGGCCATCACCAGTGTGCTGATCAAGCGTGGCGGCGAGGCCCACAACCCGGACCGCATGCTGATCAACCGCCAGCAGGTGCTGCTGATCGAACCGGTGAAGACCGATTCGCAAATCGCCAAACTGATCGCGGAGCAGAACGCCGCCGCGAAGTAAAAAGGCGGGCCGCCTGGCCCGCCTCCTCATCAAAATGCCGTCAGCGCCTTGGTGAACTTGATCAGCCACAGACGGCTTGGACGCTCGCGGTCCTCGCCGCGCGCAACGCGGATCGTGTTCGCGGCATTGCAGCCCGCAGCAGTGCTGGTGATGATGACCCCAGCCGCATCGATATTGCACTTGGTGACATCCGCATCGTCCACCGCCACGCCGGCTGCGGTGAAGACTTTGGTTTTCATGCCGAAGTCGTTATCGTTGGCCAGTGCCAGCGTATTGCCGTCGACGATGGTCAGGCCTTCCGCTTTTTCCGCCATCCAGCCAATCGCGTTCAGGTCCAGCAGCAGGGTTTTCTTCAGCGTCGTCACAGCTTTCCAGTCCGCGCCGTTGACGGCGGTGCCGCTCATGCTGCTCTTCTCCAGGTCCGACGTCTTGACGTTGTAGGCCGCGCTGGCGATATCGGTCGCCGCGCCTATCTCCACCAGCATCAACTTGTTGAACACTTTGCCGTTCGGCGCCGCACCCTGTTCGATCACGATGAATTTGCCGTTACCCAGTGCGACCAGGTCGCCCAACTTGGCATTGCCGGTGCGGCCGTCCTGATAGTCAGCGGCGTCCAGTGGATACGCGTACATCTTGCCCGAGGTACCAGTAGTCGGATCGAACTCCACCCAGCGCGTGAAGCGCGCGTAGCGTTCGATCGCTTCGCTCTTGCCCGTCACCGAATAGGTCGCGTTGCCGTCGGTGAGTGGGCTTTGCAGGAAGCCGTGCAGCTTGTCGGTGCTGGTGTCCAGCGTCAGGCCTTCCATGCCGCGGTTGGCGCGGCGCTTGAGGAAGATGTCCGGCAGGCCGCTGCCCGGTGCGTACTTGTTGAGAATGATGCCGGTGGCCGGATCGAGCTTGATGATGAACGGGCCGTACTCGTCGGAGATCCACAGCGCGTTGCGCTTCTTGTCGACCACGATGGCTTCGGTATCCAGGCCGCCGGCGTTGAAGGTGGCTTTGCTGGAGGCGTCGTACTTCATGGCGTCCATCACCGGCAGTTCGGCAGAGTTGCCGACGGCGCCCGGCGAGACCGGCAGGCCAGATGCGTTGACCGTCGCCGACACCTTGATCGGCGTGGACGATGTCAGCACCGCGCCGGATTTGCCGACGGTGATCACGCCGAACGACGGCGTGAAGCTCGGCGATGGGAAGATCTTGGCGCCGGAAACACCGCCGCCGCTCAGCGACGGCAGGTTAGGGCCATCGCCGTTCGGGCCACGGTCGGTCAGGCCGTAGAACTCCAGATCGCCATTGGCGTTGGTGCCCTTGAAGGCCAACGACGATCCGTAGGATGGCAGGAAGCCCAGAGGGAAGTCCTCTTTAACCTTGACGTTGCTGCCTTCGTACGGCACGTAGTAGCTGGCGGCGGCCTGGATCTGGTAGCGGATGACGTTGACGGCGACCGCGCCCAATGGCGTGGTCTGCGTGAACGATTCAACCACCGGCGTGCCGACCTTGGAGGCCAGCGTGTCTTCGAAGTGCTCGCGCACCAGCGCGCGGCGGCTGTCGTCGATCGCGCGAGTGGCGTATTTGGCGCCGGCCGTGGCCAGGTGGGCGCTCATCGCGGTGTTGAAGGCGGCAGCATCCATGGAGAAGTCGGCGCTCTTGGCAGCCAGCGCGGTTTTCACGTCGGCGGAGATCTTGATGCCGTTCGATGGGTCGCTGTCTTCGTCCAGCAGTTGCAGGGCCAACAGGCGGTTGACGACTTTGCTGTCCTTGACGTCGGTAACGCCGGCCAGCTGCAACGGTGTGATGGTGGCGGCGCAAGGCGCGCTGCCCAGCGCAACGCCGCCGATGCTGAAGCTGACGGTATCGCCGGCGTAGCAGGTGAACTCTCCCTTGGCCGAGGTACTGGCTTTCGCGGCGGTGCCGGCGACGTAGTCCAGGTTTTCCACCGCGCCGTCCAGGAAGACGCCGGTGGTCGGCGTTTTGGCTGGCGCCGCGTTGTCGCTACCGCCGCAGCCTGCCAGGACGGAAAACACCGCGAACGATATCAGGGAAAAGTTTTTCATGCTTAACGAGCCTCGATTGAAAAAGAGGCAAGTCTAACTACAGTACGTTACATGGTAATGACAGACGAAAAAAAGCCCACCAAGATCACTTGGTGGGCTTTTTAGTATAACTAGCCTGACGATAACCTACTTTCACACTGGTTGCAGCACTATCATCGGCGCAGAGTTGTTTCACGGTCCTGTTCGGGATGGGAAGGGGTGGGACCAACTTGCTATGGTCATCAGGCATTGACTTGTACGAGCGACGCTTTCAGCGACGCTCCGAATCTGGAGAAGTAAGTAAATGGGGTAATGAAGTTGTGTATCAACGAACGTTACAACGTACTTCTTATTCACCATAACCTGCTAAGGTTATAGGGACAAGCCGTACGGGCAATTAGTATCAGTTAGCTTAATGCATTACTGCACTTCCACACCTGACCTATCAACGTCCTGGTCTCGAACGACCCTTCAAAGAGCTCAAGGCTCTGGGAAATCTCATCTTAAGGCAAGTTTCCCGCTTAGATGCTTTCAGCGGTTATCTCTTCCAGACTTAGCTACCCGGCAATGCCACTGGCGTGACAACCGGTACACCAGAGGTCTGTCCACTCCGGTCCTCTCGTACTAGGAGCAGCCCCCTTCAAATTTCCAACGCCCACGGCAGATAGGGACCAAACTGTCTCACGACGTTTTAAACCCAGCTCACGTACCACTTTAAATGGCGAACAGC